>Ga0074044_10000180_pt1 | contig 63352 bp, 39 predicted proteins | sample BogForMeECP23OM1_FD_94443 | JGI IMG/M metagenome (GOLD analysis project Ga0074044, IMG submission 94443) | Bog forest soil microbial communities from Calvert Island, British Columbia, Canada - Bog Forest MetaG ECP23OM1 | ecosystem: Environmental > Terrestrial > Soil > Wetlands ...
CTCCGGCGTTCTTCCAGATGGCCTGTTCCTTGAGCCGGTCGCGAATTTGCGCGGACAACGTGTTGCGCGCCGCCGGGGAAATCTTTTCCAGCGCGCCGCGGATTTGTTTTCGCAGCAAGGCCTTGGCCTCTTGAATGTCGGGCTGCATTTTCAGGAAACAAAAAATTCAAAACAACCACGGATGGACACGGCGTAAAGCCGCGTGGCGGCCACGCCGCTATACGCGGATGGACACGGATAAAATATGGATTGATTGGTGGGGCGGGCCGTCCTTCCGCCTTCGCGGCGCGCCAAAGCGCCGCTACGGCGCGACGGCGGCTGCCCGCCGCTCGTCCGAATGCAAACTTCGGCGCGCACGGAGTGGCGCGCCCTACCTTCAAATAATTTGCCCAATCCGTGTTTATCCGTGTTCATCCGTGGTCAAGGTTTTGTTTTTTTGATCTTGGTAAATTCCGCGCGCCATTTTTCAACGCGCTCCTTGATTTTCTTTTCCACACCCTGTTCGGTTGGTTCATAATAATGCTTGTCCGTACCAAGATAATCCTGCGCCACGAAATGTCCGGGATGGTCGTGTGCGTATTCGTAACCCTGGCCGTGGCCCAGCCGTTCGGCGCCGGCATAATGCGTGTCGCGCAAAGGCTCCGGTACCGGCAGCGTGCGACCGGAGCGGACGTCTTCGAGCGCGGCGTCAATCGCCATATACGCGCTGTTGCTCTTGTTGGCGGTGGCGATATAGACCGTCGCCTCGGCCAGCGGAATCCGCGCCTCAGGCCAGCCCACAAATTCCGCAACCTGCAACGCCGTGTTTGCCAGCACCAGCGCCATCGGGTCGGCCAGACCCACATCTTCCGCCGCGCAAATCACAATCCGCCGCGCAATAAACCGCGGGTCTTCGCCGGCGTGAATCATCTTGGCCAGCCAGTACAGCGCGGCGTCCGGGTCGCTGCCGCGCATGGATTTGATGAACGCGGAAATCGTGTCGTAATGCGCGTCTTCGTCGTCATAAACGACGGCCTTTTTCTGGATGCTTTGCTCGGCGGCGGCCAGGTCAATGTGAACGACTCCCTTTTTGTCCGGCGCCGTTGTAAGCGCGGCGATTTCGAGCGCGTTGAGTGCCTTGCGCGCGTCGCCGTCGGCGATTTTGGCGAGGTGGCGCAACGCATTTTCTTCCCCCTTGATCTTCAGGTGGCCGAGTCCACGTTCGGCGTCGGCCAGCGCGCGTTGCAGGAGTGAAAAAAGTTCGTCCTCCGTCAGCGGGCGCAGTTCAAAAATCTGCGAGCGCGAAACGAGCGGTGAATTGACGAAGAAAAACGGATTATGCGTGGTGGCGCCAATGAGCCGCACGACACCGCTCTCGACGTCCGGCAGCAGCACGTCCTGCTGCGCCTTGTTGAAGCGGTGGATTTCGTCAATGAACAGAATCGTGGGCTGGCCGGTGTTTTCGAGGCGGTTCGCGGCGGCGGCGAGCACGCGGCGCATGTCGGCCACGTTGGATTCCGCGCCGCTGAGCCGCTCGAATTTGCTTTTGGTCTGGCGCGCGATGATTTGGGCGAGCGACGTTTTGCCCGTGCCGGGCGGCCCGAAGAAAATCAGCGATTGGATGCGGTCGGCTTCAATGGCGCGGCGCAGCAACTGGCCGGGGCCGAGGATGTGCGTCTGTCCGGCGAACTCGTCGAGATGGCGTGGCCGCATTCGCGCGGCCAGCGGCTGATGGCGGGAAGATTCCGGCGTGGTCGAAGCGCGCGGCTTCGATTCAGCCGGAGTCGCAAACAAATCGTCGCGCGCCATGAATTAAAATTAGCAGTTGGCGGAAGATTTGCCCAAGACAAAAAAGCCCGCCGACCGGCGGGCCTTAATTCTTCATTCTGCATTCGACATTCCGCATTAAAATAAAACCCCACCCTTGCCGTGTGCGACATGATCCTTTGAACATGTTTTACAACATGCGGAACCCGCCGGGCTGCTTTCGACTTCCAGTGAAGGCGTGTCGGCCACAGTCACAGATTGGCTCCATTGATCGTTTTACTACGGTTCAAGGATTTGTTGCGAATCACGAACAGGGCAGGGAAATCTGGTTAAACTTTCCAAAGAACAACGCGCGATTTTTCACTCACGCTTTTCTAGTATATTACATCGCCCCAAGCAGGCATTTTCACAAGAATTATTTTTCAGTAAATTTCCCGGGACGCCCTTGACAAACGCATAAAGAGTTTTCCGAAAACGCGGTGCCCGGCTATTCCACCTCCACCGTCACCACGCCCAGAATTTTTGTTTCCCGGCGTTGCAACAGGCGGCCCAGCGGTCCGAGTGTCTGCCAGTAAGCAAACGCCACCAGCGCCGCGAGCAGGAAAGATAGGATTAGATTGACCGGCACCACGTCCGGCCAGCCGGCCAGCCGCCACAGCAGTTCGGCCAGTGGCGGTGCGAATGCCGGGGCCATGGCGACAGGGAAAAGCATCTGACAGAGGATCATTACCAGCATTGCCAGGCCGGGCATCTTGGTCGGTTTCATCGAACCGGGTTGGATGCGGTAGGGCATGAGAATGGAGAGCAGATTGCCGCCAAGACCGGCAATCAACAACAGGGTGGCCAACTGAAACAATGTTGCGATGACATCGAGCAATGGCAGTTGCAACCGCACGGAAGTCAGTGTGAGCAACAGGATGCCGAAGAGGGCGCTGGCGGGCAGGCCCGCGAGGTTTTTGCCGAGCAGGATGAGTCGCCGGTCCGCGGGAGAAAGGATCAGGGCGCGGAAGCCGTCGCGGTCAAAACCAAACTGGTTCACGAAAAAGCGGACGAGCATGAACATGGAGAACACGATTGAACCGGTTGCCATGAATAGCTTCGCCGTGTCCGGGAAATGGGGCGGAGAGCGAAGGAAGAACATTACGCCGAAAATCACCGTCACCAAAAACGAGCTTCCCAATGCAATTTTCACCTCAGGAGCCCGGAGCATTGAACGGAATGTCGCCAGCGCCAGCGCGGCGGCCTGTTCTGGCACGGCGGGGAGGCGGAGTTCGAGAAAACGACTGCCACCTTTGGCCGGTGCGGCCACCGCGGCGGTGTTGCCGGCCGGCTTGATTTGCGCCGGGGCCATCCCGCCGGTTTCACCGTAATAAAAGCGCACCGTGCTGCGATACGCGCGGCGCAGACCGAGTGCGCCAAGGCCGAGACAGCCGAGCGTGCCGAGCAACGCGGGCAACACGCGTCCCTCTGCCAGCCCCTGCGCGCCGAGCGGCAGCCAGAGCGGCGGGATGAACTTCTGCGCGGCGAGCAGTTGATTGAGTTTTTCCCGTTCGGCGGGCCGGCGCGCTTCCTGGCTGGTGGGGGACTGCCGGTTGGGATGAAAGTCCTCCCGATGGATGACGTTGAAATAAAGGTTCGGTCCCTGGCTGAGCAGGATGAACGTGAAGGTAATGCACATGATGACCGTGCGCCGACGGCGCGGGTTGGTCATCATCGCGGCCAGCCAGCCGCGCAGGCAATAAGTCCACGCCGTGATCATGAAGACCATGCTCAATGCGAGCGGAATCAACAGCCCCATCTCCGGCCCGCGTGCAATCACGAAACCGATGCCCAGCCCGAGCATGACGGGAACGACGATGATGATGCTTAACGCAAAATGCGACACGAGGTAATTGACGATGAACATCTGGCCCAGCGCGACCGGCAGGTGCATGAGGCGTTGCAAATCTATGGTTTCGGAGCGTTGCAATTCAGTGAGCAGCCCGATCATCCAGAAGAAAAGGAACCCGGCGGTGACGCCAAACCAGATTCCCATGATGACTGTCGGCGATGCCTGGGCCAGACCAAAGGCCGCGCCGAGCAAGGCGCCCACGAAGCAAATCCCGCCCAGCACAAACGCGCCAAGGCCGACGAGCACGGCGATGGCCGCGCCCAGACCGCCGCTGCGCGCCCACTGATTGCGCGTGAGCCGCCAGCGCAGCCAGAGGACGGTTTTGAGTTGCTCCCAGTTCATTCAACCCTCCAGCCAGCTTAATTTCTGAACCTCGTGCCCGTCGCCGCCCACGACGGCGAGGAACTTGTCTTCCAGCGATCCGGCGCGCCGCAGTTCCTCCATCGTGCCCTGGTGAACCAGCCGTCCCTGCGCGATGATGCCGACGTCCGAGCAAAGTTTCTCAACAATCTCCAACACGTGCGAGGTGAGGAAAACCGTCGCGCCGCGGCTGACACATTGCTTGAGCGTGTCGCGCAACACCCGCGACGCCACCGCATCCACGCCCTCGAACGGTTCGTCGAGGAACAGGAGATCCGGATTGGGAATCAACGCGGCGGCCAGGGCGAGTTTCTTCTTCATGCCATGCGAGAATTCGAGCGTGAGCTTCTTCTCCTCGTGCGCCAGATCCATCATGGCGAGCAACTCATCGCAACGTTCGCGCACCGTGTTGCGCGGCAGCAGATACATGCGACCGATGAAAGTGAGGTATTCGCGCGCCGTCAGGTTGTCGAAGAGCGCCAGGTTCTCCGGCACCACGCCGATGCGGCGTTTTACTTCCAACGCGCGCCGCGGATCGCCCATGTCCTCGCCGAGGATGCGGATGCCACCCGCCGTCGGCGCCAGCAGGCCGGTGAGCATCTTGATGGTGGTGGATTTGCCCGCGCCGTTGGGGCCAAGGAAACCATAAAAGCGGCCGGATTCGACGCGGAGGTTCAGTTCATTGACCGCGCGGAACTTCCCGAAATCGCGCGTCAGGTTGGAGGTCTCGATGGCGACATTCATGGGGCTGGCAATGGGCGGAAACTATCGGGCGCCGGCTGTTGGAGCAATCGTAAAGAGAACCCAGCGGCTGGTCGGGGCATAAAAACTTCCACTCGCCTTGACCGGGGCGTTGTGGCTGACCTCCCCGCCTGATTTTACTGAACAACAAGGAAACAAAGCAACGAAGGTTAAAATCACTTTTGGTGTTCGCTCATCATCGTTGACGCAGTTTGGGCGGGCGCAAATGGCGTTGCAGGGAACTGCTGTCAGGGGATTTTCCGGATCGTCTGACCACTGCGCCGATTTTCAGTCCAAGGGTTTTCATGGATTCAAGCGCCGCTGGGCGCGGTGGTGTTGCCATTCACGAAGGTTCCGCGTCAGACCCGTGAGAAAGAAGCGGGCGGCGGCGGGGTTACGACACAGGCAGGCCGCATGCAGCAATGCACGGCCCAGGGGAGTCCGGGAAAAGTTGGCGGCGTTCATGGGCGATGGGACTTGCGCGCGTCTCCGACTCGGAGCGCCAATGGTGCAATTGTTTTCATCATGCGTGTTTCTTTCTGTTGTTGCGTTTTTGGTTGTAACGCGAGAAGCAGGCTACGCGCCGGCCGGGCCGTTTGCTATGGGGTGTTCATCCTCCTGACCACGACCACGCTGGTGTTCATTGGCGCCCGATTGTATCCTTGTCTTGCATCGTAAAGCGTAATCATGAAAACAAGTCCGCTTGCAGGAAAGCCAGTGGAACCAGGGAGGCTGGTCAACGTGCCCAGGCTCATCACGGCCTACTATACCGAGGGTCCCGACCCCGCGGTGCCTGCGCAGCGGGTGGCGTTCGGCACCTCCGGACATCGCGGTACGGCGTTCGGCAGGTCTTTCAATGAAGGTCACGTCCTCGCGATCACACAAGCGATCTGCCTCTATCGAAAGCGGCAAGGAACCGATGGGCCGCTGTTTCTGGGAATTGACACCCACGCGCTTTCCGTTCCGGCCTGCGCCACCGCGCTTGAGGTGCTGGCGGCAAATGGAGTCGAGGTGATGATCGCAGCCGGGGACGAATATACGCCGACCCCGGTGATTTCTCATGCGATCCTGACCTACAATCGCGGCAGGAAGAGTGGGCTGGCCGATGGGATTGTCGTCACGCCCTCGCACAATCCGCCGCAGGATGGAGGCTTTAAATATAACCCGTCCAACGGCGGCCCGGCGGACACGGTTGCCACCGGTTGGATCGAAAAGAGGGCCAATGAGCTCCTTGAATCTCGCCTGAACGGCGTGAAGCGCGTTCCGCTGGCGAGGGCCCTAAACGCCTCCACGACGCATCGGCACGACTATCTCAGCGCCTACATTGCCGATCTCGGCGACGTGGTTGAAATGGAGGTCATCCGCGGCGCAAAGCTCAGCATGGGGGTTGATCCCCTTGGGGGCGCCGGCGTCCATTATTGGGGACGAATCGCCGAGCGCTATGGTTTGAATCTTGCCGTGGTCAACGAAGCGGTCGATCCCACGTTCCGTTTCATGACGGTGGATTGGGACGGCCAGATTCGCATGGATCCGTCCTCGCCTTATGCGATGGAGCGGCTGATCGGGATGAAGGACCGCTTTGACCTTTCCTTCGCCTGCGACACTGACCATGACCGGCACGGGATTGTCACCAAAAGCGAAGGATTGCTGCCGCCCAACCACTACCTTTCCGTCGCCATCTTCCACCTCTTCCAACACCGGCCGAAGTGGCGCAGGGAAGCGGAGGTCGGCAAGACGGTGGTAAGCAGCCAGATGATTGACCGGATAGCCGCCAAACTGGGCCGGAAGCTCTACGAGGTGCCGGTGGGCTTCAAGTGGTTCGTTGATGGCTTGCTCGACGGTTCGCTTGGCTTCGGTGGCGAAGAGAGCGCCGGGGCCTCCTTTGCTCGTCTGGATGGCAGTGTTTGGACGACGGACAAAGATGGAATTATCCCGGCTTTGCTGGCGGCGGAGATCACAGCCCGGGTGGGCCGCGATCCCGGCGAAATCTACCACGAACTCACGCGCGAGTTCGGTGGGCCTGCCTACGACCGCGTTGATGCGCCAGCCACCCCGGAGCAAAAGGAGCGGCTGGCGAAACTTTCACCCCAGCAGGTCAAGCTCACTGAGCTGGCGGGCGAAAAAATCAAGACCGTCCTCACCCATGCGCCGGGCAACGATGCACTCATCGGTGGATTGAAAGTAATTGCCGAGCGCGGATGGTTCGCGGCGCGTCCGTCAGGGACCGAGAATATTTACAAAATTTATGCGGAGAGCTTCTGCGGGGCGGATCATCTGCGCCGCATCCTGGAGGAAGCCCAGACAATCATCAATGATGCTTTGGCGGCGTCCCTACAGAAGCCGGGGATTCCGTCCCAGCCAAAACGAAAGAAAAAGCCATGAACAAACAAATATCTGTCAGAAAGCCGATCTATTGTCAATTAACTGCGGATGTTGAAGGCTTCGATTCCCTGGCGGAGTTGGCCTTGGATATGCGCTGGTCGTGGAATCATTGCGCCGACGAAGTGTGGCGGCAGCTTGATCCTGCGCTGTGGGAGTTCACTCAAAACCCTTGGGTGGTCCTGCAGACTGTCTCGAAGGACAAACTCCAGCGCGTGCTGGCCGATCCGGCCTTCCGCAAGAACATTGATGACCTGCTGCGAGCCAAGCGTCAGGCGGCGGAGACGCCCGCGTGGTTTCAGAAAAATCATCCGCAGTCGCCCTTGAAGTGTGTCGCGTATTTCAGCATGGAATACATGTTGAGCGAAGCGCTGCCGATTTACTCCGGCGGGCTGGGCAACGTGGCTGGTGATCAGCTGAAAGCCGCCAGCGACCTCGGCGTGCCGGTGGTCGGGGTGGGGTTGCTCTACCAACAAGGCTATTTTCGCCAGGTGATTGACAAGGACGGAGCGCAACAAGCTCTTTACCCATATAACGACCCCGGACAGTTGCCAATCACGCCTTTGCGCCAGGCGAATGGCGAATGGTTGCGGTTGGAGATCGCCGCACCCGGATACTCGGTCTGGCTGCGCGCCTGGCAGGTTCAGGTCGGTCGGGTGAAACTTTACCTGCTGGACAGCAATGACGCGGCGAACTTTCCCGCGCATCGCGGAATTACCAGCGAGTTGTATGGCGGCGGACCGGAGTTGCGCCTCTTGCAGGAACTGCTGCTTGGGATTGGCGGCTGGCGGCTGCTCGCCGCACTGGGCATCAAACCGGAAGTCTGTCACTTGAATGAAGGTCATGCGGCCTTCGCGGTGTTGGAGCGCGCCCGCAGTTTCATGCAGGAGAACGCGCAGCCTTTTGAAGTGGCGCTGGCCGCCACGCGGGCGGGGAATCTCTTTACCACGCACACGGCGGTGGCCGCCGGGTTTGACCGTTTCACTCCGGCTCTCATCGAACAATACCTCGGCCGTTATGCCACGCAGAAGCTCGGCATCACCCTTCATGATTTGCTGGCCTTGGGCCGCCAGAACCCGGACGACTCCTCGGAGAGTTTCAACATGGCGTATCTGGCCATCCGCGGCAGCGGCTCGGTGAATGGCGTGAGTCGCTTGCATGGAAAAGTCAGCCGGCATCTTTTTGAGCCTCTTTTTCCCAACTGGCCAGCGGACGAAGTGCCCGTCGGCCATGTGACCAACGGAATCCACATGCCGACGTGGGACTCGGCAGCCGCCGATGATTTTTGGACCAAGGCCTGTGGCAAAGACCGCTGGCTGGGGACGACGGAAACCTTGGAGCGGGACATTCGCCGCGTCTCCGACGACAGTCTTTGGCAATTTCGCATCGCCACCAGCCAGTCGCTGGTGGAATACGCCCGCGAGCGTCTGGCCTGGCACTATGCCGCCGCCGGCGCATCGTCCGAGACAGTTGAGGAGGCGAAGCATCTCTTTGATCCCAACGCATTGACACTGGGTTTTGCGCGGCGCTTTGCGACCTACAAAAGACCCAATCTCCTGCTGCACGACCCGGAACGACTGCTGCGTTTGTTATCCAATCCGCAGCGCCCGGTGCAACTCATCATTGCGGGCAAGGCCCATCCGGCGGATTTGGCGGGACAAGCCCTGATTCAGAAATGGATACAGTTCATTCGCCGACCGGAGGTTCGTCCTCATGCGGTTTTCCTCAGCGACTACGACATGCACTTGACCGAACGCCTGGTGCAAGGAGTGGATGTCTGGATCAACACGCCCCGGCGACCTTGGGAGGCGTGCGGAACGAGCGGCATGAAGGTGCTGGTCAACGGCGGCATCAATCTTTCGAAATTGGACGGCTGGTGGGCGGAAGCCTACACGCCGGAAGTGGGCTGGGCACTCGGTGACGGTCAGGAACATGGCGACGATCCGGTTTGGGACGCGGCGGAAGCCGAGGCACTCTACGAACGGCTCGAACGCGAGGTGATTCCCGAGTTCTATAACCGCAACGAGAAAGGTATTCCCACGGCCTGGGTCGCCCGAATGCGGGAAAGCATGGCGTGTTTGACTCCGCGCTTCTCTGCAAACCGCGCCGTGAGCGAATACACTGAGCAACACTATCTCCCGGCGGCTGCCGCCTACCTTTCGCGCATTGCCAACAAAGGCGCCATCGGCAGGCAAATAGTAGATTGGCGGCACAGTCTGGAACAAAAATGGATCGAGCTGCGCTTTGGCGGATTAAAAGTGGAGACCAAAGGTGACCAGCATGTATTTGAGGTCCAAGTCTATTTCAAAGACCTCCACCCGAAGGCGGTACGGGTGGAGCTTTACGCTGACGGAGTCAACGGCGGCGTTCCGGTGCGGCAGGAAATGAAACGCGCTCGCGAACTTGGTGGCGAGTCGCGCGGTTATCTTTACAGCGCGGCAGCGTCTGCGGCGCGGCCACCAACTGACTATACGGCGCGAGTGATACCGCACTGCGACGGAGTAGCAATTCCTCTGGAAGATCCACGAATCTTATGGCAACGATGACCCGATTGACGAAAGACAGACCATGAAAAAAGTACCGGCCATCACCTGCTTGTTCCTGGACATCGGCGGGGTCTTGCTCACCGACGGATGGGATCATCATGCCCGCAAACGGGCGGCGACGCACTTCAAGCTGGAGTTGGCCGAGATGGAGGATCGGCATCACCTGACCTTCGACACCTACGAAGAGGGAAAGCTCACGCTGGAAGAATATTTAGGTCGGGTGGTCTTCTACCAAAAGCGATCGTTCACCCGGGCTCAGTTTCGGCGCTTCATGTTCGCGCAGTCCAAGCCGTATCCCCAGATGATCGAGTTGGTCCGAAAGCTCAAGGCAAAGTACGGATTGAAGATCGCCGTGGTCAGCAACGAAGGGCGCGAACTGAATGCCTATCGAATTCGAAAGTTCAAGCTGGACGGGTTTGTGGATGCTTTTATTTCCTCCTGCTTCGTCCACGTCCGCAAGCCTGACGCGGACATCTTTCGGCTGGCGCTGGACATCGCCCAGGTGCCAGCCCGGCAGGTAGTCTATATCGAAAACACCCCGATGTTCGTCCAGGTCGCGGAAGGTTTGGGGATTCGAAGCATTCTGCACACGGATTACCAGTCCACGTGCGCGAAACTGGCTTCGTTGGAATTGCAGAATGACGAAGGAGTCATCCATGAAACCCGCTAACCCACGCATCCTGACCATCAATGGCGGCTCGTCGAGCATCAAGTTCGCGCTCTATCAAGTTGGCGAACCGCTGAAGCGAGGGCTTTATGGAAAGGTTGACCGCATCGGCTTGAGCGGGACCAATCTGACGTTCAATGACCCGACCAGGAAACAGCCGGATAGCTGCAGCCTCTCCGCCGCCGATCACAAATCGGCGGCGAATTTCCTGATTGACTGGCTCGAAGAGCAGAATGGTTTCGAATCGGTCCGGGCGGTGGGACACCGGGTGGTCCATGGGATGAAACACATCCAGCCCGAGATTGTCACCCAGGAATTGCTGGATGAACTGCATCGCATCAGGCCGTACGACCCGGATCATCTGCCCCGCGAGATCGAACTGATCGAGGCGTTCCGCCAGCATCATCCAAAACTGCCCCAAGTGGCCTGTTTTGATACGGCATTTCACCAAACCATGCCGCGCGTGGCCAAACTGCTTCCGATTCCGCGTCGCTACGACGCGAAGGGCGTTCAACGCTACGGTTTCCATGGTTTGTCCTATGCCTATCTGATGGAAGAACTCGCGCGGGTGGCAGGTGCGAAAGTGGCCCGAGGGCGCGTGATCCTGGCGCATCTCGGAAACGGCGCAAGCATGGCCGCCGTGCGCGACGGCAAGAGCATGGACACCAGCATGGGCTTCACGCCGACGGCGGGATTGGTGATGAGCTCCCGCTCGGGCGATTTGGATCCCGGCCTGGCGCCGTATCTGGCGCGAACCGAGCAGATGACCACAAAGCAATTCTACGAAATGGTCAACCACAAGTCCGGACTGCTCGGCGTTTCGGAAACCAGCTCCGACATGCGGGACCTGCTGGATCATGAAAAGCAGGACTTGCGGGCGGCGGAAGCCGTGGCGCTGTTTTGTTACCAGACGAAAAAATGGATCGGCTCCTACGCCGCTGCGCTCGGTGGACTGGATACGCTCGTCTTTGCCGGTGGCATCGGTGAAAATTGCCCGGTCATCCGTACGCGCATCTGTAACGGACTTGGTTTTCTCGGCATCAAACTCAATGAGACACGCAACGCGGAGAATGCAGCGGTAATTTCCATGGATGCCAGCCGGACCACGGTTCGCATCATTCGCACGGATGAAGAACTGATGATTGCGCGCTCGGTATGCCGCATTCTCAAACCCATTGCGCTGAACAAAAAGGATTGAATTATGAAAACCAACACACTCACGCCGGAATTGCTCCACAAGATGGATGCCTACTGGCGCGCCGCGAACTATCTGTCGGTCGGCCAGATTTATCTCTACGACAATCCGCTGCTGAAACGGCCGCTGACGCTCGCGGATGTGAAGCACATGCTGCTGGGACACTGGGGCACGACCCCCGGGCAGAACTTCATTTACGTCCACCTGAACCGGGTGATCAAAAAATACGACCTCGACATGATTTACGTTTCCGGCCCCGGGCACGGCGGCCCAGCCGTCGTGGGCAACACGTACCTTGAGGGCACTTACAGCGAGATCTATCCCAATATCAGCCAGGATAAGGCCGGGCTGCGGAAGCTCTTTATCCAGTTTTCGTTTCCCGGAGGCATTCCCAGCCACGCATCGCCAGAGACACCGGGTTCAATTCACGAAGGCGGCGAGCTGGGCTATTCGCTCAGCCATTCGTTCGGGGCGGTATTCGACAATCCTGATCTCGTCGTCGCCTGCGTCGTTGGCGACGGTGAGGCGGAAACCGGACCACTGGCCACGGCGTGGCACTCGAACAAATTCCTCGATCCAGCCACCGACGGCGCGGTGCTGCCGATCCTGCACTTGAACGGCTACAAGATTTCCAACCCGACGATCCTGGCCCGCATCACCCGCGAGGAATTGGAACAGTTGCTCCGCGGCTACGGGTGGACACCGTATTTCGTTGAGGGTCACGAGCCTGCGCTGATGCACGAGGCCATGGCCGCGACGCTCGACACGGCGGTGGAGCAGATCAAGAAAATCCAGGAGGACGCCCGCGTCCGCGGTGACCTCACACGGCCGCGCTGGCCAATGATCGTGCTCAATTCGCCCAAGGGCTGGACGGGGCCGAAGCTGGTGGATGGCCTGCAGATTGAAGGCACGTTCCGTGCGCACCAGGTGCCGCTCTCCGACCCGGCCACGCATCCCGAACATCTCAAGCTGTTGGAAGACTGGCTGAGGAGTTACCGGCCGGAGGAACTTTTCGATGAGCAGGGCCGCCTGAAACCGGAACTGGCCGAGCTTGCGCCCAAGGGCGAACGGCGCATGAGCGCGAATCCCCATGCCAACGGCGGCATGCTGCTCCGCGACCTGCGGATGCCGGATTTCCGCGACTACGCGGAAGCCGTGCCCATGCCGGGCGTGCGCAGCATCGGCGACACGCATGTGCTCGGGCCTTTCCTGCGCGATGTGACGAAACTGAACAGTGAGCAGCGGAATTTCCGGGTCTTTGGCCCCGACGAAACGCTGTCCAACGGACTGGAGGCGCTGTTTGAAGTGACCAAACGCCAATGGGACGCCGCGACCGTGCCGAACGACGAATTTCTCGCGCCCGCCGGGCGCGTGATGGAAATGTTGAGCGAACATCAATGCGAAGGCTGGCTCGAGGGCTACCTGCTCACCGGGCGGCATGGCCTCTTCAACTGCTACGAGGCATTCATCCACATTGTGGATTCGATGTTCAACCAGCATGCCAAGTGGCTGAAGGTCACGGCGCACCTGCCGTGGCGGCGGAAGATCGCCTCGCTCAACTACCTGCTCGCCTCGCATGTCTGGCGACAGGATCACAACGGCTTCACGCACCAGGATCCCGGGTTCATTGATCACGTCGTGAACAAGAAGGCCGAGGTCGTGCGGGTTTACCTGCCGCCGGACGCGAACTGTTTGCTGTCGGTGATGGACCACTGCCTGCGCAGCCGCCATTACGTCAACGTCGTGATCGCGGGCAAACACCCGGCGCCGCAATGGCTGACGATGGACGCCGCCGTCAAGCATTGCACCGAAGGCATCGGCATCTGGCAATGGGCCAGCAACGATCAGGGCGCTGCGCCCGACGTGGTCATGGCCTGCTGTGGCGACGTGCCCACGCTGGAGACGCTCGCCGCCGTATCCATCATGCGCGAGAATCTGCCCGACCTGAAAATCCGGGTGGTCAACGTTGTTGACCTCATGAAGCTGGAGCCGCCAACCGAGCACCCGCACGGATTGAGCGACATGGATTTCGAAGAGCTCTTCACCAGGGACAAGCCGGTCATCTTCGCCTACCATGCTTACCCGTGGTTGATCCACCGGCTGACTTACCGCCGCACCAACCACGACAACATCCACGTCCGCGGCTACAAGGAAGAGGGCACCATCACCACGCCCTTCGACATGACGGTGCTGAACGAGCTGGACCGCTTCCACCTCGTGATGGACACGATTGATCGCCTGCCGCAGACCGGCGACAAGGGCATCTATCTGAAGCAGCAGCTCAAGGACAAGCTGATCGAACACAAGCAATACATTGCGAAGCATGGCGAGGACCTGCCGGAGATTCGGAATTGGAAATGGGGACTGAGTGCGGCTCGGAAATGAAAATGAGCGGGGCATTCCTAAAACTCGATTTGGCCCGACTCAAAACCATGTTCGATCTGCTCGATGAGATGGGGCGCCTGCGCGCCGAGTTGCGCTTTTTGCGTTACCCTTGAGAAGGAGATGCCGATAAAAAGAGTTGCGCCAGGTAATGAAGCTCGCTGAACATAGCGCGGTAAACCCGCTGTTTTGAGCCAGGCGCAACCATTGAAATGAAGGGAAAGATTTAAGATTTTATGAAAACAACCGGCTCCGGCCCGGCCGACGGGCGCGGCCAACCCCGGCGCGTTCTCCAAGGCAAATCCACCGACCGGGCCACCCTTGCCGCAATCGCGCGCCAGGCCATGATTGAGCGCGGCCTGGAGCCGGACTTCCCGCGGGCGGCGCAGCAAGAGTTGGCGGCCATCGGCGGACCGGCCGGGGCGACCGACGACGTGCGCGACCTGCGCGATCGGCTCTGGGCGTCCATTGACAACGACGACTCCCGCGACCTCGACCAGCTCACGGTCGCCGAGTCGCTCGCGGGCGAGCAGGTCAGAATCCTCGTGGCGGTCGCGGACGTGGACGCCTTGGTGCGCAAAGGATCGGCGCTCGACGGCCATGCGTCGCGCAACACGACCTCCGTTTATACGCCTGCCGCGATCTTCCCCATGCTGCCCGAGGCGCTGTCCACCGATCTGACGTCGTTGAACGAGGACCAGGACCGGATCGCCGTGGTGGCCGACATGGTGTTCGAGGCCGACGGCTCGCTCGCCACGTCGAACCTCTACCGGGCCCGTGTCCGGAACCACGGGAAACTGGCTTACCGAAGCGTCGCGGCGTGGTTGGATGGCGAAGGCACGGCACCCCGGCGAATCGTGGAGATCCCGGGCCTCAACGAGAACCTCCGCCTCCAGGACCGCGTCGCGCAGCGGCTGTTGAAGCTGCGGCACCGCCACGGCGCGCTCAGCCTCGAGACGATTGAGCCGAAGGCGGTCTTCGACGGCGACGCTCTTTCCGATCTCGATCTGGATCGTAAGAACCGGGCGACGCAGTTGATCGAGGACTTCATGATTGCGGCGAACGGAGTGACCGCGACCTGCCTTGAATCGAAGAAATTTCCCTCTCTCCGCCGGGTCCTGCGGTCCCCGGAACGCTGGGACCGCATCGCGCAGCTCGCATCCAGGTTCGGTGACCGGCTCCCCAACGAGCCGGACGCCGTCGCCCTTGAAGCCTTCCTCGTGCGGCGACGCCAGGCCGATCCGGAGAAGTTCCCCGACCTCTCCCTGACCGTGGTCAAGCTCATCGGCCGCGGCGAGTACGCGCTCGATCTCCCCGGCGGCGAGCCGCCCGGACACTTCGGCTTGGCGGTGAAAGACTACACCCATTCCACCGCGCCGAACCGGCGCTTTCCCGATCTGATTACGCAACGGCTCCTGAAGGCGGCGCTGGCGGGCGCGCCGCTGCCCTACACCATCCCGGAACTGACGGAACTCGCGCAGCACTGCACCGAGCGGGAGGACGCCGCAACCAAGGTCGAGCGCCGGGTCCGGAAGTCAGCGGCCGCGCTGCTCCTGTCCGGCCGGATTGGGGAGCAATTCGACGCCATCGTCACCGGCGCATCTGACAAAGGCACGTGGGTCCGGCTCTTCCAGCCGCCGACCGAAGGCAGGCTGGAGCGCGGTTTCCAGGGTCTCGACGTGGGCGACCACGTCCGCGTCAAACTGGTCCACACCGACGTCGAGCGCGGTTTCATCGACTTTGTGCGCGACTGACCATCCCACGCTGCCGGAAATCTGGACGTGCCCGGCTGGATCAGTTGTCGGAGAGCGCTTCCCCTAATCCACGGGAGGGTTGCCGCCTGAAGGCGGAACTCCGAACCGTGCGTGTGCCAGTTGCCCCCGCGTCTGAGCGGGAACGTCACACAACGCAAAACTTCCAACTCGCTTTGCCTGGCGGTTTGGGGCTAATCTTCCTGCCTGATTTTGGTAGGGACGGCGCGCTGCGCCGTCCGGTCGTCGCAGCGCGACGACCCTGCCCGAATCTGATTTTGCCATGATGACCAGTTCGCAAATACGCCCGAGTAGCCAGGTCCGGAAGGACTTTCTCGACTTCTTCAAGTCGAAGCAGCACACCATTGTGCCGTCTTCAAGCCTCATGCCGGACAGCCCCAACCTGCTGTTCACCAACGCGGGCATGAACCAGTTCGTGCCCATCTTCCTCGGCCAGACCAAATGTCCTTACCAACCGGGTCGCGCCGCCGACACCCAGAAATGCATCCGCGCCGGCGGCAAACATAACGACCTCGAAGACGTCGGCCTTGACACCTACCACCACACGTTCTTCGAGATGCTCGGCAACTGGAGCTTTGGCGATTATTTCAAGAAGGAAGCCATCGAATGGGCGTGGGAACTCGTCACCTCAAAGAAATGGTTCGGATTTCCGCCGGAACGCCTCTATGCCACCGTCTATAAGCCGGACAAAGGCGAGCCGTCCGAATTCGACCAGGAAGCCTATGGCCATTGGGAAAAACTTTTCAAAGCCGCCGGGCTCGACCCCACGGTCCACATCTGCACCGGCGGCAAGCAGGACAATTTTTGGATGATGGGCGACACCGGCCCGTGCGGCCCGTGCTCCGAAATCCACGTTGACCTGACGCCAACTGGCGATACCAAGGGTTCACTCGTCAACAAGGGCGACGCCCGCTGCATTGAAATCTGGAATCTTGTCTTCATCCAGTTCAATGCCAATCCCGATGGCACGTTCACGCCGTTGCCGGCCAAAAACGTGGACACCGGCATGGGCTTCGAGCGCGTCACCGGCATCATCCAATGCACGAAAGGCTTCAAAGATTTTGCCGGCGCGAAGATTTCGAACTACGAAACCGACATCTTCCGCCCCATCTTCGACGCGCTGGAAAAGTTCAGCGGGAAGAAGTACGGCAGCACATTACCGAATCAAAACCGTGGCACAGGCCTCCGGCCTGTGTGCTCCGAACACAGACCAGAGGTCTGTGCCACAAACGAGCAGGAGAAAGTGGATATCGCCTTCCGTGTCATCGCCGACCACATCCGCACGTTGGGCTTTGCGATTGCCGACGGCATCCAGCCCGGCAACACCGACCGCAACTACGTCCTGCGCCGCATTCTGCGCCGCGCCGTGCGCTACGGCCGCACGCTCGGCTTCCACGAACCGTTCTTCTACAAGCTCGTGGACGTGCTCGCCGACACGATGGGCGACGTCTTCCCTGAAATCCGCGCCCGAAAAAAGCAGGTGCAGGAAGTTATCCGCACCGAGGAAGAGGCGTTTAACAAAACGTTGGATAGAGGAATCGAAGTTTTCGACCGAATGATGTTCGATACGCTCGCAGAGTTGAAAGCGGATGTTTTTGATGCGCCTGAATATGACGAGGTTTGGATTTCGTTGCCAAACATGAAGATGCTTCAAAGAATACAACTTAATCGCACGTTACCTTTGCCTGAAGGCAAAAAGGCGAGAACTCTCGTCTTGGCAGTTGGTCAAACAACTCCGCATATACTTGAAAAATACATAAAGCAAAGGTTGATTTTGTGTGGGTCAGATGCGTTTGAGCTTTATGACACCTACGGTTTCCCACTTGACCTGACCGAGTTGATGGCGCGTGAACGCGGTTTGACCGTGGACACCGCGGGTTTTGAAAAATTGATGGAAGAGCAGCGCGCTCGCGCCCGTGCCGCGCAGAAAAAGGAAGTCATTTCGCTTTCGCAAATCGAAACCACCACGCCCACGAAGTTCGTCGGCTACGAAAAGCTGGAAACGCCGGCAAAGGTGCTCGAAGTCGTGTCGCTCAAAGACAAGACCGCCGTCATCCTTGATACCAGCACCTGCTATGCAGAAATGGGCGGCCAGGTCGGCGACACCGGCGAGCTGCTCGTAGCCGCGAATGTGAATTCGCGGACCTCCGCGCTTTCACAAGCGCGGCTACGAATTACGAACACGCAGAAATCCGGCAACACCTGGCTGCATTTCGTGACGGGCGAGAACCTTCCAGCGATTGGCAACCAAGTCGTTCTTCAGGTGGATGCTCCTCGTCGCAACGCCATCCAGCGCCACCACACCGTCACGCATCTTTTGCATTGGGCGATTCACGAGGTGGCCAGCCACGACGCCTCGCAGAAAGGCTCATTCGTCGGGCCGGATAAGCTCACCTTCGATTTCAACAGCGCGCCGCTCACGCCGCAGCAGGTGGCCGACGTCGAGAAGCTCGTCAACGAACGCATCCTCGAAAATGCGCCGGTTACGTGGCTTGAACTTCCTTACGCCGAAGTGAAGAAGAACACTGCCATCATCCAGTTTTTTGGCGAGAAATACGGCGACACCGTCCGGGTGCTGCAAATTGGCGGGGAACGGGGCAAATTGAACGGTTATTCGATGGAACTCTGCGGCGGCACGCACACGCGCGCGACGGGCGAGATTGGCCTGTTCCGCATCGTGGGCGAAAACGCCATTGCCGCAGGCGTCCGGCGCATCGAAGCCGTTGCCGGCCTCGAAGCCTATCGCACAGCGACCGACGAGTTGCATTTAATTAAAACTCTTGCTGGCAAAGTGAATTCACCGGTTCACGAGCTGGAAAAGAAAATCGAGTCGTTGCTGGAACACCAGAAGGAGATTGAGAAGCAGCTCAAAGTGGCCCAACAACGCGAAGCTTCGAATGCCGCCAGCCTCCTGCTTGAAGAAATCAAGACCATCAATGGCATACCGGCCATCATTCACAACCTCGGCGGAGTGGACGGCGATTTCCTCCAAGCAGTGGCCGACTCGTTGAAGAGCCGTTTCAAAGGCGTCATCGTTCTGGGTGGCGGTCCGCATCGCGGCAGTGTTGCACTGGTCGCCGCAGTCACGCCCGAGTTCACGGCGAAAGTTCAGGCCGGAAAAATCATCCAGCAAATCGCGCCGATTGTCGGCGGCAAAGGCGGCGGCAAACCTGACAACGCCCGCGGCGGCGGCAAGGACGCGGGCAAGCTGGACGAGGCGCTGGCCAAAGCCCGTCAATTGCTTTAATCACTCCAAGTCATTTTGGTGGAAGTGATACAATAAATGAAATAGCTATTTCATTAATTGTTCTGTTTGAGCAAAGCTCCGCTCAAGATGGAGAAGGTGATTTGCCGTTCGCGAACGGCTCTTTGTCCAAGATAATCCCTCGGCAACAACACTTCCGGCAATAGCGGATCGCAGGTAATGGCTTCCATCCAGGTTGTGCGCTCATCAGCCAGCCACATCCGCATTTCGACCGGCTTGCCTCCACGGACAAATCTGCGCCCGGCGGTCGCAAGTTCAATGGCCGTCTTGTAATTGCGGTTAATGAGAGCAAAGTCCCATGCGCTTTGAACAATGCCTTCATTCGTGTCAGGTGGTGTGGGCGCACCTTCGATGACCGTCAACGACTCCGGTGTGAGTTTAAGCTGGCGCAAGGGGATGCTGTTCTCATTTATCGTATCTGGAATAATCCACACGCTTTGCTGCAAATAACCGAAATGCTGGCGCCGCAGCCAACGCCATAGAATCAGGCGTAGTCGTTGCTGTCGCGCAGGAAGATCGAACAACAACAATCGCCATCGACCATCCCACTTGCGCGACCATCGTGACACGGGATCAATCCCTCCAATGGCTGCGTGGCGTCCCTGCTCCGTGAGCCGCCACTGCGACCCGGCGCGCGCACCCCGGCATTCGACCATTCCACTGCGTCGAAGTTGTAGCAGATCGAGACGCAGGCGATTTCGGTAATTCCAGGATTCAAACGAATCCAAAAGGGTTTGCGAGTTCGGATTCATGAGGATGTCAAGCCCCCACAGGAACAGGCCGAGCCAGTCATTTGATTTTGCGCAGGCTTTCATATCAGTACAATTAGTGTAATAGCTATTTCAATAATTGTAATAAAATTTCGAAGACAGACCAAACGGGGTGCTGGCAAGGGCGGAAATGTTGATGGCTGACGCGGTTAATGCGGGGGCATGCCCATGCCACCGCCCATGCGTTTCATCATTTCCTGCTGCATCAACTGCTGTACATTGTCGTATTTCTTAAAGTCGGCGGGCGGATCAAACAGGCTGGCGGCGGGTTTGGTGAGCGAGACGTTTTTGAACAGCATGGTCACATTGCCACCCTGCTCGGTGGTTTGGATTTTGACCGGGAATTTTTTCAAGTCCGTTGCATTCCAAACGGTGGATTCATGTTTGACTCCGTTCTTGTCGGTGACGACGACCTTGTTTTCGACGCACGGGTGGCCGTCCACAGTGTCCTTGCCGATTTCTGTGGTTTCCACCTTGTAGTCACTGTTGGTCGGGGCGCTATCGGCATTCGACAGTTGAATTTCGGCGTAACTCTGCATTCCCGGATAAATGAGGTAGGCGGCTTTTTTGTCCGGGCGCGCGATGGTCACCATTTCGTCCATCCCCATGGATTTCATTTGCGCGGCGGCGTCCGGTGGCATCTGGCCGCCCTTCATGTCGGCTAGGTTGACCTCGAAGCGCTGCTTGCCCGCATCAAAGGAAAGTTTGCCGGGCATGGTTATGGGTTTCCCGGATTTGTCGGTGACTTGCATTTCGAGTCCGGCGGAAAAGGCCTGGTTGTCGCCAAACAGTTTGCTCATGGCGCCACCCAAAGGCGGTCCGCCCGGAGCGCCGCCCGGCGGGCCGGATTGCGAATACGCCGGAAGGAGTCCCAGACAGATAATTGTTGAAGCCAGAATTGAGAAATGATTTTTCATGGTTAGTGGTTGGCGGATTGTTTTTGTAAACTGAATGGACAAATTTTCCTCCAAAGACAAGCAGAAACAAACCCCTTCAACTGCCGGTCACTCCATCCAGGCAATCGCGGACTTGTTTCAGAAGTTTATGGGAATTAAACGGTTTTTCCAAAAAGTTCGGGTTGTTGCGGAGGGGTGAATTTTCGCCGAGCATGTCGTCGGTGTAACCGCTGCAATAAACGACTTTGAGTCCGGGTTTTTCCGAGCATAGCCGCTCAGCGAGTTCGCGGCCGGAAACACTCTCCGGCATGACCATGTCGGTGAGCAGAAGATCAATCGCGTCGCGGTGTTGCTGCCAGATTTGCAGGGCGCTCAGGCCGGAATCGGCCTCGATGACGTGATAACCTTTGCGTTCCAGCAAAGTTCGCGCCAGTGAACGCACGGGAGCTTCGTCTTCAACCAGCAGAATGGTTTCATTTCCGCCGCGGACTTCAGGGGCGCGGGAAAATTCGGTCTGAGATTTTTCGCTTTCCGCCAGGCGGGGCAGGTAAATATGAAACGCAGTTCCGCTGTTGAGTTTGCTTTCCACTTCGATCCAACCGCGATGTTGCGCCACAATGCCGAAAATGGTGGCCAGGCCCAAGCCGGTGCCTTTGCCGACTTCCTTGGTGGTAAAAAACGGTTCAAAGATGCGCTCCATTTCCTTCGGCGCAATGCCGCAGCCGGTGTCGATGACCTTCAGCCGGATGAACGCGCCGGGCCGGGCCTTGGGGTTAGCTTGCACATCGGCTTCGCTGATGACGATGGCGGCGGTCTGAATGATGAGCCGGCCGCCTTTGGGCATGGCGTCGCGTGAGTTGACGGCAAGGTTGATGAGAATTTGCTCCAGCATGGTGCGGTCAGCCATGACGGGCGCGCCGCCGGGTGCAAAGTGAGTTTCAAGGCCGATGTGTTCGCCAATGAGCCGCTGCAGCATTTTGCTGGTGTTGGCGACAACTTCATTGAGGTCGAGCGGTTTGGGCTGAAAGAGCTGGCGCCGGCTGAAGGTGAGCAGTTGGCGGGTGAGATTGGCGGCGCGTTCGGCGGCCTTGGCGATTTCGACCAGGCCCGCAGCCTGGTCGGGATGCAGGGATTCTTGGAACTGGAGCAGGGCGACGTTGCCCAGAATGACGGTGAGGAGGTTGTTGAAATCGTGGGCGACGCCGCCGGCCAGCTGGCCAAACGCCTCCATTTTTTGGGACTGGCGAAATTGTTCCTCCAACAGCTTGTGTTCGGTGATGTCACGCCCGATTCCCACCAGGCCGCAAATCTGTCCCTGACTGTTTCGAAACGGCACCTTGGTGGTCAACAGCGTGCGTTTCTGGCCATTGGGAAAAACAACAATTTCCTCCTTCTCATTGATGGTTTCGCCGGCAAAAACCTTCTCCTCGTCAGCGCAGAAAACGGCAGCTATTTCCGCCGGGAAAAAATCCTTGTCGGACAGACCGAGAATTTGGGAAGGACTGGCTTCGCCAAAGCGTTTGGCGAGGGTTTCGTTGGCCATCAGAAAGCGGCTGTCCAGGTCTTTGATATAAACACCATCGGGCAGCAAATCCAACAGCGTGCGGAGCAGTTGGCGTTCATATACAATGGTCTCTGCCGCCCGCTTGCGTTCGGTGATGTCACGAACGAAAACGAGCGCGCCCCGGTCGCCGTGGAAAACCGCGGGTACGGCGGTGACCTCCACCTCCACCCGGCTCTTGTCCACGCGCAGATATTCTTCTTCAATCGCCGGCAGCGGGCCGTCTTTTGTGTTCACCCGCTGCATCCGTTCCTTGACGATCTTCCGCCATTCCGGGGCCACCAGGTCCAGCACGGGTTGCCCGAGCAGTTGTTCCGGGCGTTCAGCCCGCAAAAGCCGCAGAGTGGCCCGGTTCACGTAGGCTATGCGCTCCCTGGTCTGCACGTAAACCGCGTCCGGCGCATTGTCCAGCAACGAGCGAAACCGCTGCTCGCTTTCCCGCAGCACCTCTTCGGCCTGCTTGCGCTCGGTGATATCTTCGTATGTCCCCAGCACGCCGATCACACGGCCGTCTTTGTCGTGCAATGGCACCTTGTTCGTCCTCAACCAGCCCGTGCTCCCGTCCGGCTTGTTTTGCGGTTCTTCGTAATTGAGTTTGGGCCGGTTTGTTTCCATCACCTCACGATCATCGGCGCGATAGCGGTCCGCCATGGGGGCTGCGACGGTGTCGTAATCGGTTTTGCCGATGAGTTCGCTGGCATCGGAACAACCGCAGTCCTCGGCCAGCGGTTTGTTGCAACCGAGGAAAACCGAATTACGATCTTTCCAGAAAACGCGCTGTGGAATCGTGTCCAGCACGGTCTGGAGCATCAGCCGGGAATTGAGCAGTTCCGTTTCGGCCTGCTGCTTGCGACGGCGTTGCAACAGCAATGCGGCAATCAAGCCGGTCTGCACCGCCAAGGCGGTTGCGGCAATGAGCACCGTCTGGTGATGTGCCTCCCACAGGCCGGGCGTGTGGAATCGCACCCCGCTGCCCGGCGGCAGCCGCTTCTCGCTCAAGCCGAATTTATGCAACTGCTGCGCGTCGAACACGAACTGGCTGCTCGCGCTTCGCAACATCGGCACGGAGGTCGCGCTGCCGGCCCGGATGGCCGCGGCAACTTGGTTGGCCGTTTCCCTGCCTAGGACGGAATACACATGGCAGGAACCGCCCACCGTCCCACACCCGATGTATGTGTCCGAAACGCTGAAAATGGGCGCTTGCGAGACGGAACTCAATTGCTCCAACGCATCGCGCGTCGTAAAGAGCTGTCCAGCCCCGTCTATCCAAATCCCATCATAAAACACAATCGTTTGCGGCGGCAGTGTGGCCAGGCGTTGTCTGGTCTCGGCCATCGTCAAACCGATAAGTTTGATCACCTCAAACCGGTTCGTGGCAAAGTCTTCCACTCGTTTGAGGTCGTGCCGGTAAAACTCGACATAGCCATTGTCGCCGGACGAGACAAAAGCAATCCTCCGGGTGTCCGGACACAACCGCAAAGCCACCTCCAAAGTGCCCCGCACATCCGGGCTGGCCAGGATGCCGGTCATATTCGTCTGTGATGCAGCACCGGGCACGTCCATCCTGTCAAAGTTCAAGAACACCAAGGGTGTTTGCGGCGACAGTGCCGTCCGGATTTTGAATGCAGTATCAGCGGTTTGTTCGTTCTCGGCTACAATGGCGTCCAGCTTGCGCCCCTGGTATTTGACGCGAAGCCATTCGGCAATTTCACGGCGGTAATCCGGGCTGTTGAATTGTTGGAGGTCCAGATTTTCAATGTAAACCACCACCGTCCCGGGGAAATTCGTTGCCAAAGCCAGCTGGAAGCCGGACGTGAATTCGATGATGCTCGGTTGCCTGCCGTTTCCCTGTGACAATACCAAAACCGATTTTTCATCCGCCGCGCGCGCCGGGGAAGTGAAAAGCATCGCTCCGGCGGTGAACAATCCAAAAGCCAGCCTGAAATTCAGCTTCACACCATGACTGTGAAAGCATCGTGAAATGCATCGGGATTTTGGGACGCGTAAATTCATTGTGCCGCCTGCACGAGTCCCCATTCCAAATCACTCGAAATTATCAAGCTCATAACTCTCGGACTCTTATGTTGAACTTAGCACTTAAACAGAGGATTGAAACTGGAAAAGGCAGCCGGATTTTGTCCAACTAATCACCAAAATGAAAAGCCTCGCGCCTTGGGGCACGAGGGCTGTTTGTTTTTGAGATGATGTGCGGATCAGCCGAGCCGCTTCCGCAAGCCGTCGAGTTGGTCGTTCAGCGCTTTCGGCAAATGACTGCCAAGCCTGGCGTAATTCGCAGCCACGTTTTCAGCCTCTTTTTTCCAGCTCGCAACGTCCACCGCGAGCAGTTGCTTGAGGTCGTCGGCGGGCAGGTTCAGGCCGGATAAATCAAGCGCGTCGGCTGTCGGCAGATTCCCGATGGGTGTTTTCCGCGCCTTGCCCGTGCCTTCGGCGCGTTCGCAAATCCATTTGAGCACGCGGCTGTTTTCGCCGTAACCGGGCCAGAGAAATTTGCCGTTCGCGTCCTTGTGGAACCAGTTCACAAAATAAATTTTGGGCAGCCTGGCGCGGTCGGTGCGTTGCGCGAACGAAAGCCAGTGTGCGAAATAATCGCCCATGTTGTAACCGCAGAACGGCAGCATGGCGAACGGATCGTGGCGCAGCACACCGGCCTGGCCAAACGTGGCGGCGGTGGTTTCCGAACCGCAGGCTGAACCCATGAACACGCCGTGTTCCCAATCAAACGCTTCGTTCGCCAGCGGAATCGTGCCGGGCCGGCGTCCGCCGAATAGAATCGCCGTGAGCGGCACGCCTTCGGGATTTTGCCAGTCGGGATCAATGACCGGGCATTGCGACGCGGGCGCGGTGAAGCGCGAGTTCGGGTGCGCGGCTTTGCGTCCGGAATCCGGCGTCCATTCCTGGCCCTCCCAATCAATCGCTTTCGCGGGTGCGGGCACGCCCATGTCTTCCCACCAAACGTCGCCGTCCGGGGTCAGCGCGACGTTGGTGAAAATGGTGTTTTTGGCGGCGGTAATCATCGCGTTGGGGTTCGATCTCATCGAAGTGCCGGGCGCGACACCGAAGAAGCCGCTTTCCGGATTCATCGCGTAAAGCCGCCCGTCCTTGCCGATGCGAATCCAGGCAATATCGTCGCCGAGCGCTGTGACTTTCCAGCCGGGCAACGTCGGTTGCATCATCACCAGATTGGTTTTGCCGCAGGCACTCGGGAATGCGGCGGCGAGGTAATGCTTTTTGCTCCCGCCACCGCGGGACGACGTGAGGCAGAGGATGAGCATGTGTTCCGCCATCCAGCCTTCTTTTTTGGCGACGGTGGAGGCGATGCGGAGCGCGAGACATTTTTTGCCGAGCAACGCGTTGCCGCCATAACCGGAGCCGTAAGACCAGATCAAAGGCTCATCGGGGAAATGAACGATGTATTTGTTCTTGGGATCGGGTTCGCATGGCCACGAAACGTCGGCTTGACCGGGCCTGAGCGGCGCCCCCACGGAGTGCAGGCACGGGATGAACGGACCGTTCGCGCCGAGCTTGTCGAGCACGGCCTGGCTCATGCGCGTCATGATGCGCATGCTGACGACCACATAAGGTGAGTCGGAAATTTCAATGCCGATTTTGCAAATGGGCGAGCCGAAGGGTCCCATGGCAAACGGAATAACGTACATCGTCCGTCCCTTCATGCACCCGTTGAACAGGCCAAGAAGTTTTTGCTTCATCTCGGCGGGGTCAGCCCAATTGTTCGTGGGGCCGGCTTCGTCCCTGGTCTTGGAACAGATAAATGTCCGGTCTTCGACGCGCGCCACGTCGCTGGGATGCGAACGGGCAAGGTAACAGCCCGGGCGTTTTTTGGCGTCGAGTTTGATGAAGGTGCCGCTCTTCACCATCAGGTCGCAGAGCGCCTGATTTTCCGCGTCCGAACCGTCGCACCAGTGAATGCGCTCCGGCCGGCAGAGTTCGGCCATTTGCTTGACCCAGGTGAGAACCTTTTGGTTTGAAGTTGGTGCGGTGTCCATTGTGCTTGTCGTATTGTGCGTCATTTATGCCAAATAATGGGGAGAGAAACTGCCAGAAGCCTGACGGTTTGAACAGACCAAATTTGCATTTCGTCCGTGCCTTTTGCGTCGCGCCGCATCCGGCAGTATGCTAACAGTGATTCAGGCATGAATTCATCGCTCGAAAAGCATTCCGGGCGCGGCGGCGAAGCCGGGCAATGCCTCGCGCGCTCGGTCGTGGACACGCTCGCCGAGGAACCGGCGCTCGAAGCGGTGACGATTGACCGCGCGCGCCAGAAAATTTCCGTCGCCACGCTGGGCCGCGTCCCGCAAGGCGGGATCGGCCGGCTGACCGAGCGCATCACGCGGGAATTTGAAGCGGCGCAAGCCGTCTCCACCGGACGCAATTGCAACCTGCTCACCGGCCAGGACGATTGCCGGAGTTGCGACCGGCCGTTGTCCGAAACCGAGCGAAAAACAATCACCATCCAAAACGAAGGCCAGACGACCACCATCGCCCGCATCACTTGCCCGACCGCGCCGAAATTCTGGCGCTGGCGCGACATTCCGTTTCCCAAGGTCGTCCAGCGCGACGTCGAGTTTCTCGAAAGCGCCGAGCACATAGATGAGCATATCAATGAATGGAAAACGCAACTTGCCGCGGCGATTCTTTGCGGCGTTCTTGGGTTGACCGCGCGTTTTCTGTTGACCGGCCAATGGTCGGTGGCGGCTTACGTTTTTGCCTATCTCGCGGGCGGTTTTTACCCGGCGAAAGAAGTTTGGGAACGTCTCCAAAAACGCACCATTGACGTGCATTTTCTCATGATCTTCGTCGCCGCCGGTGCTGCCTGCATCGGTGCGTGGGCCGAAGGCGCCACGCTGCTGTTTTTGTTTTCGTTTTCCGGCGCGCTCGAACATTACGCGCTCGGCCGGACGCAAAAGGAGATCCGCTCGCTTTTTCGTGACGCGCCGAAAGTCGCCACCGTGCTGGATGCCCAGGGGCACGAGCGCGAGGTCAAGGTTGAGCAGCTCACGCGCGGAATGCGTTTGCTCATCAAGCCCGGCGCGCAATTTCCCGTGGATGCCGAGATTGCCAAAGGGAACACCGCAGCGGACGAATCGAATCTCACCGGCGAAGCCACGCCCGTCGGGAAGAACATCGGCGACATCGCGCTCGCCGGCACCATCAATCTTTGGGGTGCGGTCGAAGTCATCGTTGCGCGGCCCGCGGCTGAAAGCTCGTTGCAAAAAATCGTCACGCTCATCAAGGAAGCCCAGCAGCGCAAGGCACCCGCTCAACAATTCACCGATAAAGTCAGCACTTACTATACTTACGCCGCCCTGGGACTTTCGTTCGCCATGTTTTTTGTCTGGTGGCTTGGCTTCCGGCTCGCGCCGTTTGAGTCCGCCATCGAATCGCAAAGCGCGTTTTACCGGACCATGACGCTGCTCGTGGTCGCGTCGCCGTGCGCGCTGGTCCTTTCCATTCCATCGGCGGTGCTCGCGGCCATCGCCTGGGGCGCGCGCCACGGCATTCTGTTCCGCGGCGGCGCGGCGGTGGAAAAACTCGCCGGGGTCAACGTCGTCGCGCTCGACAAAACCGGCACGCTCACGACCGGTGAATTGCGCGTCGAAAAAGTCGAAAGTTTCCCGTCCGGCCGCGAAGCCGAAATTGCGCGGCTGGCTTACTCGCTGGAAAAACTCTCCACGCACCCGCTCGCCCGCGCCATCACGCGCCATGGCAAACAACAGCAGCTTGAACCGGTCGCCTTCGAGCAGTTTGAATCGGTGACCAGTGAAGGATTGCGCGCGAAACACAACGGCAAGATGTGTCAGCTCGGCGGACGCGGCTGGATTGCGCAAGGCCGTCACGCCGACGCCATCGCGCGCGTGACCGCGACCGAAACCGGTTTTTCCGAAGTCTGGATTGAGGAAAATGAATTGCTGGGCCGCGTCATTTTGCGCGACGACATCCGTCCACAATCCGCGGCGGTGGTGGAAGAATTGCGCCACGAAGGCTTGCGCACCGTGGTTTTGACCGGCGATCGCCAGGCGACCGCCGAATATTTGCGCGACAAATTGAAGTTGGATGACGTGCGCGCCGAGTTAAAACCGGAACAAAAAGTCGAGGCGGTTCGCGCGTTGAGCGGGCAGGGGAGGAAGGTCGCCATGATCGGCGACGGTGTGAACGACGCGCCGAGTCTGGCCGCCGCGCACATTGGCGTGGCGATGGGCGCGCGCGGGGCGGACGCGGCTTTGGAGCAGGCGGACGTGGTGCTGATGCACGACCGGCTGGAAAATTTTCTGGCCGCATTTCGCCTGAGCCAGCGCGCGCGCCTCATCATTCGCCAAAATCTTGTCCTTTCGCTCGGCACGGTGGTGGTGCTGGTTTCGTTCGCGCTGCTCGGAAAAATTCCGCTGACGATTGGCGTGGTCGGCCACGAAGGCAGCACGGTGGTCGTGGTGATGAACAGTTTGCGATTGCTTTTTGGTGGTGCAACGACAAAGCAGAAATAATTCAACTGCGGATGAAACTGAGGTTGAACACGAATAAAAATAATCGCGCCACCCCATCCCTCTCCCCGCCCAAACGGGGAGAGGGTGGCCGCAGGCCGGGTGAGGGGTTCCACAAAATCAACCAGGGCTCCGGGGTTTACGGAGAATGGGTATTAAATCCGAAACCCAAGATCCAAGCCCCGGGCATCTCCGTGGGCATAAAACCAAACGCCCCTCGCCCCATCCCTCTCCCCGCCGGGCGGGGAGAGGGTGTCGCGCGGCGACGGGTGAGGGGAATCTTTTCTGTTCATCCGTGTTTTGACCGTGTTTAATCAGCGCCAGTTGAATTTGTGAACCCGTTTCGAAAATTTGTTTCTGAACACGCGCGGCTTTTCCAAAGCGGAAAAAAGTTGCCGCCGGGTCGTCCGCAAAAATTCCCGCGGCATCGGAAAGTGCCGGATCGCGCGCCGAAAGCATTGATTTTCTCGCCGCATCCGGACGACGAGTGCATCGTCGGCGGACTGGCGTTGCGGCTGTTGCGTGAGGCGAAGTGGAACGTCACCAACGTTGCCGTGACGCTGGGCGGCAAAATCGCGCGGCGCACGGAACGGTTGCGTGAATTGCGGGGCGCGTGCGATTTCCTCGGCTTCGGCCTGGCGGTGGCGGATTGGGAAGATATCAATCCGGTTGCGCGCCGGGGGAATTGCCCGTCGTGGCGGGCGGCGGTGGAAATCGTCGCCGAAATCCTGGCGGAACAGCAGCCGCGCGCGATTTTTGTTCCGCACGAAAACGACCGGCACCCGGCGCACATCGGCACACATTTTTTGGTTCTGGATGCGCTTGAAACGTTGCCCGCCCGTTTTGAGTGCCAGGTCGTCGAAACGGAATTTTGGGGGCAAATGACCGATCCCAATCTGCTCGTCGAATCGAGCGTCGAGGACGTGGGCGACCTCGTGGCGGCGCTGGCGTGTCACGTCGGCGAAGTCCGGCGCAATCCGTATCATGCGCTGTTGCCGGCGTGGATGATGGACAACGTGCGGCGCGGCGCGGAATGGGTCGGCGGGCCGGGCGGGGCGGCGCCGGATTTTACCTTCGCCACGATTTACCGGCTCCGCCATTGGACGCGCGGCCGGCTGACCAATGTGTTGAAACGCGGAAAATTTTTAGGTGTAACGAAAAACCCCGCCGGCTTGTTTCACAACTGAACCGGTTTGGTGTCCCGTCCCGCATGGCGGGACGTAACACCAAACGGTGGCGCATTGCCAGGGAGACGAAAATTTATCCATGTTCATCCGCGTATGGCGGCGTGGCCGCCACGCGGCTTTACGCCGTGTCCATCTGTGGTTAAACTTTTTCCATGAAAACAAAATTCATGCGCGAGGCCATCCGTCTCTCGCTCCAAAAAATGCGCGGCAATCACGGCGGGCCGTTTGGCGCAGTCGTGGTGCGTCGGGGCAAAGTCGTTGGGCGTGGGTGGAATCAGGTTGTTTCGGGCAACGACCCGACGGCGCACGCGGAAGTCATCGCCATCCGTGAAGCGTGCCGCCGTCTCAAAACGTTCCGGTTGGACGACTGCGAGCTTTACACCAGTTGCGAGCCGTGTCCGATGTGTCTGGCGGCGGGTTATTGGGCGCGGCTGCGGAGGATTTATTACGGCAACACGCGGCGCGACGCGGCGGCCATTGGTTTCGATGACGATTTTCTTTACCGCGAAACCGCCCTGCCGGTTTCACGCCGCAAAATTCCCATGAAACAACTGTGCCGCAACGAAGCGCTGAAAGCTTTTGCGGAATGGAAAAACAAGCCGGATAAAATCCAGTATTGATGCGGTCGCCTACCGATAGTTCTTGTCGTCCACCCGGCTGAGGTCAATTCCGTCCTTGAAGACCCCAACCGTCACGACCGCAAAGGTGAACACGCTGGTCCCGGCCTCCAGATGCCCGCCGAACGCCTTGTCGGGGTCGGCCAGGGTGATGTGGGCGTGAACGCGGCCGTCAATCACATAGCCATTCATGCTCACGATGTCGGCCGGGCCAGTGGGGTTCTTCACAAAGATGTTCCGGGAGGGAAAGGTGCCGTTGCTGACCGTGTGGTAATGATAACTCCGGACCGACCCGATGCCGGACAGGATCACGGCGTTCCGGATTTTGTGCTCCTTGGCCATGCGCTCCAGACCGGCCAGCAGGTCGGCCTGGTTTTTGAAGCGCAGCACCAGGACCCGCTCGAATTGCCCGCTGAGCGCATACACGTCCGGCACCGTGTCGCTGTTCGGTTTGGTATCCACGGCGGTGGTGGTGGCGTTGGTCACCTCGGTGCGGACCGGCTGGGCCGCCGCCGGGCTGATGATTGCCAGCAAGCTTAGAATCTGAATCAGTTTGCGCATGGGATGTCTCCTTGTTTGGTGGATGATGGTTAAGTGTAACAAAGGTAAACCTGAGACCAAACGAACAACAAGTCCAAACGCCAACTCCGATGCCTCCCGCTTGCGCCCACCGATTTTATCGCATGCTCGTGGAACTCAAGTGGTTGGGGCACCGCCTCGTTTTCAAGTCCGCCCCCCCAACTTTTGCGCTTAGGGCTTGCATTGGTCTAATTTAATGTTACAATTAACCTTATGAAAGGGAATATTCTCATCGTGGACGACGACTTGGACATGGTGGAGATGCTTCGTTTGGCATTGACTGAATCCGGCTACGCAACGCGGGCTGCGGTTACCGGCACTGAAGCCCTGAAGAAAGCCCGGCGGACGCCGCCGGACCTAGTTCTTCTGGACTTGATTTTGCCCGACCTGAACGGGTTCAACGTATGCACGGCCCTGCGCCTGGATCCGGCAACGGCCTCCATTCCCATCATCATGATGACCGCAGTGCCCGGGGAGATTCCACGATTGGCGGGAATCGAGACGGGTGCCGACGCTTACCTGAACAAACCATTCCCAATCGACGGGTTGGTTGCACTCGTACATGATTTGCTTCACGGGACACGCAGTCGTCCCGCTGCTTTTGAGTCAAGACAGACTCTGGCTGCCAGCGTGTCCTGGCCGCCCGCATCAAATAGACCGGGCATCACAGCGGGGTGAAAACAACCACGCGCCGGCTCGCGATGCCAGTCGCGAGTTCGCTCGCCCGAACTGGTTGGCCAGGGTGGTTTCCGTAATCATGAAAAACAATGCCGCCTTCTTAAGGCTTCGCTCAAGAATCGCAATACACGCTGCCAGAACATCCAATGTGGACATCCGTGTTCATGGGTTAATCCGCGGTTAAAATTGTGGCTCTCACAGAACTCCACCCTTCGAAAGCCGCATTCAACTCCGACTTGCGTTGCGAGCAGGCATCCCCAGACGCCAGATCGAGGACGAGAACGAGGACGAGCCGTGGTTAAATTGGGGTCCGTGTAACTCGACCCTCCGAATCTGCCGCTTGCCAACCGGCGTCGGGTTTTGTTCTAATCCACCCATGCTCAATCAGCAGACGCTCAATCGTCCCGTGAGTTTCTCCCCGTCGTTATGAGCTATACCACCAATTATCTCCAATCCGAATCGGTCGCCGCGCAGGGACCCGAAATCATCGTGCTGGTCAACTGCATGGTGCAGGACGCCATCAAACTCAGCGCCAGCGATCTGCATATCGAGCCGTGGGAAAAAGCCATTGAAGTGCGCGCCCGCGTCAACGGCGTGCTGACCGAAGTGGCGCATCTGCCGCTGGAGTTGCTGGACAAAATCTCCATGCGTTTCAAGGTGATGTCCAACCTGGTCACCTACCAGGCCGGGATGCCGCAGGACGGCACGGCCATCGGCGGTCCGGAACTGGAAGGCGTGCAGTTGCGCGTTTCCATTTTCCCCACGACGCGCGGCGAGAAAATTGTCGTGCGGCTGTTCGATCCCAAAGACCGGCGGTTTGATTTGAACACGCTTGGCTTTGAGGATTCGACGTTGCAAGGGCTGTTGCGCCTGCTCAAACGGACGAGCGGCCTGCTCCTGTTCACCGGCCCCACCGGATCGGGCAAGACGAGCACGATGTATTCGGCGCTTTGTTACATCATGCAACGCGACGGCATCAACATGAGCATCAGCACGGTGGAAGACCCGGTGGAATTCAATCTGCCGATGGTCAGCCAGACGCAGGTCAATCCCGCGCAGGATTTCACCTACGCCCTGGCGCTGAAAAGCATCCTGCGGCAGGACCCGCAGGTCGTCATGGTGGGCGAAATTCGCGACGCGGAGACCGCCGCCATCGCCGTGCAGGCCGGGCTGACCGGGCATCTGGTCATCAGCACGATTCACTCCGGCGTTTCGGCGGGCGCGTTCACGCGGCTCATCAACATGCAAATCGAACCGTTCATGCTGGCGTCGAGTGTGCTGGGCGTGATGGGGTTGCGGCTGGTGCGGGGCAACTGTCCGAGTTGCACGCAGCCCTACGAACCGGAGCCGAGCCGGTTGAAGATTGTGCCGGAAGCGTTGATGCCCGAAGCCCAATTCCGCCGGGGCGCGGGCTGCGACCAATGCAATCAAACCGGTTATTCCAAGCGCATGCCGGTGACTGAATTGCTGGCGGTCACCGAGCCTTTCCGGGAAGCAGTGTTGAAGAAACTGCAGACGTCCGCGCTGGAACAGATTGCGATCCAGGAGGGAATGCGCACGCTGTGGCAAAACGGGCTGCAACGCGCTGTCACCGGCCAGACGACGCTGGAAGAAATCATCCGCGTGGTGGCCGTGGACATGATTTAGAAATCCGAAATCTGAATTGCCGAAGCCCGAAAGAAATCCGAAATCCGAATCCCGAAACGCAGAACTGTTGTTGAGCCGGTTTATCCTTCGGATTTATGCTGCCCCAATGACTTGCGTGTTTGTTTAGAGCTGCCCTGCTGAAGCCAGGACTCCAAACGCGGAGGCTTGCCAACCGCCCGTGCGTTTTGTCTAATCTGCCTGTGCTCAACCAGCAGACACTCAATCGGCCCGCGAGTTTTTCCGGCACCGGCTTGCACAGCGGCAACCGGGTGAACATGACCCTCCTCCCCGCGCCCGCGAACAGCGGCGTGCGGTTCCGCCGCGTGGACCTCGAAGGCAAGCCGGAAATCGAGGCGCGCGTGGAAAATGTCAGCGAGACCAACCGCTCCACGACGCTGGCCAGGGGCAATGTGAAAATTCACACCGTCGAGCACGTGCTCGCGGCGCTGGCGGGTTATGGCATTGACAATGCGATCATCGAATTGGACGCGAACGAGCCGCCCATTGCCGACGGCAGCTCGCGCGAGTTTTGCAAAATCATCCAGTCCGCCGGCATCGTGCCGCAGGCGGAAAATCGCGAGCCTTACACGCCCGCCACGCCGATTGAGTTGCGGGTGGGCGAGACGACGATGACGTTGTTTCCCGACGAGGCTTTTAAAATCACCTGCACCAGCGCGGACAAGCGCGGACGGTTCACGCAATTTTACAGCACGGAAATCACGCCCAAAACGTGGGAAAAGGAACTAGCGCACGCCCGGACGTTTTGTTTTTTTGAGGAAATCGAATACCTCATCAAAAACGGCCTTATCAAGGGCGGCAGCCTGGAGAATGCCGTGGTCATCCGCGACGACGCGGTGCTCACGACCGAGCCGTTGCGATATCCCGAGGAGTTCGTGCGGCACAAGATGCTCGACATCGTGGGCGACCTGTCGCTGCTCGGCCGGCCGATTCACGGGCATCTGATTGCCGTGAAGCCGAGTCACGCGGCCAATTGCGAAATGGTCCGGCACATCGTCGCGCAAATGCAAAAGCCATTGCGCGCCGCGCAGACGTTCGCGCCGCCGCCCGCCAAAACCGCCGGCGAAGCAGCAGCCGAGACGATGGCAAATCAGGATGGCGCGATAGGCATTGAAGAAATCATGAAGTTATTGCCGCATCGCTATCCGTTTTTGATGGTGGACCGGATTCTGAAAATTGACGGGAATAGGATCGTCGGCCTCAAAAACGTGACGATGAACGAGCCGTTTTTTCAGGGACATTTCCCCGGTCATCCCGTCATGCCGGGCGTGCTTCAACTGGAGGCCATCGCGCAAGCCGCCGGTCTTTTGATGATAAAACACATCGAAACCGGACGCCAGCTCGCTTATTTCATGTCCGCCGAAAATGTGAAGTGGCGCAAGCCGGTCGTGCCCGGCGATGTGCTCCTCATCGAAATCGAACTCACGAAAACGCGCGGAAAAATCTGCAAGGCCAAAGGCGTCTGCAAGGTGCGCGGGGAGGTCGTCAGCGAGGCGGAAGTCACTTTCATGCTCCTCGATGCCGAATGAATTTATGATTTACGATTTGCGATTTACGCGGCCGTTGTGATATCTGCGGTGAAAGTGGAACAATTTATAATGCCAAATCCCGGAGACAATCGGTGCAATGGGTAGGGCGGCGCTGCTGCGCCGCCGGGCATGATGGCCGCGCAGCAGTGCGGCCCTACCGTTTGGAACAGGTGCCGATTATTATCGGGAAAGGGTATGAATCGTAAATCAAAAATCGCAAATCGCATGGTTCATCACACAGCAATTATTCATCCGAAGGCGCAAATCGGCCCGCAGTGTGAAATTGGCCCTTACTGCGTCATCGGCGAACACGTGGCGCTCGGCGACGGCTGCAAACTGCATTCGCACGTCGTCATTGACGGCCACACGAAGCTGGGCGGGGAAAACGAAATTTTCCCGTTCGCGAGCATCGGGTTGAAAACGCAGGACTTGAAGTGGAAGGGTGGCGTCACCCGCACGGAAATCGGCGATGGCAACACGTTCCGCGAATACGTCACGATCCACAGCGCGACCGGCGACGGCGAAGTCACGCGCGTCGGTTCGCACAACACCATCCTGGCCTACTGCCACATTGCGCACAACGTCACCCTGGGCAGCCACGTCATCATGTCCAACGTCGCGACGCTGGCAGGGCACGTGACCGTTGAGGATCATGCGGTGATTGGCGGGCTGGCGGCGGTGCATCAATTTTGCCGCATCGGAAAGATGTCCATGATCGGCGGCTGCTCGAAAATCGTGCAGGACGTGCCGCCGTTCATGATTGCCGACGGCAATCCGGCGGAGACCCGCACCATCAACAAAATCGGCATGGAACGCAACGGGGTTTCCGAGGAAGCGCAGGCGGCCATGCGCCATGCTTACAAAATTCTTTTCCGTGAAGGTCTGACGGTTCCCAACGCGCTGGCGAAAATCGAAAAGGAACTGCCGCCGCTGCCGGAGGTCAAGCACTTGATTCAATTTGTCCGCACCAGCGAGCGCGGCATCAGCAAGTAACTGTGTTGGAGTTCAAATTTCTTGTAGCGTCGGGCCTGCGGTTCGATTCATTTCGGCCACAGGCCGAACGCTGCACTTCAGGCATAGCGTGAGCGCAGGTTCCATTCATTCAACAAATCCCTTGGAATTTCCGACAAAAAACGCGAAGGGCGCTGCATCGAATCGCCACCGGAATTGCTGAAGCTGGCACGCTCCAGCGGGTAACACAAATACAGTTCGTTCTTCGCCCGCGTGATGGCCACGTAAAACAGCCGGCGTTCCTCCTCCTCGCCTTCGTCGTTTTCCATCGAGCGCGCGGACGGAAACAAGCCGTCGCAGAGCATGATCACGAACACCACGTCGAACTCCAGGCCCTTCGCCTGATGAATCGTTGAGAGCCGGATTTGTTCGGCGTCGCGGTTCGCGGGATCGCCGTCCTCGGCCTCGACGTTGGTGAGCAGGGCAAGCTGCGTCAGGAAATCTTCGACCGAGCCGAATTGATACGCGAACACAGAGAGTTGTTCAAGGTCTTCCAGCCGGTTGCGGTAATTGGCGAAGTTTTCCTTGAGATAATCGTCGTAGCCCGCGTCCATCACGAGCCGCAGCATCTTCGCGGCGCTCTGGCGGACGGTTTCGTCCTCCAGTTGGGAAATGGTCTCGACGAATTGTTTCCAGGCGGCCGCGGCCTTCGCCGGGATGGATTTGGAGCAGGCTTGGAGGGCGGCGGCGATTTTGTAGGAGCCGACGTGAGGAGGCTCTGATTTTTGATTGGAAGTCGAAGTTAATGTCTCGTTATCTCGACTCCTACTTTGAAAAATCTTCCAGATTTTATCCGCTCCTTTGGCGGCGATGCCGGGAAGCAGTTGCACGATACGTTTGAAGGCGAGTTCGTCCTGCGGGTTGGCGACGAGCTTGAGATACGCCGTCGCGTCCTTGATGTGCGCCTGCTCGAAAAACCGGATGCCGCTGGTGATGGAGAAGGGGATGTTGCGCTTCGTCAGCTCGAGCTGCAGTTCGAGCGCGTGAAAATGCGAACGGTAGAGCACGGCGACCTGGTTCAGATTCACGCCTTCCTCGGGCAGTTCCGCCACGCGCTGCGCGATGAACGCCGCCTGCTGCGAGGCATCGGCACATGTGACGAGCGCGGGTTTGAGGCCGGACTTGCGCGCGGGTGTGAGAATTTTGGTGAACTGGTCCCGGTTCGCGGCGATGGCGGCGTTGGCGACGCGGAGAATTTCCGGCGTGCTGCGATAGTTGGTCTCGATTTTGAAAACTTTTGCGTCGGGATGGCGTTTTGGAAATTTGAAGATGTTCTGAAAGTTTGCGCCGCGCCAGGCGTAAATGCTTTGCGCGTCGTCGCCCACGATGGTGACGTTGTGATGCCGCTCGGCGAGCAAATCAATCAGGTCGCTCTGCAGCTTGTTCGTGTCCTGGTATTCGTCCACGAGAATGAACTGGAAGCGGCGTTGGTAATGTTCGCGCACGTCGGCGTGCTCCTGCAACAGCCTGAGCCACAACGCGAGCAGGTCATCGAAATCCATCGCGTTCGTCGCGCGTTTGCGGGCGATGTAACGCTTCTGCACGTCGGCAACCAGCCGGGTGATTTGCTCGAAGTAATCGAATTGCTCTTCGAGAATATCAGCGGTGCTCTTGTGCGTGTTGACCGCGAGCGAGAAAATTTCGCAGAGCACCTCGGGCTTCGGAAAATGCGTGCCTTTGGTTTCGATGCCCGCTTCGGCGATGCAGGTTTTGATCAGGTCCTTCGCGTCGTCGCGGTCGAGAATGGTGAAATCGCGCCGGTAACCGAGCAAATCGGCGTGCGAACGCAAAATCCGCGCGCCGATGGAATGGAACGTGCCGCCCCAGAGCGACGGAAGCTGACGGCCCAGCAACCCGGCAACGCGATGCATCATTTCGCCGGCGGCCTTGTTGGTGAAAGTGAGCAGCAGGATGCGGTCGGCGGGGATGCCCTGTTCGAGCAGGTAGGCGACGCGATAGGTGAGCGTGCGCGTCTTGCCCGAACCCGCGCCGGCGATGACAAGGGCGGGGCCGGGCGGCGCGGTGACGGCGGCCAGTTGCTGTGGATTCAGTTCGCGCGCGTAATCAATCTGCAAATTGATTTCGGACCGGAACGGTTCAATGACATAATCACGCGACATGGCGCGGAATTGAAAGGGCAAACGCCCGCCCGCGAAAGAAAAATTTCAACCTTTCGACCGGGTGCCAGGACTGCTCCAAACAAAGATGGAAGCGGTTGGCACGGCAGAAAGCCGAGGTCCGAAAGAAGCCCGAAGCCCGAAATCCGAAGGCCAGCCCGTCTCACGAAAAGTTGTCGCGTTTCGGGCTTTGTTCCCAGAGGGTTGTCAAGAAGCTCAGATCAACGTTGCCGGGGACGCTTGTCCTGCCAGTCGAGAACCAGCAACGTCAACAAGACGACAGCCGTGATGCCGACGCACACCGGTGCAAGCAACCGGTCCAAGGGCAGTGAGCCTCGCATCGGTAGTCGAAGTTGCGCCGAGAGAATATCCAAGCTGCCGGGAAATGAGGTTTTGGCAACGACATTACCATTCCATGAAACCGCCTGCGAAATGCCGGAACTGGCCAGGCGGAAAATCGGAATGCCGTATTCCGCCGCCCGCACGGGCGCGACGCGGGCATGAAGCTCGTGCTGGTGCCGGCCCCAATCCTCAACGTCCATTGTCGGGACTATCAAAAGCTGTGCCCCCTGTTTTACCAGCCGGTCGGTGACGCGTGTGTAACTCAAGTCGTAGCAGATGCAGATGCCGATTTTGCCCCACGGCGAATTCCAGACTTTCTGTTCCGGCGCGGGCAGGCCGTCCTTGAAAAACTGGATGGGCACGCTCTTGACCTGCTTGAAGATAATCTCGCCGTTCGTGCCGACGACGAAGGCGGTGTCGTAAAAATTATCCGTCCCCACCGGGTCCTTGCCGCCGACGACGAGAAAACGCGAGTGTTCGCGGCACCAGTTTTTCAGCGCATCCGGTACCGGGCCGTCGAGGGTGTATTCGCTCAACACAAAAATCTGCGCGTCGGGATTTTTTACCAGGGCCTTGTCAAGGGCCTTGGGCAGAACGCCGGATGAAGGAAATTCCATCTGAATCCCGGCGATAGAAAGCGGAGGAACGGGCCTTTCATGTCTGGCTGCGGCAATGAGTTGCAGAAAGAACGCCAGGCCAATCAGTAAAAATAAAAGAATCACGAACCATTCGACGAAAAGACGCTTGATTTGGGTTATGCAAAAAAGGATCGATGCCATGGAAATAATTAAAAAACCGACACTGAACATTCCGTAAACCAAGAATGGCGTTAGTGGATAGTTTGGGAAAACATATCCGATGTTTAGCCACGAAAATTTCAAGTAGTAGAGTTCGCTGCGGAAGTATTCAATTCCCGTCCAGATCACCGGCATCAGCCACGCCGCCTTGACTTTTCCCCAGCGCCGGATGCTGCCGCAGACAATTGCCGCGAACAACCCGATCCAAAACGCCAGCACCAGCCAGAGCGCAATCGCGGCGGCGTTGAAGATGCGCCAGAGGAAAAACAGTTGCGGCGCGTAGCAGAGAAATCCCGTCGCCAGACCAAAATAAAATGCGCGGCGGACGGTGGGCTGGTCGGTCAGCCGCACGAGAAAAAAGGCATAGCCGAAAATCAGCAGTCCGGCGGCGGGAAACTTGATGGAGGTGTAGGCGAGATGAAAACACGCCACGGCCAGCGCCAGCCACAGAAAAGATTTTCCCCAGCCCGGTGGTTTCACCGATGGATGCAGGAGGTTCATCGTTGCACAAGTTAAATACCTGTTCATTTAAACCGTTCGATGAAAATACGCCATGCAAAACCTTGCTCGCGTTTCTCGACGACATTTATGAAGACTTGGAACTGCGATATCCGAAGCTTTGCCTTGAAGCGGGGGCCTGTACGATCAAGCGCGCCGGGCCGGAATCTTTATGAATTCCTGCTTTCTTTATTGAATTTTTCCGCGTCGCTCCTAAATTTCCAGGCATGGAACAGTCACAATTCGCCCAGTATATCGCGGTATTGATGCTGCTCGGCCTGGCCATTGTCGCGCCGTTCGGGATGATTCTGGTGTCCATGTTGGTCGGCAAACGCGGCAAACGGAGCCGGATCAAGGATACCGCCTACGAATGCGGCATGCTCCCCGTGGGCGAAGGCAATCCGCGGATGTCGGTCAAATTCCATCTCGTGGCGATGCTGTTCATCCTGTTCGACATCGAGGTCGTCTTTCTTTATCCGTGGGCGGTCGTTTACAAGGACATGCTCAAAGACCCGGCCACAAGGAATTTGATCCTGGGCTCGATGATTTCGTTCCTGGCGATTTTGTTCGCCGGTTACATCTACGCCGTGAAGAAAAAGGCGTTTGATTGGAAAAGTTGAAACAATGGAGTGTTGGAGTGATGGAGTAATGCAAAACCGACATGCCGACACCCACCACGCCATCACTCCATTGCTCCAATGTCCCCTCCCATGACGATCAAATTTGGCACCAGCGGCTGGCGCGGCATCATCGCGCGCGATTTCACCTTCGACAATGTCCGCCTCGCCACCCAGGGCATTGCTGACTACTTGAACTCCGAACTCCGAAGTCCGAACTCCGAAATTCATGGGCGCAAGCCCGTGGTCATTCTCGGCTACGACACGCGGTTTCTGGGGCGCGAATTTTCACTGGCCGCCGCCGAATTGCTCGCCGCCAACGGCCTTGAACCTTTGCTTTGCAATCGCGACACGCCCACACCGGTCATCGCCCACAACATCCGCCATCGCAAAGCTGTCGGCGGCATCAACCTGACCGCGAGCCACAATCCGCCCGAATATCAGGGCCTGAAATTTTCCACGTCCAACGGCGCGCCCGCCACGCCGGAAGTCACCGGGCAAGTTGAGGCGAACATCGTCAAGCTTCAGGCGGCGGGCTGGTCATTCAAGAGCGCGGTCATTGGCATCCCGCCGTCGCGGGACCAGACGTTTGATCCGCAGCCCGCGTATTTCAAACAACTCCACAAGCTCATTAATTTCGCCACGCTCAAAAAGGCCAAGCTCAAGGTGGCCGTGGACCTGAGCTATGGCACTGGCCACGATTACCTCGACACGCTGCTCGAAAGTGTCGGCGCGGAAGTCACCGTCTTTCACAACGAACTGAATCCGTTGTTCGGCGGGCATCATCCGGAGCCGGACGCCGCGAACATGGCCGATGTCAGCAAATTCGTCCGCAGCGGCAAAGCCCAGATCGGCCTCGGCCTTGACGGCGATGCCGACCGTTTTGGCATTGTGGACAAGGACGGCACCTGGCTGACGCCTAATCAGGTGCTCACGCTGTCCCTGTATCACCTGAAGAAGAATCGCGGCTGGACGGGCGCGGTGGTGCGCACCGTGCCGTCGAGCCATCAAGTGGATGCCGTGGCGGAATTGTTCGGCGTGAAAGTTTACGAGACGCCGGTCGGCTTCAAATACATCGGCGCGCTGATGGAAAGCGAACCCATCATCGTCGGCGGCGAGGAATCCGGCGGCCTGAGCGTCAAGGGCCACGTGCCGGAAAAGGACGGCATCCTCGCCTGCCTGCTGATGGCGGAGCTGGTCGCAACCGAAAAGAAATCGTTGGGACAAATTTTGAAGGAACTTTCAAAGCAAATCGGCAATTTTTACACCGACCGCATCAACGTCAGCTTTGCGCCGGAGAAAAAGGACGCATTGCTGGCCAGGCTCGGCAGCGGCTTGAAAAATATCGGGCCGTTCAAGGTGGAAAAATTCATCACCACCGACGGCTATAAATTTTTGCTGTCGAACCGCGAATGGGTGGCATTCCGCGCCAGCGGCACCGAGCCGCTGATTCGCTGCTACATCGAGGCGAAATCAAAAGCTGGCTTGAAGAAGCTCCAGACTGCCTGCCGCGAGTTGTTGAAGGCATAGATGGGAAGTCGGATGAAAATTGTGTCAATCAACAACGAGTTGGAGCTTTCCGGTGAAAATATAATTATTCGCAGGCACGGTGTGGCACATGCAATGGCTGCTGGACTGACCGGCGAACGGATGATTCCTATTTCGACCCTCACGGCCATACAATTGAAGCTTGGTGTGTGGTGGTCGCCCGGCTTTATTTTATTTTCATACGCAGGTAGCAAACCCTTCATGGGGGGCATCATCGAAGCTACTCAAGACCCCGACGCATTCATTTTCAAAAAAGAACTGAATGATGAGGTGTCGGCATTTAAAGCGAAGGTTGAAGAGATTTTGCAGGATTCCAAACAACAAGCACGTTCCAGCCCAAATCCGTCAGGGACATTGACAGATGAAATTCGCAAGCTCGCAGACTTGAAACAGCAGGGGCTTTTGTCACAGGAAGAATTTGATGCGGCGAAGAAAAAACTATTGACCTAACCGTGCAAGGTTGGAGTTAAAGCTTTAAACGATCAGAACGGCAATGCTTGGCCCGAAGTTTTCATTCCATCCAATTCAGGCACGGGTTTTGGCTTGAATTGTTCCGCGCGCTGTTCCGCCTCCTGAATCTGTGCATCGTTTAACTGCGCACGAACTCGGGCCAAATTAATCTTAGCTTGGGGCACCCCTTGGTTGGCTGACAATTGATCCCACATGCAGACTTCAATCAAATCCGGCACACCCGCCTCGCCGGTCTCGAGCGCATAGCCCAAGTCGCCTTCGGCCTTGGCATCACCGCATTCAGCTGCGTGTCGAAACCATTTCACCCCCTCTTGGGCATTGCGAGGCACATCTACCCCTTTGATGAGCTTAATTCCCAAAGTCTCCTGGGCCGGCAAACAATCATCCGTGGCAGCCTGCCGCAGCCATTTAACTCCTTCCGCTGTGTCTTTGGGAAACTGAAATGACCCATTCAAATAACTCAAACCCAAATAGTATTCGGACATCGGCCATCCGTCCCCGGCCGATTGCAACAACCAGCGCTGGCCTTCTTCGTAATTGGTGACACCGCCATCGCCGCGAAAGCATCCCATGGCGACGTTGAATTGGGCTGTGCGGTGGCCCGCTTGGGCGGCTTGCAGCATCAAACGATGCGATTCGGCAAAGTTATCAAGGTTGGATTTTAGATTCGGATATCCCAAAATCATGGCCATTTTTATAGATGCTTGGGGCTGGCCGTTGGTGACGGCACGGCGATAGAATTCTTGGGCGGCCTCTTCGTCCTGTGGCACATATCTGCCAAGGTGATAAATCTCCCCAAGAAAGTATTGGGCGTCGCCAAGCCCTTGTGCCGCCGCTTTTGTGAACCAATGAATGGAATTGGTTGGATCTTTTGCCGTGCCAATTCCGTTGTAGTAAGAAAGAGCGAGTTGATAACAGCCAAAGCGGTCGCCCAGTTCGGCACTCTTCTTATACCACTCAAAAGCTTCGACATCAGCATTAGGGTCTGTGAGATGCTCATGAGTCAGCATGCCCATGAAAAACATGGCCCGCGCATTCCCCAATCTGGCAGATGGCAGCAGCCATTTTTCGGCGATAACGTGGTCCCGACGCACTCCCGAACCATAGGTATACATCCGGCCGATGTGCATCATGGCAAAAGCATTCGTCTGCGCGGCCGCGAGTCGGAACCATTTCATTGCCTCAATGTCATTTGTGGTCACGCCATAACCCATGGCGTAACAGTATCCAATATCGGCTTGCGAATTTGGAAACCCCAGGTCTGCTGCCAAATGAAGCCAATGGAGCGCCTCTTGATAATCGATTTTAACCCCCCTGCCACTAATGTAACGCCCGCCGAGTTCGTCCATGGCCTTGCCACATCCTTTTTCCGCAGAATCGCGTAAAAGGCGGATTCCCTCACGGTAGTTCAATGGCAATTCATGCCCTTCCATCATCAGGTTGCCAAGAAAACCTTCAGACCAAGCATCGCCTTTTGCGCTACGGAGGAATAACAGCGGCAGAACAGCTTGGATATTGATGTTCGTGTGCGGCAGGTCGTTCGTGGTGATGTGTTCCTGAATGTCATCAAGCCACTGCGGTGTTGGTTCCGGCGGTTGCCAAACGTTTGAAGTCATACCCACCGCGATTTGGGAAACGAGGCAAAAAAGAACAGCCCAAAAAACTGCCCGCTTTAAATTGTTGGCCTGATTAACGAAGTCACTTTGCATTTTGAAAGCGAACATGAGCGGAGATTAAGACAAGTGTGGCGGCGGCGTCAATTCATGGGGAATGGAGAATGGAATTGTTCAAGTCGTTGGCTGACTTTGTTTCCATTTCACGAATTTCCGATCAAAATTCCCGCCAGGAAAACCAGCGCACCGCCCAGCGCGACCTGGAACAGCGCCGACGCCCACGGCGTGTCCATGAACCGGTGGCGTATCCACGAGATGATGCCCAGTTCCACCAGCACCACGCCCACGGCGACGGCGACGGCGGTTTTCAAATTCGGGATCAAAAATGGCAGGGTGTGGCCGAGGCCGCCCAGCGTGGTCATCAACCCGCACACAAAACCGCGCGCCCACGGATGGCCGCGGCCGGTGAGACTACCGTCGTCGGACAACGCCTCCGCAAAACCCATGCTGATGCCTGCGCCGCTGCTGGCGGCGAGGCCGACCAGAAAAGTTTCCCAACTGTTGTGCGTTGCGAACGCGGCGGCAAACAACGGCGCCAGCGTCGAGATCGAGCCGTCCATCAGGCCGGCCAGGCCCGGCTGAATGACCTGCAACAGGAATAGCCGTTTCTGCTGCGATTTTTCATCCTCGCTGAGCTTGGTCAGGGTGATGCGTTCGGCGGTGTGCGCGTGGTTGCGTTCCTCCTCCGCGAGGTCGCCGAGCAATTGCCGGATGCCCGTGTCGGTCGCGCGGCGCCCGGCGACTTCGTAAAATCGTTTCGTCTCCAACTCCATGCTTTCGGCGGTTTTTTGAACGGTTTTCAACCCCAGCGGACGCACGAGCCAGACGGGTTTCCGGTCAACGAATCCGCGCACGTCCTGCCGCCGGATGAGCGGCACATGATCGCCGAAGCGGCTTTTGTAAAGTTCGAGCAGACGATGGCGGTGGCCGTCCTCTTCGCGGCGCATGACGCGGAACTTCTCGGCCTGTTCGGGATAATTTTCCTGCAGGCCGTCGGCGAAATCTTCATAGACGCGCGCGTCCTCCTCTTCGAGCGAGATGGCCAGCGCGAGGATTTCCTGTTCGGTAAGGCTGTCGAAGGTTTTCATAAATTTGATTTGGTTTCAGGTGGTAAGGCCGCGCTGCGTATGGGTTTAGCCCGGATAATTCACAACCCGCGCCGGCCTGACCACGTAGCGCAGACTTCCAAGTCTGCTGTATCGCGGGTTTCCAAACCCGCTGACGCCACACCGCATCTGACACCCTGCCGACTTGGAAGTCGGCGACACAGCAGGCTTGGAAGCCTGCGCTACAAGCAATTTTTTCATAAAAATGGTGAAAACAATCGTGCGGCGGCGTCGCGCAATTTTGCCGGAAGAGCTCGTCTGTCCACTTCCGCCAGGGTCACCTCGCGCGCGCCGTGAAGTTTTTCCCCGAGGACCGCCGTCATCTCGTGCGCGAACTCGCGTCCGTAACACTCCACGTTCAACTCAAAATTCAGCCGCAAACTGCGCGCGTCCCAGTTGGCCGAGCCGAGCAAAACCCAGTGTCCATCCACAATCATCAGTTTGGAGTGATCAAACGGCGGCGGCGTGAGCCAGATGCGGCAGCCGCGTTCCAGCATCTGCCACCACATCGCGCGCGACGCCCAATGCACGAACGGCAGATTATTTTTGGCCGGCAAAATGATGTCCACCCGCACGCCGCGCAGCGCCGCGAGGTTCAGCGCCGTGATGAGCGCGATGTCCGGCAGAAAATACGGCGTGAGAATTTGCACGGACGTCTGCGCCTCCGCGAGCGCGGCGAGCAACGTCAAGCGCAGTGTTTCGAAATCGGCGTCCGGCCCGTCGGTGATGACCCGCGCGATGACGCCCCGTCCGGTGGGCCGGGGTTCGGGAAACCAGTTTTCGCCGTGGAGGACCTCGCCGGTGGTGAACGCCCAGTCATTGGCAAACGCCGCCTGCAGTTGAGCCACGAGCGGGCCTTCGACGCGGAACTGCAGGTCCTGCACAGCGTTTTTGGTGGGGCGAGCGCCTGTCGCGCCGCAGCCTGGCGAAGGCTGATCCCCGCGGGCCGTCGTCGCCATGTTTTGATTACGCGAATTCGGCTCGTCAGTAGCCTCGCCCCACCGTTTGCCGAGCATGTTACCGTGGCGGATGTTCATGCCGCCGGTGAAGGCGATTTGTCCGTCCACGGCCAGCAGCTTGCGATGATTGCGCAGGTTCAACGTCATCACCCGCCACGGGGCGAGCGACGGCAAAAAACGCGCGACGGTCACCTTTGAACGCCGCAATTCGTGGATGACGGACGGCCACGAATAACGCGCGCCGGCGGAATCAATCAGGACGCGCACGGCCACCCCGCGTTTGACGGCTCGGCCGAGGGCGGCGGCGAATTGTCCTCCGGTCGGGTCGTTGTCGAAAATGTAGGTGGAGAGCGAGATGGATTTTTTGGCCGATTCGATGGCGGCGAGCATGGCGGGAAACGCCTCGTCGCCGTTGACGAGCGGCTGGACGTGGTTGCCGGGGGTGAGCGGGAACACGGCGATGCGGTTCACCACGTGCGCGAGCATTTTCAAATGTTCCGCGCCGGCATGCTGTGGTTCGCCGAGGTTTTTGGGGATGGCGTGGTGCGAAGGTTTTTTCAGGCCCAGCGAAATGGCGCGGCGGCGGATGCGGTTCACGCCGAACGTGAGGTAAAGTATCGGTCCAAATCCCGGCATCAGCCAGACGACCCCGATCCAAAGCGTTGCGGCGCGGGTATCACGTTTGTGCAGCAAGGCATGGGCTGAGGCCAGCAGCGCGGCCAGAAAATCAAAGCCCGCGGCCAGGTGCGGCCAGTAGCGGCAGATTAGATTGAGCCAGTAGTCCATCGTTTGCCAACTTTACGAATGAAGAAAGGCCGGTGGCAAGCGTCCGGTGGCTTCGGATGTGTTATGGGGATGTGCCGCCTTCACGGGATTCGGCTCCAAGCTTCACTGGAAATGGCTGTGATCCAAATCCGAAAACCGAGGGCCGAGATCCGAAAGAAGTCCGAAGTCCGAACCGGGGGGTGCCGCCAAGCTGTTTCCGACTTTCGGATTTCATGCTTCGGATATCTTTCGGACTTCTCCTCGCCGTCGCTTGGCGCTGGACTAAAAGCGGTTTGCTCCATTAGCTTGGTCGTGAATGAACAACGGCAATTCCCCGGCAGCGCCGGAAACAACGGCTGACACGATCCAATGTCCCGCTTGCCGCGGGGAGATCAGGCTGTCGGTGAAGCGCTGTCCGCATTGCGGCCGGCCGACGGCCGGGTCGCACGGTTTTTTCTACTACGCGTTCTGGGTTGTGTTGTCGCTGATGGTGGCGGCGTTGATTGCCTGCATTTTTTACGTGGGGTTTCTGCTGTTGAACCGGATGCTTTGAGAGGCGTTGCGAGTTGTCAATAATAAGAACCGACCCCTTTCTCGGGCAAAAATCCATTTTGCTCAACGGATGACAATGGCTTCATCGCGGTCGGGATGGGCGGCCTTTCCCCGGAATCCGGTCAAGCGCAGGTTAGTCACGTTTTCGGCTTCGAGCGCACAGGTGAAATAATCCGGAAGGTTCCCGCCCCAATTCACGGAACAGTTTTTCAAGACAATATTGTCGGCGTGGCGAAGGCTGAAACCAGGGTTCCCGTGCGTTTCGATCGGGTCGAGCACCCGGGTCGGGCGGTTGTCGAACAGACCGCCTTTGTACTTCGTCCAACGGTCGAACGCGACCGTGACATTTTCGAACCGCACGTCATGGACGCGGCTTTCCGGGGTGCCATTGACGCGGATGCTGTTCTCGGCCCGGCCCGTGACGTTTTGCACGACGACGTTGCTCAGGCAACCCAGCACGGTTGTATTCGTGCGCGGGATGGCAGTGAACGAGATGGCTTCGCCCCGGCCCCACCACGGACCGGAGTAATACCGGGAGGTGAATTTGATGTCGCGGAAGATGACCTGGCAAACATTCCCCTCGTCGCGGAGCTGGATGGTCAGGCCGCGGCTGCCGGTGAGGATTTTGCAGCGTTCAAACCGGATGTCGTGAATGTCGCTGGTGGTTTCGGTGCCGATTTTCAAGCCGGAATCCTGCGTCTGGAGCACACAATCATGAACATGGATGTTGGCACACGGACCGAAGTCGTTGGTCTGGCGGGTGGTTTTGACGACGATGGCGTCGTCGCCACAGGTGATGTCGCAGTTGCGGATTTCCACGTCCTGGCAGTGATCCGGATCGATGCCGTCGCAATTCGGCACGTCGAGCCGGTTGCGGACGGTGACGTGGTCCACGAGAACATTTTTGCAGCCAAGCATGTGCAATCCCCAAAACGGCGCGTCACCGAACGTGATGTCGCGGACCTGGAGATTGGTGCAACCGGTGAGGATGAACAGCTTGGGCCGCCATTCCTTGAACCGCCACCACTCGTTTGTCTTTTCATAGCCGGTCATGAAGGACAGCGACCGACCGGCGATCAAACCGTTGCCGGTGATGTGAAGGTTCTCCGCGTTCAAGGCGGTGATGACACCGTCGCCCCGGTAATCCGCCGGGTTGGTGCTGATGACCAGTTCGCCGTCGAGGTGGAAGTCCATGCCGCCGCGCAATTCGAGCGTGCCGATCAGATAACGGTGGCCGCGCGGCACCAGGACCTGCGCGCCACCCGCTTGAGCAGCGGCGTCAATGGCGCGCTGGATGGCGGGGGTGTCCACCGTGATGCCGTCACCGGTCGCGCCAAACTGGAGCACGTTAAACGTCTTTTGCGCGCCTGCGGCTTGGAGGGACGTCGTCGGGATGAAAATGAGCGCGACCGCGATTGCGAGCCCAGCCGGATAATTTTTGAACGATTTCATGATTGATCAATATTTTGAAACTGGCGGCAGGATGCCGCATCACTGGCACGCTGGAAGCGCGCCGCCACATTGTGGAGGCAACCATCTCTGGTTGCCAGTGAAAGCAGCATCCTTGCTGCGTTTGGGAAAGAGTGACATTATCACATGCCAACTTGCGGCAGGATGCCGCATCACTGGCACGCTGGAAGCGTGCCACCACATTGTGGAGGCAACCATCTCTGGTTGCCAGTGAAAGCAGCATCCTTGCTGCGTTTGGGAAAGAGTGACATTATCACATGCCAACTGGCGGCTGGAAGCCGCCATCACTGGCACGCTGGAAGCGTGCCACCACATTGTGGAGGCAACCATCTCTGGTTGCCAGTGAAAGCAGCATCCTTGCTGCGTTTGGGGAGGATCGTCGCATCAGGTGACACCTGGCTCTCGCTTGAACCTTTCTGCCAAGGGACTGGCGCTGCTCCATGACCATTCCTCCGGCCGCGCACACAATCCCGCCTTCACCGGATTGTCTGCCACATAAGCGCACAATCGGGATCGTTCTTCGTCATTCTGAATCACGTGGTCGTATGCTTCCTTCTGCCAGAAACGACTGCCGATACGGCCAAGCATTTTGTTCGCCCGGTTGGCAGTAAAGGATTTCCAGCTATGTTCGATGCTGCTCAAGGTGTGTTCCGATCGAGGCCAGACCACGACATGCACATGGTTTGGCATGACCGTCCACGCGTGCAAGTCATAGCGTTCACCGTTAAAAAAGTTCAACGCCCCGGCCACCCAATCAGCAATTTCCGGCCGTCGCAGCCAGCACTCGCCCGCCCCGGCATCAAGAAACGCCTCCACCCTCTCCGAATACCAAATGAACAATTGCTGCTCCTCCTGCCATGTCAATGGACGTTTGGCTGCCATGGCGCTCTGGATGACAGTTTCGCGCTCGTGCTTCAACTTGAGAACGGTTTCACGTGGCAGCGAATCCGCAAGACGGAAAGTCACGAAATACGCCGAGCCTTCACGCTTCAGGTGCGGCAGCTTGCCACGAAAATGAAACCCGGAAACCAATCGGCTTGGATTGGCATTTGTTCTGGAAGGCTGCATTATGCCGCTGTATATCCTAAACGGGGCCAGTTGCCAATCCTGACGACCCCTCCAGGAAAGACATCATTCTTTGCGCGTTAAAACTGGCGGCAGGATGCCGCATCACTGGCACGCTGGAAGCGTGCCACCACAACCGGCTTCTCATTTCACCGCCACGTCCCAAACTTTTGCCCGGCGCGATTTGCCTTCCGGTCCTTCGATCCAAAGCACGACGACATAATGTCCGGCTTCCTTGTAGGTGTGAACCGGGTTTGGTTCGATGGAAGTTTCGCCGTCGCCGAAATCCCATTTCCAGGAGGTGATTTTACCGATGGAAAGGTCCTTGAAAGCGACGAGCCGGCGGTCCATGTCCACGACCTGGAACGACCATTGGGCTTCGATGGGTTTGCGGAAGCGGGGTTCCAGCGGCATGAGCTTGAAGGCGACCAGTTGGTCGGCGTTGCCATACATCGTGTGTTTGCGCGAGAGGTTCCAAAAACCGTTGTTGGTGTCGCCGGAATGAACGTCATCGTAATCAATCACCGCCCAGGACAGGCCGATGATTTTGTTTTCCTTCAGCACGGATTCCACGGCGCGTTGCGGGCCTTCGGCGCCGGCATAATCGAAGGGCGTGATCCAGAATTCCAGGACGAGGCGGCCGGGCTGGCCCGGTTTGAAGTTGTAGGCACAGGCGGCGTTGGCGTAGGGCAACTCCTTGAGCCATTGGGCCGGCCCCCAGACCATGCACCAGTCCTTGCCCTCCGCCGGGGTGAAGATGTGGTAGTTCTGGGCGTGCGTGCCTTGCAGGGTGAAATACGTCTCCCAGGTGCCGAGAATATTCCGCGCCGGAAGAAATCGTTCAATGAATGGTCCTCCGGAAAGACTGCCGTCCACCACCAATTCGAACGTGTCGTTGTGCAACCCCGGCCCGGAAAAATCCCAGTAATCCTTATAGGCTTCGTAGAGAAAATAAAGCCGGTTGAGGCCCTTGACCCAGCCGACCTTGACGCGCACGTCCAGCATTTTCGGGTCCGGCGCGGGATGTTTGCCGGTGTCGTCCACGAGCTGGTCCATGCCGATGACATAATCCTCGGGGACGATGTCCCAATCGTTCGTCTTGCCGTCAATGGTCGGAATCATATTGGGCGGGAACTGGAATATTTTGAATACGACGTTCGTCCGTTCCAGCGCGGCGGCGGGATATAAAAACAGGAGCAACGCCGCGAGCGTGAAAACGGGCCGGAAGAAGTTCTTCAACGAAAACGGGCCGGGCCGGGGCAGGCGCGGGGAACAGGATTCAAGTGGCTCATTCATGCGAAAATGACTCCATGATTACGCCGGCGTGTCAACACTCATCACGCAAAAACCGGTTGCAACCCAAATTACATTTCAGGTGAGGCGCGGCTGCCGACAAGCCGGGTCCGGTCCGCGCGCGCGCCCGCCCCGGCAAAGGGCAGAAGACATCCGGGCGCCATTTTTGGTGATGCATTACGAAATGGAAGGGGCGCCCACCTGGGCGCCCATCTGAAATCAAGCCGGACAGCAACAGCCGGAATTATTCCGCAATCTGATAATTGTTCCACAGAATATCATATTGCGCGGCTGAAGTGGCTGTTTCGTCCGAGATCAGGTGTTGCGTCGCCAAGATAAAAGCATTCGGGGTATAGGCATAACCGGCTGAACCCTCCGTATAACAAGCCATCACGCCCTTGGACGGCCAGTGAGCCCAGTATTGGGCCATGAATGGAATCCCCGGAGTCGTATCACCATTCGCACTCGGATTTTGCTGATAATCCGTCATGAACACATCCCGCGCCATGGCGTCGCTGGTCTTCTGATATCTCCGCAGATAATTTGCGGTCCCAGTCAACGTAGCGTTGACCATGCGGGGATTAAATTCATAAGAGGAACGGACATTGCCACTGCCATCCGTACTGATAAATACCGGGTAGGAATACTGCTGCCAACTTAAGGAATTGGTTGCGCCGGTCGAACTGGAGTAGGCCGGACACCACATGGCCCGCCCGTCGGCGATAAAACCGCCGGCATATAAATAACCCAGGTTTTGGTCATCGTTCCCCACACTCGCGGTGAAACCACCTCCTCCAAGACCGCCCAGCACATAAGTCTGAGGAATCTGTTTGCCCGGGTCGCCATTGGAGCCGAACACGTATCGGGTGTAGTGTTCACCTTTGAGCAAATTCACCGGATGTTGGCCGTTGTCCGGTTGGTACCAGACCGGGTACCAATCGTTGAAATCGCCTGAATACATTATACAGGCGGCGTAAAGCTGATGCAGGTTCGACAGGCATTGGGTCCTTGCCGCCTTGCGTTTGGCTGCCGACAGCGCCGGCAAGAGTAACGCGGCCAGAATGGCAATGACCGCAATCACCACCAGCAATTCTATCAGCGTGAAACCCTGCCCCCTGCGCCGGTCTGAACTTTCTGTCATTCTTTTCATTGGTTTGCTCATTCCTTTGCCGGGCCGATGTCTTGACATCGGCCCGGCCTGCATAAACTTCAACTTTTTTCAATGTTCCCCGCCGGATTTACGGAGAAACCATGCGGTAGAACACTGTTCCCTTGGTCTTGTCAACTGTCAGGATCACCTGATTGGTTGTGTTCGCGCCCGCGACATCAACCCAGTTGGTGGAGAGGCCGACCGTCGCCGAGTTGGTCTGCGCCTGCAACTGCCAGCCGATGTGGTCCGCCGGCCAGGACAGGGTCAGCACACCGGTGCCGGAGTTGAACGAGGTGACGATGTTCGTCGGATTGAGGTTGACAGCGATCAATCCGCCGTTGGTCAGTGTAATCGTGCCGTCCACGGCAAGGTTGTTTTTCCAATAGTAATTGGTCGTGAGGGTCGGGTCCATGGCCGGCAACGTCACCGAAGCGAAGCCGGAAACGTGCTGATTGAACAATGTGAATTGGGTGCCATTGTAGAGGCCGGAACCAGCGTTGGTGACCACGAGGGTTCCCGGATCAGTCGTGATGGTCCCCCCCGCCACAATCTCGCTGGAATTGGTCGAGGTGATATTCAGGACCGTCTGGCCGCTCAGTTCCACATTGTTGGTCACGGTGAGCACGCCGGTGACCGGCGAGCCGTTGGTGTTGGGACCGAAGCCGACCTCCACCAGGGTGCCGCTGCCCGCCACCAAGCTGCCCCTGATTGTGCCAATGCCGGTGAGGGTCTGAGGTGATGCCAGCGTCAGCGTGCTGTTGGTGATCAGCGTCACGCCATCGGGTGAATAACCCGCGCTGGACAGATCCAAAACCGCCGTGCTGCCCGCCAAAGTAAACAAGGTGAAATTGGGGAGATTAAAATTGTTCGGAGCAATCAACGCCAGCACACCGTTGCTGACGGTGGTGGCGCCGATGTAAGCCACCACGTTGGTCAAAATGTAATTCGTGGTGGTATCGCCATATTCATCAAGACCGTAAGTGACATTGGTCATTCCATTAAAGGTCAACCTGCCAGCACCGGTTTTGATGATGTTGTTGGAGCCGGAAATGAATCCGGAGAATGTACAGTCAATGCCCTTGGAGCCGATGACATAGGTGCCGGGAGACGTGACACTCGGCCCAGTAATGGCGCCATTGCCTTGCAGAGCGCCGAGAAAGACAACATCGGGATCCCGTGTGAACATCGTTCCCGTTCCATCCACTTCAAAGGTGGTGTTGGTGCCGCCTTGGGGACTGCCGTACCAACGGAGTCCAGCCCCACTAGGAACAAGGACGGTGCCAGCAAACCCATTCAATTGTGGCACTACCGGCGTATTGCCGTTATTCTGGAAGGTGAAATTATTGCCAATAGCGCCCTGTATAATATTCGTGCTCAAGGCGTCTCCGGAGACTAACCCGGAGTAAGTGTCGCTGCCTGCCGCCCCGGTTGACTCCGCAAACGTGACGGTGGAAGCCGGCGCGATCGTCACGGGATTGCCCACAAAGGTAATGGTGTTCCCACCCAGGAGCAAGGTCGTCGCATTGCTCAGGGTAATGGTGCCGGTGCCAGGAACGCCACCAATGTTCGGTCCGCCTTGCCCGCATTGCAACGTGCCAAGTCCGACAATGGTGCCGCCTCTGTAAGTATTGCTATTTGTGGTCAGGATTGTCGTGCCTGGATTTTCTATCACCAGTTCTATCGCTGCATAGTTCGTGTTGTCCATGATAAGGCCGGAGAAAGTGTTGGTCGTGTTAATCAAACCATTGCCAATCGTGAGCACATTGGTTCCCGTGGCCGCGCTGTTGGTAATCAAGCCACCAACGACCCCAAGGTCGGTCAAGCCGTTGACCGTTTGATTGTGTCCGTTCAGGTCCAGCGTGCCGCCGAGACCGAAAATGCCCGTGGAACCGGAGACGGTGACAGCGTTGGGAATTTGATTGTTGGCCGTCAGCTTCAACGAACCATTGGTGACAAGAGTATTGCCCTGATAGCTCAGCGCACTGCCCAAGGTAATGGTCAAGGGTTCAAAAGTAACCGAGCCGGAGCCGGAAATATTGTTGACCGTAACGGGGGCTTTGACATCAAAGAAAAGCGTGCCGTTATTAGTCACGGAACCGGTGCCGAGACTGCCGACGGCGCCACCGGTGCCAACCTGGAGCACACTGGCGTTGCTGATGCTGGTCAAGCCCGTGTAGCTGTTGTTCACTGACAAAGTCAGCGTCCCCGAACCTTCCTGTATCAACGGGCCACTGCCACTGATTGCCGCCACGGTGGTATTTACAGTCTGGTCAAAGATCAAAGTTCCGTTATTCGTGACATTGCCGGTGCCGATGCCACCGTTGACGCTGCCGTTGCCAACCTGAAGCGTGCCGCCTTTGATGCTGGTTGCCCCGAGGTTGCTATTGGGGGTCAGAATGGTCGTAATATTTCCGTTGGCGCTGTTGATGATAAGCCCGGTGTTGCCGGAAAGATTGCCGGAACCACCGAAGGTATAATTGTTGTTGGTGACATTTATTGTAACCGCGGACGGCAAAAACATGCCGGCCAGGCTCACCGCCGGACTGAAGGAACCCGAATCATTGAAAGTGACGGCGTTGCCATTGGCAAAATCCCCCAGAGGAGAAGGGACGCCGTTGACCATCCAATTTGCGGTGGCCAAATCCCAGGCATTAGCGCCACCGCCCACCCAAACGACGCTGTTGGTATTGCCGGAAATGACGACCAGGTTAAGCACACCACTGCCGCTGGCCAAATACGCGAGCTGGCCGGACTGCGAAAAACCGGTCAGATTCATGTTCGCGACTCCGCCACCCAGTGTTCCTGTATAGGTGATCAGCGGATAAGAGTTATTGGCAAGGGGGGTGCCGGTGATGTTCACATTAATTGTGCCGCCATTCAAAATCAGGTTGCCGCTGCCGATGCCGCCAGTGTTGTTGATGGCAATCAAATCCCTGGTACCGGCGGTTCCATTAAAATCCATCTGCAAGGTGCCGCCATTGACCGTCAGATCCCCATTAATGGTCAGCGTGCCAATCGTGCCATTGGTCGCCGGCGTAATTGTCGTGCCATTGCCCATCGCGATTTCGCCCCGGACCGTGCCCGTTCCGGCCAGAATCTGGCTGGCCGGAGAGCTCAACGTGAGCGCGCTGCCTATCGCATTCAGCGTGCCATTGACGATGATGGCTGCGCTGTTGCTGATGTAAGTGCTGGCACTTAAGAGAAGCGTTGATCCGGAATTAATGATGGTATTGCCGGAATAACGGTTGGTGCCGTTCAACGTCAGGGTGTTGTTACCGGTCAAGGTAAAGCCACCGGCGCCACCGTTGCCGATCACATTGGCAAAGGTAACGGCATTGCCGTTAAGATCAATGGTCCCGTTGCCGGCATTGAAGTTCACGGTGTACGTCGAAATGTCGCTCACATTGCCCGACGCGTACTGCAGCGTGCCGCCGCCGAAATTAATGGGACCCCCGCCGAGATTGGTCAGCGTCGTGAAATTCAAGATACCGCCATTGATATTCAGTCCGCCGGTGAACGAATTTGCCGTTTGAATAAAGGTTGTGCTTGGCCCGGATATGGTCACACTGCCGGCGCCGCTAATACTTCCGCTTCCGGTCAAGGTATAATTATCGGCACCCGCGAAGGTCACGCTTGCCGGAATCGGATTTGTATTAAGCGTCACCGTAGGCGAACCGCTGCTGTAGATGTCATCAAACGAAACATTGTCTGCCAGCGCACCAATCTGTTGATAATAGGTCGAGTTGGGGGTCGGAGTTGCGCTGTCCTTCCACGAGTTATTTCCTGAATTATTAATGTCCCAAGTGGTGCCGCCAAGGGCGGTGTCCCAGTGGAGGGGTTGATTATCTGCAGTAACCAGCAAATCAATCGAACTGTTGGCGGTATCATTGGAGATGACTGCAACGCAATGAGGCTCAAGGGTTCCGAGAACGAAATTCGTGCCGCTACTGCTATCGCTGCTGGGGAGGATCGTTCCCGAATACCGGATCAGCGGGTAGACGCCGACACCAGGAATACTTCCGCTAAGCACATTAACCGTGACCGGGCCGTTGACGACAAGACAATTGGAACCGGTCGAATAAGCGTTGGTGACCAACAAGGGAGCCACTGAAGTACTGGGACCAACACCGGAGCCATAGACAAATTGCAGTGTTGACCCGGAACTGAATGTCAAAGAGAAATTCGTGCTGCTGTTGACCAAAGTCTCCGTCTGGCCGCTGGTGCCATCACGAAGCTGCAAGTTCGCCTTGGATATCGAAATTGTATTGGTTGCGCCGCTGTAAACGGTGATGGGAACAGAATTCGTATTAGGCGCAGCCTGTGTCAAATTACCTCCATAGACATTAACGCTGTTTGTCCAACCAAGAAATGTTCCTGTGTCATGCATCCGGACAGACACGCCAAGCGACCCATAGCTATTCTCAGCGATTAACGCGCCGTTAGGCGTCGTACTGTAAAGTGCCTGATCGCCTATGGCATCAACTCGAAGCGTGCCTTCATAAATCTTCGTTCCGCCCGAATAGCCACTGCCGGCTTCCAAGTCCACGGTTCCGGCGCCCATTTTAACAAGCGCGTTGGGAAGGTTGGTGGCAGACTCCGAAACCGGATTCTGAAAAATCAGAGGCGCGACTGGATTGTTCTGAAAGAGGAGAAAATCCCGGGTGTTGATGTTGTTTATGTATACGTCAGAGCTTGCGCCGTTCTCAATAAATGCAGATGAGCCTAAATTGGTCGTCATAAGGATGGTGCTAATATACCAGTAACGACCGCCGGTATGGTTAAGGCTCCATGCGGGTTGCCCGTTGTAATATAGGGTTGTGCCAGAAACGTTATAGGTTTGCGGAGTATTTAAATACGCCGCCTGCCAGGTTTCACCGCCAGAGAATCTCCATCCAACGCTTGCGCCTGAACCGGGTCCTCCAAAATTCGCCACTTGGAAGGTGCCATTGTCGGTTGGAGTTCCTCCCGTGGAAGGATTCACGGTGTAAAGCCCTGAAATCGTCGAGCCCCCAACCACCTGCAAGCTCGGACCCCCGCTCACGAGTCCGGCAAAATCAACGTCGTTCAGGGTTGCGAAATACAAATTGCCAAAAGAACTGTTGCCGTTTGTGCCCAGCACCGCATTCGGTGCGCCATTGGTAAGATACACATTCGCCGCGGGGCTCGCCAGAGAGCCCGGCAGATAAATGCGCAACGCGCTGCCGCTATTTCTAAGAAGATTCCCGGCCAGGTTCAGCGTTCGTCCAGAGGCGACATTCCAATTTTGAACACCATTCAGCACCACGCAGTCGCTCAACGTGAGGTTCACGCCGGCACTGGACATATCAATGCCATTAAGACCCACAACCCCCACCGTGCCCAAGGTATTGGTGAATCCGTCGTTGAGGATTGCCACATTCCCGCCGGGAGTAAGAACCTGGATGCCCTCCCAATTCGTGCTGGCGCCCAAACTGCCCGTGGTGTAGGCACTGGATACATCGTTGCTCCAAGCGGCGATGATGTTGGGCCCGGGCGCAATTCCGCCCACCCAGGACGTGCCGAGGGAGAGAGCGACCGAGTTGTTGGCTTTGTCAACGGGTTGTGCCTGGGCGAGCGTGCCGCTCAGGACGGCCAGAGCGCCGGCCAGGACCAGTGCGCGTTTTATTAACAGGCTTGGCATATTTTTCGTGGGTTGGAAACGATGGGATTCAATTTGGTTCAGGGTATGGGTTTTCATAAATTTGGATAAATATTCAAACAGCCCTTGCGCTCCAGTAAAACCGGGCACATCAGGCTCAAATTGAGCATTCAGTTCGACGCAGGGTTTAACGTTTTCCACTGTCAATTTTTGGTTTACATTCCCGGCCCGCTACAGCCGGCTTCCAGGTTGAAAAACCTGGCCGCCCTTCCTCACGGGCCAACACAAACGGGATTAATTTCACATTACCACATACCTAATATTTGTCCATCGCCAATTCTGGTGATACCCCCGGGCTTAAGAAATCCCCACCGGTTCGCGCCGGGGCCGGGGCTGGCCCAGGTGTTTGGCCACCGCCTCTGTGCGCGAACGCACGTGGAGTTTTTCGTAGATGTGGCGGATGTGGGTGTGGACGGTGGCATAGGTCACCTGCATCGTCTCGGCAATTTCCTTGTAGAGATAACCTTTCGTCAGCAGATTAAGAACCTGCACCTCGCGCGGCGAGAGGCTTTGCTCCCCGGGCGACGCGGGGGATGGCTGTTGGAAGGATTGCACGATTTTGCGCGCGATGTGGCTGCTCATGGGCGAACCGCCGGCATGCACGTTCTGGATGGCGGCAAGCAGTTCAGCCGGCGGCGTCTGTTTGAGCAGATAACCGGTGGCCCCGGCCGCCAGGGCGTTGAAAATGTTTTCCGTGTTCTGATACACGGTCAGCATGATGATCTGCGTCGCCGGCAACAAGGGCTTCAGCCGCCGCACACATTCGACACCATTGATGCCGGGCAGGTTGATGTCCATGAGCGTTACGTCCGGCTTGATTTTGGGAATCTCCTGCAAGGCATCTTCCCCGCTGGCATGGTGGCTCACGCACCGGCAACCCGGCGAACCATTGATCAACTTCGCCAGGCTGGTTCGCACCTCGGAATCGTCTTCAACGATGGAAACGGAAATGCTCATACCAAGGAATCCTCCCTCCGCCTTCCACCAAACCCATCCAGCCCGGCCGGCAGGCCCCCGGCCCCGGCCATGACGAAATTGCCCCTGCTCAACACACAGCTCATTGCTTCATCCTAGCTCGCCGGGCAGGTTTTGACCAATCGCCATAACTGGCGATGCCACGTCGTTGACGACCTGGGTCATTTCCACCCGCGTTCCCTGGCCGGCGGCGCTGTGGATTTCGCAACGGCCACCGATGGCCGCCAGGCGCTTCTGCAGATTGACCAGCCCGGAGCCGGAGGTGATTCGACCCGCGCCGGCGCCGGCCGCGCCGTTGCCGCCGGCGGCGGGCATGCCCTGGCCGTTGTCCTCGACGGTCAAGGTGAAAGCCCGGGGTTCAATGCGCAGCCGCAGCCAGACCTCGGTGGCTTTGGCGTGCTTGACGACGTTGTTGAGCACCTCCTTCAACGCGAGGAACAAATTGTAACGCAGTTCGGCATCCACGCGCATCGCGGGCAGCGCCAGGGGCACGTCCATGCGGCAACGGATTCCCGCCGTGCGGAGAAAATCCTCGGCGAAGGCGGAGATGTAATCCATCAAACCGGTGAACGTGTCGTGCTGCGGATCCACCGCCCAGACGATTTCGTCCATCGCCCGGGTCAGTTGCCGCGCGGATCCGGAGATGTGTTCGAGATGCGCGCCGACCTGTTCGGGCTCGCGCCGGGCCAGTTCCGTGAGGAGGGTGATTTGCGTCAGACCCGCGCCGATGTCGTCGTGAATGTCCTTGGCGATGCGCGCGCGGTCGCGCTCGATCGCGTGCTGTTGCTGCAAGAGCGCAAGCTGGCGGCGGTATTTCCGCATGGCGCCGCGGCGCACGGCCAGGGAAATGCCGCCGACCACCGCCACCCCGGCAAAAGTTTTGAACCACCAGGTCTGGTAAAAAAACGGCTGCACCTCAAACCGGACCGCTGCGCCGGTCCCGTTCCAAACCCCCTCGCTGTTGCAGGCGATGACCCGGAGACAATAGTCGCGTGGCTCCAGGTTGCGATATTGCGCCGTGCGCCGGGTGTCGGCGTCCACCCAGTTCGCATCCAAACCGTCCAGGCGGTAACGGAACCGCGCCTTGTCGCCGGCGTCAAAACTCAAGGCGGTGAACCGGAAATCGAACTGCTTGTGCCCCGGCGGCACGATGATTTTTCCACCGTTCAACGCCACCAGCTCGCCGTCCACGCGCAATTCCTCGATGATGACCGGTGGTGGGAGCGAATTGGCGGTCAATTTATCCGGATCCACACAAACCACGCCGCGGACGGTGGTGAACCAGAGTCGCCCATCGGCCCCGCGCCAGCACGCCGGCTGGTATCCATCGGAAAACTCCAGCGCCGGCAGGCCGTCATGCCGCACGTAAATCACATAATCCAGCGTGTTGGTCCGCCCGGCGGCAACGGCGTTCAACGCCGTTTTGGCAACGCAGTAAATGCCCTGATGTGTTCCCAGCCAGAGCCGGCCGTGCTTGTCGTCCAAAATTTGACTGATCACGTCCACCGGCAATCCCTGCTTGGCGGTGAACCGCGAGAATTTTCCGCTGCTGAACCGCAGCAAGCCGCCGCGGAACGTGCCCGCCCAAATGGAGCCGCTGTCATCGGCAACCAGCGAATAAATCGGCTGTTCCGCCAGCGCGTCCCGGGGCCGGAAGGCCTGCAAATGATTCGTTTCGCAACGGTAAAGCGTGCCGTCATCGGCGCCGGCCCACACGGTTCCATCCGGCGTTTGCACCAGTGCCCGGACCGCCGGCAACGCAACATTGTCGTTCGTGGTCAGAAACCGCCGATCATTTCCCGACCACACGGCGATGCCGGCTTTCGTACCCATCCACACCCGGCCCGTGTGATCGGTTAAAATGGATTTGATTCCATGCACCTCCCACGTTGCGCGCTGCACCAGATCGTCGTGGAACTGATGCAATATTTCCCCCTCGGCCGCGCTCAACCACAGCCCGCCGTCCGCGCGCGGAAAAACCGAAAACACAAAATTTGCCGACGCGCTGGCGCCGACCGGAAAGCAGGTGATTTTCCCATTGCTCCAACGGCATAATCCACCCCCGGCGGTGCCAATCCAGACCGTGCCGCTGGCATCCTCGCAAACCGACGATGCCGTCCGCGCCGACAGGCCTTCAGCGGTGCCAATCACATGAAATTGCCGGTCGCGCAATCGCGCCAATCCACCATGATCCATCCCCACCCACACGCCCCCGTCACTGCCTTGGAACCAGGCGCCGACCCGGTCGCCGGGCAGGTTGTCCTGGGTCGTCAGACGCTGGTATTTCCCGTCCGGCGTGATGTGAAAAAGTCCGTTGCCATAGTGGTTGAACCACAGGCCGCCTTCGCGATCCTCATGCACGCCCATCGCGCGCCCCGAAGCCCAGCCGAGCAAGCCGCGCCACCCGGCAACCTCCGCCACCCACTCGCGCCCGGCCATTTTGCGAAAACGATCGCCAGCCAAAACCCACATCTCCCCGTTCTTCGTAGGAATAAGCAGTTGCGGCTGAAGGGCGGCCTCTCCGTTCGTGGGCGTCATATCTTCGAACCGGCTGCCGTCCCAGCAACCGATTTCATTCTCGGCACCGGCCCAGACCCGGCCGGAGGCGTCGGCAACGAGCGTGTTGATATGTTTGCCGGCCAGGCCGCCGTCCTGCGGCAATTCCTTGAACGCGCCGGCGGCAAACTGAAGGATGTGTCCGTCGCGCGACAAAAACCAGAACCGGCCATCGCTGCCGGTGCATTGAAAAATCGGCCGCGAACCCGGCGGCGGCGTGCAAATCTTCCAATCCAAATTGGTTCCGGCCGGATTGCGTTGCAGTACTTCACCAAATTGCGTGACGAACGTGACCAGATTCGACGACGAATACACGAGCGTGGTATGCAAATCGAACGTGGCCTGGTCCGGCCATTCGTTGCGGAACACGCCGTCGTGATAGGAAGTCAGCCCCCCGCGAAACGTGTTGATCCACAGCGTGCCATTGGCATCGAAGAAAAGCCCCTGGACGCGTGTCTGGCTCAACGCCGGCGTGTTGACCGGGTCAAAGGTGACAAAACGCACCCCGTCGAAACGGGCCAGCCCGTTGTAGGTGCCAATCCAGAGATAGCCGTCCGGGGTCTGGGCGATGGCCGTAACGGTGCTGCTGGGAAGGTTGTTCTCCGTGTCCCAGACATCAACGAGATAATCCGCCGTCGCCGCCTCCGCGACGCAACCCGCGCGCAGCAGCAGCCCGACCGCCATCCCGGCAAAAAACCAACGGCGCATCATCAATGAAAAAATTTGGAGGCGCACCGATGAAATAATAGGGTGACTATGAGGAAAATGCCACCGCAAAGCAAGACGAGTTTGGCCGCGCATCAGCCACGGGACGCACCTGGACACTGCGACAAACAAAGTTGCATCGTTTCTTAAGGAACGCTGGATTTATCCGGCAGGGCATTCAATCACGCGGACCCGCTGCCGCATGAATGCGGCGTTCCGTCGCAGTGTCCAAGTGCGCGCATCGGCCACCTGCATCATGGCAGGTCAAAAAAAGCCGAATTGGGTGGTAAAGTCAGTAAAATGAGAGGGAAACGTGCCGGGTTGGCGGTACTCCCGCACAATTCGCACTTGCTCTTTACCTGCTCGCCCACTTCAAGCCAACGGTTTGAAATTTGCGCTGGCTGACGCAGCGGTCTTTGTGGCAGCAACCTCCTGGTTCAAAGAATGACCCCTTTGCATTGCGCGCATTTACAGTTGCCACGTGCGGGCGGCAATTTAGAGTATTCCGCGTTCACGTGAAGCTTTCATTGCCCATTTTCGGCCTGGCCTTGCCGTCATTTTTCTGTGCGGAGGCGCAAAAGGGATGTCGAAGGAGGGGATGAGATCATTACTGCCAATTGTGGGGACCCCTTTTACAAGCGTTTGTTCAACCCGATGAGCCGAAGATCGAAGAAAAAAGCCGGGCCCGAAAAAACCCCAGCCGTGCAATCGGGCGCACCCGGAGCGGAAGGCTCCCTCTCGCTGGAATCCGCAAGCCGACCGGCTGTTTTGCATGACCGCTGGACGGTCCCCGGGGTCTGCATTTTTCTGGCGGCGATCACGTTGGCCGTTTTCGGCCAGACGTTGGGGCATGACTTTGTCAATTACGACGACAACATGTATGTGTATGAGAACGCGCAGGTTGCCAAGGGTCTAACTTGGGAGGGATTTCGCTGGGCGCTGACTTACGGCCAAATCGGCCACTGGCACCCGCTGACCTGGCTCTCCCACATGCTCGACTGCCAGTTATACGGGTTGCAGGCGGGCGGCCATCACCTCACCAATCTCCTCCTCCACACGGC
>Ga0074044_10000181_pt1 | contig 63068 bp, 46 predicted proteins | sample BogForMeECP23OM1_FD_94443 | JGI IMG/M metagenome (GOLD analysis project Ga0074044, IMG submission 94443) | Bog forest soil microbial communities from Calvert Island, British Columbia, Canada - Bog Forest MetaG ECP23OM1 | ecosystem: Environmental > Terrestrial > Soil > Wetlands ...
CTTTCCGAGAAGCCCCATGCATCAGTGACGACAACCGTTTGCTGGTGGAGTTCCCTGTATTCAGTCTAAGAGGAACCGTGCCCGATTTGCAATTGGATTGTTGACCGTGTTCCGGCGGAAGTCGTACCTTTCTTCTGGATGACGCCGGAGGATGCCCCTTTCATTCATCAAGCCGACCAAAATCCAAGTCAACAGTGAATGCGTCCATAGTTTCTGGAGCCTTCTCGCAGAACTCAGCCAACTCCAACCAGAACGGCCACCCTTCAATGCGACGAAGAAAGACCGCTGGGTGCTCCATTTCCCCGATATACATTTCGGTAATTCCTCCGAGGCTATACGCGCTCAATTCTTGCGCCCGTTGAAATATTGCAGCGTCCCCTACTCGAAATGCGCCCTTCAAGTCGCTAGCTAGTATCTCGTCATCCTCTAAGATGCGGGAGCGAACAACATTCGTTTTCCGCATCAGGTACATTCGCGATGCGACGGCACCAACAAACCGACGCACATCGACGGGAACGACTCTCAGTCTAGTGACCAGAGAATTGACCAGTTGAGCGGAGCCTCGCAACTCTTCTTCATTCAGATTCGCCGGAACTACTCTATTCAGACGCTTCAGGTTTTGAACTTGGGTAGGCTCGTCCAATCGAGTCCAATCGGTCAGTCTTTCGAGTATGGCTCGGTCTGGTCGAGAGAATCGGCTTTCGTGGTCCCTCTTGTAACCTCTCAGAATTTCAACGGTAAAACGGTCCACGTCGTTCGTGACTTGATGGTGTTCGTAACACATCAACATGACATTCGAGACGGCACGACGGTCTTCGTTCGTCATTGAACTGTTGAAACGCTCTCCACCCTCCTCAGCGCCTTCGATGTGACAGACCTGTCCGATAAACACTCCGTCGGCATTCATCATCAGCTTTCCACAGCCCGGAAATGCACACAGATTCCCAGACTTTAGAAATAGTTCGCGAAGGGTGCTCAATGATGGGGCGAGACGTTTTGCTTCTTCGGACACTACGGCACCATGCACAGTGGATTTCAGTAAGGTCTGGTCGGGTATCACTACACGATTACTGCACGACTGGATTTTACTGCATGATTTACTGCATGAAGTGTGACAGAGGCGGGCGAAACACTAAATATTCCAGTCAACGCACTCCCCGTGCCAAACGGTAAAGTGCTGAAAAGCCTCGTCCAGCAGGGGTTTCGCCGAGATTAGCAAACCGCCGCATTCGGCCACTCTGCCACCTCTCCGGCCTGGAGGAATTTCAGTTTATCACGCCTGCACCGGAGCATTCACCGCCATGTCAGACGCCTGTAGTGTGCCGCTCATTAGCACAGTGAAATTGACCTACTACATGGATCCGGCCTTCGGTGTATGGTTCGCCATTGAACTCTAATTCAGACTTCGATGAGAGGGACTTGTCTCAACTGCCGTCTTCGTAGGTTCTGCGGTTGTAACCTCCGCAGTCATTCGTTGTTCAATCAGCGACGTTGACCGTCAACACTGCTCTCCTGTTTTCCTAACCCACGCTCTTCCCAACTCCCTCCAACTGGGCATTTTCGCGCTGCAATCAGAGAGCGGCTCGCTACTGTTGAGCTCAAAAAGCTCCGACGAACCGCGAAGACGAACGGTCGAAACAATTTAGCTTGATCTGAGTCCGCCTGGTTTGTAAAGTTCCGCGAGCCCATTTGCCAGTCGGTCGCTATGATGAATATCCGAAGTAAAAGAGCAGGGGCAGCTAGGGTAGCGCCATGATCGATCGCAGAGATTTTCTGAAGACCAGCGCGTTGGCCTCGGCTGGCAGCTTACTCGCGGGCGCCTTGGATTCTGCTCAACCCCTGAGGCCGAAAGTCGTGAATATCCGCACGCAAGCGCCCGACGGCCTGACGACACGCCTGGCGGCGCGCGAACTGCTGAGCTCATTGCGCACGCTGTTCCAGGGGATCGAAATAAACCAGAATGGAATGGAGCAGGCGAAGGACGATGCTGCTGCCGGCGCGGTGCCGCTCACACTCGCGGTCGACGGATCGCGCTTCAAGGGAACTGAAGAGTATGAAGTCCTCGCCGCGGGAAACGGCGCCACTCTTCGTGGAGCAAGCGATCGGGCGCTGCTGTTTGCCGTTTTCGACTTTCTGGAACGGCAAGGACTGGTTTTTGGCTTGGACGGCACGACTGTTCCGGTTGATCGCCCCACGGAATTGCGCTTGCCGAAGCCGGGTCAGCCGTGGACTGGCTCGCCGCGCTTTGCTGTGCGCGGACTACTGCCGTGGCCCGACTTTCTCAATTGCATCAGCGTAAATAACGACGAGGACTTCAAGGCCTATTTCGCCGCCATGCTGCGCATGCGTTTCAATATGTTCGGCATGCATGTCTACACGCAAAACGAGCCGGGGCCGTTAGCGGAGTCTTACCTCTCTTTTGATTTTGCCGGGGGCGGTCACCGCGCGGCGCTCGAAGACACAACCATGACGAGCTGGGGATATCTGCCGCAACGCACCTCCACGTTCAAAATTGGCGCGGCGCAGTTCTTCGATTCGGAAACGTTTGGGTCCGACGCTACGCGTCTGGCTTCCGATGCGTGGGATATCGCAGCCCGCACAACCGCGATGATGCGGTCCGCTTTCAAGTTCGCGGGCGAACTTGGAATTCGCACTGGGATTGGTTTTGAGCCGTATCAGAATCCAGCCGAGATCGTTCGCGCGTTGCCGCCGGAGGCGCTTTCGCATCCGAATGGATTCATCGAGTCGAGGACCGCCCGCGATCTGCTCGAACGAAGGCTCGCCGATCTGCTCGAACGCTATCCGATGGTTGACTACGTTTGGCTGTGGCAAGACGAAGGCGCGAACTGGGAGAGCCGTGACAAACGTATCCCACTCTCGGTCACTCCGTTCGCCCAGGCACATGACTTTCTGAAACGGCACGCACCGCAGAAGCGGCTGGTTCTGGCGGGGTGGGGCGGAGTGACGCGCCATTTTGAGTCGCTGCATCAGCGCCTTCCAGAGGACATTATTTTTTCTGCATTGAGTGACTCGCTGGGATGGGATCCGGTGAATGAAGCGTTCGGCAAGTTAGGGAGCCGTGAGCGCTGGCCGATTCCCTGGCTGGAAGATGATCCGTCGATGTGGCTTCCGCAGTTTCGCGCCAGCCGCTTTGAGAGCGACATGAAGCGGGCGCAGGATTTCGGTTGTCAGGGCGTGCTCGGCATTCATTGGCGGCACCGTGTCGTCGACCCCACCGCCACGTACCTGGCACGTGCCAGTTGGGACGTCCAGCTCACCGCGCCCGCGCACTACCGGAGTTTCTGCGCGGCGCAGGCCTCCGGCGAGCGCGCCGCACAGTTGGCTGCCCTCTTTGACGATTGTGATCGCAAGCGTGTGATCTCTTCCACGTTTCTTGGCAGCTACGATGAGCGAGGATTTGCTCAGCGTGTCGAAATCGCGGGCGACTACAGCGAAGCGTTCGACTACGCTTCGAACGAGCCCGAACTCGCCGTTCTGCCGGCGCAACGGGTTACCGCGAAGAGATTCCAGGAACTCGCGTCCAGCGCAACGTCTCCCCTCGAACGCAACCGCATCGCCTATTTTGCAGGATTTGTCGGTCTCACGGTTCCCTATTGCGACGCGTATGAGACGGCGCATAAGCTCGACGCGGTGTTGAGGCGGGCAGTTGAACTTAGAAATGCTGGAAAGCCGGACGAGGCTCGTACTCGGGTGCTGCAGAGCGGCGTTCCGCTGTGGCTGGCGATGGCGCCTCTGGTACGCCAGACGATGACGGAATATCAGGCCATCATCGCCACTCGCAACGACCTGGGCCAACTCGCTTCCATGCAGAACAAGTTCGTTCGCATAGCGCTCGAAAGGCTGCGGCTTTCGATCAAAGAATTCGTAAATGAATTGCCGGCGGAAATGGATCAAGCGTACGCCGCAGCCATTTCACCGGACGGCGCCAATCCTCTTCGCCTCTTCATTCCCACAAGGCCCTCTCTCTTAAAGCCCGGAGAGACTTTAGGCATCTTTATTAATGTCGTCGGGATTAATGTCGCTGGGCAATCGAAAGATGGAGGGGTGCGGTTCTTCACTCGCCGGCACATCACGCAGGAATGGAATGCGATCGAAGTTGCGCATGTCGGGCGCGGAGTATATTCCGCGAAGCTCGGCCCGTTCGACGCCGATGCAGGCACGATCGAGTACTACGCAACGTTGGGCCAATCACGGACAGTCAGCGATCCGCCGCAAGCGCCGGCCAATGTTTACACCCTGAACATAATGGCGTGAGTCACGCATCCACTGACCTTCGCGGCGAAATCGCGCTTCGATCAGATCATCATCATTATTACTAGTTCTGCTCGGGCTGCGCAGTACTTTTCGTGATCGCTTCATCGAGAAGCTGCTTCATCTGGCGGTTGGCTTGTTTCGCCAGTTCGCCCTGCAGGCGTCCGAGTTCACCTTGCTGCTCGCCCAATTTCCCCTGCTTCTCTCCCAACGCCCCCATCTGCTCACCGAGCTTCGATTGCTGATCGCCCGCCTGGGACTGGAGGTCACCGATCTTGCTCTGCAAGTCGCCAATTTCCGACTGAATATGTCCGACTTCTTCCATGGTGGCGCCGGAGTTGAGCGCCTTCAATTCAGCTTTCAGTTTTTCCAGGTCGGCTGTCATGTCTGGAACGTTCACGCGAACCTGTTCCATTCTGGCGCCGATCTCTTCTTGTTGCTTTCCCAGAGCTTCCTGTTGCTTGCCGAGTTCTTCCTGTTTCCTGCCGAGTTCCTCTTGCGGAGACCAGAACGCTTTGGCCCGGTCGATCATGGCCTGATCGCGGATGATGTAGGATTTTTCGTCGCGCTGAAACCAGATGAAATCGCCCTGGATTGTTTTTCTGAGCTTCTCGACATGCTCGGCATCGATCGACGAGCCCGACATCGTCAAGGAATCGGTTTTACCCGAAACGATGACGAAGCGCAGATTGTCGTCGTAGCCATAGTGGTAAGAAAAACCATGGCCGTTGGACGATCCTGAGCTGCTCGATTGGCCCCGCCACGCGCCGCGCGGAAGAGGCGCGAGAGGAGCCAGCGCGGCGCTCGGCGGATAAACAGTTACACCCTCCGTAGGAGGAGAGATCGGCGAAACCAGCGCGACCGGTGCGATAGCGGATGGTGGAACACCAGAGATCGCTCCGCTGACAGTTCCGGTGATCGCGGCAGGCGCGGGAGCAGGCTCGGCCTGAGGAGTGGCCTCTGCCGGTTCAGACGGAGGAGTTGCTTCCGGTGCCGGCGTGCCGTGGGTCTCGGCTCCGGGCGTAGGTGCAGAGGGCGGAGGAGGCGTCTGCTCCTGCGCAAAGTGCAGGTGCTGCGGTTCGGCGTCATAGTTAGCCGGGCGCGCGGAGGCGGCGAGATACACGGCCGGAATCGCGAGCGCTACCAATGCGACAATCGACCTCTTCAAACTCATGGCAACTGCCCCTTTCCAGGAGAGAATTCTTTCCAGTCTTTGCTCTGCCTGACCTGCCTTGGCCATCGAAACGCCCTGCCACCACACCCGCCCGGGCGCGGCCTGCAATGCTTCGAAGAATTCCAGCAGAGTTCGGGCGTAATCCCTACGGTCGGCGCCGCAAGCCAGAGCCGCTTCGTCGCTGGCCTGCTCTGCGAGATCGGCGAGATGCCGGTCAAGCCACCAGGCGAGCGGGCTGAACCAGAAGATTGCGCGGTGTAGAAGCGAAAGGCGCTGGGTGAGGGCATCGCGCCGCACCACGTGCGAGAGTTCGTGCGCGACGACGGCATCAAGCTTGGCGTCGCTCCATTCGCGCCAGCCGGTGGGCAGCAGGATAGTGGAGCGCAGCGTTCCCGTCGTGACCGGAACTGAGATGAGCTCAGATTCCCCAGCCCGCGGAACGAAAGAAAGCCGGGAGTCCGCCGCTCGCGAGCTAAGCCTCATGGTCACGCGAGGTTCGTCAATCAGCCGCGACGCTCTTGTTAGACGCCGAGCCAATACAAGCCCCACGATGAATCGCACAAGAAGAACGAAAGCAACGGCGAGGTAAACCGCGGCGGCAACTGCGCTCCAGTGAATTGAAAACCATGCCGAGGGCCTGGCAACGGAAGAAGCCGTGCCCGGTAATGTGATGAACAATGTCTCTCGGTGCGGCTGCAGCTTACGAGGAGCCATCGATGCGGATGAATCAGGATTCACGTTTGCCGCGTACGATGCGCCATGTGCTGGCTCACTGCGCTTCGTAGAAATTTCATCCGCGACCGTTGTTAGAACCGGGGCAATGGATCGCGCAACGTGGGCCTGATAGGGAGCGGGCTCGGCTGCGGCATGCCAAGAAGATGCGTATCGAAGGAATACCGGCATTGCGAGCGGGAGGGGCGGCACCACCTGTTGAAGAAGAGGCATGGCGAGCGCGCCATAGAGCACAACGGTCCAGGTGAAAAGTCGCACGGTCGTGCTCCTGACGCGAAACGCGACCAGTCCGAGCCCTGCGGCGCAGGCGAGCGCGAGAGCGCGCGCGGCCGGATTCAGGAGCTGCGCGACGAAGCTGGCGGACGCGGGGAAAGCGGCAATGGGCGTCATAGTCTGACTTCTTTTTTGTCGGCGATCTTTTTCTCGCCAGTCTTCTTCTCGGTGATCTGTCTCTGGGCGCTCTGTCTTGGCGCAATCTGTCCCTCGGAGTTCTGTTTATCTGAAATCTTTCGGGCCAGCCGTTCCAGCTGCCTGCGGTCGAGCACGGCGTTGTCGACCATGCCGAGAACCAACTGCTCGGCTGACCCGCCGCAGAAGCGGTCGATAATGCTCTTCACGGCGCGAACCGCTACGTTCTGGCGCCCATCGGAGGCCTTGTAGATGAACGTGCGCCCCTGAATTTCGTGAGCGACATAACCTTTCTCTTCGAGCCGGCGAAAAACGGTGCGGATTGTGGAATCCTTCATTGGACGAGAGGACGCCAAGCCCTCGCGGCAGGCTTCCGACGAAGATGGACCGTGCGTCCAGATGTAATCCATGACGAGTTGTTCAACTTCGCCCAGATTCTTTAGACGGGCTTTCGTTGTGTTAGTCACTGTAGCGTTACAAGTTGTAACGCTTGAACGGAAGGTTGTCAAGAAAAAATTCGGACCGCATTTGCCGCCGGCGTTTAATGGCACGAGGCCCGGCATCGACTCCGGTATGCTTGATTTATGCCTCCCGACGCGCCCAGCGTGGCCATCGAATTTGCGGCAATCGAGTTTCGCGACGTTTCCTACGGCGTGGCCGGCACTCAAGTTCTCTCTGGATTCAATCTCGAAGTGCAACGCGGCGAGACTCTGGTACTGCTCGGGCGCAGCGGTTCGGGCAAAACCACAGCTCTGAAACTGGTTAATCGGCTGATCTCTCCTACCTCGGGTGAAGTGCGAGTGAATGGCGTCCCGAATACCGACATAGATGTGATTCGCCTCCGCCGCGGCATCGGTTACGTCATCCAGGATGCTGGCCTGTTTCCTCATTTCACGGTCGAACGAAACATCGGTTTGGTTCCTCGAATCGAAGGCTGGCCGGAGGAGCGAATTCGCGAGCGAGTGCAGGAGATGATGCGGATTGTAAGCATGCCGGCGGAGATGGCGACTCGTTACCCGCACCAGCTTTCCGGCGGCCAGCGGCAGCGCGTCGGCGTGGCCCGGGCACTGGCCGCAGATCCTAACATCCTGCTGATGGACGAACCCTTCGGTGCTCTCGATCCTCTCACTCGCGATGAACTACAGCGCGAATTTCTATCGCTGCAGAAGCGGCTGCATAAAACAGTGATATTCGTCACGCACGATCTGCGAGAGGCGTTGCGGCTGGGATCGCGCATCGCGCTGATGGAATCTGGACAACTGGTCACCGTGCTCGCTCCGGCTGAGTTCCTGCGATGTTCCGATCCTTGCGCGAAGGCCTACCTCAGAGCATTCGGAGGTGATCACGAGGAGTCTATGCATCGAGGCGCGCTATGAACGTATTTCGCTTCATCCTCCAGAATCGAGCCCAGGTGGTCGAACTCACCCTCGAACATCTCTGGCTGGTCGGTCTATCTACATTATTCGCGGCTGTGATTGGCATTCCGCTGGGCATCGCGATCGCTCATCGGCCAAGGCTGAACAAACCGGTGCTCGCGAGCGCGAACATTATTCAGACGATTCCGAGCCTGGCTTTGTTCGGATTTCTCTTGCCGCTGCCCTGGTTGGGCGAGCGCGCGGACCGGCTGGCGATCCTGGCGCTCACACTGTATGCACTGTTGCCGATCATTCGAAACACCTACACCGGAATCCGCGGAGTCGATCCGGCCGTACTGGAGGCTGCGCGTGGCATGGGCCTGACGGATAAACAACTCTTGTATCAAGTGGAGTTGCCGTTGGCCGTTAGCGTGATTCTCTCGGGCCTGCGTGTAGCGATCGTCATCTCCATCGGCCTGGCGACGATCGCTGCCGCGATCGGGGCCGGAGGACTTGGCGAATTTATCTTCCGCGGTTTAGCCATGGTCGACAACTCCGTGATCTTGGCCGGAGCCATTCCGGCCGCGATCCTGGCGCTGTCGGCGGACTTTGGCGTGGGATTGCTGGAGAAGCGTCTGCGTACGAGATGAGAAGACTTCAAGCAAGAATTATCGCGATCTTGGCGCTCGTGACCCTGCTCCCTTCTTGTTCGCCGCGCTCCGACCTCATCGTAGTTGGTTCGAAGAATTTCACTGAGTCGATGATCCTGGGCGAAATCATGGCGCAGCAGATCGAGGCGCATACTCAACTAAAAGTGGAGCGGCGTTTTTATCTGGCGGGGTCCTATATTTGCCATCAAGCGGTGCTGGCCGGGCGAATCGACATGTATCCCGAATACACCGGCACGGCACTGACCGCAATCCTCAAGCAACCGGCCGGTTCGGATCGGGCGGATGTTTATCAGCGAGTAAAGAGTCAATACGAACGTCGCTTCGATCTTACCCTGGGCCAGTCGTTCGGCTTCAACGACACGTTTGCTATGGAGATTCGAGGCGCGGACGCGCGGCGCCTGAATGTCAAAACACTGTCCCAGGCGGCTGCGTTCACCCCGCAGTGGCGCGCCGGATTCGGGTACGAATTTATGGAGCGGCCTGACGGATACAAGGGTCTGGCCGCGACCTACGGCCTGCGTTTCGCTGAAGCGCCTCGCGTGATGGATCTGGGACTGCTCGCACGAGCGTTGACGGATCATCAGATTGACATGGCCGCGGGCAACACAACCGACGGGCTGATTCCCGCGCTTGACCTCTTCGTATTGGAAGATGATCGCCATTATTTTCCTCCCTATGAGGCGGTACCGGTGATCCGCGAGCAAACTCTGCGTCAACACCCGGAACTCGGCGACGTGATCGCTCAATTGGCGGGAAAGATTTCTGACGCAGAGATGCAGCGGTTGAATTACGCTGTCGACGGCCAGCGCCGCGACGTGAAAGAAGTCGTGCACGAATTTCTGAAAAGTAGCGGGCTCATTCAATAAATCGATTGAGGCTGCGCGAGATTCGCCGTCAGATGTGCAGCGTGCCCTGCATCGTCAACACAGCGTCGCCTTTGAGAATGACGCGGTCGCCGGCAATTTCGCACCAGATCTCGCCGCCGCGCTCTGAAACCTGGAGCGCGTGCAAACTCGTTTTCTGCAGCCGCTTCGCCCAGTAAGGAGCAAGCGCACAGTGCGCCGCGCCAGTCACGGGATCTTCGGGGACACCATAGCTCGGAGCAAAGTAACGCGAGACAAAATCGACTTCGTTATCCGGCCCGGTATCGTCGGGCGCAGTAACGATTACCCCAAACGGATGCAGTTGCTCGAGCGTCTCAAAATCAGGACGGAGGTTTCGAACGGAGCTGCGAGTTTCGTACACGACAACATAATTGCGATTCGCCTCCATAATGTTGAGAGGAGCTGCACTCGGTCCCAGGCCATGCGCCAGAGCCGCCGGCGGATTAGGACAAGCCTCCGGGCGCATTGCCGGAAAATCCATGGCGAATCGGGCTTGTTCTCTGCGAACCGTGAGCGCGCCGCTGAAACGCGTTTCGAATCGCACCTCCGGGAGTTCAGGCCTTAATATGTTGAGCAGCACATAAGCCGAGGCCAGGGTCGCATGGCCGCAAAGCTCGACCTCGCAGCGGGGAGTAAACCAGCGCAGCTCATAGGAGCCCTCCCGCGGCACAAAATAGGCGGTTTCAGAAAGATTATTTTCGGCAGCGACCTTGCGCAGGGTATCGTCATCCAACCAATTAGGTAGCGGGCAGATCGCGGCTGGATTACCGGCGAATGGCCGACTGGTAAATGCGTCAACCTGAAACAACGGGATACGCATCTTGATATCTTACGTTGATTGAGGCCTTGCTGATTGAGGCCCGTTGATTCAACGCCGTGCCGGGTCGCTCGTCTCGCCGGTCTGATCGTGCAGTCCTGATTGCGGTTGCGCCCTCGTCCGAACGTCACTCCCAGGAGGACAGAATGCCCGCTGCAAGCGATGTCGCGGTCCCGCACAAACCTCTAGAGCGCCTCCTGCTCCAGCGCCTCCTCGACGCTCGTCGGCGCAGTGACGAACTCTTCCAGATTGTCCGCGCGGATGCGATGTATGAGCGCCCAATCCCGGAGCGTCATCGCATCATCTTTTATGTGGGTCATCTCGAAGCCTTCGACTGGAATTTGCTCCACGAGAATGTATTCGGCTTGAAAAGTTTTCATCCGGAATTTGACCGGCTTTTCGCCTTCGGCATTGACCCGGTCGGGGGCGGATTGCCTTCTGACCAGCCATCCGACTGGCCTTCCCTTGAAACGGTGCACGATTACGTGGCGAGAATTCGTGGCGCCCTGGATGAGAAATTGAACGACGAGGCCGTGGATTCAAGCGCTCGCATGCGCGACGGCTTTTCGCTCGCTACTTTGCTCAACGTTGCGGTCGAGCATCGGCTGATGCACGCGGAGACTCTGGCCTACATGTTGCACCAGTTGCCGCTGCATCAGAAGATTCCGCAGTCAGGTCTGCGTGCTCCTGACGCGCCTCCAGCGAACCCGCAGATGGTTGAGATTCCCGCTGGTATGGCAACCCTGGGACTTTCACGCAGGAGCCCGGCCTTCGGCTGGGATAACGAATACGAAGCCAACACTGTTGAGGTGCCTGCATTCGCTATTGACCGGTACATGGTGACGAACCGGCAGTTTCTCGATTTCATGCTTGCGGGTGGCTATGAGAATCGCCTTCTCTGGAATGATGACGACTGGAACTGGAAGACGGACCAGTGTATTTCACATCCTGCGTTCTGGAAGAAATCCGGCGACGAATGGCTCTGTCGCGGGATGTTCGAAGAAATTCCTTTGCCTTCTGATTGGCCCGTCTATGTGAGTCATGCCGAGGCGACGGCCTACGCGCGTTGGGCCGGGAAATCGCTTCCCTCCGAAGCGGAGTGGCAGAGAGCCGCCTACGGCGCCGCTTCTGACGCGACTTCTGACAACGAACGAACTTATCCCTGGGGAAGTGCGCTGCCGAACTCGAACCTGGGTAACTTTGATTTCGACCGCTGGGATCCGGTGGCAGTAAATGCTTTCCCCGCAGGCCGCAGCGCTTTCGGCGTGGACGGCATCTCAGGCAATGGATGGGAGTGGACTTCTACCGTGTTCGCTCCATTTCCGGGCTTTGAGCCTTTCCCGTTCTACCGCGGATACTCCGCCGATTTCTTTGACGGCAAGCACTTCGTCATGAAAGGCGGATCGGCGCGTACGGCCGCATGCATGCTACGGCCCACGTTTCGCAACTGGTTCCAGGCGCACTACCAATACGTGTATGCAGGATTCCGCTGCGTAAGCCATTGACGACTTGAGATTCATCGCACGACATCGATTCGGAGGATCCAGCCAATGCTCGTTCACGCGATTCCTGCAAACGCCTCTTATGAATTCGCCGCCGACGTTCGCGCCGGCCTTACGCTCCCGGGACAAAAGGAACTCCCTTCCAAATATCTTTACGACGACCTGGGATCGGCCCTCTTTGAAGTAATCAGCTACCTGCCCGAGTATGGGCTGACCCGCGCTGACGAGCGGTTGCTGCGCCGGCACGGAGATGAGATCGTAGACCGGCTGGCCGGGCCGATCGCCGTGGCTGAACTGGGCAGCGGCAGCGGCAAGAAAACTCGCTGGATACTTGAAGCTCTTTGCCGGCGGCAGCGAACGTCTTACTATCCCGTGGAAATTTCTCGCGCTGCCCTGACCATGTGCGAGCGCGAGCTGCGCGACATTGATGCGATCAGCATTGTTGGTTTCGAGCGCGAATATCTCGATGGACTTCTGGAGGTCGCCGCTTACCGGAAAAGCGGCCAGCACCTGCTCGTGTTGTTTCTCGGGAGCACGATTGGGAACTTCGATCGTCCGGCGGGCGACAAGTTTCTAGCCGAGGTTCGGCGCATTCTTGAGCCGGGAGACTCGCTCTTGCTCGGAACCGACCTGGAAAAATCAGATGCGCAGCTGCTGCGAGCTTACGACGACGAACTCGGCGTAACAGCCGCGTTTAATCTGAATCTACTGGGAAGGATCAACCGCGAACTGGACGCAGACTTCGCGCTCAACCACTTTACCCATGTGGCGAAGATCAATCGCGAAGCCCGGAGCGTCGAGATGCATTTGCGCTCGAATCGCCGGCAGGTCGTGAGCATTCCCGCGGCTGAGGTCGTGATCCCTTTTGAAGAGGGAGAAACGATCTGGACGGAGAGCAGCCACAAATATTCCGCGCAAGAGATTTTTCAGACGGCGCGCACCGCCGGCTTCCGCTGCGTCGCCCAGTGGATCGACGAGCAGTGGCCTTTTGCGGAGAATTTGCTGGTGGCGGAGTAGAGTATTGATCACGAGGTTGGCGAGCTAGTGGTAGCGCTAATGTAACGGATTAGTGCTTGCTTAACCCGTGCTTGTTTAACTCAGAGGGAGACCGATGTCGAAGAAATGTACTCATCTTGATCAGATTAAATTCCGCCAGCCCAAGACGCACGAGTGTGAGGAGTGCGTGAAAATGGACGACACATGGGTGCACTTACGTATGTGCCTGATCTGCGGACATGTCGGCTGCTGCGACTCGTCGAAGAATAAGCACGCCACCAAACATTTTCACAAAACGGAGCATCCTCTCATCCGTTCCATCGAGCCCGGGGAAACCTGGGTCTGGTGCTATGTGGACGAAATGGAGCCGGGCGAACTGGTGGCTTGAGGCCCGCTTTCAGCCGAATCGGATTCGCCTACCACCGTCGCTGTTGGCGTGAGTTTCCTCACTCAGCTTTGCCCAGTGATTCAGCCGCTTCTTTCACCAGGAAGCCCATCTTCGGATGCGTCGGCTCAAACCATGCGGCGAGGCCGTATTCGGCAAGAGCCTCCGATGTGACCGGGCCGATCGATGCGACCCGGGTCCGCGCCAGCGCGGCGAGCAACGTGTCCCTGGCGTTCGATTCTTCGGCCACTCGCATCAGATGGTGAACCTGCACCGCAGCCGTAAACAAAACAACCTCGACCTGCTTGTTCTGCAGTGCCGCGATCGCATTCTTGATTGGCGCAAGATCGTCGGGCAGAGCCCAATCGTAGACGTGGACCGTCAGCACTTCCGCGCCGCGCGAGCGCAATCCTTCGATCAGTTGTGGACTCGGAATCCCGTGCTCCTGCACCGCGGCCAAGCGATTCTTGAGCGGTACGTTGTTGGCATCCAGCAGTTGAAGAATTTCCTTCCACGTATTCGGCTCAGGCACCGTCCAGGTAATGGGAACTCCGAACTCCTTCAAGACTGCGACGGGCTTGGGCCCGCGAGCCAGAACTGAGGTCCTGGTCAATGCGCCGACGAACTGTTCGCGCGAACAGAACGGCTCTAATGCACGTGCCAAAGCGCGCGTCCCCACGCCGGTCAAGAAGATGACGAGGTCGACTTTGCCTTCGAGCAACGCGGCCGCGAAGCGGGAAACGTCAGGGCTGCTTTCTGCCGGGACTTCGCGCGTGGCGGGTGCGACCATCGGTCGGCCGCCATGGTTCTCGATCAGCTTCGCGATCTCTATCGCCCGGCGGCTCTCAAATGAGAGAACCGTGCGTCCCGCGAAGCCGGAGACCTGCTTCTTCTGTTCGAGCGGCAAGTTGGCTTCCATGCCGAGAATCCTAGCATCAGGCCGTCGGAAGCGTCGTGAATTGACTGTCCGGGAATGGACAGTCTAATCCTGATGTGGACATTCAACATCTTGCTGAGACATCGCTATGACGGGCTCATCCCGCCCGATTTCAACCGTTTGCGCGGTGCGCGCGATTGGCGTAGAACGTGCCAACTGCTTCTCGATGGATATCGCACGCCCAGAATTCAAAGAGCAAAAAAGACGCCGCCAGATCATTGTTGGGGCTGTTGTAGTTGTTGTTGTTGCGGCGGTTACGGTGGTCGTTTACCGGCTGAAACCCGCGGCCCCCACGGTGGAGCGCGGCACGGTTTGGACCGACTCTGTAAAGCGCGGTTCGATGCTGCGGCAGGTTCGCGGCCTTGGATCGCTGGTGCCGTCGCAGGAATCGGTTCTGCAGATTCCCGCCGAGACCGAAGCAACTGTCGTTCGCATTCTCATGTTGCCGGGCTCGCTCGTGAAAAAAGACACGATTTTGGTAGACATGAGCAATCCGCAGGTGGAGCAGGCTGCCGTCGACGCCCAGCTTCAATTGAAGGCCGCGGAAGCCGAGTACCAGAGCCAGCGCATGAAGCTGGAAAGCGATCTGATGACCCAGAAGGCTGGCGCGGCCACGGTCAAAGCCGACTACTCGCAGGCGCAACTGCAATCGCAGACCGATAAAGCCCTCTACGATCTCGGAGTGATTTCGGGGCTGGCTTACAAGGCCTCGAAAGGCAAGGCGGACGAACTTACCACACGAAACGGTCTGGCCGACGAAAGCCTGGTAAGCACCCAGAAGTCGATCGACTCGCAACTCGCCGAACAGCAAACCAAGGTCGAGCAGATGCGCGTGCTGGCAGCCCTGAAAAAGAAACAACTCGATGCCCTCAAAGTGCGCGCCGGAATCGACGGAGTGCTGGTGGATTTGCCTTTGCAGGTCGGCCAGCACGTCCTCCCGGGGGCGATGCTGGCTAAAGTCGTGCAGCCGAACCACTTAATGGCCGAGTTGAAAGTCCCGGAGACCTCGGCTCGCGACGTCCAGATCGGCGAACCCGCTTCGGTGGACACGCACAATGGCGTCATTTCCGGCGCGGTCTCGCGGGTGGATCCGGCCGTACAAAACGGAACGGTCACCGTCGACGTCAAACTGGTAGGCGATATGCCCAAGGGTGCGCGGCCCGACTTGAGCGTCGATGGCACCATTGATCTCGAACACCTGGATAACGTTTTGTACGTCGGTCGTCCGGCTTTCGGGCAGGAGAACAGCACGATCACTCTTTTCAAGCTCGATCAGGACGGACACGATGCCATTCGCGTTCCCGTGAAAGTCGGGCGGGCTTCGGTGAATTCGATTCAAGTTGTAGACGGATTGCACGAAGGCGACACGGTCGTGCTTTCCGACATGTCGCGCTGGGACAACACGGACCGCATCCGGCTCCAGGACTAAGCACCACCCTAAAAACTACGAAATCGAGGCGAACGATTCCATGACAGGCGCTAGCCAACCACTGATTCAAATCACCGAAATGACGAAGGTTTTCTACACCGACGAGATCGAAACGCACGCGCTCTCGGGCGTACACCTCTCCGTGGCCAAGGGCGAATACGTGGCCATGTCCGGCCCATCGGGCTGCGGCAAGTCGACGCTGCTTTCGATCATCGGCCTGCTCGACACTCCCACCGGCGGGCGTTACTTGCTGAACGACAAGCCGGTAGAGAATCTGGATTTCGCCGAGCGCGCCCGCATCCGCAACCAGGAGATCGGTTTCATCTTCCAGAGTTTTAACCTGATCGGCGACCTGACGGTCTACGAAAACGTCGAGTTGCCTCTCACCTACCGGCAGCGCATGCCTTCGGCAGAAAGAAAGACGCGCGTGATGTGGGCGCTGGAGCGCGTGGGCATGGCGCATCGCGTGCGACATTATCCCTCGCAGCTCTCCGGCGGTCAGCAGCAGCGCGTCGCCGTCGCACGCGCGCTCGGCGGCAAACCCTCCATCCTGCTGGCGGACGAACCTACAGGAAACCTGGACTCTCGCAACGGCGAAGCAGTGATGGAACTTCTGGCGGATCTTCACCGGGAAGGCGCGACGATCTGCATGGTGACGCACGATCCGCGCTTTGCCAAGCACGCGCAGCGGGAAGTGCATTTGTTCGACGGCAAGGTCGTCGCCGAAGAGGAACTCCAGAAACTGATGGCCGACGCGCACATATAAACGGTCTGCTTCGGGACGTTGGCTCCATCGCAGTTTGCTAACGTCCTAGAAATCTCGCCGATCGTGCCATTGAGGAAGCCGCCATGACTGCGCTATTCCAGGACCTTCGTTTCGCTCTGCGGCAGCTCGGCAAGAATCGTGTCTTTACGATCATCGTGGTGGCTACGCTGGCCCTGGGAATCGGCGCCAACACCGCCATCTTTACTCTCATCAACGACCTCATGTTGAAGTCGCTGCCGGTGCGCGATCCGCAGAACTTGGTCGCGTTCGGCGAGCAAGCCGGCGCAGGAGTAATCGATGGGATTGGTCCTGGCCCGCTGGAGTTGTTTCCCTACGATTTCTACAAGCAGATTGAAAACCAGCGCGAGGTCTTCGACAGCATCACGGGCTATGCCAGCTTCACTTCACGCCTGAGCGTCCGGCTGCCGAACACTGGCACAAATTCTTCTGCGACGCCCTCCGCAACTTCGTCCGCGACCCAGGCCACTGGTCATCTGGTCGCGGGCAACTTCTTCCAGGTTCTGGGAGCCACCATGGTCCTCGGCAAGACGACTGCTCCATCCGATGCAGAGACCCCCGGTTCAAACGCGGTTGCCGTAATCAGCTACCAGTACTGGCAGCGCGAGTTTTCCGCGGACCGCGACGTAGTAGGGAAAACGATCGTCATTAACGGCGCGCCCTACACGGTGATCGGAGTCGCGGCGCCCAGGTTTTACGGCGTAGCGCTCGACCAGTTCACGCCCGATATGTGGCTGCCCCTGACGATGCAGGCGCAAGTCCAGTTGGGGCAATCGCTTCTTGGTCCGCGGGGCCTCTACTTCCTGCACCTGATGGGTAGGCGCAAGGCCGGCGTGAAGCTCGAGCAGATGCAGGAATGGACGAACCTGCAACTCCGCCGCTATATCAGCGACCGGGAGGGCGCTCAACTCACTGCTGCCAGAACTCTGGACATCCAGAAAATTTATGCTCCGCTCGTCTCCGGCGGGCGAGGCGTTTCCGTCCTGCGCGTTATCTATAACGAGCCGCTGCGCATTCTCATGGCGCTGGTTGCGATGGTGCTGCTGGTCGCCTGCGCCAACCTGGCAAATTTTCTGCTGTCGAAGGCAGCGTCACGCGAGCGAGAAATCTGCACGCGCATGGCCCTGGGAGCCAGCCGTTCGCGGATTGTCTTCCAGATGCTGGCGGAAGCGCTCATGATTTCGTTTCTTGGCGGAGCCGCGGGCCTGCTGCTTGCTTCCTGGGGAACGCGCATTCTGATCAACTTTGTGCTTGCCGGCGCAAATTCTCCATTCAATCCCAATCCCGACATCCGCGTGCTGGCTTTCACTCTCGGCTTGTCGTTGCTGACCGGAATCCTCTTCGGCCTGGCTCCGGCTCTACGCTTATCTCGTGTCAGCGTTGCGCCCGGTCTGGGAGCATCCGCGCGCTCAGTCGCCGGAGCCGGAAGCCGAACCGCTCGCATTCTGCCCAAAATGCTCGTCGCGGTCCAAGTCGGCGTTGGACTCGTTCTGGTGCTGGCCGCAGGTCTGTTGACTCGCACGCTGCGCAACATCGAGCAACAGGACTTGGGCTTCAACCGGCAGAACCTGTTATTCGTAAGTTTCGATTCTCAGATTGCCGGATACAAACCCGAACAAGCCCGGCTTCTTAACCAGAGGATTCTCCACCGCGTGCGAACCCTGCCCGGCGTGCGCAATGCAGCCCTGTCCAGCAGTCCTCTTATTTCCATGGGGAGCTGGAGTTGTCCGGCTTATCCGAAGGGTTACACAGCTAAACCGGATGAGGACACGAGCACGAAGATCAACTCCGTATCAGACCGGTACTTTGAGACCGTTGGCATCCCCGTGCTTTCTGGACGCCCGATCGAGTCAGGGGATGTCTTCGGTTCCAGACGCGTCGTGGTGGTCAACCAGACCGTGGCCAATCATTACTTTCCGCGCGGCAATGCCGTTGGACAGTCCATGAAGTTCGACCAGCCCGACTTGGCCGACGGTGATTGGGAAATCGTCGGCGTCGCGAGGAATGCGAAGTACAACGATCCCCGTGAAACGAATACCCCCATGGTTTATCTGCCGACAGCGCAACTGACCGGCGGCAATGCTTTTTCCGGCTTCCTACAGCTTCAGACCGCGGGTGATCCTGGAAAACTCGGACCTGAGGTTCGCCACGCTCTGGCCGAGATCGACCCTGATCTGCCGATCGGAGACGTTGAAAGTGTCCAGGAGCATCTCAGCACCTTTAACAGCAAAGAAACTTTGATTTCGCAACTCTCCATTTTCTTCTCTCTGCTGGCATTGCTGATGGCGTGCATCGGACTCTACGGCGTGATGACGAACAACGTATTGCGACGCACCAATGAAATTGGCGTCCGCATGGCTTTGGGTGCGCAGTCCAGCGGCGTCCTCTGGCTGGTGTTGAAGGAGTCGATCGTTCTGCTGGGAATCGGCCTTGCGCTTGGCATTCCTGCGGCGCTGGCCGCCGCCCGGCTGCTGCAAAGCCAGCTCTTCGCAGTCCAGTCATCGGATCCCTGGACGATATTCGTCGCGGTCTTAGTGGTAACGATCACGACGCTGGTCGCCGGGTATCTTCCGGCGTGGCGCGCCACCCGCATCGATCCGCTAGTGGCGCTGAGATACGAGTGAAGACGGGAGAATCTTGATGACGGGCCTGATTCAAGACGTTCGCTACGCCATGCGCCAATTGCGAAAGAGCCCCGGCTTTTTCTTCATTGTCGTGCTGACTCTTGGCCTTGGCATTGGCGCGAACACTGCGATTTTCAGCATGGTGGATTGGCTGGTCCTGCGGTCGCTGCCGATCAAGGATCCCAAGCAGATGAACGTTCTGGCTTTTGCCCGGTCCGGCGCAAATTCTGAGACTCAATTTGCTTATCCGGAGTTTCTCGAACTTCAGAAACAGACCCAGGACGTCTTTTCCGGCGTCGCGCCATTCATTTTTGGCGGTCTGGCGGGCGAACAAAATTCACAAAGTGGCCTGACCGCAGGCGGCGTAACCAAACCGGTTCAGACCGCATACGTGGGCGGCGATTTCTTCTCCCTGCTCGGCATCACTCCGGCCACAGGCCGTTTCATCTTGAGCACGGAAGGCAAAGCTGCCGGCGCCGACCCGGTCGTGGTTCTGAGTTACGACTATTGGCAGACCCGTTTCGGCGGCGATCCGGCGACTGTCGGGAAAGCCGTATTGATTAACGGTCATCCGGTCACGGTGATTGGTGTCGCGCGCAAAGGATTCCTGGGGCCGACTCCGCTGCTCAATATCCAGGCTTATCTGCCGCTCAGCATGTTTCTGATCGAGAGCGGTGTGGCCACCGACTTTCTGGGCAATCCCAGTGCTCGCAGCATGATCGCCTTGGCACGAGTAAAGCCCGGCGTGAATCTCAGGCAAATGCAATCCGAGCTGGCCGTTGTGGGCAAGCGTCTGTTGAAGCAATATCCTAGAGACCGTGGAATCGGCGATCTGTACGCGGATCCTCTGCGGCCGCCCGGAATCATCAGCGGGACGAGTCCGTTCCCCAAGCTGGCCGCGCTATTCCTGACTCTGGCCGGGCTGGTTCTGGCCCTGGCTTGCGTGAACGTCGCCAATCTCTTTCTGGTCCGGGCGGGAGCGCGGCAGCGAGAGATGGCGGTTCGCGCGGCCCTCGGTGCCGGCAGTGGCCGTTTGGTTCGCCAGTTGCTCACTGAGAGTCTGGTATTAGCCGCAATCGGCTGCGGCTTGGGCATTGCAATCGGTATGAGCGGCGCGCGCATGCTCGGGTCCGTGTCCCCACAAAGCGAATTGCCGATTGTTTTCGACTTTGAGTTCAACTGGCATGTATTCGTGTATGCCTTCGCCGCGGCGGTGGCAACTGCGGCGTTCGTCGTGATCGTGCCCGCGGTCCGGGTGTGGCGCGGCAATTTGCGGGAAGTTCTGCACGAAGGCGGTCGCACTTCGACTGGCGGACGCCAGCGTTTGCGTGGCGTCCTGGTCGCCGCACAGGTTGGCGGATCGCTGACCCTCCTGATCGTTGCCGGATTGTTCGTGCGCAGCCTTCGCGGCGTGCAAAACAACGATCTCGGTTTCGATCCGGCGAATGTCCTCAATGTGACGCTTGACCCCAATGAGATCGGATACACCGAGGCGCAGGGCCGGCTTTTTTATCGCGCAATGCTCGAACGCACCCGCGCGCTGCCCGGAGTGCAGTCTGCCAGCCTTGCTTCGGTCGTCCCGCTGAGTGATTCCGTTCAAGGAAGCGACCTGGTGATTCCGGGATACACAACTTCCTCGAATCAGGAGGCGCCACACGCCGAATCCGACGCCGTGTCGACGGACTATTTCATCACCATGCGCATCGCGCTGAACCGCGGCCGAGATTTCACGGACTCGGACAACGAGAACTCGCCTCGTGTTGCCGTGATCAACCAGGCCATGGCGGACCGCTATTGGCCCGGCCAGGAAGTACTGGGGAAATCTTTTGCGCTGAGTTCCGATCCGAAGCATCCGGCGACCATCGTCGGAGTCGTCAAGAACACGAGAATGAGCCAGCTTTATGGGGCCTTCGAGCCGATCTTCTATCTGCCGGTTGCGCAGAGTTACGCTTCCACCGAGACCCTGCAGATTCTCTCGGAACGAAGTACGCAGGACCTGGTTGGCGGAGTTCGGGAAATCGCTCAGTCGCTGGCGCCGGCAATTCCGGTGTACGGCGTGCGCACTATGACCGTAGCACTTCACGGAGGCAACGGACTGTTGTTCTTCGAAGTGGGCGCGGGCCTGGCGGCGGCGTTGGGATTTCTGGGGCTGATTCTCGCAGTCGTCGGCGTCTACGGTGTGATGTCATACGCGGTCAGCCAGCGCACCCAGGAGATTGGGATTCGGATGGCCCTGGGGGCGCAGCGCCGCGACATTCTTCGGATGATCGGAGGCCAGGGATTTGTGATTGTCGCATCCGGCCTGGCACTTGGGGTTGTGGCCGCGCTCGCCGCCGGCCGCCTGGTCAGCGATTTTCTTGTGGGCATTGGACCGAGCGACCCGCTCACGTATGCGGGGGTTTCGCTTTTGCTGGCGACGATCGCGTGCCTGGCCACCTACATCCCCACGCGGCGAGCTACGAAAGTCGATCCGCTGGTGGCGCTGCGCTACGAGTGAGCGAAACTTATGGAAACGCTGCTGCACGATATTCGCTACGCGCTGCGCCAACTGCGCAGGAGTCCTGGCTTCGCGGTCGTCGCCGTGATCACGCTGGCGCTGGGCATCGGCGCCAATACCGTCATCTTCAGCGTAGTGAACGGCGTGCTGCTCAGCCCGCTGCCCTTCCCTCAGCCGGATCAGCTGGTAACGCTCCACGAGAATAAGCCGAATTTCGAGGGCGGGTCGCTGTCTTTCACAAATTTTCGCGACTGGCAGAAGGACAACCATACATTTTCGTCGATGGCGTTGTCGCGTAAGTATGCCTTCAGCCTGACCGGCATCGGCGAGGCGGAACAGGTGAACGCAGTGCTGGTTTCTGCGGACTTTTTCCGCGTACTCGGCGTAAACCCGATCCTCGGACGCACGTTCGTAAAGGGTGAAGACGAAGTCGGCGCTGGGCCGACAGCTCTCATCAGCGCCGGGTTGTGGCGGCGCAAGTTCAGTTCGGCTCCGGACATTTTAAGCAAGACCACCACTCTCGACGCCAGAAACTACACCATCATCGGAGTAATTCCCGCGACTCTTCACCTGGACATTCCAGGATTCCAGGACGCCGATGTTTACGCGCCGATTGGACAATGGGGCAACCCGTTGCTTCTGCAGCGCGGCGCGGGGCTGGGATTCCATGGCCTCGGCCGGCTCAAGCCCGGGGTGACTATCGAGCAGGCGCGGGCCGACATGGAAACAGTTACGCGCAATCTGGCCGCGGCTTTTCCCGACGCCGACAAAGGAATTACCGCAAAACTGGTTCCGCTGAAACGGCAGATGGTCGGCGATGTTCAGTCGTTCCTGACCGTGCTTTTGGCTGCGGTCGGGTTCGTGCTGCTGATCGCGTGCGCCAACGTGGGCAATCTGTTGCTGGCGCGTGCAACCGGGCGCACGCGTGAGTTTGCGCTTCGCGCCACGCTCGGAGCGAGCAGGACGCGCATCGTCCGGCAGTTGCTCACGGAGAGCATTTTACTGGCGCTGGCGGGCGGCATATTTGGCGTGCTGTTGGCCGCATGGGGAACACGCGCTGCTCTCGGAGTGTTGCCGGCGGCGCTGCCTCGCGCCGAGGAAGTTGGACTCAACCTTAACGTGCTGATCTTTACCGCTGGCGTCTCACTGCTTGCAGGAGTTCTCTTCGGACTGGCGCCGGCACTGAAAACTTCAGAACCCGATTTGCAAGAAAAGCTGAAACACGGCGGCCGCGGAGTGAGTGGCGCCCGCCATCGCACGCAGGATATTTTCGTTGTGGCAGAAATGGCGCTGGCTGTCGTGCTGCTCATCGGCGCCGGATTGACCATCCGCAGCCTGGCAGGTCTATGGAGGATCGACCCAGGTTTCAATCCGCACAACGTGCTCACCCTTGGGCTCTCCCTTCCGCCTTCGATGATGCATGCCAGGCCCGAGGCGATTCGTGCCGCGTTTCGCGAGTTCGACGCGAAGGTGGCATCGCTTCCGGGCGTACATCAAGTCTCCCAGAGCTGGGGAGCGATTCCATTCAGTTCGGATGACGAGCAACTGTTCTGGCTCGAGGGTCAGGCCAAGCCGGCCAACGATAACGACATGAACTGGGCGATCGATTACATCGTCGAGCCCGACTATCTGCGGGCCATGGAAACTCCGTTGCAGCGAGGACGATTTTTCACCGCGCAGGACAATGAAAACGCCCCGCTGGTGGTTGTGGTCGATGAAATGTTCGCGCAGAAGTACTTCCCTCACAAGGATCCGATCGGCAAACGGATTCACCTAAAGTGGTCTGATCAACTAGCGGAAATCGTCGGCGTTGTCGGCCATGCGAAACAGTGGGGATTGGACTCAGACGAGCAGCAACCGCTGCGCTCCGAACTCTATATTCCCTGCATGCAGATGCCGGACGAATTCATTGCGCTGACTCCGTCAGGGTCGTCGGTTGTAGTGCGGTCGGATGAAGCGTCCGCAGGGCTGGCCGATGCCATCCGGAGAATCAGCGAGCAGATGAGCAGCCAGCAGGTGATTTTCGCTCCGCAGACCATGGACTCACTGATTTCTCAGTCCCTTGCGTCGCGGCAGTTCTCCATGATTCTTCTCGTGGTTTTTGCAGCGCTGGCGCTGGTGCTGGCGAGTGTGGGCATCTACGGCGTGATTTCCTATGTGGTCGCGCAGCGCGGACATGAAATCGGCCTTCGCATGGCCCTGGGGGCGCGGCCACTCGATATTTTGCGTCTGATTCTCGGCGGAGGAGGAAGGCTTGCGGCAGCGGGCGTCGTCGCAGGCATCGCCGCCGCTCTGGGACTTACCCGACTGATGGCCAGTCTGCTCTACGGAGTCAGCGCTGCCGATCCGGTAACTTTTGCCACGGTTGCGATATTGCTGACTCTGGTCGCGCTCGCTGCCTGCTATGTCCCGGCACGCCGTGCGAGCAAGGTTGACCCTGCGGTGGCGCTGCGCTGTGAGTGAGGAACGAACATGAGCAACGGACTTCTACAAGATCTTCGATTCGCAATCCGGCAGCTTCGCAAGAATCCGGGATTCGCGTTCATCGCCGTGACCACGCTCGCTCTCGGCATCGGCGCCAACACTGCCATCTTCAGCCTGCTCAATGCGCTCATGCTGCGGAGCCTGCCCGTGTCCCAGCCGCAGCAGCTGATGTTGTTCGGCGAGGCAAAGTGGGCCGGCAGCATGGACAGTCTGCCCGACCGAAGCTGGCAACTTTTTTCGTATCCGTTTTTCCGCGAGTTTCGGCAAAAGAACCAGGTATTTTCCGATGTCGCGGCGGTCAGCAGCATCCTGTTCACTACTCACGGCCGCGTCGCCGGCAGCGACAGGCTGGAGAAAGTCGATGCGGAACTGGTATCGGGATCTTATTTCAATACGCTGGGCGTGAACGCGATCGTGGGGCGCGTGCTGAGCGATGCCGACGACCAGGTCGCAGGCGGACATCCGGTCGCGGTAGCGAGCTACTCGTGGTGGCAGCAGCGCTTTGGAAAAAATCCGTCTGCCGTGGGCAAGACGGTAACGATCGGCTCTACGGTGTACAGCATTATCGGCGTGGCGGCGCCGGAGTTTTTCGGCGTGACAGTAGGCCAATCTCCCGACGTATGGATTCCGCTTGCCATGGAAAAGCAGATCTCTCCCGGCTGGAACGGTTTGGACGATAAGCTGTTTCAATCGCTTTACCTGATCGGGCGGAGGAAGCCCGGAGTCACCGTCGAGCAAGCCGGTGCCAACACTAACTTGTTGTTCAAGCAGATCGTGCAGGAGTACGCAGGTCCGCAGCCGAATCCGCAACAGCTCTTAGCCATCAAGCACGCGCAGATCGACCTGACGCCAGCCTCGACCGGACTCTCGCGGTTGCGGCACCAGTTCTCTGCGCCGTTGAAAATTCTGATGGCCGTCGTGGGGCTGGTTCTTCTCGTGGCATGCGCCAACGTAGCTAATCTTCTGCTGGCGCGGGCAACCGCCCGCCGGCGCGAAATCGCGGTGCGCATGTCGATGGGGGCATCCCGCTTCCGCCTCATCCGGCAATTGTTCGCAGAGAGCGCTCTGCTGGCGACGGCGGGCGCGCTCCTCGGGATTTGGTTTGCCTGGTGGAGCACGCGTCTGCTGTTAATCATGGTTTCTACCGGCTCGACTACGCTGCCGCTGCGGGTCACGCCCGACGCGCAGGTGCTCGGTTTCACCTTGGTAGTCGCTGTTCTGACTGTGATTCTCTTCGGTACAGCTCCGTCGTTTTATGCCACTCGGCTCGACCTGGTTCCTTCATTGAAAGAGGGCCGCGGCACCACTCCCGGACGGTCGCGCGGTCCGTTGGCACGCGGCCTCATCGTCGCGCAGGTGGCGTTATCTCTCGTGCTGTTGGTGGGCGCCGGACTGTTCCTGCGCAGCCTGGCAAATCTCACGAATGTTGACACCGGCTTCAACAAGCAAAACGTCGCGATGACTTCGTTCGATGTGGTCGGAACCGGATATGAACAAGACGCGCGCCTGGAAGCTTTCATGGAGCGCACGGAAGCGAGCGTGGATTCGATTCCGGGTATTCGCGCCGCAAGCTTTGCGTTCTTCATTTTCAACGGTGGAGGATGGACCACCGGAGTTACCGTCCCCGGCCGCCTCGGGTCGGAGAGCGATCCGGACATCGCTCAAAACGTTGTGGGAGCGCAGTACTTCGAGGTCATGGGAATGCCGGTTGTCCGTGGCCGCCCGCTCACGGCGCAGGATACGGCCACATCGCGCAAGGTCGTCGTCATCAACGAAACCATGGCGCGCACCTATTTCGGGGGCGAGTCACCGCTGGGCCGCACTTTCACGATCGGTACCGGCGCGGAAGCCGCCCAACAGAAACCGGAATGGCGGGATGTGGAAGTCGTCGGAGTAGTGAAAGATGCGAAATACATGGGACTGCAGGAAAAGCAAATGCCTGCGGCATTCTATCCGCACTCCCAGCACCCGATGTTTCTGTATCAGTTCATCGCCCGCTATTCGGGAGACGCCAGCACGGTGGCTCCGGCAATCGCACGAACGGTGAAGGAACTAGATCCCAACCTTCCAGTGGGTGATTTCACTACGCTCGCTCAGGTGGTCGACGATTCCGTGCTCGATCATCGGCTGGTCGCGCAACTCTGTTCTTTCTTCGGCGGCGTGGCGGCGCTTCTGGCGTGTATCGGAATCTATGGCCTGATCTCTTACGGGGTAAACCGGCGGACCAGCGAGTTTGGCATCCGCATGGCACTAGGGGCCGGACGCCAGAACGTAGTCTGGCTTGTGCTCCGGGAAGCTCTGACGCTGGTGCTGATCGGTATCGGAATCGGGTTGGCCTTGTCGCCGCTGATCAACCAACTCGCGACCAGCTTTCTATTCGGTCTGAAACCCTACGACCCGCTGACCATTGGCCTGGCCATCATCGCCATGACCGGCGTAGCTCTTTTCGCCGGATACATTCCGGCAAGGCGCGCGGCAAAGGTCGACCCGATGGCGGCGCTGCGCTACGAATAAGGACATTATGGAAACCGTATTTCAGAATATTCGCTACGCCTTTCGCCAGTTGCGCAAGTATCCCGGATTCACGCTGGTTGCCATGCTCACTCTGGCGCTCGGCATCGGCGCGAATACCGCCATCTTCTCGCTTGTGAACCAGGTTCTGCTGAAGCAGTTGCCGGTCGTCGAACCGGATCGTCTCGTCCTGCTGAAATACGCCGGTTCTGACACGGGGCACGGGAGTTCCTACGGCGGCGATCAGTATGAATACTTCTCCTATCCGATGTATCGCGATCTGCGCGACCAGAACAGCGTGTTTGCCGGAACTCTGTGCATGTTCAAAGCGCAGGTCGGAGTGCAGTGGCGCAACACTCCTAGCCTGGCCAACAGCGAACTGGTCAGCGGAAATTACTTCTCGCTGCTTGGTCTCAAGCCTGCTCTGGGCCGGCTGCTCGTGCCTGAAGACAGCGCCACCGGCGGCGCTTCGCCGCTTGCTGTTCTGAGTTATCGCTATTGGAAGCAGCATTTCGCCTCCGACCCTTCGGTGATCGGGCAAGGCCTCCTGATCAATGGGAATCCTTTCACCATCGTCGGCGTGGTGCAGCCTGGCTTCGACAGCGTGATCGCAGGCACGGTCCCTGATTTTTTTGTCCCCATCACCATGAAGGCGCAGATGACTCCGGGCTGGGACGAACTTGAGGACCGCAGATCCAAATGGCTGAATATTGTCGCGCGGCTCAAGCCGGGCATAACCGCACAGCAGGCCGAGGCAGGAATTACTCCGGTATGGAAGGCGATCCGTGCCCAGGAACTGCAAAGCATTACGGCGCGCAGTCAGCACTTCCGTGAACAATTCGTAGCCAAGAGCTATCTCACGCTCCTCGACGGCTCGAAAGGATTTTCTCCGCTGCGCGAGAACATGCGCACGCCGCTGCTCATTCTCATGGGAATGGTAGCTCTGCTCACTCTGATGGCGACGGCGAATGTCGGCGGTCTTCTGCTGGTGCGCGCCGCCGGACGCACGCGCGAAATGTCAGTTCGCTACTCTCTCGGCGCCACGCGCAAAAAAGTGATCGGCCAACTGCTGGCTGAGGGACTCGTTCTCGGATTAGCTGGCGGAATTTGCGGCCTCGCGCTCTCGCCGCTATTAACTAACGCTTTGATCAGTTTCATCACTCCTTCGGAGGCGAGCGCGGGAATGTCGCCGCTCACTTCCAGCCCCGACTTGCGGGTGGTGTGGTTCAGCTTTGCGATTTCTATCGCGGCCAGCGTGCTTTTCAGTCTTGCCCCGATCGTGCAGTTTTATCGTCCGAACTTGACGCCAGCGCTTAAGCAACAAACCGGCACCGCCGAAATCGGCCATGCCAGATTTCGCAGGGTTACCGTGGGCATCCAGATTGGCCTCAGCCTTCTTTTGCTGGTCGGTGCGGGATTATTCAGCCGCACCCTCGCGAACCTCAAATCGGTTGACGTTGGTTTTGTAACGGACCGCCTGCTCACCTTCCAGCTCGATCCTCATCTCGCCGGGTATCAACCGGGCGCGGTCCCGGGTCTGTACAAGCGCCTGCTCGAAACGCTGGGCACTCAGCCCGGAGTCCTATCCGTCGCCATGACCGACGATCCGGTTCTCGCCCAGTCGAACGACACTTTTTCGATTGAGGTTGCCGGTTACCAGGCGCAGGAGGGCGAACGCATGAGCTTCGAGTGGGAGCATGTAACGCCCGGCTATTTCGCCACCCTGCAACTCCCGCTTGTCGCTGGGCGCGTTTTCTCCGACGCCGATACCCCGGACACGGTCAAGGTCGTGGTGGTGAACGAAAGTTTCGTGCGCAAGTTCTTCGGCGACGCCGACCACGCGCTCGGAAAGACCTTCCGCCAAGGCAAGAACAACCCGCTGATTGTGGGCATCGTCAAAGACGCTAAGCACTACAGTGTGCACGATCTGCCCGCGCCGATTTTCTATTCTCCAATTTTCCAGGATGCTGAACCCGGAGCCGTCGGCGTTTACATTCGCACCCGGCAGACACCCCAAAACGCCGCCGGCGAGGTGCGCGCCGCAGTCGCCGGCATTGATTCCAAACTGGTGATCGACTCGCTGCAATCCATGAATGAGGAAATCGATACGACCCTTACCTCCGAGCGCATGCTTTCTTTCCTCGCGCGCAGCTTTGGCGTGGTTGCCGCTTTTATTACCGCGATTGGCCTCTACGGCGTGCTGGCGTATTCCATCGCGCAGCGCACCCGCGAGATCGGCATTCGCATGGCTCTGGGCGCAACTCGCGCCGCGGTGGTGAACATGGTATTGCGCGAAGTTCTGGTCATGACCGGATGCAGTGTCGCCGTGGCCGTGCCGCTGTCGATCGTGCTCAGCAGCTTCATCAAGAGCCAGCTCTATGGGATTTCTTACCGTGATCCCGCGACATTATTTTTCGTAACGCTCGCGATCGCCGCTATCGCTTTGCTCGCGGCTTGTGTACCGGCGCGGCGCGCCATCCGTGTGCAACCGATTACAGCGCTGCGCTACGAGTAAGAAGGAATTTCAAATGACCGGATTCTGGAACGACATCCGCTACGCGATTCGTCAGCTGGGGAAAAGCCCTGGGTTTACTACGGTCGCGGTGCTCACCCTGGCCCTTGGCGTTGCCGCGAATACCGTGATCTTCACCGTGACGAACGCTACGATTCTCAAGGCGCTGCCCTTTCCCGATCCTCAGCGTCTCGTGCTCGTGTGGGAAACTTTCGGCAAAGGCCCGGACAATTTGAACATCGTCTCCGCGCCCAATTACTGGGACTACGCGCGCCAGAATCACGTCTTCGAAAACATCGCCATCTTCGACTCCGCCGGCCGCGGCTATAACCTTGCCCCCGCGGGAGAGAATCACGACCCAGAGCAAGTCTCAGGGCTGCGCGTTTCGTCCACTTTCTTCCCGACGCTGGGAGTGCATCCGTTTCTGGGCCGGGATTTTCTGCCCGAAGAAGAAGAACTGGGGAAATCCCACGTAGTGATCCTGAGTTACGGGTTGTGGAAGCGCCGTTACGGCGGAGATCGTGCCCTGGTCGGAAAAACGATCCGCATCGACGCCGAAGATTTTACTGTGATCGGCGTGATGCCCCCGGAATTCCGCTGGCAGTTCTGGAGCGGCCAGCGCCAGCTTTGGGTTCCCGTTGGCTATACCGAAACTGACAAAGGCCGGGACGATAACAGCTTCGTCTCATTTGCCCGTCTGAAGCCGGGCGTGACTGTCGCCCAGGCGCGGTCGGAAATGGAATCGCTCGGGACCGCCCTCTCCCGGCAATATCCCACGATCCTGCCCAACATGAGCGCAACCGTGGTGCCCATGGATGAAGCCGACATGGCGGGCGTTCGCACAACCATGATCACCCTCTTTGCGGCGGTCGGATTCGTGCTGCTGATCGCCTGCGTCAACGTCGCCAATCTGCTGCTGGCGCGCGGTGCGGCACGCCAGAGGGAGTTCGCATTGCGCCGCGCGCTGGGCGCGGGCGCACTACGCATCGCTCGCCAGTTGCTTACGGAAAGCGTATTGCTGTCGCTGCTCGGTGGATCAATCGGGCTCGTGCTGGCACGCTGGAGCACAAACCTGTTGCCCTCCCTGTTCCCCGATGAGTTGCGATTTTTGCCCTTTCGCGAACTCAAATCGTTTCCTCTCGATGGCCGTGTTTTCGGATTTGCGTTCCTCGTTTCCTGCCTCACTGGAATCTTATTCGGACTCATTCCGGCGCTGAACACGATTCGAGGCGATTTCGGCGGAGCTCTGAAAGAAGGTGGACGCGGGGCCAGCATGGGACGCAGCCGCCTGCGCCATGCGCTGGTCGCTTCGGAGGTCGCTTTGGCGCTGGTCGTGCTGTGCGGCGCGGGCTTGATGATTACCAGCCTCTCGCGCCTGCTTGGAGTCGATCCCGGTTTTGATCCGAAAAACGTTCTCACCATGCAGATGTCTCTGCCCCAAGAAATTATTTACAACGGCCCGCCGGGGCATCCCCTGTTTTGCCAGCAACTGGATGAGCACGTAAGCGCGATTCCGGGGGTTGTGGCTGTCGGAGCGGTCGCTCATCTGCCGATGGAAGGAGGAGCTGGCCGCGGCTTCCAGATCGAGGGGCGTCCGGATCCCGGACCCGAAAATCGACCTAACGCGGCGTATACCGTGGCTTGCCCGAATTATTTTCGCGCCCTGGGCGTGCCAGTGCTCGAAGGACGTGAGTTTACGCATAAGGATGCGCTCGGCGCTCCGGGTGTGATCGTCATTAATCAGGCGATGGCGCATAAATTCTGGCCCAAAGAAGATCCTGTCGGCCGAGTCATTCAGCAAGGCGGAGGGCGGCTCACCATCGTGGGCGTGGTCGCAGACATGCATTTCTCGGGTTTAGACGAAAACGTGCAACCACAATTCTTCCGGCCTTACCCGCAGGCTGCTTGGCCGGTGATGAGCATCGTCGTAAAGACGACTGGAGCACCAGCTTCCTACACGCCAGCCGTGAAGAAAGCGCTCGCGGAAGTGGAGCCCGATCGGCCCGTCTCTGACGTCAGTCTGATGACGGAAATTGTTGCGGGCTCGGTCGGGTCAAGGCGATTTCCGACTCTTCTGCTGTCTGGCTTCGCCGGGCTCGCGCTCACGCTGGCCTCAGTCGGAATCGTCGGAGTCGTCGGTTACTCGGTGGCGCAGCGCACGCAGGAAATCGGCATTCGCATGGCGCTGGGCGCGGGGAGGACCGACGTCTTGAAACTGATTTTGGGCGGAAGCATGGTCTGGGTCCTGGCCGGAATCATAGTCGGGATCGTGGGATCAATCGGGCTGACTCGTCTGCTTGGAACCCTGCTCTACGACGTGAGGCCCGGCAACCCGGCAGTGCTGGCAGCGGTTTCTCTGCTACTTGGCAGCGTCGCGTTGCTGGCCAGTTACATCCCGGCACGGCGCGCGGCCAAGGTCGACCCCATGGTGGCGCTGCGATACGAATAAGGAGAACGATGAGGACCCTCAGGCAGAACGCTCGTTACAGCATTCGATTGTTGCGGAAAAATCCCGGCTTCACGCTCATCGCCGCTCTCACGCTGGCTCTGGGCATCGGCGCGAACACCGCCATCTTCAGTGTGATCTATGCCGTCTTGCTGGCGCCTATGCCGTATCCCAATCCTGACCAGCTCGTCATGGTCTGGTCAACCATTCAGGGCGGCAACAACTCGGTAGCCGCCGGCGACTTTCTCGATTGGAAGGCGCAGAACAAGACTTTTCAGGACATCAATGCCTGGAGCGGCGCCAGCTTCAACTTCGCCACTCCCGCGCAACCGGAACAGATCAACGGACGGGCCAACACGCCCGGCATGTCGCGCATGACGGGAAATGTTTTCCTGATGGGACGTGATTTTCTGCCCGAAGAAGGAGTGCCGGGCAAAGACCACGAGGTCATCCTTACCCATCGCCTTTGGGAACGCCTCGGCTCTGACCGCAACATCATCGGGAAACCAATCCAGATGAACAGCGAGCCCTACACGGTAGTGGGAGTGCTTGCAGCCGGTCAAACGGATCGTCTCGAATCGCAGTTTTTCGTCCCGCTGGCTTTCAAGCCGGATCAGATCAATCACGACTTTCACTGGCTGCTGGTCATGGCGCGAATGAAACCCGGAGTGTCGTTATCGCAGGCGCAGGCCGACATGCAACTGGTGACCAACCACATTGCGCAGGACCATCCACAAAGCAACAAGGGCTGGGGCGCCAGCGTGGAGGAGCTCCACAACGACTTCTTCCCGAAGGAAACGAAGCAAACACTTTGGCTGCTGATGGGCGGGGTCGGCTTCATCCTCCTGATCGCCTGCGGGAACGTGGCCAATCTGGTGCTCGCCAAGGGTACGACCCGGCTGAAAGAAGTCGCCGTGCGCACCTCGCTGGGCGCCAGCCGCTGGCAGGTGTTCAGCCAGTTCCTGACCGAGAGTCTCGTATTGGCGGTGCTCGGCGGCGCGCTCGGCATCGGTCTCGGCGCCGCGATTATCCGGATCTTGATGGCGAAGATGCCGCCCTACACTCTTCCTTCCGAGGCAGACGTAACCCTGAATATCCCCGTTCTTCTCTTCACTCTGTTGGCAACCACGATCGCTGGCGTTTTGTTTGGTTGCGCTCCTGCATGGCACGCCTCGCGCGTCGATCCCAACGAAACGCTGAAAGAAGGAGGCCGTTCCGGCACCAGCGCCGGACGCCACCAGCTCCGCAGGGCTCTTGTTGTCGGAGAGTTTGCCCTGGCGTTGACCTTGTTGGCCGGCGCGGGTCTTGCCATCCACAGTTTCTGGAATCTGGCGCGCGTCGATCCCGGCTTCCGCACCGATCACATTCTGACCTTCAGCCTTCCCGTGCCCGAAAAGCGGCTCACGAAACCAGACCAGATCGTCGCGTATTATCAGCAGCTCATCGAGAAGATTGAGTCCCTGCCGGGCGTAATCCGCGCGGAAGCGGCGACTGGCATGCCTTTACAAGGAACGAACTTCGGAATGCCATTCAGTATCGCGGGCAAGCCGGTCGCAGACCCATCGGCACGCCCCGGCGCCGGATTCCAAATGGTCACTCCCGGATTTTTCCAAACCTTCGCGATCCAGATGGTAAAGGGACGCGCCTTCACCGATCAGGACAGCGCCGCCAGCGTGCGAGTCGCGGTCGTGAACGAAACCTTCGCGAAACGTTACTTTTCAGGAGTGGACCCGCTCAGCCAGCGCATTCTGGTCGAACAGTTAATCCCAGGCGTCACCAAGCTGGGGCCCCCGATTGAGTGGCAGATCGTCGGCGTGTTTCGCAACATTCACAATGGCGGCATTCGCAGCGATGGCTTTCCTGAAATCGATGTCCCTTTCGCGCAGAGCCCGTGGCCGCAAGCGTCGATGGCCGTGCGAACTACAAGCGATCCCGCAGAGATGAGTAAGAGCATCGCGGGCGCCGTGCACTCGGTCGATTCCGAGCTGGCGTTGGCCGACGTCAAAACGATGGATCAGATTGTGACCCAGTCGCTGGTCACAGACCGGTTCACGACCTGGCTCTTTGTCAGCTTCGCAAGCGTGGCTCTGGTGCTGGCCGCGATCGGCATCTACGGCGTGATGGCTTTCGCGGTTTCGCAGCGCACCCACGAAATCGGGTTGCGCATGGCGTTGGGCGCGAGTCAGGATCACGTTCTCGGCTTGATTCTGAAAGAGGGCATCATTCTTGCAGCGATTGGTTTGGGTGTCGGCCTGGTGGGTGCCTGCTTCGTCGGCCGAGCCATGCGCGGATTGCTCTATGGCGTCGGCACAATTGACGCCGCTGCATTCAGTGCGGTCGCCGCCACTTTATTTATCGCGGCCCTGCTTGCCTGCTACCTGCCCGCGAACAAAGCGGCGAAAGTCGATCCGATGGTGGCGCTGCGCTATGAGTAGGAGGCTCTGTCTCAGATGAACGGATTGCTCCAGGATATTCGTTACGCGCTCCGGCAGCTCCGCAGAAGCCCAGGGTTCGCTGCAGTGGCCATCCTTACTCTGGCTTTGGGCATTGGCGCAAATACGGCCATTTTCAGCGTAATCCAGGGCGTACTCCTTCGGCCCTTGCCGTTCCACGACCCGGACCATCTTTTTGCAGTGTGGGCAGAGTCGCCGGAAGACAAATCAGTCAAAACGGGCGCGTCGGGCCCGGATTTCCAGGACTACAAAGAGCAGAGCCACTCTTTTGAAAACCTCGCTACGGTACTCCCCCACTTCACTTACACCTTGGTTGGGCAAGGCGAGCCACGAACGGTGATCTGCACTGGTATTTCCTACGATTTCTTTCCCATGCTTGGGATGCGGCCCCTGTTCGGCAGGCTCTACACCCCGCAGGAGTACCACACGGACGGAGTCCAGGTAGTCATTTCCGAGCGCTTCTGGAAGGGGCAGCTCAGCGGCGACCCGCACATTCTCGGACGCGTTCTGAACCTTGGCGGAGACGACGCTACCGTCATCGGAGTAATGCCGGCGGTGCCAGATCTGTTTCCGGATACCGACATCTGGGCAAAAAATATTCCGGATTTTCAGTGGATGCGATTACGGGGAAACAAATTCCTGACCGTGTTCGCTCGCACAAAGCCTGGAGTAAGCCAGGCCCAGGCGGAGCAGGATCTCACGGCAATTTTGCGGCGGGCGCCGGGAGCCTCCTCAAACGTCGCGGTCAAGCTTGTGCCACTCAAGAACGAGGTAGTTGGACAGGTGCGGGCCGAGCTCAACATTATTTCCGCCGCCGTGGGCCTGGTTCTACTGATTGCCTGCGTGAACGTTGTTGGCCTTCTGCTTGCCCGCGCCGCAAAACGGCAGTCCGAAATCGCGCTGAGGCGCGGCCTGGGCGCCAGTCGAGGGCGCATTCTGCAACAGTTCGTGGCCGAGAATCTGCTCCTGAGTTTATTCGGAGGAGCCTTGGGAGTCGGCTTGGCGCTATGGGGAGTGAGGCTGACCACCAGCTTGAATTTTGGTAACTTGCCGCGAAGCCAATCCATCCACGTCAACGCCACGGTCCTCGGAATTGCTCTGCTGCTGACGTTGTTTGTAAGTTTGCTTTTAGCCTGGGGCCCATCCGCGGTCTTCTCGCGGCTTGATGTCACTTCAGCCCTGAGAACCGGTCGAGCGCAGATCGGGAAATCAAGCCGGCGTGGTTTTCAGTTATTGATCGCTTCCGAAATTTCTCTCGCCCTGGTGCTGCTGGTCAGCGCTGGACTGCTGTTGCACAGCTTTTGGCTGGCGGAGCAGTCGGATCCAGGATTCCAGCCCGCGCAGTTGCTTGAAACCTATTTGCGCACGAATTTCTACGATGCCACCGGCGCGCCTTTCTACAAGCAGGTCCTGGAGTCGGTTTCATCTCTACCAGGAGTAGAGGCCGCCGCGGTCAGCGACTGCGTGCCGGCGAATTGGTCGTCAACCGCCACTTTAACCTTTGATGATCGCCCCAATGATCCCCTGAAAATACCGACTACGGACGCTTGCTGGATCAGCGGCGATTTCTTTCGCGCCACCGGAACGACACTCTTCCAGGGTCGAGTGTTTTCGCAACACGATGACGAGACCAAGCCAGCCGTTGTGATCGTGAACAGAGCCTTGGCCCAGAGCTACTGGCCAGGTCAAGATCCAATCGGGAAGCGTCTCGCAGTCAATTATGTGGGCCCCGGTCGCGACCGCAGCGCGGCTCCCCGGTTTCGCGAAGTCGTCGGCGTGGTGGCAAACGTGAAACAAAGAGGGTTGGACGTTTTGGCTGAACCGGCGCTGTACATGCCCTTCTTGCAGGACACAACTCACCACGTCTTCGCCGGCATGCACCTTTTTGTGCGAAGCACTGGAGACCCGCTCAACCTGGCGGGATCGCTCCGGGCGCGGGTCCACGCGGTCAAGCCTGACCAGCCGATCAATGAAATACGAACCATGGATAGCATCACGCTTCAGACCCTTGCCACAAGACGCATGAGTCTTCTGCTGATCGGCTCCTTCGCCACCATGGCGTTGATGCTCTCCGCACTCGGACTTTATGGCGCGATCGCGTATTCCGTCAGCCAGCGAACTCGCGAATTCGGCGTACGCATCGCGCTCGGAGGACGACGGCAAGATGTGCTGATCCTGGTCATGAAAGAAGGACTGGCGCAGGCATTCATTGGAATTATCGTCGGCATAGTCGTCGCGCTGGCGGCAGCAAGAGCTATGAGTGGGTTGTTGTTCCAGGTCACATCCACCGATCCGCTTACGTTTGCCGGTGTCGCACTTCTGCTGCTCGTGACGGCCGTGGCTGCGTGTTACGTCCCCGCCCGCCGCGCGACGAAGGTCGATCCCATGGTGGCGCTGCGGTACGAGTGAGGAGGCGACATAAATGACGGGATTACCGCAAGACATTCGTTACGCGTTGCGCCAGTTGCGCAAGAGTCCCGGCTTCCTTGCCGTTGTGTCGATCTCGCTCGCGTTGGGGATCGGCGCCAACAGCACCATCTTCAGCGTGCTCAACGCGGTGCTCTATCGACCGATGCCGTATGACCATCCGGAGAGGCTGGTGGCGATCTGGGAGACCGAGGTCGGGCACCCCGATTCAATGCAGGCGCCGCCCATCGCGGAGATGACTGACTGGAAGAAACAAAATCGTGTCTTCGACGATATTGCGTTGACCAGCTCCACCGAGCGCTCCACTCTATCTCGCCTCGGTGAGGCGGAGCCGATTTGGGTGCAGGACGTTACTCCGAACTTTTTCAGCTTGCTGGGCGTGAAGCCGGTCCTGGGGCGCATTTTCGCCGCCGATGAAATGCAGGACACCACGCAGACCGTGGTCATCAGCAGTTCCTTCTGGAAGAGCAAGTTCAACAACAATCCGAATGCACTGGGAAAATCCTTCAACATTCAGGGAGTGATCTCGACCGTCGTCGGTGTGATGCCTGCCGAATTTGCTCCTTTCTACGGCGAAAAAATCGATTTGTGGCAGCCGATCAATCCTGAGAGCAGCCGCTATGCGGAGCGAACCGATCACTGGCTCATGCCGGTCGCGCGTCTGAAACCAGGGGTCACGCTGGCCCAAGCCCAGGTTGAGATGGATGTGATCGCGCGCCGCCTCGAGCAAGCGTATCCCGCGACCAACAAGGGAATCGGCAAGAAGCTTGTGCCGTTGCATCAGGAACTTTTCAAATGGTTGGAAAAATTGCTCTATCCACTCTTTGGAGCGGTCGCTTTTGTTCTGCTGATTGCGTGCGTAAACGTCGCGAACCTTTTGCAATCGCGAACTGAAGTCCGGCGCAAGGAATACGCGCTGCGGGCGTCGCTCGGAGCGAGCAGAAGCCGGCTGATCCGGCAATTACTCGTCGAGAGCGGCGTGCTGGCTTTGCTCGGAGGAGGCCTCGGAGTCGCCACTACCTTTGTGGGGATCGCGTTGTTTCGCAAGCTCGCCGTGGAGTTGCCGAATGCCAGTGATATCGGAGTCGATGCTCAAGTCCTGCTCTTCACGCTGGGGATCTCGATGTTTACTGCGCTTCTGTTTGGATTGGCGCCGGCTATACAGGCTTCCCGCCCCGATCTGAACCTGACGCTGCGCGAAGGTGAAGGCAGAACCTCCACTACGTCAAGAACCTGGGTGCGCCATTCGCTGGCAGTGTCGGAAGTGGCTCTGGCCATGGTGCTGCTCATCGGTGCCGGCCTCATGATCAACACCATGCTGCGCCTGCACAAGATCGATCCCGGGTTCGATCCGAAAAATGTTACGACCTTGTCGGTTCAGCTCCCCGAGGGCGGAAAGTATATCGAGAGAGTTCCCAAAACTGACATAGAGAAACCGCTTCCCTCGGTCGCTGCATTTGGTCAGCGAGTGCTCGAAAAAGTCGGGGCCTTGCCGGGGGTTGAGTCGGTGGGGTTAATCAGCGGCAGCCCCAACGAGGAGGTTACTTTTTCCGTGCTTGGTCATCCCGCGCCGCTAGCCGAACAGAAGCCGTGGGCGGTACGCTCGGTTGTGAGTGCCAGTCTCTTCCGCACGCTGAAGATTCCACTCAAGAAGGGGCGCTATCTGAGCGAAAGTGATACGCCAAGCGCGCCATGGGCGGTCGTGGTCAATGACGCTTTTGTACGCCGCTATTTTCCTGGTGAGGATCCGATCGGCCAACAAGTCCTGCTCCGTTACGATCCCTACCCGGTGATCGGCGAGGAGAACCGGCCCCGCCAGATCGTTGGCGTTGTGGGCGACGTGAGGCATTTTGGCCCGGCGGAACCGGTGCCACCATTTATTTACGTTTCCTATCTCCAGCAGCCGACAGCGTTCCCCGGCGGCTCCGTCGTGCCTCTTCTCAATCAGACGCTAATGGTGCGGACTTCTTCCCGCTTAACGAGTCAGGATACGGACCTGGCATCGGCCGTGAAGAGAACCGTTGCCGAAATCGATCCGGATTTGCCCGTCACGGATGTCATGACGATGGACCAAGCGTTGGAGGAGTCCGTTGGCAACATACGGTTCTACATGAACCTCTTCGGGATTTTCGCCGGCATAGCGCTCTCGTTGGCCCTGGTGGGGATTTATGGAGTGATGGCCTATTTCGTAAGCGAGCGCACGCACGAGATTGGCATCCGCATGGCCCTGGGAGCGCTTCCTTCCGACGTCCTCAGCCTGGTCGGAAAGCTCGGACTCAAGCTTACGTTGATCGGCGTTGTCATCGGAATTGCTTTGGCGATTGGGTTGACGCGACTGATGGCCGGTTTCCTGGTCGAAGTGAAACCCACCGACCCTTTAACTTACGCGGTGGTTGCGTTGGCGTTGGTCGGTGTTGCGTTGCTGGCGTGCTACATACCCGCGCGGCGAGCGGCCAGGGTCGATCCTATGGTTGCGCTGCACTACGAATAAATCTGGCATATCGGAGATTGCAATGATTCAGCTGAAGAGTTTGGAGCGAAGCTACAAAACACCGGCGGGACAGACCTGGGTGCTTCGCCGCATCAACCTGGAAATTCGCCAGGGTGAGTTCATCACGATCATGGGCCCATCTGGCGCGGGTAAATCGTCGCTGTTAAACGTTCTTGCGCTGCTCGACGACAGCTGGGAGGGCGAATACCGGTTTCGCGAAGAAGCCGTCCACCACATGAAGCGCAAACAGCGCGGCGAACTTTCGAAGCGGAATATTGGGATGGTCTTCCAGAGCTACCACCTGCTCGACGACCTGACGGTGCAGGAGAACATCGACCTCCCGCTTTCCTACAAAGATATTCCGCGCAAGGAACGGCAGAGCCTGGTCGCCGACACGCTCGACCGATTTCAGATTGTTGCCAAGAAAGATTTGTATCCCAGCCAGCTTTCGGGAGGCCAGCAACAGCTAGTGGGAATCGCCCGCGCGGTCATCCACAAGCCGCCGTTGCTGCTCGCCGACGAGCCGACTGGGAATCTTCATTCCGGACAGGCCAGGGAGATTATGGAATTGTTTCGCGACCTCAACCAGCAGGGAACAACGATCGTACAGGTTACACACTCAGAAACGAATGCCAGCTACGGGAGCCGCACCATCCAGTTGCGCGACGGATGGATGGTCGGAGACACATCCAACCCCACGCTCAACCAGCAAGCGGAGGTCAGCGCATCGTGAGCCTACTCGTTTCCAGATGCCGGAAGTTTTCGATCGTCGCACTTTGTGTTTGTGTAAGTCTCGCCGGAGAATTGCCGGCTCAAACCAGCTCAACAACTCCGCAGGTGCCAGCGACTCCGCAGCCGGCTTCTACTCCAATTCTGTATGACATGCCGAAGTCGCACAACCCGCTTAACGCCTATCTGCCCTATGACGTTCCTGAGCCGGTGCTGGCTAACTCGGCGCGCCTCGACCGGCTGGTCCGCGACGGTAAACTCTACCTCTCGCTGAAAGACGCCATCGATCTCGCGCTCGAAAATAATCTCGATCTTGCGATCGCCCGCTACAACCTTCCGATCGCGAACACCGACATCCTGCGCACGCAGGCCGGCGGATCCTTCCGCGGCGTCAATACCGGCGTTGTGCAAGGAACTCCAGGCGGCGGCGTGGGCGGATTCGGCACCGGCGCTCCCGGCGCGGGCGCGGGCGGCACAACCGGTGGCGCGGGCGGCGCGGGCGCGGGCGCGTCCGGCCTCGTGCAGTCGACACTCGGAACAGGCACCGCCGTTTCGTCCTACGACCCGTTCATCAACATAAACGGCGGAGAAGAGCATCAGACATCTCCGGTCGCCAACTTTCAGATTTACGGTGTGCCATCTCTCCAGCTGAATACCGGGCAGGTGAACGCCAATTATTCTCAGGCCTTCGCGACTGGAACGAGTATCAATTTCAGTTTCAATAATTCGCGCCAGACTACGAACAGCCCTTACTTCAATCTCTCCCCGACGCTCAGCTCTGCGTTTCGCTTTCAGATTCAGCAGGAGCTGCTGGCCGGTTTCGGTTTCGGCCCGAACCTGCGCTACTTGCGCATCGCCAAGAACAATAAGAGGATTTCCGACATAGCCTTCAAAGACCAGGTCATCGCCACTATTACCCAGATCGAGAATATTTACTGGGATCTGGTCAGCGCCTATGAGCAGACGCAGGTGAACGAACAGTCCTCCTCCTTCGCCGAGCAAACCTTCGAAAACACAAAAAAACAATTGGAGTTGCAGGCTGTTCCCGCCATGGACGTGATGCGCGCCGAGGCCGAAGTGTCGAAGCGCGCCCAGGACTTGACCGTGGCTCGCACCAGTTTGCAGTTTCAAGAGACTCTTATGAAGAACGCCATCACTAAAAGTCTCGACGATCCCGCGCTGGAAGCCATGCCCGTCATTCCAACTGACAAAATGCAGGCGGCCACGCCCCAGGCGGCCCCACCGATTCAGGGCTTGATCTCCGAAGCCCAGACCAGCCGGCCCGAACTAGCCGAATCTGACATCGATCTCGTGAACCGTCAGATCAGCCGCCGCGCCGCACGCAACGCTCTACTGCCCTCGCTCTCTCTGGTTGGTTTCTATAGCGGAGCCGGTCTGGCTGGCCCGCTGAACCCGGCTTACAACCTGGGCACGAATGTGTCGAGCGTTCCCGTCGATTTCGGCGGAGCCCTGCAGAATGCTTTCAACAACACTTCGCCCGATTACTACGTGGGCTTGAACCTGAGCATTCCGATCAGAAATCGAGTCGCCAAGGCGGATCAATATCGCTCCGAGCTGGAATATCGACAGGCGGAGCTACGCTCGGAACAACTGAAGAAGCAGGTCCGGATTGAAGTTCGCAACGCGCAGTACGCTCTCGACCAGACCGGCGCGCGAGTTGAGGCCGCCCGCAAGGCACGGGATTTGGCCCAGCGCACCTTCGATATCACCAAGAAAGAACAGGAACTCGGATCGGGATCGAGCTACCAGACTCTTTCGGCGCAACGCGATCTCGCGCTGGCCGAACTCGATCTGGTCAGCGCGATGACGACCTACGAAAAGGCCAAGGTTGAACTGGACCGGTCCACCGGCACGACTTTGGAACATAATGGCATACTGATTCAGGACGCTATCAGCGGCGTGGTCTCTCACTCGCCATAGGCAATCATGCCGATCACGGCTAAATCCGGGGAAGTCGATCTGGCGAGCTTCCGGCAGCAACCCGCCGTGCCCATCCGCGTGTTAGCCGCCGACGACCAGGAACATATTCTTGAAGCGCTTGAGTTCTTGCTGCGCCCGCAAGGATATAAGGTCGACAAGGTTCGCTCTCCCGCGCTGGTGCGCGAGGCGCTTGCCAGCAATTCCTACGACGCCGTCCTCATCGACCTGAACTACACGCGCGACACAACGTCGGGTAAGGAGGGTCTCGATCTGCTCTCGCAGATCGTTGCTCTCGACTCGACGGTTCCGGTCATTGTGATGACGGCATGGGCGAACGTGGAGCTGGCGGTTGAGGCCATGCGCCGCGGCGCAAGAGACTTCGTGCAGAAGCCGTGGGAGAACGACCGGCTGCTCTCGATTCTCCGCACTCAGGTTGAACTGCATCGTGCCCTTCAGCAAGCCGCGCGGCTGGAGGCGGAAAATCGTCTGCTTCGGGCAGAGGGACGGCCCGAATTCATCGCAGCCGCTCCAGCCATGCAGCCGGTGCTCGACACAATTTCGCGCGTGGGCCCGTCCGATGCCAACGTACTGATCACGGGCGATCATGGGACTGGAAAAGAAGTAGTGGCGCAGACCCTGCACGCGCTTTCTGCCCGTTCCCAGCGGCCATTGGTTGCTGTGAACACGGGCGCCATTCCCGACGGAGTTTTCGAAAGCGAATTGTTTGGCCACGTGAAAGGCGCCTTCACCGACGCGCGCACCGACCGCATTGGCCGCTTCGAGCTGGCCGATGGCGGCACGATTTTTCTCGACGAGATCGGAAACGTTCCGCTGCGCCAGCAGGCAAAGCTGTTGCGCGTTCTGGAGTCCGGGGAGGTCGAACGCGTGGGCTCGTCGCGCTCCCGCCGCGTTAACGTGCGCGTCCTTTCCGCCACGAACACCGATCTCCCGGCCGCGTGCGCGAGCGGACAATTCCGCGAAGATCTGCTCTTTCGGCTGAATACAGTTGAGATCCACATACCCGCTCTGCGCGAGCGGCGCGAAGACATCCCCGTGCTGGCCGCGCACTTTCTGGCGCGTTATGCCGCCCGTTACCGGCGGCCATTACAGGGCTTCGACTCGGCTGCGGTCCAGGCGTTGCTGCAATATTCCTGGCCGGGCAATGTCCGGGAGCTGGAGCACACGATCGAACGCGCCGTGCTGATGTGTCGCACCCAGGAAATTCAATCCGCTGATCTGTCGCTGAGTCCGCAGCGCATTCAGAGCCAGAGCCTGGAAGATCTCAGCCTAGAAGCCGTCGAGGCCGTGCTGGTGCGCAAGGCTCTGCAGCGCTTCCAGGGCAACGTCAGCCAGGCCGCCGAGGCGCTCGGCCTGAGTCGCGGCGCGTTGTATCGCCGGATGGAAAAATATGGCGTCTAGGTCGTCGGGATCGAAATCCTCCCGCCCGCCGAAACGAGCCCGCCTCTTATACGAACACCGCATTAGCCTCTACTCTTTCCTGGTCGCGCTCCCGGCTCTCGTCGTCAGCATCGTCCTCCTCTGGGCGCAGCCCTGGACCACCGAATCTCGTCTGTCGCTGATCGGGGCTGAACTGTTCGTCTGGTGGCTGCTGGCCATGGCGTTGCAGGAGCAGACCACGCGGCCTCTGCAGACGCTGGCGAATGTTCTCGCGTCTCTGCGCGAGGAGGACTATTCCTTCCGCGCGCGCAACGCTGCACCCGAAGACGCTCTCGGCGAACTCTCGCTGGAAGTGAATGCCCTCGCCGACATGCTCTCCGGCCGGCAGATTCGTAGCATCGAAGCCACGGCCCTCCTACAGCGTGTGGTCGACGAGATTGACGCTCCTTTGTTCGCTTTCGATCCTTCGGGCTCGCTGCGCCTGGTGAATCCCGCGGGGGAACATTTATTGCGTCAGGCCAGGGCACGCCTGCTCGGGCGCAGCGCCGAAGCGCTCCACCTGCAGGAGTTCCTCTCCGCCGACAACGAAAGCCTGGTGGAACTGAAGCTTGGCGATTCGAAGGCACGCTGGCTTCTGCGGCGAAGTTCCTTCCGCCAAAACGGCGTGCCGCATACGCTCGTTGTTCTTTCGGATGTGAGCCGCGCCTTGCGCGAGGAAGAACGCCGAGCGTGGCAGCGTCTGATTCGCGTCCTGGGACACGAATTAAGCAACTCGCTCGCGCCCATCAAATCGCTCGCCGGCAGCCTCAGTTCGCGTGTCGCGGCCACCCCCATGGATGAGAGCGTACGCAAAGACCTGCAGCGCGGGCTGGAAATTATTGAGGCGCGTTCCGCTTCCCTTCACCGGTTTCTCGAGGCCTACCGGCGACTGGCGCAGATGCCGGCGCCGGTATTGCGCGAAGTAGCACTCGCTCCTCTTGTGGCCCGGGTTGCGGGCCTCGAAATGCGTATCCCGATCTCTATTCGCCCCGGCCCAGATCTGATTTTTCAGGCGGATCCGGATCAGATCGAGCAAATGCTCATCAATCTGGTGCGCAATGCAGCCGACGCCGTCCTTGAGATGTCGAGTGTGGCGGAGCCCAGCAAGGCAGCCGATAAGAGATCCGACGCGGCGCCGCACCCGGACCATGATGGCGTTGTGGTGCGATGGGACGCTTCTGCCGAAGACGTGATTCTTGCCATCGAAGATAGCGGCCCCGGCCTCTCGAATCCGGCCAATGTCTTCACTCCGTTTTATACGACGAAACCTAACGGCAGCGGCGTTGGTTTGGTTCTCTCGCGGCAGATCGCCGAGGCCCACGGTGGAAGAATCGAAATTTCCAATCGACCCAGTTCGCGCGGCTGTCTGGTGACAGTCGTACTGCCACGAGTGGCTGCTCGCCCTCTCCTCTAGCAGGCTGCGGAAAAACACGAGCCGCGAAAAAAGCCGGAAAGCACGAGTTTTGCTCGTGCCGCCAAGTCGTTGAACAGTGCGTCCGCGCTTCTGAGCCTTAGGACCGTCTTCTGCCCGAGATGAGTTTTTCGAGAGCCGGCTCACCGGAAGCGGCGGATAAACAGCGTGTGGCGCTCGGAACGATATAAGCCGGCCACATAAATCGTGGCCTTCCCTTTGGTGGAATAGGTCACCTGGCGAATGCGCAGCACGGAAGCTCCGCGCGAAAGGCTATGCAATTCCGCCACGTTGGCCTCGGCGGCAGTGGCGTCAACTTCCTCATCGGCGTAGGCGAGTTCCACGTCGAAGTCGTGCTCCAGAGTGCCGAAAAGAGAGACCCTTCCCAGCGGAAAATTCACCAGCGAAGCAAAGTCGCTCGCCGCCAGATAACAGGTTTCCAGGGCGAAGGCATCTTCGTCCGTCTGGCGCAGACGCTCAATGTTGACCAACCGGCTCGTCGCCGGAAGTCCCAGCCGGGCAGCCACTGCCGCCTCATCCTCAGCGATTTTGGCGGTCCGGCGTTTAAGCGGCAAATGTCGGTGCGCGGACTCGCGCTCGGCGATTTCAGCAATGACGGCGCAGTCGACGTGCTGATCTCGTGCAACAACGAGCCGCCATTACTTCTCCGCAACAACGCCGGCAATAGGAATCACTGGCTCGGAGTGAAGCTCGTCGGAACGAAGTCCAACATTGACGCGATCGGCGCTCGCGTGACCTGGCAGGCCGGTGATCTGAAGCGGACCGTCATGAAAGTCGGCGGCGGCAGCTATCTTTCCTACCACGATCCCCGCCTGGTGCTGGGCATTGGCCTCCGCAGCAAAATCGAGCGAATCGAGATCCACTGGCCGCAGCCCAGCGGATTGGTCCAGCAGTTGACCGATCTTCCCCTCGATCGCTACATCACGATTCGCGAAGGGCAGGCGAAGTGGGAGTAACGCTCCTCAGCGTCTTCCCGCGCCTGTCAATGACGCAGTTTGCAGAATGAGAAAATGCCCGCTGTGCGCGGGTTGCGCAAGCGGGCACTCTCAGTTCAGCAAAACAGACTTACTTGCTAGCCGGCGAAATGTCGACCACATGCAGAGTGTTGGTGTTCGGGTCCATAGTGGCCGTGACCTTTACGCTCTGGCCCTCGAACTGCTTCGCCTTGTCCTGGTCATCAAGCTGGTAGTTGGTCTGAGTCGAAGCATCCTGCAGCACGAGCTTGTCGCCGGCCTTGGTGATTTTGCCGTCGAAGCTGCGGGCGGACTGCTGGCTCTGCGCGTCCACCGGCTGTTGCGTCTGAGGCGCCGGCTGAGTCTGAGGCGTCGCCGATTGATCCTGCGACGAGGGTGTCTGTTGCGCCATCAGGTTCATCCCGAATCCTAGAAGACCCACGAGCATTGCGTGCGTTAACAGTCGTTTCATCTTTCCTCCATGTGTAGTTCAAAGTTAATTCGAAATTTAGGTTTTGCTAACCCGCCTTCCGCTATTGCAAACCCATTGCCACAGCTTCCCCCAGCGGCTAACAGCAAGGGTTTTCAGTCATCTACAAAAACATCCACCGATCTCCCACACTGCCGGACGTGCAGAAACTTCCAGCCGTCTCGTAATTCAGAGATAGGTAGTTTCCCGCAGAGCGCCGCCGTTTTCGCCGTAGACTCTCGCCATTGGTCGAACGTCACGCCGAAAGCGCAGATTGAGCAGGAGAGAAGCAGCAAGAGAATTCGCGAGAGTGAGTTGTTTTTTCTTTGCGTCCTTCGCGGACTTTCTTAGCGAACTTAGCGGTTAAAGGCTTTTTGTATTTCCGCGAGGATCTTGCGGAGCTTGGATCCGGTGTGGTCGGAGAGGAATTTTAAAGACATGAATGAGAGCGAATGTTAAAGGGTCTACAATCCGCTCTCTGCGTGCGGGACGCGTTCCAAGTTTCCTAGGAAAGCAATTCAATCTCGCTGATGTGCAGCAGATTGTTTTTGTCGAGACTGCCGGTAATCTTCACCTGCTTGCCTTCGTAAGACTTGGCTTTATCCTGATCGTCGACCCGGTACGCTGTGCCGTTTGCTTTCAGCACATACTTCGCGCCATCCTTGACGATCGTCCCGGTAAAAGTCTGCGCCGAAGGCTGCCCTTGCGATTGTGAGGTGGTCGCTGGCTCAGGCTGCCCCGGCTGCTGCTGGCTGGGTTGCTGTTGGGACTGCTCCTGATCCGGCTTGTCCGGAGGAGGCAGCGGCTGCGGCACCGGCTGCGGCTTCTGCTGCTCCGACCACATGATGAGTTGCGGCCCAACAATATCCGCCGGGAGCGGGGTGGCCGGCTGCGGAGCCTCCTGCGAAAATACAAGCGGGGACAAAGCAAACAGCGACGCCGTTATGAAGACGCTCGTCCTTCTCATGAACACACCTCCCGAAAGACAAAGCGGCTAACTTCGGATAAGCAAGTTCGGTGCCATTGCATCTGGCCTTGCCTCAAGCACTTCGAGCCGCGCGTCGGCGCAGGGCGTCACCCTCTGTGCATTAATTACCTCTAACGCGGCATTCGTTCCATACGGGATTCTCGGTACTCCCGCAACCTTGATGATGGAGTCAACAAATCGCGCGGACCCCGAAGGGCCCGCGCGGAAGCATTCAGGGTTGATCGTTTTCAGCGCGTGGGTGGAGTCGCGCCACCGCTCGGCGAAACCGAGGGCGGACAAGGATTGCCCGTCGCACTCGCACCCGAAGAAGGCGCTCCACCGCTTCCCGCCGTCGAATTCGACGGATTCGAACTGGATGAATTCGAGCTAGACGAATTCGATCCAGACGGATTTGAAGAGGACGGAGACGAACCTGACGAATTCGGCGTCGAGCCGGTCGATGTCCCGCTTCCCGCGCCTGGCAAGGTTCCGCACGGGGATCCGTTCGGCGAAGTTCCCGGCGTTACGGTCGACGGCTGGCCGTTCGGGTTCGACGTGGAATTCGACGGCGAGGTCGTGTTCGGCGTGCCATTCGGCGAAGTGGAACCCGGTGTCTGATTCTGCTGCGCCGTCGGGGGATTCACGGACCCGGTTGGCGGCGGCGTTGTCCCCGGCGTCGTCGCCGAACCAGATGTGGCCGAGCCAGGTGTAGCCGAGCCAGGACTCGCTGTCTGACCGGCACTGCCGTTCGCGGGCTTTCCCGCGGGCACGCTCTGCGCCAGAGTCCAAGTCGAGCAAAGCAGCACCGCCAAAAAAGGTAGCGTAAGCGTTCTAAGTTTCATTTGTCGGACCTCCCAGTATTTTTGCTACGGTGTTCACTCCTTATTCTGTGCAATCGCCGTAATGTTGGGTATCCGGTCGATGCCGTAGATCCGCACTCCGTTTCTCTGAGTTGGCAGTGGAAAGAGCTTCGTAGATAAATGGACGAGTGGAGAATTTACTCGCTCGGTGTCGTCGGCCGTAGCTAACGAGGCCGCAGCCATCGGAAAAGAAAAATGTTCCTGTCCGTAAGCGGCGAAAAAAGCGCTGTCAGAATCGATCCGAGGGCCACGCCTGCCAGCATAAAAGTAACTGCCGTCGGCACGTCGTACTGAAGACGATGATTCATTCGAGATGCGAAACGATTCGATTGAGAATACATAGGACTAGCCATCACCGAGATTCGATGCGCTCTACACGCATCGCGTTGTCGCTCTTCTCAGCCCCACCGCGGGTCCCGTGATCGAGAGCCTGCTAGTGGTTGAGTGATGGCAAAACAGGTAGGCAACCCGCTTAGATTGAATACAACCCTGTATTCATGTACTGCGTAGTTAGCCGTGTAATGCGCACAGGGGAAACTAAACCATGCCCAACCTGAGCAGAAAACTTGCCGTCGCAACCACGACTACGACGCTGAGAACAGAAGATCCACAGCGCACCTTCGAGACCGCCATTGCCCTGTTGCAGCCCGGCCGCAATCCAAAGCAGACTCCGATCAGACTGCAAAACAGACCCGCGACGGTGGACGATCCTGCGACCGAGAAGCGCGCAGTGGCCGATGCCGCGCGGGCATTGGCCCACCTCTGGAACGTCGCCCCCAGCATGATTCGGTGAGCTGTTACACGTAATTAGATCGTATTCTTTCGTCCACAAAACCACGGCCAACAAAAATGCAGGGCGACCAGCCACCACCGCGTAGCCGTCCACCCTGCTTTCCGAAAGCTCAAATACTTCCGAACCTACACCCAACGCCGCCTAATTCCGCGAGTGCCGAATCCCTACCTCGGACTCTTCCGCATCCGTGTCCTCCGCAGCCCGCTTTGGCGGCTTCGGAGATGCGGCTTCTTTCTGCGCTTCCTTGACGGCATCTTTAATCTTGCCCACCGCATTCTGAACTTTTCCTTCCACCTGTTTCGCGGAGCCCTTCACTTGCGTCTTAGGGTTGCCCGTCAATTCTCCCGCCTTGCGCTCGATACTTCCCTCGATATCCTTCACTTTGCCTTCGATCCGATCTTTATTCACGCCATCCTCCGTTTTGGTTTGGTTAAATTGATTACAGATTGATTGAAATAAATTCGATGGAGATGAACTACGGCCGGGCGAGTCGTGCCCCGGAAAGATCCTCGTCTACGCCGGGCTTCGACCCTGGATGATGCGCACGAGCACCGCAATCACCGCCAGCACCAGCAGAATGTGAATGAGTCCGCCTAATGTGTAAGAGCTGACCATCCCCAGCAGCCAGAGGATCAACAGTAGAGCAACGATTGTCCAAAGCATTTGCGATCATCCCTTCCTGGCAGACAACGAATCCCAAGTTCCAACTTCAGAATAAGCAAGAACGGGAAAGGAAGAATCCGGTAAAACCAGTAATCGGTGAGGCGAAGCGCTCTAGCAAGCCGCTAGAAAACTCGGGCTTGGGTTGTTTCCGGGGGGGTTGACTTTTACAGGCTGCGGAAAAACTCTCGAATTCCCGCGGTAGGGTGGCTTTTTGGGTGGCGCAGCGCTTTCAGCGCTGCGATAAAGTCCCTCTTTTCTGTGAACGCTTTAGCCCCAGAGGCGAGGCGCCAAGTTTTTCAGCAACCTGTTCAGCCGCCGAAGCCGCGCTTCGTTTCAAACCAACTAAAACCGATGACTGGAATCTCTGCTCTCGGCGGCCTAAGCCGCCGAGGGTGAGTTCGAGCTCGGCGCCTTCACCGCTGCCGGCGCAATATCGATCTGGATCAGATTGTTCTTGATCGCATACACCACCAGATCACGGATCGAGTGAAAGCTCAGCTTTCGCATGATGTTGCTGCGGTGAGTCTCCACCGTCTTCGTGCTCAGGTTCAGCATGGACGCAACTTCCTTGGAACTGTTGCCTTCCGCCAGCAGCTGCGTGATCTCGCGCTCGCGCGCCGTCAGCGTCGGCAACTTGGGCGTCTCGTTTCTCGACATCGGATGCCCCTTGTCCAGAAAGCCGGCCAGCACCAGATCGTTCACCCGCGGCGTGAAGAACATCCGCTTGCTCTGCAGCGCTTCGACTGCCGAGACCAGATCTCGCGCCGCATCGGACTTGAGAACAAATCCCCGCGCCCCGGCATCCAGAGCTTCCCGAATCACCTGGTCCGAGTCGGTGATGGTGAGCACAATGATTTTGAAATGAGGATCCATCTGCAGCAGCTGGCGCGTCGTATCCAGCCCATTGAGATTAGGCATGCCCACGTCGAGAATCACCACGTCGGGGTTTAGCTGGGTTGCCTTCTCCAGCGCTTCCCGGCCGTCGTTGGCCTCGCCGCAGATCTCCCAACCATCATGTTTCTCCAAAAGCGCGCGCAATCCTTTGCGCACGATTTCGTGATCATCGGCTAACAAGATTCTCAGCTTCATGATTCCCCCACAGAAATCAGAGTCGAACGCAAATCTTGAGTCGAATCTAGTGTGAGCTCGCCATATTCCGGCCGTTGAGCGCGGTAAACACACGATGCTGGCTCACCGCCTCGACCGCTTCCAGCAAATCCCGCGCGGCATTGGACTTCACAACGTATCCTCTGGCACCCACGTCCAAAGCTTCCCGCATCATTTGCGGGGAATCGTGCTGCGTAACGAACAGAATTTCCAGATGCGGCGACTGGTGCCGCAGCAGGCGGCACGCCTCCAGCCCATTCATTCTCGGCATGGTCACATCGAGCACCATCACGTCGGGCTTTAGGTCCTGCGCTTTCTCGACAGCTTCGACCCCGTCCGATGCTTCTCCGACCACTTCCCAGCCCTTCCGGCCCTCCAGCAGCGTTCTAAGCCCTTGCCTCACAATCGGATGGTCGTCAACTAGTAGGATGCGAATTGTCATTCTATCTCGCTTCTCTGGGGAGACCTTGCAACGAATCCTGCGCGACGGGCTCCTAGGCTCAGTACCGCGCCGAACCGATGGATCGATTGGTGAGTCTAGCATGGGCCCCGGCAGTGCCGGACATACCGGAAATCCTGTATTTTGAGCCATCACGTCAGGGCCCAACGAAGCAAACGAGAGCTAAGTCCTTTCGGCCGGGATGGGCTTGAAGTAAGTCTGATGATGCAGCAAGACTTCGACCGCCTCTACCACCGAACCGATGTCCTGCTTGGCGCAGGCTCCCTTGATGCCGGCTTCACGGGCCGCCTCGGCCAACTGATTCGAGAGGTGGAGCGTCACCATCAGAATCGGAATCTCGGGAAAAATATCGGCAATCTGCCGGGCAACATCCACGCCATTCAGATCGGGCATTTGATGGTCCAGCAGAATCAGGTCCGGTTTAGCCTCGAGTACCTTTTCGATGGCCTCCGCCCCATTTTGCGCCTCGCTGCATACTCGCCAAGTGTTCTGCTGCTCGAGGATCGCTCTCAAGTACCGGCGGACGGCGGGATTATCATCGACTACAAGAATGCGAACCACGCGCGCCTCCTCACTGGCTGAAACTTTGTTGCGGCGCGCCTGCAGCGCCTGGTTTACCGAACGCCTTATGACCTGGCCCAACACTAAGCGACGGATCGCGGCGGCCACAATCCAGTGAAACCTGTACAGGTATACCCGGGTGCCACATTCTAGGCGCGTTCTTTGCGCAAAGAGTGGGGGCACCGTACGGCCCTACAGTGCCCTGAAAACTCGCTTCTGGGTGGCGCAGCGCTTTCAGCTCTGCGATAAGGTCTTTCTTTTCTGTGAGGGATTTAGCTCCCGAGGCGACGGAATCGAGTTCTTCAGCGAACTGTTTAGTCGCGGGGCTTGCTGAACGAGTAGCAGCGGCTAAAGCCTCCCTACTTTCGCGTAGCTAGGATCGCGTCTCTTGTCTAGTCGAACCGTCTAGTCGACGCTCATCTCTACTTGCAGAGGCGGCAGGACTTCTAGCCTGGGATGCTCTTTGTCGCGCCAGAAAACATTGAAACATTCGCCTTCTGCCTGCGGCTTCCAGACGCTGCCATCGGCGAAGGTCACGCTATCCGGAAAAAAGACCCAGCCTTGCACACCCTGAGCCACGGCTGCCGGATAGGCCTTTTCTTCCATGACCTGCTGCTGGCCGGATGCGATTGGCTTTTCCGATGTCCAGCGACTTCCTTCAAATGGACGATGCAGATACTGCGGCGCGAGAAAATGCTCTGCCTGGAGGGCGAAGCTCTGGATCGGCTTGCCGCTGACATTTTCTACGGTCAGCGAAAATTTATCCGAGCTCGTCCAGAAATCGCCAGCGACGAGTTTAATAGGACAAGGCCGCGGGAACGGCTGGTAGATGGTGTAGACCGCCATCATGCCGCCTTCCATGTGCTCGGCCACATGGCAGTGAAACAGCCACGTTCCCGGATTGTCGGCCAGCATGTCGACGGTGACCATGCTGCCCGGCAGCAATTCGATCACGTCGGTGGAGCGCACTTTATCAAAGACCACTTTGCCGTGCCAGTGCGGCGTATGCAGGTCTTTCTCGCTGCCCATGCCCAGCAAATACCAGCGAACCCGGTCTCCCTGCTTCATGACCAGGCCCGGAAGGGTTGCCGAAAATGTAGCCGTTGATGCTGTAGAACAGCCCGGCATCCTTCCCCTTGAGCTGATCAAACATCATGAACAGGGCCACGAACTCGCGGTCGACTCCGATGGGACTGCCGTCGGCTTTGGCCTTGCCCTTCGCGGTAACGATAATCGGGCCGAGCAATCCGGCATTTGTTTCTCGTGCTTCATCGGTGTGAGCGTGATACCACCAGACCTTTGACGTCAGCTCGCCCGCGCCCGGACCGCTGCTGGCATCCGCGTACCAGTGATAAGTGAATCGTCCCCCCTGCGGAACGGAGCCGCTGGGCGAGGACGGCAAGTACATCGCGCCTTCATCATTTTTGTCGTAACGCAGGCCATGAGGGTGCATGCTATGCGGGGCCTGGCCGCGATTAAGGAAATCGACGACGATCGTATCGCCCACCTCAGCCCTGATTACTGGTCCTAAGACACCGAGCCATTCGGGCTGGGGTTTGCGTGTGGAAAACGTGGCATCGGTGTACTCGATAAAGCGGCTCTTCGGCCATTTTGTCTGCAAGCTCCAGGGGCGCGGGATCGTTCCGCCGTGAATCAGATCGCGGCCACTGGGAGCGAAATCCCAGCTGACATCTTCCGCAGCAATGTAGTAATGGCGAGTCGTCGCCGATACACGGGGAGCTATGACGAGAAAAATGATTCCAGTGAGCAACAGGTACGGCGTTCGCACAAGCAAGTGTCCGCACTTCATCCTTGGCCCTTCCTGCCTTGGCCGCGCTACTTGGGGGTGCTCAGGCCCGGGAAGCGCAGAAATAAAAATATAGCAGAGATGACTATCGCGGACGCGCGATGGCGCGGCTTGAAGCCGCACTTTGTGTTAGCTGCGAGATGGTTTTCGATACCGGCGCTTTGCAAGTCTTCTACCGTGGCATCCAGCGGGGAACGCCTCAGAACCTCTACCCCGGCGAGCGAACTTCCGCCCGCAACTCTTCCCCAGCATATCGCGCAACGGAAGCGCCGGCGTTGCCATCCGCTGGATCTTCCGCCCCCGCGACCGCCCCAACGACTACGATTGCTTCCAACACTTCGAATCACCTTTCCGTTCTCACGCCCCACAACTCACAGTTCATCTCGACCCCCGGTGGGAATCGGTTGCTCACATGGCCTTGGTCAAACGGCTGCGGATGGCCTCGATCACGGTTTCGGTGGAGCGGACGGGCTTGCGATCGGCCTGCGGAATTGCGCGGCGCCGTATCCGGATCTTTGCCTTGGGAAACAGCAGCGCCCGCATCTTTGACTTTGCCTTGTGCAGTTGCGACTTGGAGTTTCCGATGGAGCAATCCAGCAGCTTCGCGATTTCGTGGTGTTGGTAGCCTTCCACCTCGTGCAAGGCGAAGATGGTCCGGCAGCCTTCGGGCAGCTCTTGAAGCGCCCGCTTCAAAGTGATGCGGTCGACCAGGCCGGTGAGATCGGGGTCGTTGCGGCCGATGTCGCGCCGTAACGACGGCGACTCGGAGTTCACTGGCTCGTCGAGCGAAACGGTGGGCGGCGACTTACGGCGCCGCAGTTTCATCAGCACGGTGTTCACGGCCACGCGATAGAGCCACGTGGAAAATGCGGCTTCACCGCGGAACGAGCCTACGGTGCGAAACACCTGCAGGAACGCCTCCTGAGTCAGGTCTTCCGCTTCGGCGACATCCTTGGTCATCAAGAGGCACACGGAGTAAACGCGACTCTTGTGCTGTCGAAACAGCGCGGCAAAGGCGTCCTCATCGCCGAGTTGAGCCCGCCGTACGAGGCTGAGCTGTGGGTTCTCCACCGCATCGGTTCTGGTTGCGGGGATTACGTTTGCGTCATTGGCAGAAATCACACATGTGGCCACGGTTATCTCCTTCAGAAACCTGAGGTCTTCGCGCTCTGTGAATGCGCGAGCATGGATCACACAGTAGGGAAAGCTTCCCTGGCCTTCCATAAGGTCACATCTGTAAATTGATCTAGGGGAAGCCCTAAGGCTGTAGGGGGTGAGAACAACTGAAAAATCAGAAGCTTGGAAAGCGACCGTATGCAGAAAATGACAACCGTCGATCGCTAACTACCTGCAGTTAGATCGACGGTCAGAAGAACCGGAATGAAGGCAAAGGCTGCGCCGGGTTTGCGGCGCAGCCACCAGTTGCCCGGTCGCTACAGTCTGCCGGCAAGAACCAAAACGAGAAGAATCACGACCACAAGACCCAGGCCGCCGCTGGGGTAGTATCCCCAGGAACGGCTGTAGGGCCAGGCGGGCAGAGCGCCGAGAAGCATCAGAATCAAAACAACCAGAAGTATCGTGAACATTGAAGTTCCCTCCGACTCCAGATTTCACCCCACAGATTTCGTCGCCAACACTGCGTCTTCGATTAAGAACTGCGGCCCGGCCCGAAGGCCGAGCCACATTCCTTAAACTTCCTGCATTAATTCGTTCCCGGCCCTGCCGCGTTAGGCGGAACCGTGCTGCTCGATTCCTTGCTCTGGATCGAGTACTTTCTCACCGTCGCGAGAAATGGCGTGCTGACGGCCGTAGGCCGTACCTTTCCGCTCAGGATGTCAGCAAAGGGAATAAAGCTGCCGTACAGTAAGCGGGTCTCGTCCTTGTCCTGGGTCAGCGCGGCGCCGGTGAGATCGATTCCAGCGAAAAGACCGCGAGCGCGGGAGTAGGTCAATACTTCCGCCTTCATCTTCCAATCGGTGTCCGCGCCAGTATCGCGACCTACAGGACCAGCGGCCGCAGAGGCATCGGCGCCGAGCTTGAATTTGCTGGAGAGCAGATGTTGCATGCCGTCAACGTTGGTTACTACCATGATGACGTCCACTGCCTGTCCGCCGAGCTGCAAACCCCAACTGCCGCCCGTGATCGTAACCGGAGCTGGAGCGCTCCATCCGGTCGCAGTCCGGCAAGTGGCGACGCCTTTGCCATGATTGCCGCCAAATCCGACGGCAATTTTCACCATCGACGGAATCACAGCGATGCATTTGGCGTCGCTCATTACCTTGTCGGGGATGGCTTTGTCGGGGGTCTCCATAATTTCGTTCAGCACTTTGGCCGAAGCGTCGATGCGCTTGGCGATGTCCGATTGGTCTTTATCATCATCGGCGGCCCAGCTCAGGCTGCCGAAGACCAGGCAGAGCGCGCCCAGCATCAAAAATCCTTTCGCTACTACGGAAGTCGTTCGTTTCATGATTGATCCCTCTCTCCGAGCTCGATGTGAGCACTGCAAATATTCCGTGATAGCGAAGTTAGCCTTGGACTGCCTTCGCTTCCATCCAGCGGTGGCAGTAAACGAATTCAGAAGTTACTGGAGGGCCGGAGCCGGGCGGAAACACCTAGTAGTAGAACCGGGCCGTGCTTACAGTTTTCACCGTATTGAGAGTTGTGAGGCGGTTGAATATTCTGTGGGCCTACTCGACACGACGCCCCATAGCAGGTGCTGGCCCACTGGGACGGACTGGCACCTGCTCCCTTCTTGAACAATTGACGCTCCAATTGAATTTCTCCGCGAACTCTGCGGCTTTTCCTCCGCGATCTCCGCGGTTAGAGGCTCTTGCTCTTTGCTCTTGTGGTAAATCAAGAGAATTTAACCGCCGAGTACGCGGAGGAAAAGCCGCGGAGTGCGCGGAGAAATTCGGACTGCGCATTACCGAAGATTGTGATTTCTTGAACGAGTACGAAAACTTAATCCTGGCGCATCCTCCCATTTCCAGGGGTCGCTTGCTTGATAACGCACGCGCTGGTGGGAATCGTGGCCTGCACGACCGAACCGGCTCGCGAGGATTCCACTGTGATTTGGCCGCCAAATTCGCCGAGTCTCTCTCTCATTCCGGCCAGGCCGATGCCGGGCGCCGCGCCTCCGCGAAACCTGGCCAGCACTTCTTCGGGAATGCCCTTGCCGTCGTCGGACACTATCAAGGCCACGTGCTCGTCCCGGCACTGGATTCGGACGTCCACGGTTTGAGCGGCGGCGTGACGGTAGACATTGGTGAGCGCTTCCTGCAGGACGCGGAAAAGTGCGATCTCAATCTCTCGCGGTAGGCGCTGGATCGGCTCGTCCACGTTGAGGGATACCCTGATCTGGCTTCGCTTTCCGTACTCATCGACATACCAGCGCGCCGCCGACAAGAATCCTAGCTCCTCCATTAACGGAGGATGCAGAAGGTGCGAGATGGTGCGCACCTCCTGAATGGCGTAATCGGTCAGCTCGATCGTCTCTCGAATCAATTTCGGCCGGTCGACCCGACCGCCATCCTCCATTTGGCTGAGATTGATTTTGAGCCCGGCGAGAAACTGGCCGACACTGTCATGGAGTTCGCGGGCAATCCGCCTTCGTTCGGAATCCTGCAATTCGAGGATTTTTGCGCTCATCAGCCGATAAGACTCCGCGTTGTCGCGCACCCGCTTCTCCGTATCTTTGGTGCGCGCGACCTCGGCCAGCAGCAGGCGAAACTGGTAGACCAGCATCACGCTCATGATGGCGAATGCCATCCCGAGCATAAGAACATTGCGCCGGAACAGATAGTTCCACCCTGTCAGCCTCTGCTCGAGCAGGCCCTCTTCGTCGCTTTGCATGCTGGCGACGATTCCGTTGATCCGAGTTGCGCGAGTGTCGATCTCCTGCTGGCGGCTGCGAGCATCCGCAGACAGGATGGCGCGAAGCCCCACGGAGTCCCGCTGGTTCTCGATCAGCGAAATGTTCTGGTTGAGCAGCGGACCGAGCTGGTCCAATCGTTCCTGTTGCTGCGGGTTATCGCGGGTCAGCCGCCGCAGCTCATCGACCGTGCGGACGGCTAGGTTCGCCTGCTCGTGCGAGAGAGGAAGATCAGCGCCGTCGCGCGTCAAGACCGAAGTCATCTCATTGTCGCGCGCGCGCATGATCTCGATCTGCAACTCGCTGAGCTGTGAGCGGACCTGATAGCTATGGATCACCCAGTCCCGGCCACTGACGATGCCGCGTTCCGTGAAATATGCCACCGCTCCAGCGGCCATCACTGTCGCCAGAACCAGGGCGAACGACAATAAGCGGATCGCTGGAGCCAATCGCGACGACGACCGGGACGGCGCGGAATCGGCAATGGTCAGCATAAGCTCCTGGCTGCGAGCTTCCAGCTTCGAGTCAAGAACCGTTGAAATGGTTTAACTAGGAGCTAGAAGCTAGAAGCTGCTTTTCAGCTTTTATCTGTCAGCAATGTATTTCTGCTGCTTTCTGTGGACCATCGACTGGAACCCGTAGAGGATCGGAGTATTCCCGGTAATCAGCGAGCTTTCGAGGCGCAGAGACTGTAAGGAAGAACCGGCGGCGGCCAGGAACGGCTTCCAGGCGGTCAAACTGCAAAGGCCCAGCCCGGGCCGTCGTGTGCAGTCACTCCGCAAGGGACGAGGCCGCCGACGGTCTACGCTGGAAGAATATACACAATCAGCATAGGAGATGAATCCGTGAAATAGGGTAGCCGCGAAGTTTCGATCACGCAAGAACGGGCAGGAGGAATTTGGAGGTCGCGCTCCAGATCGGCGGATCAGACCCGGCGTTTCAAACTCCCACCGCAACGTTGGTGGGCTCGGTTCGACGCGAGGGAATCACAACTTCCACGACCGTTCCCGGATTCGCATTGGTCAAATGCAGCTCCCCGCCAAGTTCTCTCACGCGTTGCCGCATGCCCCCGATGCCGACACCGATGCTCTCGGGGCGCAATTGCACGACCTGCTCGTCGATTCCCTTGCCGTCGTCGCTCACAGTAACAGTAATGCTCCCATTTTTTTCGGTCACCTTGACGCGCCCGTGGCGAGCTCCGGAGTGGCGGAACATGTTGGTCAACGCCTCCTGGATGATGCGAAAAATTGCGGTCTCCAGCTCCGGCTTGAGCCGTGCGAGATCGGGAGGATCGACTTCCAATTGCGTGTCGATGCCGCTGCGGTCGGAGAGCCCCTCCAGATACCAGCGAATCGCCGAGACCAGACCGACCTCATCGAGCAGGGGCGGGTGCAGAAGATGAGAGATGGTGCGGACCTGCTGGATCGCGCGGTCGACCAGTTCACTGGTATCGGCGGCCGCTTCCCGGATCGCGGCCGAAGCGTTCTTGCCGAGGATTCCGTCCAGAATCATTTTGGCCGCGGCCAGTTCCTGTCCCAGGCCGTCGTGGATTTCGCGGGCGATGCGGCGCCGTTCTTCGTCCTGCAGACTCATCAGACGGCTTGACAGGCGCCTCAGTTCGGTGGTCCTGACGTCGACCTTTTTTTCCAGTTCGATCGCGTTATCGCGGATGGATTGCTCCAGCTTCTTGCTGTCATGGATGTCAGAACACGCGCCGTACCACTTGAGAATATTTCCTTCCGGGTCGCGAAGCGGCACTGCCCGGGCGCGAAACCAGCGGTATTTCCCATCAGCGCCGCGCAGCCGGTACTCAGATTCATAATCCTGGCCGGTCTCAACACAGTGCAGCCAGTGCTCCCAGGAGCGGTCACGGTCGTCGTCGTGCAAGTATTCGAGCCAGCCCAGGCCCACCGCCGAGCCCGGTTTGGCTCCTGTGTATTCGTAGAACCGGCTGCTGATGTAGTCTCTGCTGCCGTCCGACTGGCGGCTGAAAATAATGTCGGGCGCGGTGTGGACGATCGCGTCGAGCTCCTGGTTTTTCTGCGCCAGTTCGCCGTTCACACGCTGCAGCGCCGCCGCTCGTCGCTCCACTTCATGAGTGCGTTCGGTGACGCGCTCTTCCAGCTCGAAGTTCAGCCGCTCCAGCTGACGGTTCTTGCGGTGCAACTCGGCGAAGACTCTCACCTTGGCGCGCAGAACCTCGGGAACGATCGGAACCGAAAGATAATCGACGGCCCCGTGCTGATAGCCCTTGAGGCGATCAAGATCGGTGAGGTGCACGGCGGAAACGAAAATGATGGCGGTCTTTTGAAAACGCGGATGCTGCCGGATCATGTTGGCCAGTTCGAAGCCATCAATCTCCGGCATGCTCACATCCATCAACACGACGGCGACGTCGGTCTTCAGCAGCCGTTCGAGAGCCTCCTGAGCCGAAGTGGCCTTGATCAGGTTCTCGCCCAGCTCGGCCAGAATGGCCTCGTAGGTGAGCAGTTTGCCCGGCTGATCATCGACCATCAGGATGTTTACTCTGTCTTGCGGGTCCATAGTTTTAATAGCTTTCGGTTACAGCTACGCCCTTGCTGGTCAGAGACCGTGTCATCGATGCAGCCACATGCGCAGAGCTGAAAGCAGTTGCTCGGTGTTGACCGGTTTGGCCAGATACTCCGACGCTCCGGCTTCCAGACATTTTTCACGGTCGCCCTTCATCGCCTTCGCCGTCAGCGCAATGATCGGCAATCTGCGGAACGACGGGTTCTGCCGGATCACTTGCATGGTCGCGTAGCCATCCATCTCGGGCATCATGATGTCCATCAAAACGATGGCCATGTCGGGAGTAGATTCCAGAATCGAAATCGCCTCGCGACCTGTTCCCGCCGTCAGAACCTGCATTCCGCGGCGTTCGAGCACGCTGCTCAGAGCGAAAATGTTGCGCATGTCGTCGTCGACGACCAGCACCTTTTTCCCGACCAGCGCCTCGTCGGATCGATGCAAACGATCGAGCATCCTCTGTTTTTCCGGAGGAAGATCGGCGACCACTCGATGGAGAAACAGAGCCGTTTCATCCAGCAAGCGCTCCGGCGACTCCACGCCTTTGACGACTACGCTGCGCGCCAGCGTGTGCAGGCGCGCGTCTTCCTCGGGGGACAATTCCTTCCCGGTGAAAACGACGACCGGCAAATCGCTCACCGACTGTGTATCGCGAATGCGCTCGAGAATGTCGAAGCCAGACATATCGGGCAACCGCAAATCGAGCACAACGCAATCGAACGGGTCTTGATTGACTAGCTCCAGGGCTTCGGCGCCGGTGGCGGCGACGGTGACGTCAATGTCATCGGAGCCCAGCAATTCCCGGATGGTAAATTGTTCCGCGGGATTATCTTCTACGATCAACAGTCGCTTGCGCCGCGGCGCAGCGTATTCCTTGATTCTCGAAAGCGCGGAGTCAAGTTCTTCCGGGCTGGTCGGCTTGGTGACAAAAGCGAAGGCTCCGCGAGCGAGGCCGTGATGCCGGTCTTCGTCGAGAGTCAGCATCTGCACCGGAATGTGCCGGGTCGCGGAATCTTGCTTCAAATGATTGAGCACGGTCCAACCCAGCATGTCGGGCAGGAAGACATCCAGCGATACGGCCGTGGGGTGGAACTCGCGCGCCAGCGCCAGCGCCTCCGCGCCCCGCATGGCGACGAGGACTTTGAAGCCTTTGTCGTGCGACAAATCGCAGAGCACGCGAGCGTAGTGCGGATCGTCTTCGACAATGAGCAAAACTGCGTCGTCGGGTTGCAGATTGTCGCGGTCGTCGGCAATCTCCTCGACCGGACGTTCCGACACGACCATGTTCTTCAACTGCAGCGGCCGTGCGGGAGCCTGTGTCGCGCTGTCGGACATGGCGGGAAGCGCCGCCGACGGCCCGACGTAGGTCAGCGGGAGATACAGAGTAAAGCTGCTGCCTTTGCCGGGCATGCTGCGCAGCTGAATTTCTCCGCCCAACAAACTCGCCAGTTCGCGGCTGATGGCCAGGCCGAGTCCAGTTCCGCCGTACTTGCGGCTGGTGCTGGCGTCGGCCTGCTGGAAGGCCTCGAAGATGATGCGTTGCTTGTCGAGCGCGATTCCAATACCGGTGTCGGTAACCTCGAAGGCCACGACTGACGCCGCACCGCTGAGGATAGGATGATCTTCGCTCCATCCTCTTTCGGCGACTGACACGGCAAGTCGCACACCGCCGTGCTCGGTAAACTTGAACGCATTCGAGAGCAGATTTTTCAACACCTGCTGCAGACGCTTGGAGTCGGTAACCAGACTGCGGGCGAGTCTCGGATCGGACTGCACGTCGAATGTAAGACGGCGATTTTCCGCTTCGTGGCGGAATGGCCTGCCGACCATCTCGAGCAGGTTGGAGAAGAACACTTCCTCCGCTTCGACCGAAACCGTGCCTGATTCAATCTTCGACAAGTCGAGAATGTCGCTGATCAGATTCAGCAGGTCGGTTCCGGCGCCGTGAATCGTGCGTGCGAATTCCACCTGCTTCGGAGTCAGGTTGTGATCGGGATTTTCACCGAGCTGCTGGCCCAGCACCAGAATGCTGTTCAGCGGCGTGCGCAGCTCGTGCGACATGTTGGCGAGGAATTCCGATTTGTACTTGGACGTGAGAGCGAGTTCTTTTGCTTTCTCTTCCAAGGCGCGGCGGGCCTGTTCTATTTCCTGATTCTTGCGCTCCACCTCGACGTTCTGCTCGGCGAGCTGCTGGGCTTTTTGCGCCAACTGTTCGTTAGTCTGTTGCAATTCTTTTTGCTGCGTCTGAAGCTCGGCAGCCAGCTGTTGCGATTGCTTGAGCAGGCCTTCGGTCTGCATCGTGGCCTCAATGCTGTTCAGCACGATGCCGATGCTCGCCGTGAGCTGTTCGAGAAATGCCAGGTGCGAAGCCGTGAACGCGCCCAGCGACGCAAGTTCAATCACTGCCTTGACCCGGTCCTCGAAGAGAACGGGAAGGACAATGACGTTGCGCGGAATCGCCTCAAACAATCCGGAACGGATAGGAACGGTCGTCTCTGGCAAGTCGGAAATAAACAGCCTGCGCTTTTCCGCCGCGCACTGGCCGATCAGGCCTTCGCCGATCCGCAAGCGGCGCAGGTGGCCGTCTTCGCCGTCATCGGCGAAAGCCGACAACAGCACCATCGTTGCGGATTCCTCCGTCTCCATCTGGTAGATCACGCCCTGCTGCGCATTGACCAGAGGTGCCAGCTCAGAGAGCAGCATGCGTCCAACGGTCGCCAGATCGCGCTGGCCCTGCAACATTCCAGTGAAGCGCGCGAGGTTCGTCTTGAGCCAGTCCTGCTCGGTGTTGCGGTCGGTGGTGAGGCGGAGATTGTCAATCATCGTATTGATGTTGTCTTTCAGCTCCGCAACTTCGCCGCTGGCCTCCACCTGAATCGACCGCGTGAGGTCACCCTTCGTGACCGCGGTCGCGACTTCCGCGATGGCACGAACCTGATTCGTGAGATTGTCGGCCAGCAGGTTCACATTACCGGTGAGATCCTTCCACGTGCCCGCTGCGCCCGGCACGTTGGCTTGGCCGCCGAGACGGCCCTCGACGCCCACTTCGCGGGCGACCGTGGTCACCTGATCGGCGAAAGTCGCGAGCGTGCCGGTCATGTTGTTGATGGTCTCGGCGAGAGCAGCAACTTCGCCCTTGGCGTTGACCGTGAGTTTCTGGGTGAGGTCGCCGTTGGCGACGGCGGTCACGACTTTCACGATGCCGCGCACCTGCTCGGTGAGGTTGACGGCCATCACGTTGACATTGTCGGTGAGATCTTTCCACGTTCCGGCTACGCCAGGGACCTGCGCCTGACCGCCGAGCTTGCCGTCGGTGCCGACCTCGCGGGCGACGCGCGTCACTTCAGCGGCGAATGCGTTGAGCTGGTCGACCATCGTGTTGATCGTGTTTTTCAGCTCGAGAATTTCGCCTTTCACGTCGACGGTGATTTTGCGCGACAAGTCGCCGCGCGCGACAGCCGTGGTGACTTCGGCGATGTTGCGGACTTGTCCAGTCAAGTTGCCGGCCATGGCGTTGACCGAGTCGGTGAGATCTTTCCAGGTTCCAGCGACTCCTGGGACGTTCGCTTGTCCGCCAAGACGGCCCTCGCTGCCGACTTCGCGCGCCACGCGCGTTACTTCCGCGGCGAACGAGCGCAGCTGCTCGACCATGGTGTTGAGCGTCTCTTTGAGCTGCAGGA
>Ga0074044_10000182_pt1 | contig 63058 bp, 42 predicted proteins | sample BogForMeECP23OM1_FD_94443 | JGI IMG/M metagenome (GOLD analysis project Ga0074044, IMG submission 94443) | Bog forest soil microbial communities from Calvert Island, British Columbia, Canada - Bog Forest MetaG ECP23OM1 | ecosystem: Environmental > Terrestrial > Soil > Wetlands ...
CGTTTCTATACCTCCGAGACGCAGCTTGAGGCAGCTTTGGTTCGCCATGAATTGTATATGACCGCAAGCCGAGCGTACGAGTCAGAACTCTCTCCCGCTCCATCGCAACCGGATTCCGAGGCGGATCCGCTGTCCTCCATAGACGCGACCAATGAGACGGAACCACTTACCGGCTCCCCAAGTCCGCGGGAACGACAAGTCCTCCGCTTCTTGGCCGATGGCAAATCCAACAAGGAGATCGGCTTCATTCTCGATATCAGTACGAGGACCGTGGAATGTTATCGAGCTCGCATCATGATTAAACTTGACCTGCACTCGACTGCCGCACTTGTCCGCTACGCCATTCGAAACAATATAGTCGAAGCTTGAGGCGTTTTCCCTTGCCCCTCAATGCGAAGACCCACTCTCCGGCTCGCATTTCCGAGGATGATCACGGACCAGAGAATTCTAATGGCCAACCCAACACTACGCTGGCAGAATTCTGCGAATACAGCAGAACCCGCCGCGCCTGAACAGCCAAGGTCTATTAAAATCAGCCACTTAAGAGATATACAAATTTCATCGAACCGCGCTCCCTATGATGCGAGGCTGTTAAACTCCCCAATGATGTCGATCATTGCCCGGCCTCCTGGGCTGCATGGCCTACCAATCTTTAGTTCGGGCTGTATCCAGAATCGGGTCGACATTCGTCAAAAGTTTACGGATGATTGTGCCAGGGTCCGATCTTACGGTTTCAACAAGGAAACGCCTTGCCTGCCGATCAAAATGAACGCCCAATCATTGGGCCGGAACATCAGCTTCCCGATACCCCAACATCGCACCACAAAGGTGGAAGGGTGATCGCATGGATTGTTTTGCTCTTGATTGTCGCGGTGGCCGTCGTGCTGGTCTTGCGCCATCACGACGACACTGCCAAGGCCGCCAAAACGCCAAGGGGCGGCGGCGGGCCGGTCACGCTGACGACCACGACCGCCCAGAAGGGCGATATTGGTGTCTACCTTGACTCGATCGGAACGGTCACGCCTGTTTATAGTTCTTCGATTACGAGCCAAGTCAACGGAATTATCATAGGGGTTCACTATAAAGAAGGACAAATTGTCAGCAAGGGCGATCCTCTTATAGACATTGACCCTCGAACGTATGAAGCCACGCTACTCCAGGCGCAGGGCACTCTCGACCGAGACGAAAACGTTTTGGCCCAAGCAAAGATGGACCTCGAACGCTACAAAGATGCCTGGGCAAGAAACGCCATCCCAAAACAAACTTTGGATGATCAGGAAAAGATCGTGCTGCAAGACCAGGGAACGGTAAAGCTCGATCAAGGCGCCGTGGACTTTGACAAGATTCAGGTCGAATACTGTCACATCACCGCTCCGATCACGGGCAAAGTCGGTTTGCGGCTCGTGGATCCTGGCAACGTTGTGCAGTCCTCGGGAACGCTGACGCTTGCTGTAATCACGCAGATGCAGCCGATCACCGTAATATTCACGATTTCCGAGGACAATCTTGGACAGGTGCAAACGCGTCTTCGCGCGAACGCCGTACTCACCGTCGATGCGTTTGATCGTGCTGGCCAAAAGAAAATAGCCACGGGAAAACTGCTGACGCTTGACAACCTGATTGACACGACCACGGGAACCGTAAAAGCACGGGGAGCATTCGAGAACAAGGACTTGATGCTGTTCCCGAATGAGTTCGTGAATGTCCGGCTGCTAGTAGATACCCTCCACGGAGCCACCCTGATACCGGCGTCCGCGATCCAGCACAACGGCCAAGCCGACTTTGTTTACGTTCTGCAAGATAATACCGCGCACATGCGCAGCATCAAGGCTGGTGTCACGGACGCAGGACAGACGCAGGTCACCGGTATTAATCCTGGGGACGTGCTGGCTAACAGCAGCTTCGATAAGCTGCAGGACAATTCAAAGGTTGTCGTCGCCGGAAAGCCTGCATCTGGAAACTCTGCCGGGAGCGCCGCCCCTTGAGTCCGTCACGCCCCTTTATTTTGAGACCAGTTGCGACGGCGCTGCTGATGGCCGCAATTCTCCTCGTGGGGATTGTCTGCTATACACAACTACCGGTGTCCGCATTGCCGCAGGTCGATTATCCCACCATTCAAACTCTCACTTTTTATCCGGGAGCAAGCCCGGATGTGGTGGCGACGACCGTTACGGCGCCTCTCGAGCGCCAATTCGGACAGCTTCAGGGCCTAAGCCAGATGACTTCCAGCAGCTCGGGCGGCTGCTCCGTGATCGTCCTTCAGTTCAACCTCAGTCTGAATATTGATATTGCGGAAGAAGAGGTCCAGTCGGCCATTAATGCTTCTCAAAGCTTTCTCCCCGCAAACTTGCCCTCGCCCCCTATCTACAGCAAGACAAATCCAGCCGATGCTCCGGTCATCACACTAGCCGTCACCTCAAGCACCATTCCGCTCGCTCAAGTGGAAGACCTCGTGGACACAAGACTTGCTCCCAAGATTTCTCAATTGAGCGACGTCGGCCTCGTGAGCATCAGCGGAGGTCAAAAGCCTGCTGTGCGTATTCAAGCCAACCCGGCGGCGCTCTCCTCCTATGGCATCAATCTCGAAGATCTGCGCACCGCCGTTACGCAGGCCAGCGTCAACGCTGCCAAAGGGAATTTTGACGGTCCTCGGCAGGACTATCAGATCGACGCAAACGATCAACTCGTCACCAGCAAGGACTACAGGAATGTCGTCGTCGCCTACCGCAATGGCGCACCGGTCATGCTCACCGACGTGGCAAAAATTGTCGATGGCGTAGAGAACAGCAATCTGGCCGCTTGGATGAATAAGACGCCTGCGGTCATCGTAAATGTGCAGCGCCAGCCTGGCGGAAATACCATCAGCGTTGTCAAGCGCATAAAAGCTCTGCTGCCCCAGTTGGAAGCGAACCTGCCGAAGGGAATTGATGTAACCACGCTTACGGACCTCACCACGCCCATCCAGGCCTCGGTTTCCGACGTCGAGGATGAGTTGATGCTGACGATTGGGCTCGTCGTCATGGTGATTTTTCTCTTTCTGCGGAATCTCTACGCAACGATTATTCCCAGCGTGGCCGTGCCGCTTTCACTGGTGGGTACCTTCGCCGCGATGTACGCTCTTGGCTACAGCCTCGATAACCTCTCGCTCATGGCTCTTACAATTTCTACGGGATTTGTCGTTGACGATGCCATCGTCATGGTCGAAAACATTTCCCGCTATATCGAGGAAGGTGAGCCGCCCATGGAAGCGGCCTTGAAGGGCGCCGAGCAGATTGGCTTTACCATCGTCTCTCTCACCGTTTCTCTTATCGCGGTGCTCATTCCACTGCTTTTCATGGGTGACGTCGTGGGCCGCCTCTTCCGCGAGTTCGCAGTCACCCTGGCCGTTACTATCGTCGTTTCCGCGATCGTTTCTCTGACGCTAACGCCGATGATGGCCTCGCGTATCCTTAAGCAGCATAAGAAGGATCAACAGGGCGGCTTTTATCGGGTTACGGAGCGCGCTTTTGACGCCATGATCGCCTTCTACGGCCGCACTCTAAAGTTTGTTCTGCGCTTCCAGACGATCACCCTTCTCATCGCTCTCTGCACTCTATTGCTCACCATCTTCCTCTATATCATTATCCCCAAGGGATTCTTCCCGGTACAGGACACCGGAATCATTCAAGGCATTTCGCAGGCCGCTCCTACTATCGGTTCCAAAGCGATGTCGCAAAAACAGCAGGAGATCGCCGACGTCATTCTTAAGGATCCAGCGGTCGAAAGTCTTTCCTCTTTCATCGGTGCCGATGGCACGAACATCACCATGAACAGCGGAAGGATGTCCATCAATCTTAAGCCGCTCGAAGTGCGCAAGATCAACGCTTCCGACGTGATCCGCCGTCTTCAGTCGAAACTGAGTGATGTGCAAGGCATTCAGCTTTTCATGCAGCCGGTACAGAACATCACCATCGACGATCGCGTTAGCCGCACCCAGTACCAATACACGCTGGAAGATCCAGATCCCAATGAACTGAACGACTGGACCAATCGTTTCGTGGATAACCTCAGGAAGTTACCGGAGTTGGAAGATGTTGCCACCGACCAGCAACCCGGCGGTCTCGCTGTCTCGCTCGTCATTGACCGTGTCACGGCCTCGCGACTCGGAATTGCACCCACTACAATCGACAACACTCTCTATGACGCCTTCGGCCAGCGCCAGGTCAACACCATGTATACGCAGTTGAATCAATATCACGTTATCTTGGAAGCTCAGCCGCAGTTTCAGCTCGATCCTGACAAGCTGAACAAACTTTATATTCAAGCGAACTCCGCTGCTAGCACGACAGGCGCGGCCGCTTCCTCAACCGGTAACGGCTCCACTTCCGCGGGCTCCAACGCGTTGACCGGTTCCGCTCTCTACACTCCGTCGGCGAACACTCTGGCTTCGCCCGCGAATGCGCTCACCTCGAGCGCTTCGAGCGCAACTTCCAGTAAGGGCGCGTCGTCCGCTGGAACCTCGAGTTCTGCAACGAGCAGCGCGGTGCCCCTGGGAACGTTCTCGCATTTTGAAACAAAAACCCAACAACTCTCCATCAACCATCAGGGACAGTTTCCGGCGATTACGGTTTCTTTCAATCTCGCACCCAAGGCCGCTCTGGGCGGCGCAATTTCGGCCATTACAAAAGTGCAAAAAGATATGCACATGCCCGCCAGCTTGCAGGCCGATTTCCAAGGCACTGCCGCATCCTTTCGCAACTCGCTCTCCAACATGCCTTTGCTCATCCTCGCCGCTCTTGTCACCGTCTACATCGTCCTCGGCGTCTTGTACGAGAGCTTCATCCATCCGATCACGATTCTTTCCACGCTTCCATCCGCCGGTGTCGGGGCTTTTCTCGCACTGATCCTTTTCGGCCAGGATCTCAGCGTCGTTGCCATCATCGGTCTCGTGCTTCTGATCGGCATTGTCAAAAAGAACGGCATCATGATGGTCGATTTCGCGCTGGATGCGGAGCGCAACCACGGAAAAAGCTCCACAGATGCCATCTACGAGGCGTGCCTATTGCGTTTCCGGCCTATCATGATGACCACCATGGCCGCGCTGCTTGGTGGTTTGCCTCTCGCGTTCGGCAGTGGTATCGGCTCCGAGCTTCGCCGGCCACTCGGTATCGCCATGGTTGGCGGTCTTTTGGTTAGCCAGGTGCTCACTCTGTACACCACGCCGGTCATCTACATTTTCTTTGACAGACTGGCGCAGCGTTTCTCTTTCGCAAAGAGGCCTGAAGCGGCCGATTCCGGCGCCGAGCCGCAGCCCGCAGGTTCGTTATGAACGTATCAGAACCTTTCATCCACCGGCCGGTTGCAACCACGCTGCTGACGATTGCTATCGCTATCGCGGGCGCCATTGCTTTTGAGGTTCTCCCCGTTTCTCCGTTGCCGCAAGTTGACTTTCCCACCATTTCGGTCAGCGGCAGCCTACCCGGCGCAAGCGCGGAGATTATGGCTTCCTCTGTCGCCACTCCACTCGAGCGCCAGTTCGGCCACATCGCCGGCGTCACCGAGATGACATCCACAAGCAGCCTCGGAACGTGCAACGTCACGATTCAATTCGATCTCAGCCGCAACATTGACGGAGCCGCGCGCGACGTTGAAGCCGCTATCAATTCCGCACGCACCTATTTGCCGGCGAACTTGCCGGCAAATCCTACCTACCGCAAGGTCAATCCGGCCGATTCGCCGATCATGATCCTTGGCCTTACCTCGGATAAATATGGCCCCGACAAGCTCTACGACGAAGGCTCCACGGTCGTTCAGCAAAAACTTTCACAAATTCAAGGCGTCGGCCAAGTCAACGTGGGCGGCGGCGCATTGCCCTCTGTCCGCGTCGAAGTTAATCCCACAAAGCTTGCCAGCTATGGCCTCACTCTTGTGGATCTTCAGTCCGTCCTGCGCATCCAAAACTCGGATCTCGCCAAGGGCCAGATTACGGATGGCAACTACACGGCTGACATTATCGCGAACGACCAGATTTCGCACGCCGTGGATTACAAACCCATCATCGTGGGCTACAACAACGGCGCTGCCATTCACCTTGAGGATGTCGCCGAGGTAATCGACTCTGTTCAGAACGTTCGCGCCGCAGGGTATTTGAATGGCAAACGCGCGGTCTTGCTCATCATTTTTCGCCAGCCCGGCGCCAATATTATTGAGACCGTCGATCGCATTCGCTCTGAACTGCCTTCCATCCAAGCCTCTATTCCAAATGGAATTGTCACCACCCTGGTCCTCGATCGGACGACCACGATTCGCGCCTCGGTTAGCGACGTCGAGCGAACCTTGATGATTTCCATTGTGCTGGTAATCATCGTTGTCTTCGTTTTCTTGCGGAATGGTCGGGCTACCCTCATTCCCGCCGTCGCTGTCCCCGTTTCTCTCATTGGAACATTCGCCGTCATGTATCTGTGCGGCTACAGTTTGGACAATCTTTCGCTCATGGCCCTTACCATCTCAACAGGTTTCGTTGTGGATGACGCTATCGTGGTCATGGAGAACATCACGCGCCATTTGGAAGAAGGCCTGGACCCCTTCGCCGCCACTCTCAAGGGCGCAAAGGAGATTGGTTTCACCGTTCTGTCGATCAGCATTTCTCTGATCGCTGTCTTTATTCCGCTCTTGCTGATGGGCGGGATCGTTGGCCGCCTCTTCCGCGAGTTTGCGATCACCCTCTCCACTGCCATTCTCGTCTCGATGGTGATTTCGCTCAGCACGACTCCAATGATGTGCGCCTACCTGCTCCGGAACGAGCACGCGAGGAAACACGGACGTCTGTATCTAGCGTCGGAGAGATTTTTTGATGGCGCCCTGAACGGGTACCGGAAAAGCCTTCACTGGGTTTTGGAAAATCCCTGGCTTATTCTCACAGTTCTTTTCCTCACCATTGTTCTCAACATCGTCTTGGTCTATAGAATCCCCAAAGGATTTTTCCCTCAGCAAGACACTGGCACTCTTGGCGGCGCCATCCAAGGCCCCCAGGACTCTTCCTTCCCGGCCATGAACGACGCGATCCAAAAGATCGAGGCGGTGCTCAATAAAGACCCTGCCATTCAGAACGTCATGGGTTTCACCGGCGGCGGCGGTGCCACCAATACCGGAAATATTTTTATCGCTCTTAAACCTCTCAACGTGCGCAAAATCGGCGCCCCGGAAATCATCAACCGTTTGCGCCCACAATTAAATCGCCTCCCGGTAGCTTCCGCTTTCCTTCAGGCCTCGCAGGATCTTCGCATCGGCGGCCGTTCCAGCGCCGCTCTCTATCAGTACACCATTCAGACGGACAATATTCCCGACCTCGCCACCTGGGGGCCTCGCGTCTTCGCGGAAATGAAAAAGCTTCCGGGTTTGCAGGACGTGAACTCCGATCAGCAAAATGGCGGACTCGACGTCCTTCTAAACTACGACCGCGTCACCGCCGCAAAGCTTGGCCAAACCGCTCAGTCTCTTGATAGCGGCATCTATAGCGCTTTCGGTCAGTCGGAAGTCTCGCTCATCTACACGCAGCTGAATCAATACTACGTCGTCCTCGAAGTCGATCCCCAGTATTCACAAACCCCCGAAGGGCTGAAGAATATCTATTTTCATCCCGCAGGAAACAGCAACGTGACCGCCGCCGGCAACACGCCTCTCATCACCATGGCATCCTCTCAAACCAACACCATCCCGCTCGCCCTCAACCATACCGGACTTTTTCCGTCCGTCACGGTCTCTTTTAATCTCGCGCCAGGTGTTTCTCTAAGCGACGCTACGTTGGCTATCGACCAAATGAAGCAGCGCATCGGTGCGCCATCCACTCTCCGGGGTTTTTTTGCCGGCACTCTTCAGGCCTACCAGAATTCACTCGCCAATGAAAAGTATCTCGTCATCACTGCGATCCTTGCGGTCTACATTGTTCTTGGCATCTTGTACGAAAGCCTTATTCACCCCCTCACGATCATTTCGACACTGCCCTCCGCCAGCGTCGGCGCGATCATCGCTCTCATGATCTTCAAAGTGGACCTCAACGTCATTTCCATTATCGGTATCGTTTTGCTCATCGGCATCGTAAAGAAGAACGCCATCATGATGGTCGATTTCGCCCTGCAGGCCGAACGCGAAGGCGGTCTAAGCACTGAGGACTCCATTTTCCAGGCCTGCATGCTGCGTTTCCGCCCCATTCTTATGACCACCATGGCCGCGCTCTTCGGCGCCTTGCCTCTGGCCTTTGGATCGGGGACTGGTTCCGAGCTCCGTCGTCCTCTCGGCATCACCATTGTTGGAGGCCTCATCATGAGCCAGCTGCTTACGCTCTACACCACCCCGGTCGTCTACCTCATGCTCGATAAACTCCGGCTCTGGCTCCTGGGTAAGGAGCGCGGCACAATTTCTTCAGCGGGTGCTCCTTCCCCTTCCGCTGCGGATTAGTCGGGGACAAAAACTATGAATAACACTCGACTCAAATTTCTACTCGGCCACGCCATCACGGCGCTCTTCGTTGCTGGTTGCACCGTCGGCCCCAAATATCATCAGCCTACCGCCACCGTTCAGCCGCCACCGGCGTCCTACAAGGAGTCGCCCACACAATTCACGGATTCCGGTGACTGGAAAGTCGCGCAACCGCAGGACGCCTTGCTCCACGGCAAATGGTGGGAAATCTACAACGATGCGGAGCTGAACGCGCTCGAAGAACAACTCAACATCAACAACCAGAACATCAAGCAATCTTTCGAGAACTTCATGGAAGCCCGCACTCTCGTTGCGCAGGCTCGTGCGCAGCTTTTTCCGACAGTCTCAACCGCGCCTTCTTACCAGCGGACCCGTACTTCTTCAAATCTGACCCTTAAATCCGGTGGCTCAAGTTCAGGAAGCGGCGGCACAACCGCCCTCCCTAATCTGCAAGCCCAGGTTTTTTCGCTGCCTGTTTCCGCTTCCTGGGAGCCCGATCTGTGGGGCAAAGTCCGCAACACGATCAGTGAAGCTCAATACAACGCGCAGCTCAGCGCCGCCGATCTCGAAAACGAAAAGCTGACCGAGCAAGCCAGCCTCGCCGTATTTTTCTTTGAACTCCGCGGCCAGGATGCCTTGCAAAAAATCTTCGACGAAACTGTCGAAGCCGATAAAAAGTCAGTCGATCTTACCCGAGCACGATATGAAACCGGCGTCGACGATCAGATCTCGCTCGTCCAGGCCCAAAATGCCCTCGAGACTGCCGAATCCGAAGGCACCAATCTGGGCGTCGCGCGCGCCCAGTTCGAACACGCCATAGCCGTCCTCATCGGCACTACGCCTTCCAGCTTCTCCATTCCTGTTAAGCCCCTGAGTGCCACTCCGCCCACTATTCCCGTGGGCATACCTTCCCAGCTCCTCGAACGCCGCCCGGATATCGCGGCTTCCGAGCGCACCATGGCGGCCGCCAACGCCCAAATTGGAATCGCCGTCGCGGCCTACTATCCAAACCTCACTCTCACCGGCGATGTAGGATTCTCAAGCTCGGCTATCCAATCCCTACTCGCATGGCCGAGCCGCATTTGGTCCGTCGGTACCTCGCTCTCCGAGACGATCTTTGATGCCGGGCTCCGCCGCGCTACCGTTCAGCAGTACATTACGCTCTACAACGCCGACGTTGCCGGCTATCGCCAGACCGTTCTCACCGCCTTTCAACAAGTCGAGGATTCCATGGCGGCGGTCCGCATCTTGTCCAAGCAAATCCAGCAACAGCAGGCCGCCGAGCAATCCGCCGAGCGCTATCTCGAGTTGGCAAAGGCCCGTTACTACACCGGCGTCGATACGTACCTAAACGTTCTGGTCGCTCAAACCACTTTGCTTTCCGACCAGCAAACGCTCGCCTCTCTCCGCATCGAAGCCATGACTGCCTCCGTCCAATTGATCGAAGCCCTCGGCGGCGGCTGGGACCGTTCGCAGCTCCCAACCCCGGCCCAAGTCTCCGAGAAAGTCCACGAGTCGAAAATCGATTAGCGGAATGCGGCCGAACCCTTTCTCCGAGTTCAAAGAAAGGATCATCCGCCCAAAATACTCGATCAAATCGGGGAGTAAATCCGCTGATAGGGCAGCGCGCCAAGCTCCGGCATGTGCTAACCTCTACACCAATCAGTAACCGGCGTCACTGCGGTTCCTGCCGAAGTGTTTAAAGCTGTCCCCATGACGGCCGAGAGGCGATGGCGTAATTTCTACCAGACCGCATTGCGCGCGTGTGGTAACAAGAGCCATCAGGAGCGTGAGGCCGACCTCGCCATTCGCGTCTGCTTTGCACGTCTGTCACACATTTCCCAAGAAAAAACTTCAGAACTCGACGAGATACGCACCGCCCTCGCCGACCTGAGGCTTCTCAAGATTCTATACTGCAAATATCGCCCGGTGGACGCGGCTTGAATCTCCATGAAGATTGGACCTGGCCTATCTTAGGTGGTTTGCCGCGTGGCCGGACGCCCATCGCGGCCCGGGCCTGAACGCCTACTTCGGAGGCTTCGGTGGGCAGTGCGCGTCGTAGATCGTTTGCATCTGCCTAAGCTTGAGCACGCCGTAGGCGACGGTAACGGCCATGATAAGGACCAGAACTGCGGCGAACCTCTTTTCGAGGGTGTAGACGCCCTCGCGGTAGGCGACATAGCTGGCCACGATCAAGCAGAGAACGAGTATGTTAATGGCCCAGTTGACCGGCTTCCGCAGGACGAAGTGCATCGTGCCGAACCCAGCGAGCTGGTAGAGCATGAATGGCAGAATGGCGATTGCTGGCAGGAGCTCGGAGGCACCTAGGACCACGTCGACGGAGCCGGGGGCCTTGGTGTGCAGCAACGTACTATGTGCCAGTTCGTGGAATAGCGCCGGAACCGCGCACAAGAATGGCACCACGCCGAGTAACTCGAGCACTAGCGACCCGCTCCAGGTACCAATCTTGGAGGATTGGTCGGCTCCTGCATCCGAGGATTGCGTGCCGATAAACAAACCGCCGACCATAGCCGCCGCGCTCGAAAGCATCAGCAGCTCCACCGTAATTCCGAAACTTGCCGGTTCGCCCGTCTTGATAAGCAGCAGTCCCATGAAGCCTGGCGTGTAGAACATCACACGCACAAGCCGCGCCCAAACTCGTGCATCTCGTTCCGGCGGCAGGATTGGGAGTGGAAGTCCGTCGGTTCCGATGGTTGGTCTGGCTTTCGACATTCCGAGATCCTCAAGGTGAAGAGATTTACGATCGACTCTTAAGTGCCGGCCTTCTCAGTCCTTCATTTCTTTGCGCTTTTTGTCTTTGTCCCGAGCGCCAAATCTTCCGCTCCCTTCATCTTGTGTTTCTTGAGCTCATCGAGAAGACCTTCGTCCGTCAAATCCAGGGGGTGCGAGTGCTCCCAATCGTGGTGAGCGATCTTCGATAGGCGTTTGATTACATGTTCGTCGTCCACCTCGATGGCCAGCTCTCGGCGGCTATCAAAGCTTCCGGGCGCAAGATTGATCGATCCAACGATGGCGCGAGCGTGATCGGCGAGGAGCATCTTGGCGTGCAGTTTGAGATGCTTCAATTTGTGAATCTTGATGCCGACATCCTCCATGATGCGCATCCCTCCGACCGCTTCAACCAACTTTTCCTTTTTGAGCTTATGCGGAGGGCGGGCCATGACGTGAACTTTCACCCCACGGCGCGCTGCACGGACCAGTCGCTCAATAATCACGGCATCCTGGTAGCGCTCGTTCTGCAAAAAGATGGAATCCTTCGCATCGTCAATAAACTTCGCAATGCGCTCTCGGCCATTGCCGCAGCACCAGATGAGATGGGAATGCTCGTCCCCTTTGAAGGGCTTTCGATGCCAGTCGGCTTCGAAACACTCCACGATCTCGGCGACTTCGTGAGCATGTGAAGTAACGATAGCGTAATCGCGGGTTTCGGTTATGTTCTTGGTTTCCCAGTTCAGGGATTTCACGAAAGCCGTCGTATCATCGACCACCATCGACTTCTCATGAGTGACGTCATACTCAGGGTTGCTATCGAGGACCTTGATGCCTGCAGCCACAAGCGTTTTATGTGTCTCCTTATTTTCCGATTCACCGTCACGCCGGGCAGGATTCAGCATAATCCGGACATCTACACCGCGCCGCCGAGCGTCAATCACGGCCTTGAGAAGCGACGGATCCGAGAATAGGAACATCTTCACGCGCAGCGACTTTGTCGCACCGTTGATAGCCTCCAGAATCGGCTCTGCGGAATCATCTGGCATAACGATGAGGGAACGCGACACTTGACCTCCTTGAAATGGCCCGAGAGCATACCAGCCGCTCGCCTGTCATTTTCTCCCCGAGATGGTAGTTCTCAACGAAAGAGTGTTCCACTGTCAGAAGTGACAGTCAACACTCGGGCGTTCCACCCCACTGTCGCCTGTCGAAAGGCAATCCGTCTGACCCCATCCCGGTCCGACCAGTTGGAGATAGTGGTCAGGAGAGGTTCATGACTCATAGTTCCTGTCAAAAGGAGCATGGAAAACGATGGCCGCAGCGAAAGCGGGGTCGTCAGCAAACCCCAATGGGCTCAAACACATCAACGCCAGCCGCAGAGTTCTTACGCCACCGGGAACCTCTCCGGGCCCACCGGCGAAGGCACCCCGGAAGCGCGTCGGTAGTGCATGCAATCAAACCCAGAAAAAAGTAGACTCGGCTGATGCTTCCTTACCTTCATTTCGGGGTATTTTCGCTGCCAACGTACGGCCTGTTCCTGGCCACGGCGATTGCTTGCTCGGCCTGGCTCGCCATTTCGCGCGCCCCGAGCTACGGCATTGAAAAGGAATTCGCGGTACGCGTCACCGCCTATACCGTGTTGGCTGGCGTCCTCGCCTGCCGTCTTGGCGACTTTGTGATACACCCAGCGCTTTACTGGCACTCGCCGCAAGCGTTGCTCCGCAGCGGAGGCACTTTTCTCTTCGGTTTCCTCGTTGCTTCTCTGGTCGTTGCCGGTTTTGGAATTCGTTATCGCATCTCCGCCTGGACCATGGGTGACTGCGGTGCTCCCTCCTTCGCCTTGGGCATTGCCATTGGCAGGCTCGGCTGCTTTGCCGCAGGCTGCGACTACGGCAAACCTTCCCATTTGCCGTGGAGCGTAACCTTTACCAACCCGGTTGCCGCCCAGATTGGCGGCGTTCCGCTGGGAATTCCTCTTCATCCGTCGCAGCTCTACGAGTCGTTTTACGAACTGTGCGTCTTTCTTCTTCTGATGTATTTGTCGCGCAAGCCTCGAAGGCCTGGCTTCCTCATTTGGACCTTTGCGCTCTGTTATTCCACGGGAAGATTCTTTCTCGAGTTTCTCCGCGGCGACCTGGACCGCGGCTTCTGGGGGCCACTTTCCACGTCCCAGTGGTTATCTGCATTTCTCCTGGTGCTGTTCCTGTTGCTTTACCAGTTGCCGGCCACTCATGGCGCTGCAGCCTCCGTCAAAACGCCCCAGATTCCGCCGCATCGTTTGCTCCCTAACACCAAGATCTAGCCGCGACCCTGGCGGAGCATTTTTTTCTTTCCTCCGATCAGTAGTGGAACAAACGCGGAAGCCATGTGGTCAATGCCGGAATGTACGTGATTAAGAGAACTCCCAGAGCCATGACCAGTACCACCGGCAGGACCGAGCGCAGAACCTCCGGCACCGGCTTTTTGAAGCGATACGAGGACATCAAAAGATTCAATCCCACTGGTGGCGTCAGGTAACCCAGCTCCATGTTTGCGAGAAAGATGATCCCCAGGTGCACCGGATCAATTCCGAACGCGCGTCCCAGCGGAACCAGCAAAGGGACTTCGACTACGATTGCAGGATAAATTTCCATTAGGCAGCCGACCACCAGCAGGAACACATTCAAGAGCAGCAGAAACAGAATTCGAGAATGAATGGTGTGCTGAGTCCACGCTATGGCCATGGCCGGTACCTCAGCATCAACAAGATAATTCGTGAAACCCAGGGACACGCCGAGAATGAGGAGAACGCCCCCGATGAGCAATCCGCACTCGGCCATTACTCTCGGCAGGTCCCGGAAGATTTTCAAATCGCGATGGATCATCGTTTCGATGAGAAAGGCGTAGAGTGCTGTAACCGCGGCGGCCTCCACGGGCGTGGCGAGTCCACTGAACAGCGCTACAAATGCCACTACCGGCATGGCCAGTTCCCACTTGGCATCCCACAGCGCGATGCGCGCCTCTGTCCACTCGAATTTTCGCAACGCCGCGCCGCTTGCCGATCCTCGCCAGACGCCCCAAATGGCTGTGGCCGCCATCATGACAAGGGCCGGAATGATTCCGCCAAGAAACATTTCTCCAATCGGAACTCTCGCCACGATCGCATAGACGATGAGAGGCAGACACGGAGGGAGAAGCAATCCAAGCGAGCCAGAGCCTGTTAGAAGGCCCAGGGAGTCCTTTTCCGAATAGCGGGCGCCCGTTAACACCGGCATGAGCAAACCGCCGAGAGCAAGGATGGTTACTCCAGAGGCTCCCGTGAAAGATGTGAAGAGTGCGCAAACTAATACGGTTACGATCGCCGGTCCACCACGGAATTGTCCGAAGAGCGAGTAGAAAACCCGCACCAACCGTTGTGGCGCGCCCCCCTCAGCGAGGAAATAACCGGCCAGAGTGAAGAGTGGCAAGGTGGGAAGGGACGGATTTGTCACCAGATCGTAATGAGCGATCGGAATCGCCGCGATCGGTTGGTTCACGCCCCAAAACAAAATCAATGCGGTGCCACCAAGGGTCACAAAAGCCGGAACCCCCAACAGGGAAGCGAGGAGCAGGATGAACAACGCAATAAGATAGGAGTGATGGAAACCTCCCGGCCACGCAAGAACGAGAGCCATAAGCAAGGCGGCGCAAAGGGCTGCTGAGATGCGGATTCCCCACTTTTCTGAGGTGTGAAGCAGTATGCGGATCGCAATGACCGCAAACCCGATGGGAAGAACGCACTCAACCGCCCAAGTCGGGACGCCGTAAGCCAGAATCTTCGCTGCTTCACGCTCGGTCACTACAAATTGGTAGGCAGCCAGGCACAGGAATGCCGAGATCGTTGCCGACACAGCGCTCGTGAAGATCCGCGAGAAAAGTTTTGCGCGCCCTCGAAGAGAGGTTTCTCCCAGAGTGGAGAGCGCGAGCAGTCTTCCCTCGCGCGCCGCAATCGCGCCGCCCAGCATCCCGACCACAAGCACCATATGCTGAACGATGGAGGTGGAAGACGGGATGCCGACGTGAAATGTCCGGCGCAGAAAACTCTCCGCTAGAGGGATGAGCACCATAATAAACAGCGCCAACGAGACGATGGCATTCTCCGCCGTTTTCAGCCAATTTCTCCACCGAGCGGAATCCGGATGCAGGGACTCGACGTAGCTTGCGGATGGCACAAGCTCACTGGTCATTTTCCCGACGCTCCTGGTGTGGCCCGATGGTCGCGGAGCACTTGCACAACTTGATCAAACATATCGGCAGGAACAATTTTTCCCCGAATCTGCGGATAAAGATTTTCCGAGAACCGCCGCCATTCCTCTTCTGCTTCCTTGTTGACGGCGTGAACCTGAAGCCCTCGCTTTTGCATGGCTTCGACGGCCTCCTGATTCTCCTGGCGCCCGCGAGCCTGGAACTCCTGGCCACAATCTGCCGCCGATTTCAGCATGGCTTCCCGTTCGGATGGGGGAAGTGCGTCCCAGCTTCTCTTGGTCATCACCAAGGCGCCCACCAGCGGAAGCCAGTTCACTTCCAGCATGTTGTGAGTTGAGAGATAAAACTGGCCGGCCAAAGTGTGGAATGGAATCGTCGGTACGGCGTCGACCATGCCGGTTTGCAAAGCCGCCAGCACATCGACCCATTCTAGGAGCACCGGCTGGAATCCTGCGGATTTGTAGAGGTCCGAAAGAGCGTTATCGCCTGCGGTTACAAAAATCTTCATCTTTTTGAAGTCTTCCGGCAATATCCCCGGCTCTTTTGAAAAAATCCTTACCCAGCCGGCATCCGTCCAGAAGAGGACAACAAAGCCCTTGGCCGCCAGACGCCGTTCCAGATCAGGAGCCAATCGAGCCCGAACGTAGGCCGCTTCATCGAGAGACCGGTACATCAACGGCATCTTCTGCAAGGCGCTCACGGAGGAGTCAATCTCCGAAAGTCCTTCCACGGTGAGTACCGCGGCCTGGAGTTGGCCGACGCGCATCCGGCGCACGATTTCGGCTTCGCCTCCCATCGTGCCGTCGGGATAAATCCTCAATGCGATCGCGCCATTGGAGTCCTTCCTCCACTTTTCACCGAGGGCTTGCAGGCTGTGATGATAGGAAGTTCCGGATGGAACCATCGTTGCCAGCTTGATCTCTGTCTGTGCCGCGCTGTTCGACGGAAATCCCATCGTTAGCAGCACCGCTGCGATCATCAAGCTCCCGGAATTTTTAAGTTGATTCCTGATCGAAACTCGCACGGAACACCTCCTCTTTATTTCACGAATAATTCGTTTTCACGGGAAAGCAGCCAACGCGCGCGGCGCTGCATGACGATGTTGGTAAGCCGCCATTCAGGCCGCGCGTCTGGATTTACAGCCAGAGCCTTCTTCAGCAAGGACTCAAATTCTTCACTGTCCTGTTTGCTCACGGAAACGGTGGTTGCTAGAGCCACGTACGGCGATGCGCTTTGGCCTTTCGTGAGCTCCACGGCTCGTTCGAAATGGTGCCGCGACCTCAAAGCGAAGTCTCCGCTCGCCGTCCTGCGAACCGATTCATAGGAAATCAGAAAATTGTGGATAGCCCCGAAGTCGTAGTCGGGATTAAGTACCAGCGCCCGGTCAATCAGCGCTTCGACAATGGGCTGGTCGGCGATGATTTCCGGATCGTCTTTAGAAATCGAGATAGCAGCGCCCCAGGAAACGGCCGTCCAGTAGAGGAGTGGTACATCTTTTGGACCGGTCTTTGCTGCTGCCGCCTTGGCATTCTCGCGAATTTCACTTCCAAATCCATGGTGGGCAATCTCCAGGTCTCGCAGTCCATAGTTGCGGGCGCGCAGGTACAGATGCCTCGCACGCACGCGCAATAAATCGGCTTTCGCCAGATCCTCATCTTCCGTCTCCTCTGCCGGCACCTGGACATAGACGAATGCATACTGAGTGAATCCGCTGCACGAGGCGAGCAGTAGTCCGCGGTGCTGCGGGTTTTCCGCTAGCAGGCTTTCCATCAGTTTTAGACTGAAAGGGAGGGCGTCTCCTACCAGGTCAGGATCATCGTCGGAAGAAAAGGTCGTTCCACCGCCCGCTAAGGAATCGCCTATCTTGTTCACCGCCATTTTTCTGATGGAGCATCCGCTCGCCGCGGCTGCGAAAGCCAGCAGCAGTACGATTGAGCGCGGCCCGGTCTTTTTCCATAGCTTCGAGACTTGAGTAATTGTGCGCAAATTCAATTCATCGCTCCCGCTGTCTCCAGCTGAATACCAACCTTCCCCAAATGCGAGTCCCAAACATGGAATGGGGTCCGATCACCTCAAAAAACTCGCTCTCCAGTGTCCCGAAGCTACGCGCCGCCGCCGAGACGGGCAAGCGACAAGCGGCGACAGGAAGCCTGTGTCGCGGGTTGACGGACTTTGTCGCTTGTCATTTCTAGCGAGTAGGCGTACTTATCTAGGAACGCGAGGTTTACTGGACTAATAGAGCCCCTCGGCTCTAGCAATAAGTTGATATTGAGGAGAGCGCACGGTCTTTGCAGATTTCAACTCGAGACACATGCCCCGAACGACCAGGTGAGAACGAAGGGTAGCGAGGCCCATTTGGATGCAGGCATCACGATCAACATAAGCTGGCTCATCAAGGAGGAAACATCATGGCGACTCCGCAGCTGACCACCATCAGTCCCTCAAAGCCGGTCAATCATTACAAAGCTTATAAACCCAGGCCGTTTAAGCGAGAAGAGCGCGACAAAGTAACGATTCTTTACGGGGGACTGACCTGGAAGCATGAGCGTCTCATTCAAGGTGCCTTGCACAATTTGAATTACAAAGCGGAGCCGTTGCCTAACATCACTCGCGAGGATCTGGATGCCGGCAAGGAATTGATCGACGTTGGCGCGTGCTGCCCCACCATCTTCACCACGGGAAGTCTGGTGAATCTTCTTAAGAAAAAAGTCGCCGAGCAAGGCAAGGAGGATGTGAACGATAAGTTTGTCTACCTCACTGCGGGTGCATGCGGACCCTGCCGATTTGGGCAGTACCACGAATCCTATTCGATGGCGCTCGATGGCCTCGGCCTGCGCGATTTTCGTATGTTTCTTCTCGCTCAAGATGAATTAGATCAGGGTGCCGCGGACGGGGGCGGGTTGGAAATCAACATGCCGCTCAGCCTGGGCATGATCTGGGGGATTCTCTGCGCGGACCAGTTGATGGATCTCGAGTACATGACGCGGCCGTACGAGGTCAATCCGGGACAGACGGACCGCGTACTTAAAGAGAGTATCGAATATTTGTACGATAAATTTCGCCACCGGCCCGACCGCGGAAAAAAACTCGGACCCCTTGCTTGGCACTTGATGACCAATTATTTCACGCGCGCGCTGCGCGTGGTTCGCAAGAAATGGGAAGCGATCGAAGTGGATCATCTCCGCGTGAAAGCCAAGGTGAAAGTTACGGGGGAGTTTTGGCTGCAGACCCACGAGGGAGAAGGGAACTACAACATCAAGCGATGGCTGGAGCAAGAGGACAGCGAAGTGGTGCCTCCGCCAGTGGCCGTTTGGCTGCATTACCTGCTGCATCCCACGATCCGCAAGCTGGAGCATCGGCACTCCACAAGCAAGCATCCCCGCCTGGAGCAGTTGGCATTGAAGGCGCTCGAACGCGTCTATCGCGGCACTTACAATCGGTTTCGCAAAGCGCTTGGCAATCTCCCTTACGAACTTCCTGATCAGGAAGAGTTGCGGCGTCTTGCAGAACCCTTCTATCACTTCGAGTTGCGCGGCGGAGAAGGGCACATGTTGATCGGAAAAGCGCTGCACACTTATCACCACAAAAAAGCACACATGACCTGCGAGCTTTCCCCTTATTCGTGCATGCCCAACACCATGTCGGTCGGGTCCATGGCCAATGTGCTTGGAAAATATCCTGACCTGCTCTACGCCCCGATCGAAGTAAAGGGCGACTCGGAAGTGCACGCGCTTTCGCGGTGCCAGATGATCCTCACCGAAGCGAAGAAGCGTGCGAAGGCAGAGTTCGAATCCATCCTCCGAAAGACCGGCCTGACGGTGGAAGCTATCCGGAAGTACGAAGCGCGTCATCCTGAGCTGCGCCGCGCCACCTATCGAGTACCTCACCGCGATTGCGCAGGCGTGGCAGCGAATTACGTGTTGCATCTCGCGAATGACCTAGGATTGGCAAGAGCCTGACCGCCTCGAAATGGCGAGGCTAAGTCCAGGAAGGGAAAGAGGCTGATCCTCTATGTCCACTGATCGACTGGTTCAGATTCTACCGTTGGAAGGTACCCTTGCGAGGAGACCTACTCCAGCCCCTGCCCCCATCCTCTCGGCAGGCCCAGGCAAGATATGCGGAATCGACGTCGGCAGCACGACCTGCAAATTTGTTCTCGTCTCGCAGGATGGCCAACTACTCGCGCAATCCTACGAACGCCACAATACCAAGCAGGCGGAAAAGGTTCTGGAGTTTCTGACTCGCCTGGAAACCGAATTCAAACTGACGCCTCATCAAGACCGCGTTTTCTTCACCGGCTCGGGCTCCGGACTTATAGCGCCGCTTGTCGGAGGCAAGACGATTCAAGAAGTGGTGGCGGTCGCGGCATCGGTCGAAAAAGTCCATCCCGGTGTGCGCTTCGTCAGCGAAATTGGCGGCGAAGATATGAAGACTATTTTCTTCAGCGGAACGGAAACCAACAAGAGCAAACAAGTCCTGATGCAAGCCGCCTGTTCCGGCGGTACGGGCACCTTCATCGAAAAGACAGCGCGCAAGCTGGAGATCCCGACAGAGAAGCTCGCGAAAATGCGCTACACGGGATACACGCTGCACAAAGTGAGCAGCAAATGTGGCATCTTTGCCGAAGCCGATGCCAATACGCTGCTCAAAGCGGGAGTGCCCGTCGAGGAGATCATCGCCTCCCTCTTCGAGGCCGTCGTTTACCAAAACCTTGCCACCCTCACGCGCGGCAATACGCCGGTTCCAGAAATTCTTCTCCTCGGTGGCCCCAATCTTTTCTTTACGGGCCTGCAGGAAGCCTGGCGTTATCACCTCACAAAAGTTTGGAAAGAACGAAAGGTTGAGATTCCCGGCGACAAAGATCCCGCATCGATGATCCTTGTTCCGGACGACGCGCTTTACTACGCCGCGCAAGGTTGCGTTGAAGTTGGGCGAAGCGAACCACCCTCCTCCGGCATCTACTTAGGAATAGAAAATCTACGGCAGTGGATTGAGGTAGGACAGCACGAAGAAAAGAAGAAGGCAGGCCGCGGCGGCCTATGGAAGGATCCCCAGGAGCTTGAGTCTTTCAAGGCGCGCTACGCCGGCAAAAACGGGAATGGCAACGGAAAAAGTAATGGCAACGGCAACGGCCATGGAAACGGAAACGGAAATGGCAATGGAAATGGACACCACTCCGATCACGGTGTGGAAGCCGTCAGCAAAATCGGAAAGCTAGGGCGCGTCCTCGTTGGCTGCGATTTCGGCTCGACCACGGCTAAAGCCGTATGCCTCTCTCCCGAAAAAGAGCTGCTCTACTCTTGCTACGCGCTGAGCCGCGGAAATCCCATCGAGGATGCCAAAGTATTGTTCCGGCAGGTCCGCGAAGCCATTGGCATCGGCGAAATCGTGGGTCTCGCGATTACCGGCTACGGCAAAGACTTGCTGAAAGGAATCCTGGGTGCCGATTGTCCGGTGGTAGAGACGATCGCCCACGCCAGCGCCGGTCTGCATTATTTTCCAGACGCGGATTGCATCTGCGATGTCGGTGGCGTCGACGTAAAAATCATGCTCCTCAACAACGGCGCGGTAACCGATTTTCGCCTCAACTCCCAGTGCTCCTCCGGAAACGGAGCATTCCTTCAGGGCGTTGCCGAACGCTTCAATATTCCGATGAGCGAAATGGCCGACCGCGCGTTTCTCGCCGAGTCCATGCCCCAATTATCCATGGGCTGCGGCGTCTTCCTGCAAAGCGACATCGTGAATCAGCAGCGCAAAGGTTGGCAAGCAGACGAGATTCTTGCGGCCCTTTGCGCCATTCTTCCGCTCAACGTATGGATTTATGCGGGCGGCTTGAACAACCTAAAACAGGTCGGCCGAAAGTACATTCTCCAAGGTGGAACGCACAAGAATCTCGCCGTCGTGAAAACTCAAGTGGATTTCATCCTTTCGAAAATTCCGGAAGCCGAGGTTGTCGTGCACCCATTCTCCGGCGAAGCCGGTGCCATCGGAGCTGCCCTCGTCGCTCTGGACTGGTGGGAAAAGGGCGGACGAACCAGTTTTCGTGGCTTCGACGCCGTCGACCGGCTGACGTACAAGACGGTCACTGCAGTCGAAACGGTTTGTCATTGGTGTCCGGTCAATTGCCAGCGCAGCTTCATCGACGTGGAGCTCGACGGAGGCAAAGGCCGCGAGTGGAGCAAGGTTCCGCTCGGCACTGGCTGGGAGCGCGTCATCGTAAACAATTCCTGCCCCAAAGGACTCGTCGAAGATCTCAACGAAATGAAAGTCATCAAGACCGAAATCGAGAGGACGAAAAATGCCTTTCCGAATGTTGCCGACCTGGTTCGCAAAGAAGCCTTCCGTCGCGTCTCCACCTAAGGATCGCTCGCAGCTCCGCGTCGGCATTCCCAAAGTCCTGAATATTTGGACGACCAGCCAGTTCTGGGTGGGCTTCCTGAAGTCATTGGGAGTCGCGTCGGAAAATATCGTTTGGAGTTCGGATACTTCCGAAGAACAGGGCCGTGAATTCGGCAAAGGCCGCGGCACTGTGGATTGCTGTTATCCAGTGAAATGCATGAGCGGCCACTACGGCGAATTGATATTCGGCCAGAAGAAAAAGATCAACATCCTCTTTAGTCCCATGATTCATTCGCTGCCGTCGATTCTTCACGGGCACGTGGTGGACACGGTCACCTGCACACGCGTTATGGCCGGCCCCGAAAGCGTAAAGGCCGGTTTCATGAAAGAGCGCGACGTGTTTGCGGAAAATGGCATCGTCTATGTCTCGCCCTTCGCCAGCCTCGGCGACCGCAACATGGTTACGGAACAGCTCTATACCTCGCTGAAAGACTCATTCGATCTGGACATGGAAGAGACGGAGCGCGCGGTGCAAGCCGGATTTCTTGCGCTCGATACTTTCAGCGAAAAGGCGCGTCAACACTCTCGGGATGTTCTGACCTGGTGCGCGAAAAATCAAAAACCCTGCATCCTCGTGCTCGCCCGGCCGTATCACATGGACACTGGCATCGGCCATGAAATCGAAGGCGAGCTGCAGGCGCATGGCTATCCAATTCTCTGGCTGCAATACCTTCCCAACGACCTGGACCTGATGAACTGGGTGTTCGAAGAGGATCTGCGTGCCGGGCGGATCAAAAGCGCATTCGACATCAACGATGTCTGGACCTCATCTTACAGCAGCAACACCAACGAAATCATGTGGGGCGCAAAATTTGCAGCCCGGTGCCCGTGGATCATTTGCGTGGTCCGGCTATCGAGCTACGAATGCGGCATGGACCAGCCAACGTATACGCCCACGCAGAAAATCGTAGAAGCGACTGGAACATTGTTCTTTAAGTTCGGGGATCTGGACTCCACCAAACCAAGCGGCAGCATCAAAATCCGCGTCGAGACGATCGTCCACTACATGGCGAAGTATTCGCAGGAAATCATCCAACGTAAGTTGCATTTGCTTTCGCCTCGCTGCCCGCTGGATGACGCCGCAACGCCGGCGAAGTCCGTCCCCGCCAACGCGCCCCCAAATGCAAAGGCCGTCGGCGTTTGCTGACAAATTCGCTGGCTGGGTGCTTCGCGTTTGAATTCCGAGTGAAAGTGGTACGTCCAGTGTTTACTGCGGAGGCCTTGAGGTTGCGCTAATCGCCATGGCGCGTAAGGTCATTATTGAAGAGCCGAATTCCGTTTCGGCTCAGTAGACACCCTCCCTTGCTGCCACCTCCTCCGGCCCATAGCACCGCGCCCGCGTTGGCCGTTACTCAAGCGGCACCGAGCCAGTTTTCTACGAGCGTTCTGATGGCAATAACGGGCCTAGCGTCCTATTCTGAATCTACTCAAACGGAGACAAAAACGGATGGGATTCGCTCAGATTTTCCAGCAAAAACGGCAGTATTTCGTCAAATGCTTGGTTGGCACGGCCGCTATCTTTTTTGTGGCCTCGCCTTGTTTTTCTCAATCTAAGCCGTCGGGCCAGCAAGCTGAAACGCCGTGGACTAAGGATTTGAAGAAGTACCCTGGCTTGCTTCCCGAGCTCAGTCGGCTGATCGAAAAACTCAAACAGAACATCCAGTTTCCAGCGGCACGAGGCGAAAGCCGTCTCCTGCCTCTGCTCCCCGCATCCACGATGGCCTATGCCGCGTTTCCAAATTATGGAGACGTTGCGGAGCAGGCGCTCAAGATTTTTCGTCAAGAGTTGCAGGACAGCTCCGTCCTCCGCGAATGGTGGGGACACGGCGATCTGGCCACTGCCGGGCCCAAGTTCGAGGAGGGTGTCGAGAAGTTCTATCAGTTCGAACAATATCTAGGAGAGGAAATTGTGGTGTCCGGCGCAATGGAGAGTCCGGAGCCCCGCTTCCTGGTTGTCGCGGAAATCCGCAAGCCAGGCTTGAAGAAATTCCTTGAGCAGCTGTTGGCTCTAAACCCCGGCAAATCCTCACTGGATATTCGAGTTTTAGATCTGCAGGAACTTGTGGCCATGAAGGAGGAAGGCCCTAAGCAGATCCTTAACGTGCTCGTGCGGCCTGATTACGTTGTGGCATCGTCCGACATAGCCACCCTGCGCAGTTTCAATGCTCGGCTCGATCGCGGTACCCGGGAGTTTGCCTCTACTCCGTTTGGGCAGCGCGTCGCGGAGGAGTATACAGGGGGGGCGTCCGTTCTAGCGGCCGCTGATCTTCACAGAATTCTGAACCAAATTCCTTCGAGCGCGAAGGAGAACGCTAATCTCCAGCGCAGCGGATTTGCCGACGTGAAGTACCTGGTCTGGGATCACAAAAGTGTGGCCGGCCCAGTGGCCAACCAAACCGTCAGCCAAACAGAATTGAGCTTCAGCTCACCGCGGCATGGATCTGCGGCTTGGGTCGCAAAGACGGGGCCGTTGAGCAGTCTGGATTTTGTCTCGCCCAAAGCCATGGCCGCTGGCACTGTAGTGCTTGCAAGTCCTTCACTGCTCTTTGACGATCTGAAAGAGATGGAGAGTGCTTCGAGCCAGAGCCCTTTCGCATCGCTCGCGGTGTTTGAAAAAATGCTGAATCTCAGTTTGAAAGACGATCTGCTCAAATACCTCACCGGCGAGATCACGCTGGAGTTGGACAGTATTGCCCCGCCGCAGCCCGTCTGGAAAGTCATCCTCAAGGTCAACGACGCCGGCCGTTTACAGCAAACTCTGAGTACGTTACTGGCGGCAGCGCATCTCGAAACGCAGCACTCCGACGAAGGCGGAGTCACGCACTACACCGTCGCGGTTCCTTCAGGAAACGCCACCCGCGAAATCGGCTACGCCTTTGTCGATGGTCACCTCATTGTAGGAGCAAACCCCGAAGTGGTTGCCGATGCGGTTCGATTCCATGGATCAGGTGGCTCGTTGGCGAAGACCACGAAGTTCCTCGCGGCGCTACCACCCGGCCATCCGTTGGAGGCCTCCGCTTTGCTTTACCAGGACCCAGCCGCATTGGCGGCGGTCAGCACGCGGCAGATCGCGCCGGAAATGGCTGACTTTCTTGCGGAGTTTTCGAAGGATTCCTCGCCCACGATTGTCTGCCTTTATGGGGAGGAATCCGCCATCCGCGCAGCGAGCAAGGGCGGAGGGTTTGACGTCGGCGCCGCTCTGATCGTGGCGGCCATTGCGATTCCCAACTTGCTACGTTCGCGGATGGCCGCCAATGAAGCGTCTGCAGTCGGCAGCTTGCGCTCCGTGAATACCGCCCAGATTGCCTATGCTGGCATGTATCCCAAGCGAGGCTATGCGCCGGATCTGACCACGCTCGGAATCGATCCGCGTAATCCTAAGTCCGCATCGGCGGACCATGCGGGCTTACTTGATGCGAGTCTAGCTAACGAAAGCTGTACGGCAAACGCTTGGTGCACCAAATCGGGATACCGTTTCCGCGTGACAGCCCTCTGCAAGCAACTGCCATGCAAGGAATATCTAGCGGTCAGCACGCCCGTCGACACCAACACCGGAGTGCGAAGCTTTTGTACGACCTCCGACGGAGTGATTCGCTACAGAACGGGCGCTCCTTCAACCGTCCCGGCCAGTGTGGCGGAATGCAAGACGTGGTCTCCGCTGCGGTAAGCGAATTCAAAATTCGCGATCCGCCTCGCTCCGCCTCTCTCGAGTCATGTTGTTCCATCGAAGATATCCGCACATGCTCAGTTCGCTGGCCTCCGTGCAGGGCGAAAACCTGCTACATTCTGGGGCGCACCATCCGAAGCGGCGCGCCGCGCGGTTGATCTGACGCGTACTGCTATCGAAATGTTTGCGGTTTATTCCCTGGAGCGATATGAGGCGAGCTACTGAGTTGGCAAGAATCCTGATTGTATTCTTTTTGAGCGCGTCTATCGTTGCTGGGATTGCGGGGCAGCAGTCTTTTCCCGTTACCTCCACCGTGAATGAATCATCTATCGCCGGCCGCCCCGTCGAACTGGATAGCCAGGGTAAACTCCTCCCGTGGCCCATGCCGAACAACACCGGATACTCCTACTCTGCGTATTTCCTTTCGCAATGGACCATTCTTTGGGACCAGTACAACCGTCAGCGCCTGCCTTACTATTTCTGCTGTTTCGATTTCGACCGCACGACCTTTGAATTGATGCCGGAGTGGCATTGGGTGAATTCGACGGGCTATTTGCGCTCCATGATGCAGGGTTTTGTCGAGCGGCTGTATCCCTACACGGGCGACGCGCGCACGCTGGAATTTCTCCAGAATTTTGTCGACTACGAACTGGAAAATGGTTTGACGCCCGAAGGCTGGGCCTGGGCGCAAGTGCCTTATCCGTCCGCCAACCCGGGAAGCCGCCGCTACACCGGCTGGAGCGAGCATGGAGAAGACTTCGTTGAGCCGCACGTCGTCGGGGAAGATGGCTACGCCTATCTCCGGCTCTATGAGATGACCGGTAACACGAAATACCTGCGCGCAGCGATTCGCTGCGCCGAAGCGCTCGCCAAGAATTTCAAGCCCGGGGATGAACTCCATTCACCCTGGCCTTACCGCTGTTTCGCGCGCGATGGCAGCCTCGCTGGCGGCAAAGGAATGTTTCCTTACTCCGCGAATGTCGTCGAACCGATCATGCTGCTGGACGAACTGATCCGGCTGAATCAGGGCGACACTGTTTCCTACAAGCGGGTTCGCGAAGGCGCCTGGGCCTGGCTGATGAAATACCCAATGCAAAACAATGTGTGGGTCGGCTATTTCGAGGATGTGCAAGCCAGCATGGGAAACATGAACCAGGTCATTCCCCTGGAGTTCGCGCGCTATGTCCTCCTCCACCCGGAAAAGGATCCTGAGTGGCGCGAGCATTCGCGAAAGCTAATCGATTGGGTAAAGACCACGCCGAAGTGGCCGAAATATGTCGTTCACGGCGCACTGGTCACAACCGAGCAGGGAAACGGAAAGGAATTCTGCTGCAATCTTCCGAATCAGTGCTGCGACAGCCATAGTGCGCGGCTCGCTGCGGTTGAGGCTTTCTATTATGCGAAAACGGGCGACGTTGCCTACAAGGAAGCGGCCTACCGCACCTACAATTGGGTCACTTATTTTCAGGGGCTTCCCGGAGCAGCCCACGCCCCCTTCAGCAATCAATGGTGGTTCACCGATCAATTTGCCGATGGGACCCGCAGAATGATGGATGCATTCTGGGCCGTTCCGGAATGGGCTCCTGCGGATGAATCTCACTTGCTGGGGTCCCTCTCGGCGGTAACAAAAATCGCCTACGGCCCCGGCGCCGTTACTTATTCAACTTTCGACGCCGATTCCACCGATGTATTGCGCGTGGATTTTGTTCCTGAGTTCGTAACGGTCGGCGGAAAAACGATCAGCCGCCGCAAGGACCTGGATCAGGAAGGATTCACCTTCGATGACGCGTCGCACGTGCTTTCCGTTCGCCACACCAGTTCTAGAGACGTGGACATTCAAGGAAAGAGCGATCACATCCCGCCTTCCTACATCACGTTTGACGATCCGCATCTTCCTGCGGGAACGCCGTTGGAGGGCCAGTATCCTTCCGGCCTCGTAGATTGGGGCAAGGGCGAATGGCAAATCGGCACGCCCTACGGAAAGTTCGGTACGTTTACCCTCGCCCTGGCCGATCCAAAAGCTCCGCGCGCGGAATTTCATTTCTACGCGCCCCTCATTTTTGCAGGCGTGGACATTTACAACGATGGAGACGGCGACGCGACGATCACCATTCGCTCCCCGGAAAATCGCGAAGTATCCTTCACCATCAAGCCCAAGGAACTCCGCCGTTTGAGGACCGATTGGCGCGATGTAAGCACTAGAGTGTCCTTCGACATCACCAACGGCCAAGGCCTGCGGTTTGACAACCTGGCTTATCTTCATCCTTGAATTCATCAGAGCCACGCTGCTCAGCCCACATAATATTGCGATGCAGCGATTTGGAGTGCGGCAGCCCTGCTGGCGCTTTTCTTAGTAACGGGCACGACTCTATCTTTGGCGAGATTCATCGGGGATGATAGCCGTCACCAGGCGCGCGCCGTGCCGCCGATTGGAAGAGTGCGCTCGGTTGGCAGCATTCGTGAGGGCCCGGTTGGCCGGGGATCCGCTGAAACATTCTTGAGAGGAATCCCGCCTTTTTCCCGGAAGCGCAAATCAAACATGAGGTTGATGATCAGCGTCCGACTGCTGCGGTAACTTGACCTTGGTCAGCCAGAAATCAATCACGCTCCTGACGAGCGTCGCGAAGGCGTCCCACTGTGCGGGCTTGGTGAGGTAACAGTTCGCCTGAAGCCGGTAGCTTGTTGCAACATCCGTTTCTAGCTCGGAAGTGGTCAATACGACTGTGGGAATCGTTTTCAATTTAGGATCGGCCTTAATGAGCGCAAGCACCTGGCGTCCATCCATTTTGGGGAGGTTAAGGTCGAGCAAGATAAGATGCGGACGCGGAGCCTTGACGTTCACGCCCTCGCACCTCAGAAAAGCCATGGCCTCCACTCCGTCCGCGGCAACGTGTAAGCGGATAGACTCGTTCGCGTCGCGGAAGGCTTCCCGCGTCAGCCGTATATCGCCGGGACTGTCTTCCACCAAAAGTACCTCTGTAGACATGGACTCTTCACTCCTCGATCTTCGATGGCGCGAGGGCACCATGGGGACCCTCCGCAAGCTTATGTATTCTCGGTTGGCATCGCGTCTGATCAGCTCACGATTCAGTTTGGCGCCTGCCGCGGCAACTTGACCATGGTCAGCCAGAACTCGTTGATGCTCTTCACCAGCTTCTCAAACTGGTCCAACTCCACAGGCTTGGTGAGGTAGCAATTCGCCAGCAGCTCATAGCTCTTCAAAATATCCATCTGGTCCTCGGAAGTGGTTAGGATCACCGTTGGGATTGTTTTCAAGTTTTCATCCTCTTTGATTCGCGCCAAAACTTGCCGCCCGTCCAATCGAGGAAGGTTGAGATCAAGCAAGATCATGTCGGGTCGAGGGGCGTGTCTTAATTTCCCCTCGCGCTTCAGAAAAGCCATAGCCTCCACTCCGTCATTGACAACATGCAGATATACGAGTTGATTCACCTCGTGAAAAGCTTCTTGCGTTAGCCGTACATCCCCCGGACTGTCTTCGACCAAGAGAACTTCTACAGGCCTGCCAGCCGCCCCATTGCTTTTCATGATTTCCTTTCCGATTCTGCCAAGGCAAACCGAAACGTGCCTCAGCAACGGACTGCAAAGTTTTTGCGCGCGGCTGTTGACTCAAGAGGTCAGCCGGCTGCGAGGGGAGCAACTTCCGAAGGGACTTTCATTGTGACCCTGGGGCGCGCAATGTCAACAGCAGCAAACGAACTCTAGTCGATCTAGTTAGCCCGCTTTCCATGAATCGCCTGCGGGTTGTTACTTGCTACCCGCATGAAACGCACGCCGTGTTAAGCTCACCACCCACGTAGTGAACTGCGGCCCGTGAGGTGACTATGGGCGAAGACGTCTCCGGCCCCAAGCTGCATCCGGAAGATCCAAAGCGAAAGGAACATGTAGTTGGCGAGCCTATCACCGGGGCAGGCGAACCTGCGAGTGGTGAGCCCACTTTTGACTCAGCTGGGAGCGGACCCGCTACTTCCAGAGCCAGGGACCAGGCCTCCATCGGGCCATACGTTCTGGTCCTGAAATTAGGTGAAGGCGGAATGGGACAGGTATGGCTTGCGGAGCAGACCGCTCCGGTCAAACGGCAGGTGGCTCTGAAGCTGATCAAGGGCGGGTTGTACGACAGCGCGGTGATACAACGGTTCGAATCGGAGCGGCAATCGCTGGCGGTGATGAATCATCCGGCGATTGCCAAGGTGTTCGACGCGGGATCGACAGCCGATGGCCAGCCGTACTTCGTGATGGAGTATGTGGATGGTCCGCCCATTACGCGCTATTGCGACAACAAAAAATTGAAGATTCGGGAGCGGCTCGATCTCTTCATAAAAGTTTGCGAAGGCGTGCAGCACGCCCACCAGAAGGCCATCATTCACCGCGATTTAAAGCCATCCAATATCTTGGTCGTGGAAGTGGATGGAAAGCCGGTGCCCAGGATTATAGATTTCGGCTTGGCGAAGGCCATTTCGCCGCAATTGGGCTGGGAACAAACACAATTTACACAGATGGGCGCGGTGATCGGCACGCGTGGATTCATGAGCCCCGAGCAGGCTGACCCAAGCGTTCTGGATGTGGATACGCGGACGGACGTGTACTCGCTGGGCATCCTGCTGTACGTGCTGCTGACGGGGATGCTGCCCTTCGATTCTGAGGGAGGAAAGAAAAAGCCAATCGACGAAGTGCTGCGCGAACTAAGAGAGGAGGATCCACCGAGTCCAAGTTCAAAGCTCAGCATGGAGAAGGAGTCGGCGACTGCCGCGGCAGAAAAACGAGGGACAGAAACGAAGCAGCTTGTGAAGTTGCTGCAGGGTGATCTGGACTGGATCACGATGAAGGCCGTGGAGAAAGATCGCGCCCGGCGATACGGAGCTCCTTCTGAGCTGGCGGCTGACATTGAACGATACCTGGAGAACAGACCCGTCCTGGCGCGCCCGGCGAGCACGGGCTACAGGCTGAAGAAGTACGTGCAGCGCCATCGCGTGGGAGTTGCGGCAGCTTCAGGCGCGGCGGCCCTGTTGGTGGCTTTCGCCGTAACGCAAGCCGTGCAGCTGCGGCGTATCACCCGAGAGCGCGACCGCGCGAATCGAATTACGGATTTCATGACGAACATGTTCAAAGTGTCGGCACCGAGCGAGGCGCGTGGCAACATTGTCACCGCGCGGGAGATTTTGGACAAGGCGTCGAAAGATATCGGCGCGGGGCTGGCGAAAGATCCCGAACTTCAGGCGCAGATGATGGCCGTGATGGGGACTGTATACGATAACCTCGGGTTGTATACGCAGTCCGAATCGCTGACAGCCCATGCTGTTGAGATTCGCCGCCAAGTTTTGGGTCCCAAACATCCGGACACACTTGAGGCTGAAGAGCAACTCGGATGGGAGCTTTTTCGGGAGGGCAGATACAGCGATGCGGAGAGACTTCTGCGGCCGTTGATCGATGAGAGCCGTCGGGTGCTCGGCCCGGCAAATCCGACGACGGTGCTTGGAATGGAGGCTTTGGGTAAAACTCTGACTGACGAACGTCGATACCAAGAGGCAGAGAAATTAGAGCGGGAATCACTGGACATCGAAATGCGCACTTTGGGGCCGGAGCATCCTGCCACGGCAAATGCGATCGATGACCTTGCGGATCTTCTGACGGACGAAGGTCAGTTTGCCGAATCGGAAAAGCTGCACCGGCAAGCGCTCGACATCCACCGCCGCATTCAGGGGCCAGAGCATCCATCAACCCTGATCTCGATGCATAACTTGGCCGTCGTTTTATCGGACGAAGGCCGCAATGGCGAAGCGGAGACACTTTATCGAGAGGAACTCGACATCGCTCGCCGTGTCTTTGGACTGGAACATCCGGATACAGCACATGTCATGAACGACCTGGCGAACGTTCTGTCGGACGAAGGTCGCTACGAGGAAGCCGAGAGGTTGAATCGGGAGGCGCTTGAGATCCGCCGCCGGGTCTTCGGGCCGGATCACCCAATCACCGCTAGCTCCGTCTACAATCTAGCTTGCCTCGCCGCGCTCACGGGGAGGCAGGATGAAGCAATGTCGCTACTGAGCCAAGCCGTCGATCACGGGCTGAGCCCTCACTACGACTCAGGCATAAGTAAAGATACCGATCTCAAATCCCTGCATGGTGACCCGCGCTTCGACGCACTCGTTGCTCACGCCAAAGAGCGCGCGGCGGCAGCACAAAAACCCGACTAAGCCCAACGTTGTTGCAACAGGCATGGCGCGATCGGAGCAAAAACCAAAATGGCGCTGTGCGATAGATCCAAGCGGTTATAGCATCAGCGCTTATGAAAAAGCGAAACGGCACCGAAGCCATCGGGGCCAGCGAGGTTCTAAAGTGGATTCAAAAGCGCGAAGTCGAGATGACGCGTCTGTTGGCGGACCTCGTAGCCATTTCGTCGGAAAATCCGCCCGGCAAAAATTATCAGGCTGCTGCAAAAGCTCTCGAAAAGTACATTCGCAGGGCCGGGCTCCATTGCAAACGGCTCCAGCCTAAAGCCAAAACAAAAGCCTCTAAGGAAAATCCAGCTTGTTTGCTGGGAGAATACGGCAACGGAGATCGCACGCTCTATTTTCACGGGCATTACGACGTTGTTCCCGCACAAGCGTCCGAGCAGTTCAAGCCATTGCGAAAGAAACATTTTCTATTTGGTCGCGGCGCTTGCGATATGAAGGGCGGCATCGTCGCGATGCTCTATGCGATTCGCGCGTTGAAGGAGCTTGGTGCGAATCTCGGCGCGAAAATTGGGCTGATGCTCGTTCCCGATGAAGAAACGGGCGGAGCGCGCGGTTCGGCACGTTTGGCCAAGGAAGGACTGCTGGGACGCGGCGGAATCGGAATGCTCACGGCGGAGCCGACGAGCGGTGTGGTGTGGAATGCCAATCGCGGAGCGATCTCTCTGCGAATCGAAGTGCGTGGCAAATCCGCCCACGTTGGATTGCAACATCGCGGAGAAAACGCGTTCGAACGCATGCACCGCGTAGTCGAGCGATTGCTGGCTCTGAAGCGGGAAGTCGAGTCCCGGTCGACCCGCCACGCGATGGAAGCGAAATCCAGTCACTCTGCGCGGTTAGCCCCCGATCCAGGCGTTCCCCTCGGCCGCCATTCCATATTGATGATCGGCGGACAAAGCGGCGGCGGCGCGAACTTCAACGTGGTTCCCGAGATTTGCTGGTTTACAGTCGACCGAAGGATCAATCCTGAAGAAAATCTGCAAGCCGAGAAAGAAAGATTGATCGGCGCTCTGGAAGAATGCAAACGTGACGGTATCCCTCTCGAATGGAAGATTTTTCAGGAAGGCGAATCCGCCGCCAGCAGCGACGAAGAAAAACTGGCGCGGGCGCTTTCTACAAGCGTCACAGCAATCCGCGGTAAGCCGCCTCGTTTCGAGATGTGTCCCGGGCTTTTGGAGACGCGATTTTACGCGGCGCGCGGTATACCGTCTTATGCGTACGGTCCGGGCTTGCTTTCTGTTGCCCACGGGCCGAAGGAATACGTCGACATGCGTCGCGTCATGGAATGCGCCGCAATTTATGCGTTGACGGCTCTCGAGTTTCTAGGTAAGTAGTGCCCCTGCAGGCTATAAGAGCCTGGCTCATTCAAAACTGGAATGCGTGTTAATGAAAGGACGGAGACACATGCTTGCATTTAAGTCTGCGTATTCGAAGCGTTGCGGTATCGCTCTGCTCTGCTTTTGCGGAGTTCTTGCTGCCGTTCCTTCGGCGGTTCGTGCGCAGGCAATTGCTTCTCCGAGCGCTCCGACAGCCACGCAAGATCCAAAAGTGATCGATCAAGCCTGGCAGAAGGCTAGCGCGAAGTATGATGAACCGCGCGCGGCCCTCCTCAAGGAAGTGGATCGCAAGGGTCACGACGGCCCGTTCCGTCCCGACTGGGAATCCCTCCAGAAATATGAGGTCCCCGAATGGTATAAGGACGCGAAGTTCGGAATCTTCATCCACTGGGGCGTGTACTCCGTTCCGGCATTCGGCAACGAGTGGTATCCGCGCGACATGTATCGCGAAGGGTCCGACGAATACAAACATCATCTTGCCACGTACGGCCCGCAAGATAAGTTTGGATATAAGGACTTTGTGCCCATGTTCAAGGCCGGGCAATTCGATCCCGCTGCTTGGGCGCGCCTCTTCAAAGACGCCGGCGCCAAGTATGTAGTTCCCGTCGCGGAGCATCATGATGGATTCGCGATGTATGACAGCGGTCTAAGCGATTGGACCGCGGCGAAAATGGGCCCGCACCGCGACGTAATTGGCGAACTCTCCAAAGCCGTCCGAGCGGAGGGTCTCCACTTCGGCGCTTCGTCGCATCGGGTCGAACATAATTTTTTCCTTGGTGTCGGGCGCCAGATTACATCCGACATCAACGATCCGTTGTTCGCCGCATTTTACGGCCCGGCGCACAATTGGATGGAAGCAAAGCAGGGCACGCCTCTGGCGAATGATTTTACGTATGTTTCGCCGGCGTGGACTGCGGATTGGCTCGCCCGTTCTTCGGAAATCGTCGAGAAATATCATCCCGACATCATGTATTTCGATTGGTGGATCGGCCAGGCTTCGGTTCGGGCGGATCTGACGCGCTTTGCCGCTTTTTACTACAACACTTCGCTGAAATACGGCGATCACGTCGGCGTGATCAACTACAAGGACTTTGCGATTCAGGAGCATAGCGCGGTGCTGGACTTGGAACGCGGGCAGTTGGGCGACATCCGCCCGCTGTACTGGCAGACCGACACTTCGGTGAGCAACAAATCTTGGGGCTACATTAAGGACGACACCTTCAAAACGCCGCAGTTCGTCGTGCAGCAACTGATCGATATCGTGAGCAAAAACGGGAATCTGCTCTTGAACATCGGCCCTCGCTCCGACGGCACGATCCCCGAAGAAGTCCAGGCGGTGTTGCGCGATGTAGGTTCGTGGTTGAAGGTAAATGGAGAAGCCATTTACGGCACGCGTCCGTGGAAGACTTACGGCGAAGGGCCGACAAAGGTTGCCGCCGGTTCGTTCCATGACACGGACACGGCGGGTTACACGGCGGAAGATTTTCGTTTCACTACAAAAGGAAACACTCTTTACGCGTTGGAACTTGGTTGGCCCACGGGAGGCGCGGCACTCATACATTCGCTCGGAAGCACTGCATTGAATGGCCGGAAGATTAGCTCAGTCGCGCTGCTTGGTTCGGATGCAGCGCTCTCGTTTCAGCAACAACCCGACGGCTTGCGAATTCAGCTTCCCGCGCAGGCTCCGGGCAAGTACGCGTACGCGTTCCGCATAGTCTTGGACAGCGTGGCCCCTTAGAGATCACCGATACGCTGGCGCCGGGAATTGAGCCGCGTGACGGGAACGGTCCGCTTAGTTGGCGATGGTGAGTTCGATGGTGATAGCGGCGGGGATACGCTGGCCCGAGAGGGGCGTCTGGTCGATGACCGCGCCGTGCGGCCATTGTGGCGCCGAAACATAATTCACTTTGCGGCGCAGCCCGGCGACATCCAAGCGATGCTGCGCGTCGACCTCGTTCAATCCTACGAGATGCGGCATGACGTAGGCGGGTTCGCGCGGACCAGCAGAGACGAGCACGTCGACGCGAGGAGTGGCGGCGCCGCCACCTGGGCGCGGCGTCTGGAGTATAACGGCGTCGGCCGGCTCCTCCGGAGTGGTGATGCCCGAGACCTCTCCGACTTGCAGCCCGGCGCGCAGTAACACGATGCGCGAGGCGCGCAGCGAGTTTCCTTCGAGCAGCGGAATTTGCAATTGTCGCTGCCCAAGACTGAGAACGACGTGGGCCTGCTGCGAAACCTTCATGAGCATGCCTGGTGGCGGGCTCTGCCGCACGACGACGTTAATTGGAAGCTCGCTGTAAATACGGTCCGCGACGCGAAGAACGAGTCCTCGAGAGTGCAGCAGACCGTTGGCCTCCGAGACATTCTTACCCACGAGATTGGGCATGTTCACTTCGCGGCCGTGAATGGCGATCCGCATGGCGGTAATGGCGCTCAGAAATGCGGCCGCCGCCAGGATGAAAACAAGCAGCGCCATCCGGCTTACCCATTCAAGTCGTTCTCTGAGAGTCATAGGAATTTGCCGATCTCAGGTTTCGAGTTTCCGCTTCCAGTGTAAAACCGCAAGCGGCGTGACGAAAAGAGTTTTTACTTCTTGAGTGGCGGAGCCGGGTAGTCCGGCAACTTGTCCTTGCTGGTGTCCGCGCGTTTGACTTCGAGTTCGTCGAAGAGCAGCGAAGGGCAAATGATGGTCGTGGGCACTCCCCCGCTGCGATTGCTGACGAGCGGGTCATTGCCGACAGCGATGAGATTGCTGCGCAGAGCGCGGACATCGAGCTCGCTGAACACGGCGCCACGAACCAACTCCTCATGCCCATCCGCGTAGACGCGATACAGAAGCCGTGGAGAATTGCCGGGGCCGAGCGTGTCGACGCGATAAGCATATGGTTTGCCTTGCTCGGCGACCATCTGCAGTATTTTCTTCTTCAACTCTTCTGGTGACTGCGCTTCCGCACTTTTTAAGAGCAGCACGCCGAGGCTCGGAGAAGGGAAGGATCCCGGGGCGGCTCGGCCGTGGCCATTCGAAGCGGGAAAATCGCGCACGGGCTGGCGTCCCAGCAGATAATTGTTGAGCATTCCGCCTTCGATGATATTTACGGTCTTGGCTTTCACGCCTTCGTTGTCGATCTCATAGCTCCCGACCAGGCTGTGACCTTGAAAATCTTTCAGTGTCGGGTCGTCAATGATGGTGAGAAAGCTAGGCAGCACGCGGGTTTTGTAGCTCGTGGCGAACGCGCCGACCGTACGGTTGGGTCTGCCGGGCTGGGGCTTGCGGCCGACGATGTTTGAACCCACAAGCGAAGCGATTACGTCATCCGACGCATCCGGAGCGAAGAGAACAGGGCCTCGATATTCCTCTTCAACGATGGGTGCTTTGCGAAGAGCCACTACCGTTTCGAGCGCCTGTTTAACGTCGCTGAGCAATTTGTCCGGTGCGGGAAGCTCTTCCGGCCGGCCAACCATCCAGTACGGATTGCGGCTCACCCGCATGCCATCATCGGCTTGCGCGGAGCTATTCAGTTGCAAGTTGTAGGTCGTCTTTCCATTGCGCGTCACGGTGCCTTCGGAATCGACAAAGTATTCGTTGATGGCCGAAAAACGAGCCGAGGCGCTGACGGATTGAATGTCGGGGTATTGGCGATAAAGATTGGTGATGTCCGCCAGAGTTTTGCCCCACGCGGCTTCATCGACTTTAAGAGATACGATAGGCTCCAGGGCGTTGACGACGGGTTCCTTGGAAAAATCGTCGACAGGATTGGGGTCCACGCTGAAGCGCTTCATTTCCGCTTGCTTATCGGCGAGGGCCTGGCCGGCGGCTTTATAGGCCTCGTCGGTGGTCAGCCAGATTTGGTGGCGAAGAGCGATGGGATCGTTGTCGAGCGGGAGAATGTTGGTTTCTCCCATACCTTGGCCGAAGTAGCTGTCCTGCTTGTAGTCGCCGACGCGAACTACCACGCGGAGAATACGGAGTCGAACGCGCTGGCTTTCGCGGAGCGCGCCGAACGCGGCTTCAGCGTCGTAGTCGTCCACGTCGTTGACGCGGTATTCGATGTAATACGGGGCCTGGACTTGATCGATCTTGAGTTGCGCTTTGGAGCGGTCCAGTTCGGTGAGCAGCGCCTCGAGCAGGGCATCGCCCCCGGCTGACGGGTGCGGTGCTGAACTGTCCGCCGAAGCCGTTTCCGTGCCAAAGCGAACTAACAATCCGGGATTTTCCAGTCCGTTATTCGAAGCGGAATCGTGAGTGGCGGCACGGAGCGGCGCAACGCCAAAGAGCAGCAAAACGGTCAAAAGTATCTCTGTCAGTGAGCGAAGAATTTTCATGGCTTCACCCCCGGTTGAGTTGCGTCAGCCTTTTGAGCTGGTTTCGCGGCGGCGCTGTCTTCAAAGCCTGGCGGAGGTAAGATCGGCGGCCGATCGTGGGAATGTTGACGTTTCTGGACCTCCATCTCCGAAAAGAGCATGGCTGGCGCAACGGCGGAGACTGGCACCTGGCCGCTTTCCGCGCCGCAGACCCCATTGAAGACGTGCTGCTGATCCCCCGTCAGCAAAATGCGCGTGAGTGCCGCGAGCGGTGTGCCCACGATGTCCACCCCACGGACCAGCTCATCAGGGCGCCCGTCTGCATAGACTTTGTAGACGATCACAGGAAGCACCTGGAAAGCTTGTGGGAGCGCGCGGCTGGTAAGGGTGAAGCCTCCCTGAATGTCGTCGAAATACAAGCCGTAGGGTTTGTTTTGTTTTTTCACTTCGTCGATCAGCTTCTGGCGCATCTCGGATTCCGGAACGCTTTGTGTGGAAGTGACAATCAAGTTGCCCTGGCGTCCCGTGGGCATCAGGCCTGGTTGATTCCGGCCGTGCCCGTTGGATTCGGCAAAATCCTTGATAGGCATGCGCGACATCAGAAAATTCTTCAGCACACCGTTTTGAATGACTTCAACGCGCTGCGCTGGCACACCTTCGTCATCGAAAGCATAGGATCCTGCCAGTTTCATTCCGGCAAGTTCGTGGACCGTGGGATCATCGGCGACGCTCAGGAATTTCGGCAGAACTTCCTGGCCGACTTTCTTTGTAAAGGTCTGGCCTTCTTCTTCATCGCGCTGGCGGTGGCCTTCCAGCCGGTGGCCGAGGACTTCATGGAAGAAGACGGCCGCCGCGCGCCCGCTCAGTAGTGCAGGGCCGTCGTACGGTTCCGCGACCGGAGCATTCTTGAGGGCTTTCAAATCGTCGGCCATCTTGGCGATCTTGGCGGTCAGATCTGCTTCACTGGGAAGGCCGCTGGCGGAAGGAGCCTGGAAAGTCTCGACGCGCAGCAACTCCATCCCGTCATCGGCGCGGGTCTGCGCTTCCATGATGAGGCGCGTGCTGTTGCTTGGAGACTCGATGGCGCTGCCTTCGCTCGAGACCATACGGGAGTTGGAATCCGTCACCTGCAATACGACGGTTGCAAAATAAACATCGGGATATTTGCGGAAAGCTCCAGACAAGCGGCTGACTTCGCTTCCCCAGGCGGAGCGGTCAAAGGCCGGAGGAGGGGTGACGCTGCCAAGGTGCGTTCCGGGAGTTTCCTTTGAGAAGTCGGGCGACTTGTCTTCTTCTTCCGCGCGCACGGCGGTGTTGGTCCGCACATTCAGGAAAGCCGGAGCGGCGCGCTTATACTCGCGGTCGGTCAATTCCCAGAGTACGCGCGCGATAGCGTCCTGGTCGTCACCGACCGGCAGCGTGCCTGACGTCATTCCCGTAGAGCGGCTCTGCCCGTGCGTGTTATCGAGGGCGGGTGTGCCTACGCGCATGACCACGTCGGCCTGACGCCGCTGTAAGGAGGCGTTAGTGAGAAGGCTGCCATACGCACCGACCAGCACGACCAGGTTCTGGTCATACACGGTGTAGCTCATGTAATAGGGAGCCGAGTCCGTTTTCCCTAATTCCGACTTCGCACGGGCGAGTTCGGCCTGCATCACTTTCATGACCGGATCGCTTACGGTTTTCGCCGTGGGCTTGTCGACGGCCGAAGTCGAGGAAGCTTCGTTGGCCGCGGAGGCAAGTGGCAGAGCAGCGAGTTGCGCGGCCAGCGCCCAGCACGCGGCAAAGCGCAAGGAATGCCTCGCACGGATGTTGAAACTCTCGCGCGTTAGAGATGATTTGAAACTGTTCATGGAATGTGAGCTCCCGATCATGGTGCTTCCGATGCAGGTGTTTCCGACGCCGCTTCTGTCGATGATCCAGGCAGATATGTATTGCGCAAGTAGGTCAATTTTTGAGTATGCCTGAGCGTTGGGCGGCGCGCAAACTAGCTTTCGCCGAAGTGTTCGCTGGTAAGCAAGTGGGCGCCATTGACAAACTCAGCCGCGGAAACCTGCCTGCGCCCTTCCAGTTTGACGCTCAGGAGGCGTAAATAGGTTGCGCTACCGCAATGAACCAGCACATTATTCCTCTGAATCAGCAAAGATCCCCGAACGGCTCCTTCCCCTCCGGTCGGACTCTGTTCGCCCAACTCATCAGACGCCGGCTCGCCCCAAATTTGGCAAGTCTGCCCGCGGAACGAGGTGTAGGCGCCTGGCCAGGGCGCGAACCCGCGGATCCGATTAAAGATATCCTGCGCGCGGAGGGACCAGTCGATGCGGCCGTCCTCTTTCTTGAGCATGGGAGCGCTTGAAGCGCCTTCCTGCTCTTGGGGGCGCGGAACGATCGCGCCGGCCGCCAGCCCACGAAGCGTTTCCGCCATAAGCGGGGCACCGAGCTCAGACATCCGAGCGGCTAGCTCCGGAGCAGTTTCCGCAGGGCCGATTTCCATTTCTCGTTGCAGGAATATTTCGCCCGTATCCATCCCCGCATCGATGCGCATCGACGTTACGCCGGTCTTCGTCTCGCCATTGACGATCGCCCAGTTAATGGGTGCCGCGCCGCGATATTTTGGAAGCAGGGACGCGTGGAGATTGATCCAGCCAAGTTTCGGGATGGGGAGAAGCCGCGCTGGAATGATCTGCCCGTACGCGATGATGACGACTACGTCGGGCGCAAGTCCTTGCAATAAGCTTTGAGTCTCCGGAGCGCGAATTTTCTCCGGCTGATGCACTGGAATTCCTGCGGCAGCCGCGGTTTCCTTTACTGGCGAAAACGAAACTTCATGCCCGCGCCCGCGCGGACGGTCCGGCTGCGTAATGGTTCCGACGATCTGAAAATCAGCTTGCGCAAGGAGGTGCCTCAGCGTGGGAACCGCGAACTGGGGAGTGCCGCAGAAGACGATGCGCATCAACGAATTCCTTCAAGACGCCGCGAGGCGCAAACCACCCAGCAGCCACGCCCCGATCGTCGAACTTATCCCTCGCAACCCCGCCTCACTCGTCGAAGAAATTCCCTGTAGGGGCGGGGCTTGCCCCGCCCTCCATCCGCCAGCAATCTCCCCGTAATCAAAAAATGACAGACTTCAGCTCCGCGCCCAAAAACGCCTACGGTAACAGTGTAGGGCTAAATGAGGCTGTTACCACTCGCCCTGTTTTTTGAGTTTTTTGATTTTGCGTTTGATCAGGTCGCGCTTGAGCATGCTCAGATGTTGTAGGAACAGGATTCCGTTCAAGTGATCGATTTCGTGGCAAAAGGCGCGAGCCAGAAGGTTTTCTCCTCGAATCTCGAACGATTCGCCTTTGGCATTTTGCGCGTGGATAGTCACGAATTGAGGCCGCATCACGTACCCGCGAAACCCAGGAATCGAGAGGCAGCCTTCTTCCTCGCGCACTTCACCTTCGGCATGAATGATTTCTGGATTAGCCAGCACGATTTTCGCTTCAGGATTTTTTCCACCCGTCACGTCCACGACCGTGAGTCGCATGCTCTTCCCGATCTGCGGCGCGGCCAAACCGACGCCTTGCGCTGCATACATGGAAGCGAACATATCCTCGGCAAGTTCCTCGAGTTCCGCATCAAACTTTTTCACCGCCGCTGTCGGCTTCTCGAGAATTGGGTCACCGTACTTGACGATCGGATAAATTTTGCGCGCGGGCGCTGCGGTCTCGACGGACGCCGGGGCCGGGCTGGCGGCCGCTTCAGAAGTCTTCGATTTGTCTGACATAGTTGTCGTAATTCCGCCGCATCTCCGAAAGGGAATCTCCCCCAAATTTTTGCAGAAAAGCATCCGCCAGCACAAGTGCGATCATCGCTTCGCCGGCCACAGCGCCCGCGGGGACGACGCACCAATCGGAGCGCTCATAGGCCGCCGCAACAGGTTCCTTGGTGACCATGTCCGCCGTGTGCAACGCTTGCCGCAGCGTGGAAATGGGTTTCAGATAGCCGCGGATGACGACATCTTCTCCATTGGTGATCCCGCCTTCGAGCCCACCCGCGCGGTTTGTAGAACGGCGAAAGCGCTTAGCATTTTTGTCGTAGGAAATTTCGTCCTGCACTTCGCTGCCGTACGATCCCGCAGCGGTCACACCTGCCCCGATTTCGACGGCTTTGACAGCTTGCACGCTCATGAGCGCCTGAGCCAAGCGCCCGTCGAGCTTTTCGTCCCATTGCGCGTGGCTCCCTAGGCCAACGGGCACATGGTGAGCGACAATCTCAAAAATCCCGCCGACGGTATTCCCCGCCTTCAGCGCAGCGTCAACTTCCGCTTTCATTTTTTCCTGCGTCGCCGCGTCGACGCATCGCAAAGGCGAGTCCAGATCGGCGCTGACCGCTTCAATTTCTTTCCAGGTCGCAACGCGTTCAAGTCGCACGTGCCCAACCTGAACTGTGTGGCTTGCGATTTCCGTCCCAAATTCGCGAAGCAACAGCTTCGCGAACGCGCCAGCAGCAACACGAGCCGCAGTTTCACGAGCCGAGGCCCGCTCCAGCACATAGCGTGCATCGTGAAAATTAAATTTTTGCGAGCCGGCAAGATCCGCGTGGCCCGGCCGAGGAGCAAGCAGTTTTCTTTCCTTGCCCGCGGATTCGGCCGTTGATTCAACAGGAAGAATGTTTTCCCAATTCGCCCAATCGCGGTTTTCAATGCGCAGCGCGATGGGTGCACCAATCGTCTGCCCGTGCCGTACCCCGGCAAAAATATCCGCGCGATCCTTTTCTATTTTTTGCCGTCCGCCCCGCCCATACCCAAGCTGCCGCCGGTGCAGCTCATGATTGATAAAGTTCAGATCGACAGGCAGAGACGCTGGCAGCCCGGAAACAAACGCCAGTAGCGCCTGTCCATGCGATTCACCAGCCGTATAGAACTTCAGCATCTGCGCAAACGTCCCCACTCACTTGAAATCTTGGCTCTATGGAAACAAGCAGTGTAGCCGCCGATTCTCGCGGCGTCCAGCGCGTCAGGAATACACAAGCGGTTCGGTGTCCGATTTCCGCGTTGATCTAGTACGTGGATCGCTTCCGAGCTTGCATGGAACGGATCGAAGGGTGCAACTTTGGTTCCTTGGGAGACGCCCCGCAGTAAATTCGGTTGCTCGCGGATTACTTAGGCGTCCCCGCTAAGGGGCCCTTCAACGTCACGGCGCCATTCACCGTCTTTGGATCGACGGTGATCTCCTTGAGCTTGGCCTCGACATCGGCGGGTACGTCGGTCTGCACTCGCCCCCCGAGATACTTCACCAGGAACTCTTCCATCGCGGTGACCATGGCCAGATTGTTGATCGGCCGCGCAAAACCGTGACCTTCGTCGGGCGCAACCAGGTACTCAACTGGCTTGCCATTGTCGCGCACGGCGGCAACAATTTGGTTGCTCTCGCGAATATTCACACGCGGATCGTTTTTGCCCTGCACCACCATCAGCGGCGTCACGATGGCTTTGGCCTGCGTGAGCGGAGATTCGGCGATCAGCAGCGCTTTGCCCTCCGGCGTGGTCGGGTCCGCCATGCGCGTGTACATCTGTTTGCGGCCGGCTTCCCAATACGGCGGAATTGCATCCAGCAGCGTGATCAGGTTCGACGGCGCCACGATGGCGACTGCGGCGGCGTACACATCCGGAGTGAACGCCACTCCAGCCAGAGTCGCATAGCCTCCGTAAGACCCGCCCGCAATTCCCACGCGCTTCACGTTCACCGTTCCGTCGGCCACCAGCGCCTTTACACCCCAGGTGAGGTCGTCCTGCATCTTGCGCCCCCACTCGCCATTCCCCGCGTTCAGGAACTTCTTACCGTATCCAGTGGAGCCGCGGAAGTTCGGCTGCAGCACCGCGTAACCGCGGTTCGAGAGATATTGCGCGAAAGTGTCATAGCCGTAGGAATCTCGCCCCCACGGACCACCATGCGGGAAGACAACGAGCGGCAGATCCTTTGTTGGCAAACCCTTTGGCAGCGTCAGGTAGGCTGAAATCTGCAGCCCGTCGGACGATTGGAACTTATAACTCTTGCGCGCGGAGAGCGAAGCCCGCGGCAGCTCTTCGCGGATGCGGTATTGCAGCGTGAGCGTTTTCGCCTTGCGATCCCAAACGTAAGTCTCTCCGGGCTCTGTGTCGCTGCTAGCGCTCACAATCCAGATGTTTTCGTCCTTCGAGCGCGCGCCGAATCCGATCTCCTTGCCGGGCAGCTTTGACTGCAACCAGCGATATTCCCCTTCAAACGCCTTGTCCTTGAAATACAACCGGTAACGGTCGTCCTCATATCGGGTAAAAAATATGTGGTTATCGAGGTCTGAGATCTGAAAACCGTCGATGTCGACGCGCTTCTCCGGGTCGCTCTCAACCAGGACGGTCGCACCGGTCGCGGGATCCATCAGCTCCAGTTCACTCAGGTCTAGCGACCCCTTGTTAGTAATCAGGTATACCTGCTTGTTGGCGGCGTCGAAATCCCTGACGCTGCAATCTTCCAGCACCGTGCAACTGTAGATCTGCTTGAATCCGTCTGCATCGACGCGCAGGATTTCGGTATCGCCCGCCTGGCTGGTCCGCTCCGCTAGCCGCAGATTGCCCTCATGATCGAAATCCCATCCGGCAATCCGTTCCGTGTTTTTGCGCAGTAGCGTCTTTTCGCCGGTGGAAATGTGTAGTTCATAAAGGTCGTGCCACTGCGGTTCACGGTCGTTGAGGCCGATGAAGAGGATGTCCGGCTTCGACCTGGGCGCGGCATAGATGAGGGTGCGCACGCCTTTCAGGCTGGTGAGCGCCCGCGTCGGCGGCACTCCGGTCTTCGGGTCCGCGGCGAGGGTCGGGTCAATGGCATAAACGTTGAAGTTCTCATCGCCGCCCGCGTCCTGAGAATAGAGAATGTACTTCGAATCCCGGCTCCAGAAATACGCCCGGATGGGCCGCGTAGCTTCCGCGCTCATGGGACGCGCCGCGCTGAACGGCTCGCCCGCCTTTTTCAACCAGATATTGCGCGTGCCCTTGTAGGGCTTCAGAAAGGAAAGATACTGCCCGTCGGGCGATATCTGTGCGCCGGCAATCTCGATCTCGCCAAAGAACAACTTGCGATCGATGATAGGCGGTTGCTGGGCACTCACCACCTTCGGTGCGAAGAGGGCGAGCAGCGAGAGTGCAGCAAAGAGCGGCTTCTTCATCATGAACTCCAGGAGACATACGTGTCTCTGAATAAGACTACCTCAAACACGGGCAGCGTCGGAGGATGTTCTGGGTAGGCAGTCAGCCACACCGAAGTTATCGTTGCACGCCGCAGCTAAGTCCAGATCAGCCGCCTTACCGGACACGTGATCGACTACGAAGAGTTCGCTTCCAGGAATTCGAGGCGGTTTCCCCAGGGATCTTCGGCGAAAAAGCGGCGCGTTCCCGGAAGAGAATCATCGTCGGTGACCTTTACGCCGTGGCCGCAGAGAGCTTCTCTCAGCTTGCCAAGATCCGCGACGGCGAACGCTGGGTGTGCCTTCTTCGCGGGCTGGAACGTGGATTCGACGCCGATGTGAAGTTGCTGGTCGCCGTACTGAAACCAACAACCGCCCCGGGCGCGAAGCGAAGCGGGCTTTTCGATTTCGCGCAGGCCGAGAATCGAGCCGTAGAATTCGCGAGCGGCGGCCTCGCAGCCCCTTGGCGCTGCTAACTGAATGTGATCGATCCCCTTTATCACGGCATTCCCCCGAAGATTCCCAAAGAGTTAGGATACCCTCGCTGGGCCTTGCTTGAGCCTATGCAGGTGAAATTACCTGCAAGCGAGCTGGTCTCACTGCTTGCTTGACGTGTTCTTGACTCGCGGTTACGCTTCCGACTCAGGATTTGTGCCCCAGGAGTTCAGCGCATCGGCTGACGAAACAGGTACTCGTGGCAGACACACCTCTGCAGTTTGCAGGTCGCGAAGACGAGGCGGAACCGCAGATCACCGTCGCGGGAGTGCTGGTAAACGCCGTCAAAGGCGCGGTGGCGGACGTGCAAGATTACGCCATGCTTTGCGGCCGGACACTCGTCACTCTGGTCACGCCCCCGTTTTACCTTCAAGACGTTCTGCAGCAAATGGATAGCATCGGCGCAGGCTCGCTCCCCATCATACTGCTATCGGGTTTTTTTATAGGCGCGGTCATGGTGTTGCAGACGGGGGCGCAGTTCACTCGCTTCGGCCAGACCTCGCTGACCGGCGACGTGGTGGCCATCGCACTTGTCCGAGAGTTGGGGCCTTCGCTTACGGGGTTGCTGGTAACGGGCCGTTGCGCGACGGGGATCGCTTCTGAACTTGGCTCGATGCTGGTGACGGAACAAGTGGACGCTATGCGCGCGATGGGGACGGATCCCGTCCGCAAGCTCGTAGCGCCAAGGGTGATCGCCACGCTGCTGACACTGCCGCTGCTTACAGCGATGACGGATTTTATGGGACTGCTCGGCGGTTGCGTCGCGTCGGTTTTTTCTCTGCGTCTGACCGCCGTTGAGTTCTGGCGCCGCGCGATCGATGCCCTGGATTTTGCGGACATCATGCAAGGATTTACCAAGCCGTTCTTTTTCGCCTTCATTCTCGCGACCATCGGCTGTTACAAAGGACTGACCGTGCGCGGCGGCACGCAGGGTGTGGGACGGGCCACAACGCAGGCCGCGGTGCTGTCTTCCGTGATGATCATTGTGGCCGACGCATTTCTCACCAAAGTGGCCTTATACTTCGCGGACAAACTTTTCTAGAGCTTCTTTGCGTCCAATCGAAGTTCCGTATGCGTAGATTGTTTCGTTCCCGCGTAACGCCAGAATTGCCGCTATAATGGCGGCCACACGCCCGATGACCAGCGCGCTCACATCGAGTTCTGACTCCGGTCCAACCATCAAATTTGAGAGGGTACGCATCAGGTTTGAAGGACGGGACATTCTGCGTGAAGTTTCCTTTCGGGTGCAGGAGCGGGAGACACTCGTGCTGTTGGGAGAAACGGGGACGGGGAAGACCCTCTCGCTCAAACTCGCTGCGGGACTCCTGCGCCCTTCCAGGGGTAACATCCAAGTGCTGGGCAGGGACATCTCCGGCATGGCGGAGCGAGACCTGCTGGCGTTCCGGCGGCAGATCGGATTTGTTTTTCAAGAAGGGGCGCTCTTCGATTCGATGACCGTTGGGGAAAACGTGGCCTACCGGCTGCACGAAGACAGAGTCAAGAGCGATGAGATCGAGCCGCGAGTGCGCGAGGTGCTGCGATTTGTGGAGCTCGAGCACACTCTGGACTTGTTTCCGTCCGAGCTCTCCGGAGGCATGCGGCGGCGCGTCTCGATCGCGCGCGCCCTGATCAATCAGCCGCCCATCGTGCTTTACGATTCGCCGACGGCTGGCCTCGATCCCGTCACTTCGCAAACGATCATCACGCTCATTTTGCGCCTGCGCGACGTCTTCGGAGTGACGGCGCTGCTTGCGACGCAACGCCTTCAGGACGGTTTTGCGCTGGCGAACTTTCGCTACGACGCCACAACCAAGCGCGTCGTGCACAGCGTGTCCAACGGAAATGCGGCGGGCGCAGCCAGGATGGCAGCAACCCGTTTTCTGGTTTTGCGGGATGGGGGAGTTTATTTCGAGGGCGGGCAGGAAGAGCTTGCGGATACGAAAGACGAATACCTGAAGCGGTTTCTCGTGTGAAACGGCGGTAGTCTGTCGAAAGATCGAAAGGGAGGGAAGAAAAAATGGCGCAGCGCAAACAACTGACGTGGACGGAACTGCGCGTGGGACTGTTCGTGCTGGTGGGCCTGTCGGTCCTGGCCGCCGGCATTTTCTATGTGACGGGGGCGGGAACGATTGGACCGAAATACCGGCTCATCACCTATCTGCCGGATGTTTCGGGGCTGGTGCACGGAGCTCCGGTGCGATTGAACGGAGTGGAAATCGGAAACGTCGAATCCATAAATCTTGCGGCGCGCATACCAGGCAAAGTGCGGCCGAAAAACAGGAACATTGAAGTCGTGATGCGTGTGGGCAGGAAGTACGAGAGCGACATTCTGACGGATTCCGAGGCGAGCCTCGTGACCGAAGGATTGCTGGGCAACCGCTACGTCAACATCAGCCTGGGGGTCACAGGTGTGCCGTTGAAGGACGGGCAAGAAGTGCCGGGTGTGGAAGAAAGAGCCATGAAGGAAGTGATGGAGCGAAGCGCGGACGTGCTGGGGAATCTTCAAACGCTCTCGGAAGACATCCAGGAATTGGTCAACGGGGTAAAGGCGGGGAAAGGCACGCTTGGAAAATTGCTGGTCGACGAACAGGCTTACAATCATTTGAACAGCATCCTTTCCCGGGGCGAAGGCATGATTGCGAATATTCAAGCAGGCCAGGGAACGCTCGGGAAACTGGTGGCCTCGGACGAGATGTACAACAAAGTGGACAAGGGTTTGGACAGCGTAAACGTGATCTTGACCGATGTGCGCTCGCAGAAGGGAACCATTGGAAAGCTGCTGTACGATCCGTCCCTCTATGATGAAGCGAAGCAAGCGATATCGAACGGTAACGCCGTGATCGGGGATGTTCGCGCGGGCAAGGGCACTTTGGGCAAACTGGCGACCGACGATACGCTTTACACCAAGCTGCGGGAAACAACCGAAAATGTGGCTAACGCTACCGCCAAACTGAATGACAACACGACCACCGTGGGAAAACTGTTTTCCGATCCGAAACTCTACGACAACTTGAGTGGCCTTACGGGTGACATGCGATTGCTGATCGGAGAGTTCCGGCAAAACCCCAAGAAGTTTCTACACATCAAAGTGTCCGTTTTCTGAAGCGCCGGATTCCCGAGATATCTTGCAGCGCACTTTGCCTGTAGTGGCAGGGTGTGTTGTAATGCATTTGTAACAATGCAGGCATACGCTGAGTTGCCGGATCGGATCTCACAAAGAGATTGATGGAAAATCAAGAAATCGCTCAAAAGTTGCCACGGGCGGAACCGGGCAAATCCACACTTCCGCAACCGGGAAAACCGGTGCCGAGCCGTGCCTATCCCGGCGCGCTGATCGTCGTGGAAGGCACGGATGGATCGGGCAAAAGCACCCAGCTATACCTACTGAAGCGCTGGCTGGAAATCGGCGGATACCGCCTGCACTTCACGGAGTGGAATTCGTCGCCGCTGGTGAAGTCCGCCACACGGCGCGGAAAACAGCGGCGGCTGCTCACCCCGACTACATTTTCCCTCTTGCATGCGGCCGATTTCGCGGATCGCTGCGAACGGCAAATCATGCCGCTGCTGCAGGGCGACTATCTGGTGCTTGCCGACCGTTATATTTACACGGCGTTTGCGCGCGATGCGGCTCGCGGGTGCCCCGGGCGCTGGCTGAGAAATCTCTACCGGTTTGCGCCAGTTCCTGACATCACGTTTTATTTCCGCGCACCGCTGGACGTGGCCGTGCATCGCATCCTGAGCGGCCGCCCCAAACTGAAATACTACGAAGCGGGAATGGATATGGCGCTGTCGTACGACCGCTCGGAAAGTTTCCGGCTGTTCCAGGCGCGCATCCTCGAGGAGTACGACAAGATGGTCGATTCCGACAATTTCGTCGTGCTAGATGGGACGCTGCCGGTGAACAAGTTACAAAAACAAATGAGAGACATTGTGGCGTCGAAGATTGATTTGAAGCGCTTTGCGCCAGGCGTTCAGGCTCCGGAGTAAGCATGTCCGATCAAGAAAAAGAGAAAGAAAAATCCGCCGCTCCGGTTGCTCCTGTCGAAATGACGCAGGCGACGAGCGCGCCGCTTCCTGGCGTGAAACCCGCGGCGCCCGGCGAGGATGGCGCTGCGCAATATTTCTACGGCGAAGCGCTGGTCGGCTTTGACCCCAGCGAAATTACCGGAAACCTCATCGTGATCGAAGGGATGGACGGTTCCGGACGTTCGACACAAATAGCGCTTCTTCAGGAATGGCTCGAATCCGAAGGGTTCGCCGTCCAGACGAGCGGATTGCGAAGATCGTACCTCGTAGGGCGCGACATCGACGAGTTGCTCGCGAAAAACGCGGTCACGCGGCTGACGCTTTCCCTGATGTATGCCACGGATTTTTTTGACCAAGTGGAGCACCGTGTCTTGCCGGCGCTTCGTTCCGGAACGGTGGTTCTCGCGGACAGATTTATCTTCACGCTGGTGGCGCGCGGCGTGGTGCGGGGAATCAACCGGGATTATTTGAACGGCTTGTACGCCATGGCGCTGCGGCCGCATCTCACGTTTTGGCTGAACGTTCGCCCGGAAACAGCATTCGCGCGCGAATTCAAAAAGGCGCAAGCCATCAGTTATTGGGAAGCGGGGCGCGACATGTCGCTTTCGCACGACCTGTACTGGTCGTTCATCCGCTACCAAACGATGATCAAGCGGGAATTTGAAGTGATGGCCAAACGCCACGCGTTCATCGAACTCGACGGCGAAGCGAGCGTCTCCGCGGTCAATAAGCAACTTCGCCAGCGCATCGGCGAGCAATTGGGAATCCGCGCCACGAAATACACGCCTTCCGCCGCCCTCGCGCACCTCTGGCGGTAAGTTCCGAAATGTCCGAACCGGTTCACATTGCCGCCATCGACGCGGGCTCCAATGCGGTGCGCCTTGCGGTCGCGCGCGTTTATTCCGCGCTGGATATAGAGCCGCTCGTGAACGAGAGATATTCGCTGCGGCTAGGCGAAGGCGTTTTTGTGCGGCACCGCTTCAGCGAAGAGCTTTTCAAAAAGGGCATCAAGGCTTTCCGCCACTTCCACGAAATCATGGATGAGTTCGGAGTGACGCGTTACCGGGCTGTGGCCACGAGCGCATCTCGCGAAGCCCGCAACCGCGATGCGTTTGTGCGGCGCATCAAGCAGAAGACCGGGGTCACGGTAGAGGTCATCAACTCCTCGGAAGAGTCACGCCTCGGCCGTATAGCCGTCCTGGCAGCGCTGGGACCGGAATCACCGCCGCGGTGCATCGCGGATTTGGGCGGAGGGAGCCTGGAGATCAGCGTTCTTCGCGACCACACCGTGGAGCAAAGCGCGCAGTTGCCAGTGGGCACGGTGCGGCTGATGACCACGCTGAAAATTCCCGGCGTGATCCGGCCGGTGCAAGCGGAACAAGTGCGCAGGTACGTGCGCGCGCTTTTGGAATCGCGTCTGCCTTCGAGGCCGAATCTGGGAGACCAAGTCGCGGTAGCTCTCGGAGGCAACGCGGAAACTCTGGCAAACATCGCGCCTGGTCCGCGGCTGCACGGACTTCCGACGCTGGAACTCTCCTTGCTGCGCGAGCGGCTGCCGAATCTTCTGGAGCGCGATGTTCGCGAGCGAATGAAAAGCTATGGGATAAGGCGCGATCGCGCGGATGTGCTTGGCATCGCGGCGATTACGTTTGTCACGCTCGGCCGCTACCTGAACATCCGAAATTTTTCGATCCCCAGCGTGGGGCTGCGCGAAGGGCTGCTCCAGGAGATTGCGCGCGAGGCGTTTTCCAGAACGGAGCCGCACCGCTACGACGCGGCGGCGCGGCAATTGCTTGTGGGGACGCGAAGCTATGGGCGCCGCCTGCAAAAGGACCAAACGCATGCCGAGCACGTGCGCGAGCTGAGCGTTTTGCTATTCGACCAGCTTCAGCCCGTGCACCATCTTCCGGCGCAATCGCGCGTCCTGCTCGAGGCCGGGGCGCTCATGCACGACACGGGACACATGATCAGCCATCGCGCGCATCATAAGCATGGCGAGTATCTGGTTCTGAACGGCGATATTCCCGGACTGGAAAGCCGGGACCGCGCGATCGTGGCCGCGCTAGTGCGTTATCACAATCGAAAATCGGAGCCAGCGGGACATCACGTGGCGTATTCTTCGCTGAACAACAGCGACAAGCGGATTGCGCGGCGTCTCTCGGCGATTCTGAGGATTGCCGAAGCGCTGGATCATTCGCATCGCCAGCGAGTGATGCAGGTGCGCGCAGCGTTTCAACGCGGGGCTGTGGCGCTCCAGATTATCGCGCGGGGCGATGCGGCGGAAGATTTGCTGGATGCGAACCGCAGCGCAGGACTTTTTGAAAAAGAATTTCACGTGCGGCTTTATTTCCGGCAAGCTGCCTCACAGCAAAAGTGACGCGGAGTTTCGCGCTGGCGTGGCAGCGGCAACTTTATAGATTTGCGGAAGGGGAAAAGCGTCCATGGAAATATACATCGTGCGCCACGGCATCGCGATCGACCGGGAAGATCCCAAGTGCCCGCCCGATCCGGAGAGATACCTCACCGAGGAAGGCATCGAGAAGACCAAACGGGTCGCCGCGGCAGTCGCGGCGCTCAGTGCGGCTCCTGACCTACTGCTCTCGAGTCCCTACGTGCGAGCCATGCAGACAGCGGAGATTTTCGCGGCCGCGCTGGACTATCCGAAACCAAAGATACGGCGAACGGATTTGCTGCTGCCGGGGGCGGAGCCGACACTCTTTTTCCGCGAGATTGCCAAGGACAAGCAATCGTCGGCGATTTTTCTTTTTGGGCATGCGCCGCAACTGGACGACATCATTGCGGCTGCACTGGGTTCGAAGCACCACATCACTTCCTTGAAAAAAGCAGGCGTAGCGTTGCTCGAGTTGAAGCGCCTTTCGCCACCGAGCGGGCAATTGGTGTGGCTGGCGCCGCCGAAGCTGCTGCGGCGGGCGGGGAAGTAGCGCTGAGCATGGGGAGTTGATGATATCTAACGATTTGGAGTTGACGTTTTCCTCGATCCGATGGTGCCGTGCCGATTTCTAGTTAATCCTCATCCCCCCTCCCCCGGGTTTTTTGTAAGTGTTGCCGATAAAGGACTTAGGGTTTGCATGAATATTCTGGAGCGATGGTGGTGCAAGCCCAGGAGTGCCGGGCTAAAGCCCGGCGCTACGACGGCGGAGCGTTAGCGTGGAGCGTCGGCTTGCCGCTTGCTGTTGACGTAGCGCCGCCCTTCAGGGCGGCATCTTGCCCTTGGTTGTGTTAGTTTTGCGCCGTGACGCTTCCTCGCAAGAAAATACGGCTCTCTGCGTCGCGATACGTCGGCAGACAGACTTATTTTCTCACGTTGTGTACCTATGAACGACACGCCGCCTTTTCCAACCAATCCGTTGGGCATTGCGTTCTTACTCGATTGCTAGATGCTTCCACAAAGCGCGGATTTGCGGTCCACGCTTACTGTGCCATGCCTGATCACCTCCATCTTCTAGTTGAGGCGCTAACAGCGGACGCTGGATTGGTCCGGTTTATGTCTTTCTTCAAACAGGAGACGGGCTTTGCTTATCAGAAGAGATTTCATCGGCGTTTGTGGCAACCACGTTATTACGACCACATCCTGAGGAAGCCGGAGGAGTCGGAAAGGGTGGCTTGGTATATCTGGTTGAATCCGGTGCGGGAAGGTCTGTGTATTGCTCCACAGGAGTATCCGCTTTCGGGATCGTTTACATTTTTGGATTGGCGCGATCGTTGCGCTCCGACGGAGAGTTGGTCGCCTCCCTGGAAGGCTGGGAAGATGCCGGGCTAAAGCCCGGCGCTACGTTTGGTTAAGTTTGGCGTGGTTACCAGGGTTTGCCGTCGATGAGGAGGCGGTAGTTGTTGTGGTCGTAGGTGACGGCGTAGGGGTCGCGGTTGGGCTCCTGACGCTGTGGTCTGGGCGTGGGATTCGCGGGAGGAGTTGGGGCGGTTGGGGGGTGGGTCGTGTCGGTGAGTGGTGCGGCGGGATTGAGATGGGGTCCTTCGCTACGCTCCGTTCGTTCCTCAGGGTGAACAGGATGACAGGCGCTTGGTGGCGCGGCAGCGGGCATTGTTGTCGGGACGGAGGGTTGAGTTGGGGTCGAGTTGGAGCGCGGGGGGAAGAGGGAGCGGGCGACGTTGAGGGCCGCTTCGGTGGCGGCGGAGGGGCGAGTGGTGGGTGGTTGGGGCGATTCCGCCGCGGTTGGTTGTGGGCTGGGTGGGGGCTCGGTGGTACGGTCGGGCCGATCGGGCCGGGCTCTTCGAGGCTCAGAGTTAACAAGCCCGGCCCCTACAGGCGTTGAGGAGGGGGGTTGGGCGGCGTCGGGTTCGGGCTGGGTGTCGGGTTCGGACTCGGATTCGCCGGGGTCGGGCGGGAAGAGGTAGTCTTGGTTGGCGGTGACGGAGGTGTGGACGGCTTGGCGCCAGCCGGTGGTGCCGAAGGCGTTGATGTATTCGTGTTGGGAGACGTGGATGGACTGCAGGAGGGTTTGGAACATGTAGGCGACGGTGCGGGCCAGGCGGGGTTTGATTTCGCCGCGGACTACGGCGGGTATGAGACGGGAGAGGGCAGTGTTGAGATCGCAGGCGGAAAGGTAGTCGCCGGAGAAGAAGTAGGCGAGGTCTTCGCCAAGAGTTTCGGCGGCTTGGGCCTGGGTTTCTTTTTGGGCGTGGAAGAAGCAGAAGTGGGGATGGCGGGCGGTGCGGGGGGTGCGGCAGCGGCGGCCATCGGTGAACGTGAACAGACAGAGAGATACGCGGTCTTTAGGACTGAGAGAAGGCATTTGAGTCTCCTTGATTTGGTTTTTTAGATTTTGAGATTTGGGGTTGCGGAAAAAGAAAGTGCCGGGCTAAAGCCCGGCGCTACGTGGCCCAAAACAGAAACGCCTCGCTGGGGGCGAGGCGCAGTACTGAACGGGATAATTGTATCAGGATATGTGTTTGGTACTCAACGGGGAATTTCAGGCAACGGAGGGAAGAGGGGAAAAGATAACGCAGAGGCGCAGAGGACGCGGAGAAGAGAAGAGGCAACTCTTCAAAGGCAAAACCGATCAAAGGCAAAACCGAAAAAGTGGGTTGTCGGCCAAGACTTCTTTGGGGGCACGCGCAAATGGCAGATTCTCGATCTGTGGAGCTAGGCGGAGGCGGCGGGTACGAGCGGCGGCTCGGATGGCTGCTCGATGGGGGCGGGAGCTTTTTCGGGCTTTGGCACAGATTTGAGGATGAGGGGCTTCTCCAAGGCAGATTCGAGAAGATGTTTGGCAGCGGCCAAGCGAGCTGCGATTTCGACTGTGTCTAACAATCCGGGGACGCTGAGGATGACGGCGTCGGCGGATTTTTCGCAGCGAAGACCGACGGGGCTTTCGAGGCCGGATTTTCTGAGGGCGCGCGCCAGACGCAGGACTCCCGCGAGCGCTCGAACCTTGGTTTGCTGCTCTTCGGAGAGCTTGGCAAAACCGTTCTTCTGTTTGGGCTCGGGCCCGCGGTGAAAGCGAACCGCCCAGGCCATCAAATCCCATTCTTGTGCTGCCCAGTTGGGTGGAACCGTCAAGCCGAGCAGAAACTTGCGAACGGCTTTCTGAGACAGGCTGCGATCGCCAGCGGTCCCTATGCCGTGCAATTTGGCAGCGGCTTCCATCAAGCGGCGCGCGGAGGACTCCTGAAACGCCGGGACGGCTTGGACGCGACTCAGAAGGGCAAAGACGCGCATCGCTATGCGAGATATTTGGCCCGTGCGCGCCAGATGTGCATCGGAGGCGCGAGCGGTGGCGCGTAGCCGGGCGGTGGCTGCCGCCTCCAAACGCCGGCCATGCGGCAGATTGTGCCGCCACTCGTGCCACAGGCTGGTCTTGCCAAGAGTGAGCTGGCGATAAATTTCGATCCGCTCGCGGTGTTCGTGCAGGATTTTTTCTTGCCAGGCTTCCGTTGATTCGGAGGTTGCCGAGGTTTTAGTGTCTTCGAGCTTTTCAGAAAGCACATCCAAATCGTGGACATCGCCAAGAAGGTCTTGCAGGCGCTTCAGATTTTCGCTCCAGGCGAGATAGTGCTCTGGCAGCAAACCTTCGACTGTGTACCGGAATCTTTTCAGGCCGATTCGGAGGGCATGCCAGGGCTTGGCTTTTTCCGTGCGCAATGCGCGGTTGTGCAGTTCTTTTGCTTGCTCGAAGCGTTCGAGGGCCAGGCACTCGGCAGCGAGACCTCCCACAGGTACGAGCCGGACGCGCTCGCGCAGCCGCCGCTCTAAACGCGTCCATTCCTTCTCATCAAATTTTGCGGTGACGTGACGCGCGTTCTCGGAGCGCTTTTTCTCGTCTGTTTCGAGAGCCGCGAGAAGGTGCGCGCGAAGTGGATCAGTCTCTGGGCCGAGCTTTTTGATCCATTCCTCCATCACCTGAGAGTCGCGCACAGCGCCGAGGCCGCGAAATAGCCTGCGAGCGACTTTGCGCATTTCGGGCCAGGAGGGATCAGGGTCTACCTCTTCCATCACGGCTGCCAGAGAGCGGCAACGACGAATCGCAACACGCAGATCATGGACAGTATCTGTATCAGGCGAAGTGCGCAGGTGGCCGAGCTCTTCCAGAACGCGATTCATCCAGTGGGAGAGACCGTGGAATTCAGGCCGTGACCCGGCAGGAGGTGCAACAGCAAAGGGCGACCGCAGGGCGGCCAATGAAAGGGGTGACCGCGAGGCGGTCAGCACCGTAGCCATCGATTACCTCGACACCGTAACCCTTCGCATGCTCCGGTTGGGATGGAGCCCCTGGCGAAGGGGGCTATAGAGTAGCTCTTGGCCGTAGCCGAGTCCAGTCAAGCGTCCGCGGCCAGAGTTGGGGCAACATGCGAGCCAAAAGGACTCCCATGAGCAAGGTCATTGCTGCGGCGATCAGAAAAACGCGAGAGGGATCGGGGTGGCCGAGGCGGAGCATGGCGTACTGCGCAAGCGGCTGCAGCGCCACGCCGACAAACGAGAGCAGGTTTGCGACGGCAATGGTGCGGCCTTTCTCTTCCGGCCTGGGGCGCTGCTGGATGAGTGCGTTTACCGGGACGACGAAGAAGCCCCCGGCGACGCCGAGGAGAGCGAGCTGCACAAGGACAGTCAGGTAGGTGATGCCCGGCCGGGAAAGCAGCGCGGCCATTAAGAGGATGCCGGCCAAACCGGGAAGGACCATGCCGGGCTCGATTTTTTTACCGGACGCCAGGCCGGCGACGAAGCTGCCAATCCCAATGCCAAGGCTGAGGGCGGCGAGGAGATAGCTGCTGTGTGCGTCGTCGACGTGAAGGATATCGGTGGCGTATAAAACGATGTTGAGCAAGAGCAGGGAACCGAGAAACCAGAAGAAAGTGTTGGCGACGACGGCGGTCCAGAGTGTGGAGTCTTGTCTCATGCGGGCTACTTCGTGGAAAAACTCGGCGGGGACGTTCCAATCGAAACGGCGAGTGGGATCGGCGGCGGGGACTTTGGTGATGCCGAGGCTGGTGAGGAGACCAAGGAGGGTGAGGGCGAGGAAGATGATCCCGGACCAGACTTGGCGGCCGTGATAGGTTTGGGCGAGAAAGCCTCCGGCGAGCGCAGCGCTGATGGCGGCCAGGAGGGTGCCGAGTTCGATGATACCGTTGCCCCAGCTTAATTTTTCGAGAGGCAAGAGTTCGGGGAGCAGGCCGTACTTGGTGGGGCCGAAGATTGCGCCTTGCGTGCAGGCGAGGAAGAGCGCGATGCCGGCGATGTCGAGGCGATTGGTGGCGAGCGCGTAGGTTGCCAGGAGCATGACGCCGAGCTCGAAGACTTTTGTCCAGAGGGTGACGCTGCGTTTGCTGTATTTGTCGGCGAGATAGCCACCGGGAATGGAGAAGAGTAGAAAGGGAACGGCGAAGAGAAGTGGCACGACGAGAACGAACCAGAGATCGCGGCGTTCTTTCGAAAGGGCGGCATCGAGGACGAGGAAGCTGACGAGCCATTTGAGGGCGTTGTCGCTGAAGGCGCCCTGGAATTGGACGGCGATGAGCGCCCAGAAACCGGCGAGGCTGCGGGGCTGCGCTGATAGCGTGGCGCGGGGTTGGTTCGGCGGCGACATGGATTGCCGGAGTTTATCGGCTCGGTGGAACGCGGGCAAGAGCGCGATTAGCTCCCCCGTCGCCACTCGCTTAGAATGATGAGTAGGAGATTGGAAAGAGAATGAAACTGAAATTGCCATCGGGCCTATTCGGCGCGTATCTGTTCGATTGCGACGGGACGATTGTGGATTCGATGCCGTTGCATTATGTGGCGTGGAAGAAGGCGCTTGACGAATGGAACTGCGAATTTGCAGAGGAGCTTTTCTATGCTTGGGGTGGCCGGCCTACGGCGGAGATTATCTCCACGCTAAACGCACAGCATGGACTGAGTATGCCCGTAGAGAGTGTGGCTCGCCGAAAAGAGGAGTTTTATTTTGCGATGCTGCCGGAGTTGAAGGCGGTGCCGGAGGTGTTGGAGCATATCGAAGCGCAGCACGGGCGGATACCGTTTGCGGTGGTCTCGGGAAGCGCGCGGGATTCGGTGACGGCGTCTCTGGAGACGCTGAAGCTGCTCGATCGATTCGACACTTTGGTTTGTGCGGGAGAGTATAAGAAGAGCAAGCCGGACCCGGAGGCGTTTTTGCTTGCAGCCTCGAGACTTGGAGTGACGCCGAAGAGCTGTTTGGTTTTTGAGGATACGGAGATGGGGATTCAGGCGGCGACGGCGGCGGGGATGGCGTCGGTGAAGGTGCCTGCGCCGTGGGAGAGGGGCGATTCTTAAGGAAACTGTGCGTCACTGCGAGCCCGGCGGTAAAGGCGTTAGGCCCGAACATCAGGGGCTGTCACGCTAGGTTTCCGCAGGTAGTGGGTCAGTTTGTGACCCTTCGGAAGACAGGACCGAATCGTGGGCTATTTCGGTCTAGGCAACAGAGTCGGCGGAGGGTTTAAACAGAACCCGACTGATCAATATCATTCCGAGCATCAGCCCATTGTTGAGCTTCTTGCTGCGTCCAGAACATTGCTGGTCTGGTCTCGAAGGTTACGGAGTTCGGGGTAGGCACCAGAAGCCCTCCATTCAGCATATAACGCGCATTGTTACTGGCTATAATACTTCTCAAACCGTCTACCGCGCCTACCACGGATTTCTTCGCGCAGTCGTCCGCCACCGTATCCCAAACAAGCCACTTTCCGTCTTGCTGCCTGACTTCGTATCGCATCTTGCCTCCACATCGAGCGCAAATTTGCTTCGCCTCTGCCATGCATGGCAGCCATGTTCGGGCGTTGGAAAATCATGATACATGGAAACTGCCCCACTACCCTTCCGCAAGGTGTCTTGAGTGCGGGGCGGCGGCGTGCTATTTTCGTATGGCTGGCCCGGAGTGGCGGAACTGGCAGACGCGCCGGACTCAAAATCCGGTGGCCGCAAGGCCGTGTGGGTTCGACCCCCTCCTCCGGGACCATTTCTAAGTGATGTACGCGTTCTCTCCTTGCTCTTCTCAGACACCGGCGCGATTTGCAGTGCCCGCGCGCTCCTGCAGACCAATCGTCGAATGGCGGCTCGTCCGTGCGGGACGCGGAAAAAGCGAGACTCAGAGTATTGAATCGGTTTAAGATTGGCTTCCGTAACCAGTACATTTTATTCGTGCGAGGGAACATGCTTCGATTTAAACGCGCGTGCGTTTTGGGGATTCTTCCGGCTGTGCTCGTGGCTGCACTGGCCTGCGTTGCCGGTGGGCAACAGGCGGTCGCGGATGGCGGAAAGCCGGAGGCGTCCACGGAAGGGCGCGTTTATACGGCGCAGAAGCTGGAGACGGTGCCGCTTGAGCGCGTGTATTTGCACAACGGGTGGCGGATTCAGTCGTCGTGTGTGGCGAAAGCGGCTGGCGAGCAAATTTCTACGCTCGGGTTTGACGCGAGCGGGTGGCATGCTGCGAAGGTTCCGACAACCGTGGTGGGCGCGCTGGTCGCGGACAAGACCTATCCTGATCCTTTTTACGCTACCAACTTGCATTCGTTTCCGGGAATGTATCCATCGAACAAAATTCTGTTTGCGAATCGCGAATTGCCGAAGGATAGCCCGTTTCTTTGTTCCTGGTGGTACCGGGCGGAATTTACGGTGCCTGCCGAGTTCGAGAAGCAAACTGCCTGGCTGAATTTTCTGGGGATCAATTACCGCGCGAACATCTGGATCAATGGACAGAAAGTAGCGGATGCGAAAGATGTGGCTGGGGCGTATCGCACGTTTGAATTTAACGTGAGCAAGTTCATTGACGTGGGGAAACCAAACGCGATGGCGGTGGAAGTGTTTGCGCCGAAGAAAGACGATCTAGAGATTACGTGGGTGGATTGGAATCCGACGCCTCCGGACAAGTTGATGGGGATCTGGAAAGAGGTTTTCTTGACGCGGAGCGGGGACGTGGCGGTGCGCGGCGGGTTTGTGGCGTCGAAACTGGATAAGGAATACGAGAATGCTTCGCTGACGCTGAGCGCCAGTGTGCACAATGTTTCCGAGCACGCGGTTACGGGTGTTCTTCACGCGGATATCCTTGGCGAGGGAAAGCAGGTTTCGCAGCCGGTGACGCTTGGACCTTCGGAAACGAAGGTTGTGCGTTTTACACCGGAGCAGTTTCCGCAACTGAAGCTGTCTCGTCCGAAGCTGTGGTGGCCTTATCAAATGGGCGAGCCAAATCTGCATGGCGCGAGGTTTTCCTTCGAGATCGACGGGAAGGAATCCGACGCCGAGGGTGTCACATTTGGGATTCGCGAAGTGACTTCGGATCTGACGGAAAAAGGGTACCGACTATTCAAAATCAATGGACGCAAGTTGCTCATTCGCGGCGCGGCGTGGGCGGAAGACATGTTGCTGCGATGGTCGTCGGAGCGGTTGGATGCGGACCTGGCTTACGTTCGCGATATGGGGCTGAACACGATTCGTTTGGAAGGCCACTTGGACCGCGACGAATTTTTTGAGAAAACGGATCGCCTTGGGATTTTGGTCATGCCGGGCTGGTCGTGCTGCGATGCGTGGGAGCGGTGGAAAGATTGGAAAGGAGACCAACGCGCGGTTGCGGCTGCATCTTTGACAAGCCAGATAACGCGGTTGCGCAACCATCCCAGCGTGATGGTGTGGCTCAATGGAAGCGATGGGCCGCCGCCTGCTGATGTGGAGAAGATGTATTTGGGTATCGAGAAAGATCTGGGATGGCCGAATCCGACTATTTCTTCGGCTTCCGATGAAAAGACGACGGTCACCGGGAAATCGGGCGTGAAGATGACTGGGCCGTATGAATATGTGCCACCAGTTTACTGGCTGGCGGATAAGCAGGCGGGCGGGGCTTACGGCTACAACACGGAGACGAGTCCGGGGCCGGCGATTCCGCCGCGCGAATCGCTCGAACGATTTATTCCCAAGGAGCATCTCTGGCCGATTGATGATGTGTGGAACTACCACTCGGGCGGCGAACGGTTTACGACGGTGAATGTTTTCACGGATGGTTTGACCAAGCGCTATGGGGCGGCCACTTCGCTGGATGATTACGAACGCAAAGCGCAGGCAATGACGTACGACGGGCAGCGGGCGATGTTCGAGGCTTACGGGAGGAACAAGTACACGTCGACCGGCGTGATTCAGTGGATGCTGAATAACAGCTGGCCATCTCTGATCTGGCATCTCTACGATTATTATTTGGTGCCAGCGGGCGGATATTTTGGGACGAAGAAGGCGATGGAGCCGGTGCATGTGCAGTATTCGTACGACGATAATTCGGTTGCCGTGGTGAACAGCACCTACGAAGCGCTTAAAGGCGTGAGAGTCAGCGCGAAAATCTACAATATCGACGCCACGGAAAAAGGTTCGCACGATGTAACGCTGGACTTGGCTGCCGATAGCAGCACCAAGGCGTTCGATCTGCCGAAAGTGGAGGGACTCTCGAAGACTTACTTTCTGCGGCTGCAGTTGAGCGATGCGGCAGGAAAACAGCTTAGCGACAATTTCTACTGGCTATCGACGAAGGCGGACACTCTGAACTGGGCGAAGCAGCAGGATACGGTGTATACGCCGCAGGCGGAATTTGGGGATCTCACCGGGCTTAATTCGCTGCCGCAGGTAAAGTTAAACGCGAGCACCGTTTCCGGAAACGGAACGGCGCAGGTGACTGTGTCGAATCCGGGTAACGCAGTGGCGTTCATGGTGCATCTGCGAGCGACTCGCGGGAAGGGCGGGGAAGACCTTACGCCCATTTTCTGGGAGGACAATTACTTTTCGCTGCTGCCCGGGGAAAGCCGAACCGTTACTGCGAAGTTTGATTCAGGCTCGCTGGGTGGCAAAGAGGCTGTGGTGGAGCTCGACGGTTGGAACGTGACGGCAGCTACTTTGGGCGCGGCTCAGAACTAGAACTTGTCTCATAAATAGCCGAGCAAGCGGAGGATGAGTTTCCTCGGGGGCTAAAGCCCCACCTTTTCCGAGTCGTTTTCGGCACGGCTGAAGCCGTGCCCTCCTAGAAAGCGTCTATGAGATGAGTTGTAGTGGATAGTGGGCAGTGGGTACAACTTGTCTCATAAATGTGTCAAGAGGCGGAGGATGAGTTTCCTTGGGGGCTAAAGCCCCACCTTTTCCGAGTCGTTTTCGGCATGGCTGAAGCCGTGCCCTCCTAGAAAGCGTCTATGAGATGAGTTGTAGTGGATAGTGGGTAGTGGGTACAACTTGTCTCATAAATGTGTCAAGAGGCGGAGCATGGAGTTTCTTCAGGGGCTAAAGCCCCTCCTTTTCGGAGTCGTTTTCGGCACGGCTGAAGCCGTGCCCTCCTAGAAAGCGTCTATGAGATGAGTTGTAGTGTGGTCAGTTCCCATGAGCGCAAAATGTGCGCGTGCTTTTAGCTGCGTGGACGAAGACGGGCACGGCCCTTCGAAGCTCGGGGTGAACGTGCCGTGCCCCTACGAGGAATGATGCGGTGGATATGTCGATGAGCGGGCGCTGGCTCCGGATTCTCTATTTCATTTGCACGTTTTTGTGGATTGGGTTGGGGATTGCCCCGTGGGCGGTGGCACAGGATTCCAGGCTGGTGGGGGCGATTCCGGGGATTCAGGAATCGATACGGAAGAGCGGGGCGGATGTGGGGGTGGCGTTCCGGACGCTGGATGGGAAGACGGAATGGTTCTTTCGCGCTGATGAGCCGTTTCACGCGGCCAGCACGATGAAGGTTCCCGTGTTGATTGAGCTGTTCCATCAGGTGCACGGGGGAAAGCTGAAGCTGGACGATCCGCTGGTCGTAAAGAATGAATTTCACAGTTTGGTGGATGGATCGATCTACACGCTTGACCCCGCGGATGATTCGGAAGCGGATTTGTATAAGGCGGCTGGGCAGACGCGGACGTTGCGGCAGCTTTGCGAGTTAATGATTACCGTCAGCAGCAATCTTGCGACGAATCTTTTGATCGAAAAGCTGGGCGTGGAGAACATTCGCGCCACGGTTCATTCTTTGCATGCCGACGGCATGAATGTTTTGCGGGGTGTTGAGGATGGCAAAGCGTTCGCGAAGGGCCTGAATAATACAACCACCGCGCGCGGGCTTCAGCAATTAATGGATGCGATTGCTCGTGGAGAGGCGGTGGACCAGGAATCCTCACTGCAGATGCTTGAAATTCTGGAGCGGCAGAAGTTTAACGAAGGCATTCCTGCGGGGCTTCCTCCCGGCACTCGAGTGGCGCATAAGACGGGCGAGATCACGAAGATTCATCACGATGCCGCGATTGTTTTTGCGTCGAAGCCTTTTGTTTTGGTGATTCTGGTGCGTGGGATTGCGGATACCAAGGTGAGTGCGGCGCTGATGGCGGATATTACGCGGCAGCTTTATGGGGCTACGCAGTAGCATGGCAGTTGTTGAGGAGAAATCGGAGAAAGAGGAGAAGGCAAGAGAAGGAAGCGGAGAAGAGGAAAGGAAGAAAAGAAAAGAAAGGCAAGAAAGGCAAGAAAGGCAAGAAAGGCAAGA
>Ga0074044_10000183_pt1 | contig 62811 bp, 62 predicted proteins | sample BogForMeECP23OM1_FD_94443 | JGI IMG/M metagenome (GOLD analysis project Ga0074044, IMG submission 94443) | Bog forest soil microbial communities from Calvert Island, British Columbia, Canada - Bog Forest MetaG ECP23OM1 | ecosystem: Environmental > Terrestrial > Soil > Wetlands ...
CTTTGTCATTCCGAGAAGCGAAGCGCCGAAGAACCTGCTGTTCGCCGGCAGCGCCTCCGCCGCATCGCGCGAGCCGCACCGATTCACCGCCTCAGCTTGGCCAGCCGGATCGCCGCGGCGTCCAGCGTTTCAGTCTTCTTGCAGAAAGCAAACCGCACCTGCCGCGCTCCATCCCGCGGATCCCGATAAAAACTGGATCCCGGCACAGTAGCCACGCCGATCTCCCGCACCAGATATTTCGCGAACGAAACATCGTCATCGAATCCGAACGCAGAAATATCCGTCATCACGTAGTAGGCCCCACGCGGCCGACAACACTTGAATCCGGCGGCCGTCAGCGCAGGTATCAGATGATCGCGCCGCACGCGATATCCTTCGGCCAGCTTCGCGTAATATTCCGCCGGCAGGCTTAGCGCCACGGTCCCGGCCTCCTGCAGCGGCGCCGGCGCGCCCACTGTCAGAAAATCGTGCACCTTGCGGATCGCGTTCGTGATCTTCTCCGGCGCAACCGCCCATCCCACCCGCCACCCGGTCACGCTGTAAGTCTTCGACATGCCGTTGATCGTCACCGTGCGATCGCGCATCCCGTCGAGCGATACCATCGAAATATGCTCGGTGCCGTCGTAGAGAATGTGTTCATAAATCTCGTCGGTAATGGCCACCACATCGAACTCGACGCACAGGTCGCGGATCAGTTCCAACTCGGCTCGCGTGAAGACCTTGCCCGTAGGGTTGTTGGGCGTATTTAAAATGATCGCCTTCGTGTGGCTGCCGAAGGCCCGCCGCAATTCCTTCTCGTCAAACGTCCACTCGCCGTCATCTGTTTGCGGAGGATGCAGCTTCACGAACTTCGGCGTCGCGCCGCTCAGCACCGAGTCCGGTCCATAGTTTTCGTAGAACGGTTCGAAGACGACGATCTCGTCGCCGGCATTGCACAGCGCGAGCAACGTAGAGATCATCGCCTCCGTCGATCCGCAGCAGACCGTGACTTCCTTTTCCGGATCGACGGAGATTTTCTGCCACACGCCCATCTGCCGCGCGATCGCGTTGCGCAGATTCTTTGCGCCCCAGGTGATCGCGTACTGATTCACGTCGGCGGCAACGGCCTGCTGCGCAGCCTGTTTGATCTCCGCCGGGGCAGGGAAGTCGGGGAATCCCTGCGCCAGGTTGACGGCGCCATGCAGCATCGCCTGCCGCGTCATCTCCCGGATCACCGATTCGGTAAAGTGCTCAACCTTCTCGCTGAGAAAGTGTTTGGTACTCGCCGTCTGAATGCTGCTGTTCCCGCTGGTAGTGCGATCCATAAAAGGCAGACTAGCATGGCCCGGCCAAGGAGGTTCCAAAAATGGGTCATAGATTGCCTTCGCGTGACACAGTTTTCGAGTCGCACAGTTTCCGGGCGATGCAGTGTTTGGCTGGTGGAGTCTTCGGGTGGCGCAGCGCTTCAGCGCTGCGATAAGTACCATCGAACTGGACCGGCGTTAGCCGCTGAGGTCCCTCGGTGGCTGAAGCCACCCAAAAAGCAATCTCTGATTGACGGAACCCTCAAGGTTTGAATCCCACGCTTTGCCATAGCTCCGCGCTGTGGTACATGGTTCCGTTGGTGATCACATACTCGACGTTGCGGGTTTTGCGAATATCTTCCAGAGGATTGCCATCGATCAGAATTAGATCACCGCGCTTGCCCTTCTCCACGGTCCCCAATTCTTTATCGAGTCCCATCACGCGCGCGGACACGATAGTCGCGGCCTGGATCGCCTCCATCGGCGTGAATCCGGCTTGCACATAAATCTCCATCTCGCGATGCAGGCTGTAGCCGGGAACAGTCTGATCCGTCCCGGCGACAATCGGAATTCCCGCGCGATGCAGCGCTCCTACGATCGCAACTTCTTTTTCAAATACTTTTTCACCAATCGCCGATCTGTCCGTCGGCGGCTCGATGTCCGTAAGCTGCTCGGCGAGTTCAGGAGCGACCTTGTTTACGCCGGGCTCAAAGCCGGCGGGCGGCTTGGCCGTGGTCGCGGTGAAAAATTCCATCAATGCCATGGTCGGATCGACAACGGTATGATGCTGCTTCAAGAACGCCAATGCCTTTTGCGCCTCGGGCGACTCAAGATTAATCTCCACCGCAGCTTTGTAGCGCTCCTGGCGCGCGGCGCCTTCCGGCAGCGACGCACGCATGATGTCGGCAATGTAGCCGATGTGGTTGATCTGATCCTGCCCAGCCTCGATCACCTGATAAGCCGTCAGCCCCTCAGGCACATGCCCGGTCACGGTCATGCCCAGGCGGTGCGCCTCGTCGGCGACCGCCTTCACTTCCTCGAGCTTCACCGAACTGTAAATCTTCATCTGCTGGAAGCCGGCCGCGTGGTAGCGATCGACCCACATGCGCGCCTGCTCGGGTGTGTCGACGCGTTCCACGCCTAGCATCAGCGGACCTGAGCCGTCGACGACGCCCGCAAGCAGCAGCCGCGGACCAAGCCCGCGCCCCTGCGCAACCGCATCGCGCACCGCAGTGATGAACTCGAATTCGTTTCCGCAATCGCGCACCGTGGTCACACCCGCCGCGAGATAAATCGGTCCCCACTCCACCTGCTCGAAGTGCGCGTGCATGTCCCAGAGCCCGGGCAGAATAGTCTTGCCGCGAGCGTTCACAACATTCGCATGTTTTGGAATCTTCACTTTGGCGCGCGGACCGGCGGCGACGATGCGTCCGTTATGAATCACGACTGCCGCATCGGCCACCGGCGCGGCGCCGGTGCCGTCGATCAGCGTGGCGCCGACAATGGCGAGCGTCGCGGCATGGCTGCCCGGAATCCCTTTGGAGATTTCCGCCAGCGCGCTCATGCCATCGGCCGCGGCGCGTCCCACGAAATCTCCGAGCGCGCTCTCATAGCCGTCACGAATCGCCTCGAAGTGATCGAACTCGGCGTCCGTTGTGACGGCTGCAACCAGATTGCGATTCGCGTCAAACCACAGCGTCTCGCGTCCCCAAATCAGACCTTCAACGGTATAGCGGTCGAGCTTTTCGTCTCTTGCAACTTCATTCGCGCCGCCGTTCGCAGAATCTTTTCCAGCTTCTTTGATGGCTTCTTTAGAAACGACGTGAATCGTATCCTGCCCGCGGGCCTCGATTCGCACCGTGCCGCTCGGAAGCGTCGCGAGTTGTGCGGGAGAACCGTGCGTGGCCCAGTAGCGCACCATGAGCATCTGCATCGTGGTCGGGGCGTATCCAGCGATGGTGAAGAAAGGCCCCGACGGCGTAGAGATGTCGCTCTTCTTGTCGCGCGTGCGGAAGTGGACCGTGCTGCGGTCGATGGTGAGCGCTTCGTCGATCGAAACCGGACGCGCCGTCTGGCCCTTGATCTCGAAGGCCTGCGGCGTCAAGTCGCTAGCGCTGCGAAATGTTGTCGTCAGCGGAACCGGCGAGCCGCGGTCGGTGAACTTGAAATCAATCTTCACCGCGAGCGAGTCACCCTCGCGCCGGATTTCATAAGCCTCCTGCCCGATCGGCTGCTCGAACTTGTGCAAAGTGAATTTGCCTTGCTCGATGGGCGTGGAATCGGAGGCGGACTGCTGTGCCGTAGCGGGCCTCGGAATTACCGCAACCGCTGCGAGAAGAGACAATACCAGCGCTGCTTTGTGTCGCTTTATCAGCCTTTTCATGAACTGACCATCGTAGCTTGTTGGCGGTGCCTTCCCGGAACCAACGCGAAGTTAAATCTATGGAAGAGAAAGGCGCCGTGCGAAGTATTCACATCCGGATCGTTGGGATCATACAGGATTAGGACAGCGTTATCGCCTCCCCGTCCCCATAGTGGCCCGTGTCCTCCGCGCCTTTCGCCCTTGTTGTCCCAAAACTGGTACGTAATGCCGCGGCGAAAAAATCCCGGATCTCGCCCTAGCAGCGTTCCCACGGTGTAGTGGCTGCGGCGCAAAACTCGGCGCTCAATAAACCACCGGAGGCTTACGAGGAGCACTGCCAAGCCTGCCCCACAGATAAACTCTGCCTCGTAGGCGCCGATTTGCAGGCCGGTGGAGCTTGCTCCAACAATAGGGAAAAAGACCATCACGTAAAGCGTGACGCCAGACAATGCGACACAAGCAACCAGTTCCAATAAATGGCGAACCCGCACGAAGATAATCAATTCCTGATCGTATCCCTGAAAGGGAAGGGGCGTATCTTCGATCACAACAGGAGCCTGGGGCTCAAGGTCTGTCGTCGCAGGCCAGGGAATGGTGATCGCGCCGCTCATGCGTCGAAATACGAGGAGCCCTGCGGCAGACAATGCGAGCGAAGCACAAGCTGCTGGAATCAGTACGATGCGGAGGTCGATCGCAACCACCGATACAGCCGCCAGCAAGACGTAACCAACGCCGACTAATCGCGTATTGGTTTGCAAGAGAGTTCTGCCAGATTAGCTTGAACTCAACAGAAGGCCTGATTTACTTCTTCACCTGAATCCCCAACTCGCGCAGCTGTCGATCGCTTACTGGAGTCGGCGCGTCCACCATCAGATCCACAGCCCGCGCGGTCTTGGGGAACGGAATCACTTCGCGCAGACTCTCGGCTCCCGCCAGGATCATCACTATGCGGTCGAGGCCGAGCGCGATGCCGCCATGCGGAGGCGTGCCATATTCCAGCGCTTCGAGAAAAAATCCGAAGCGCGACTTCGCTTCTTCCTCAGTCATGCCCAGCGCGCGGAAAATCTTGCTCTGGATATCCTGCCGGTGGATACGAATCGAGCCCGAGCCCAACTCTGTTCCGTTGAGCACGACGTCGTAGGCCAGCGCCCGCACCGCGCTCAAAGAAGATTGCGGATCTTTTACGGAATCAACCCCCGATTCCAGGAGCTTCATATCCTCTTCATGTGGCGAGGTGAACGGATGATGCGCGGCCATCCACTGCTTCTCGCCGTCGTCCCACTCGAACATAGGAAAATTCGTGACCCACAAAAACCGGTAGTCTTTCGCCGGATCACCGGTCTTCTTGAAAATTCCGTGACGGTCGGCATACTTCTGCGCCAGCGCCAGCCGCAGCAATCCAGCGGACGCATAAATCGCCAGCTCCGACGGAGTCACTTTACGATGCGCGGGCATCGCCGTCTGCGCCCCGCTCTGCGCCGATCCAAGGACCAGCACGAGTAGATCGCCCTCTTCCACGCCGCTCTTCTTCGTGATCGCCGCCGCGGCTTCGGGAAATTTGTTGCTGATGCGTTTGAAATCTTCGAACACTCGCGCGCCGCCCTTGGCATGGAACATCGGCTTGATGTCGTCGCGCTCCTTGCGTGAAAGCTCGCCAACCTTCGGCGTGCGGATCGCAATCACCGGCAGGTTCGCATCGATCGCCAGCTCCTGCAAGTTCTCCGCCGTGAAGCAGTCGCGGACATCAGTAAACGCCGGAAGCCGCAAATCGGGCTTGTCGATGCCATACAGCCGAATCGCCTCGTCGTAATCCATGCGCGCAAACGGCGTCCGGATCTCATTTCCTGCAGCTCGAAATGCCGCCGTCAGAAATCCCTCCACCACTTCCCACACGCGCTCCGGCTGCGGATACGACATCTCCAGGTCGATCTGCGTGAACTCCGGCTGGCGGTCGGCGCGCAGGTCTTCGTCGCGGAAGCAGCGCACGATCTGAAAATACTTGTCGAAGCCCGAGATCATCAGAATCTGCTTGAACATCTGCGGAGACTGCGGCAGGGCATAGAACGTTCCCGGCTGCACGCGGCTCGGCACCAGATAATCGCGCGCCCCCTCCGGCGTCGAGCGGGTCATGAACGGCGTTTCGATTTCGAAAAACCCCTGCTCCGAGAGATAGTCGCGAATCGCCTTTGCGACTTTATGCCGCAACTCGATGTTGAACTGCATCACGTCTCGCCGCAGGTCGATGTAGCGATACTTCAGCCGCGTCTCTTCGTTGGTCAGCGCCGTGTCGGACGGCAGGAACGGAGGCAGCTTCGATTCATTCAGAATGCGCAGCTCGTCCGCGACGAGTTCCACTTCGCCCGTCGGCATGTGGGCGTTCACAGTGTTGGCGTCGCGCAACTTTACGGTGCCCGTGACCGCAATCACATACTCGTTACGCAGAGTCCCGGCTTTTCCGTGGATCGCAACATTGCGATCGGCATTGAAAACGATCTGAGTCAAACCAGTGCGGTCGCGCAGATCAATAAAGAGCAGGCTGCCATGGTCGCGGCGTTTGTTCACCCATCCCATGAGCACGGCTTTTTGGCCCGCGTCGGCGGGGCGCAGCGCTCCGCACATATGACTGCGTCGTAAATCTCCCAGAAAATCGAGCAAGGGTGTGTCCTTACAGTGAGAATCGCGGCTGGATGCCGAATTGAAGATTATAAACGGTCCGTCTCCGAGGCGCCGGGCGCGACGGTTATCCCTCGTCATCTTTCGTTGTCATCCGTTGTCATCCTGAGGTCCGTGTCTTTGCGGACCGAAGGATCTGTGCAATCTGCCGGCAATAAACAGATGCACTAGCGGCGCTTCTTCTTCGCGCTTTTTGTGGTCTGGGTTTTTGTGGTCTGGCCGTCCATGAACGTGATCCAAGCGGCGCCGTCCATGCAGATCTCGAATTTCTGAGTGTAGGCCTTTGGCGACAGAATTTTCATCGTCAGTTTCTGATCGACTTTCTCTCCGTCGTAAATCGCCTCGCTCGTCCAAGTCCATGTATCCCCAGTCACGGTTCCCTGCGAGACCTGATGCCGCCCCTGGCTGCTGAACGCGTTGAACGTATACACACCGCGGTCCGTGTCATAACCCATGATGAAGATTTCTTCCCCATCACCCCCGAGGTGGCGCGGCATCTTGAAGTTCCAGTGGCCTACGACGAAGAGGTTTCCCGCCATCCAATCGGTGACTTCGTTCCAGCTGAACTTGCCGCCCGCACCCCAGGGGCCGGGCGAGATTGTTCCCGTGGTGATCCATTTGCCGACAAAGTAGCCTAGTTTCTTCACTTCGGCGGCGGGTTTAGGCACGCTGATTTTCATTTAGCTTCTCCGGATATGCTCGCGGCAAAGAAAGGTCCTGGTTTTCGAACGCCTTCCACAGCAAATTCTTAGCTTGTGCACAGAGAACATCCGTTTCTTCGTCATCTGTTCGCTCACGGGCAGATTACTATCTGCATTCGAGATCATCATCACCCGTCAAGCAGTCTGAAATCAGAGTATATTTCGTTTTTTCTTCGTCTGCTGCATAATTGCTTCAGACTCGGGGTAATGCACGCGCAAAATGGCAACTTCCGAATACACGATCAGTACGCTTCCCGCGAACGTAGAGGCCGAGCGCTCCATCCTGGGCGCGATTCTCTCCGATAACTTCGCCTATAACCAGGCGGCCGAACACCTGCGCATCGAAGACTTCTCTCTCGATTCCCACCGTCGCATTTATTCGCGCATTGTCGATCTGGCCGAGTCTTCGCGCCCGATCGACATGATTACGCTGATCGAGGAACTCGAGCGCCATAAAGAGCTGCAGGCCATCGGCGACGTGGCCTACGTGTCGAGCCTGATGGTCGGCATGCCCGACCGGCCGAGCATCGAGCACTACGTCAAGATTGTGCGCGACAAGGCGCTGCTGCGCGGCTTGATTTCCGCCGCGAATACCGCGATCGCCCGCGCCAGCGATCAATCGGACGCCGCGGAAGACGTGCTCAGCGACGCCGAGGCCGCGATTTTCCAGCTCTCGGAAAAGCGCATCGGCCGCGGCTTCATGGGCGTGCAGGAAATTGTCCGTGAATCGTTCGGATCGGTCGACGCCCTGCTGCAGCGCGGCCAGCGCATCACCGGACTCGCCACGCACTATACCGACTTGGACGAAATGACCAGTGGCCTGCAGCGCTCGGACCTCGCCATCATTGCGGCGCGGCCTTCCATGGGCAAGACGGCGTTCGCCATGAACATCGCCGAGAATGCGGCGATCGAAGACCAGAGCGTGGTCGGAGTTTTCTCACTCGAAATGTCGCGCGAGGCGCTGCTGCTGCGCCTGCTTTGTTCGCAGGCGCGGGTCGACGCGCACAAAATGCGAACCGGCTCGCTGTGGCAGGACGACACCAAGAAAGTTGTGCGCGCGATGGAGCAGCTGGCTCACGCTCCGATTTTCATCGACGACACTCCCGGAATTTCGCTCAGCGAAATGCGCGCCAAAGCGCGGCGGCTCAAGCAGTCGCAAAACGGCAGGCTCGATCTGATCATCGTCGATTACCTGCAACTGATGTCGGGCGGAGGCAAGCGCTTCGAGAATCGCACGCAGGAAGTTTCCGCGATTTCGCGCGGCCTGAAAGCGTTGGCCAAGGAACTCAGCGTTCCGGTCATCGCGCTCTCGCAGTTGAGCCGCGCTCCCGAAAGCCGCGGCGGAGATCATCGTCCGCAACTGGCCGACCTGCGCGAGTCAGGTTCGATCGAGCAAGACGCCGACCTGGTGATGTTTATCTTCCGCGAAGAAGTTTACCGGCAGGACGATCCGGAGCTGCAGGGCAAGGCCGAAATCATCATCGCCAAGCAACGCAATGGCCCCACCGGCAAGGTCCGATTGGCGTTCCTGAAACCCTGTACCCGCTTCGAAACCATGGTCGAAGGAGGCTTCGCTCCCGAGGACTGAGCGTGGGTTGGCCTACAGGAAACCCTGTAGACGAACCCGGTAAATCCCTCAGAAACTTGGGCTTGCGGGAACTCTGGTCATCGGTCACATTCTGCTGTGGAAAAGCTTGTGGAATTGAAAACCGCTTTCAAAATTCCTCTGAGATAAAGACCACTCGGTCGGTTCCGCGGTTCTCTGAGTCAGCCTTTAAATCAATGAATAGTAACCAGTTATGCAATTCATCGGGGAGTAACATGCGGTGTCGTGCTCCCGGCCCCCGATTCTCCCAGAATTGAGATTTGCACATTTCGACGTTGTAACGGCTGCGATTTTCGGCCCATTTTGGGAACTTTCCGGGCGCTCTTAGGGAGATAACGGGGCGATCCAGCCAAACAAAATGTTAATAGGAGAAATTGGCTTCGGCGATGCTGTTGTCTCGCGTTCAAACAGCCGGTCAGTTGCTGTCTTCGCCTACTTTCAGCACGGCCAGGAAGGCCTCCTGGGGGATGTCGACGCGCCCGATCCGCTTCATGCGCTTTTTGCCTTCCTTCTGCTTTTCGAGCAGCTTGCGCTTGCGGCTGATATCGCCGCCGTAGCACTTCGCAATCACGTTTTTGCGAATCGCCGAGACGGTCTCACGGGCAATGATCTTCGCCCCAATCGAAGCCTGGATCGCCACTTCGAACATCTGCCGCGGAATCAGTTCCCGCATCTTCGACACCAGCGCCTTGCCGCGCTCGTAAGCGAAATCGCGGTGCACGATCACCGAGAGCGCATCCACCGGCTCACCTGCTACGAGAATGTCGAGCTTAACCATGGGAGACTCCCAGTAGTCCGCTAGATGATAGTCGAGTGAAGCGTAGCCCCGCGAAACAGATTTCAGGCGATCATAAAAATCAAGCACGATTTCGTTCAGCGGCAACTCGTAGTGCAGCATCACGCGGCTGGAGCTGACGTATTCGAAAGTCTTCTGCTTGCCGCGCTTGTCCTCGACCAGCTTCAGAATTCCGCCGACATATTCTTCGTTGGTAAGAATCGTGGCCAGGATGATGGGCTCTTCGATCTTGGCGATCTCGCTGGGATCGAGCCAGCGCGAGGGGTTGTCGACCTCGACCATCACGCCGTCGGTCTTGTAAATCTTGTAGCGCACGCCGGGCGCGGTGGTGATCAGTTCGAGTCCGAACTCGCGTTCGAGGCGCTCCTGGATGATTTCCATGTGCAGCAGGCCCAGAAAACCGCAGCGGAAGCCGAAGCCGAGAGCGACGGAACTTTCCGGCTCGAAGAAAAATGAGGAATCGTTCAGCCGCAGCTTTTCCAGGGCCTCGCGCAAGCGAGTATGTTCGTGCGAGTCCACGGTGTAGAGCCCGGCGAAAACCATGGGCTTGATTTCTTCGAAGCCGGGCAAGGCTTCGATGGCGGGATTGGCGTCGTGGGTGATGGTGTCGCCGATTTTCGTGTCAGCGACATTCTTGATGTTGGCGATGATGAAGCCAACTTCTCCGGCTTTCAGCTCGCCGATTTCCACCGGCTTGGGCGTGAGCACGCCGAGAGTTTCCGCGTCGAAAGTCGTGCCATTCCACCAGAGGCGAATTCTTTCTCCCTTTCGGAGCGTGCCCTGAAACACGCGGGTGAGAACGATCACGCCGCGGTAGGCGTCGAACCAGGAGTCGAAAACCAGCGCTTGCAGCCGGTTGTCGGGCGAGCCCTTCGGCGGAGGGACGCGCTTCACGATCGCTTCGAGAACATCAGGTACGCCTTGTCCGGTCTTGGCGCTGATCAGGACGGCGTCGGAGGCGTCGAGGCCGACGGCGCTTTCAATCATTTCTTTGGTGCGCGGAATGTCGGCGCTTTGCAAGTCGATCTTGTTGATGACGGGAATAATTTCCAGGCCGTGATTGATGGCGAGATAGGAGTTGGCCAGGGTTTGGGCTTCGACCCCTTGCGAGGCATCGACGACGAGGAGCGCGCCTTCGCACGAGGCGAGCGCGCGCGAGACTTCGTAGGAAAAATCAACGTGCCCGGGAGTATCGATCAGGTTGAGCTGGTAGGTTTGTCCATCCAGCGCCGTGTACACCATGCGCACGGCATGCGCCTTAATGGTGATTCCGCGTTCGCGCTCCAGGTCCATCGAATCGAGCACCTGGGCCTGCATCTCTCGCGCCGTTAGCGATCCCGTCAGTTCCAGCAGCCGGTCGGCCAGCGTGGACTTGCCGTGGTCGATATGGGCGATGATCGCGAAATTGCGAATGTTGGCGGCGTCCATGGGCGGGAGCTAAGCTTCTATTGGTTAACCTTTGATTCTAGCAGGGCGCGGTAGAAGCCAGATTTTGCTAGCCTCGAGTTCCGGCCGCACGACGGGGCATTGCCAGCGCCTCTCAGATACAATCCTGCGGAACGCTCAAGAGGAAAAACCATGCAAAAACTCCTGGCAATCGGGCTGCTCACGCTGTGCGCGTCTTCGATCGTGGCGCAGACTGCGCCTTCGCCGCTAAAGCCGTTCATCAAGATCGACGCGCCCGTGGTCGCGCTGACCCACGTGCGCGTGATCGACGGCACTGGAGCGCCGGCGCGTGAAGATCAGACCGTTATTCTCAGCAAGGGGAAGATTGAATCGGTGAGCGACGCCTCGGCGGCGAATATCCCGAAAGACGCGCAGGTGCTCGACCTGCATGGTTACAGCGTTATCCCCGGACTGGTTGGGATGCACGACCACATGTTTTATCCCATGGGTGACGGCGTTTTCGGCGAGATGGCGTTCAGCTTCCCTCGCCTCTACCTTGCCGGTGGCGTGACCACGATTCGCACGACTGGAGCGCTTGAGCCTTACACCGATCTCGAACTCAAGAAATCTATCGACGCCGGCCAAACTCCTGGCCCGAAGATGCACGTCACCGGCCCTTATCTGGAGGGCAAGGGTTCGTGGGCGATTCAGATGCACCAGCTCACCGGGCCTGACGACGCGACCAAGACGGTTAACTTCTGGCTCGACCAGGGCGTCGACAATTTCAAGGCTTACATGTTCATCACCCGGGCCGAACTTGGCGCCGCGATTGTGGCGGCGCACAAGCGCGGTGCCAAGGTTACCGGACACCTGTGCGCCGTCAACTTTCGCGAGGCGGCCGATCTCGGCATCGACGACCTGGAGCACGGCCTGTTCGTGGACACGGAATTTATCGCTGGGAAGAAACCTGACCAGTGTCCGGGGAACGGGGAAGATCCGGTCGCAATGGCGAAGCTCGATGCGAATTCTGGCGCGTTGCACGACACGATTCAGTATTTGATCCAGCATCACGTTGCCGTGACATCGACGCTGCCGGTGTTTGAGATGGGAAGTTTTCCCGGGCGGCCGGCGATGCAGAAACGGGTACTCGACGCGCTCTCGCCCGATGCGCGCAGCGCAGTGCTGGCGAATCGCGTCCGAGCGAGCGACGACCAGCGCATTCGCCAACATTTTGGAGACGCGGGCTCGCCTTATCCGGCAGCGTTCAAGAAAGAGGAAGAATTCGAGTACGCCTTCTCCAAAGCGGGTGGAACCTTGCTGGCCGGCCTCGATCCGACCGGCATGGGCGGCGTGATCGCCGGCTTCGGCGATCAGCGCGAAGTCGAACTGCTGGTGGAGGCGGGGTTCACTCCTCTCGAAGCGATCCACATCGCAACCTACAACGGTGCGCAGTTTCTCGGAGATATCGATCGGATCGGCACCATCGCCGCCGGCAAGCAGGCAGACCTGGTCGTGATCAACGGCGATCCGTCGAAAAAAATTGAGGACATCGAGAACGTAGAAACGGTTTTCAAAGACGGCGTCGGCTACGATTCAGCCAAGCTGATCGAGTCGGTGCGCGGCATCGTCGGCAGCAGATAGGACCGTGCCTCCCATGCTCGTTCTCGCCTCCGCCTCGCCGCGCCGTCAGGAGCTTCTGCGCCAGGCAGGCATTGTGTTCACCGTGCAGCCGGCCCATATCGACGAGACTCCACTCGTCGGCGAATCGCCCCGTGCTTACGCCGAACGGTTGGCGCGTGAAAAGGCTCTGACGGTCTGGAAGATTCGTCCAAAGGATTTGGTGCTGGGAGCCGATACGATCGTGGTCGTGGACGAAGAAATCCTCGGCAAGCCGCGCGATGCCGACGATGCCACCCGCATGCTGCGCCTGCTGAGCAGCCGAACGCACGACGTGATCACGGCTGTGTGCGTCGTGAAACCCGTCCACCCGGAACCGACCACTGACAACCGGAAACTGATAACTGCCTTTGAATCCACGCGTGTGATCATGGCCGAAATCTCCGACGAAGAAATCCGGGCTTACATCGCCACCGGCGAGCCCATGGATAAAGCCGGAGCCTACGCGATTCAGGGAATGGCCTCGCGCTGGATTCCGCGCATCGAGGGCGACTACAGCAACGTTGTGGGATTGCCGATTGCGCTGGTGCACCGGATGCTGCGAGAGCTTCAGCAGAAAATGTAAGGCGGAAACGGGATCACGCCGGGCAGGTTAGTTCGCTGTACGAAGACTGACTAGGATTTCTTGTCCTCTGTTTTTTCGTCCTTCTTCGCTTCGCCATCTTTCATCGCCGTCTTGAAGTTGCGGATGCCTTCCCCGAGCCCCTTGCCGACTGCGGCGAACTTGCTGGTCCCAAACACCAGGAGGGCAATTCCAATAATCAAGAGAATATGCAGCGGCTGAAACAGGCCCTCCCCCATAAAATCCCTCCTTGGCGACATTCCTCGCCCGTGAGCGTACACCGAGCGCTGATAAAATTCTAGGCCACGTTCGGCGGCGAGTCAAAAAAGCCGCCGGGGCCAGGCGCCGTCAAGTCTGCCCGCTCACCAGGAAGCCGCGAAGAAGTCTATCCTGATAGGTCCATCCCACGAGAGGAGCGTCAATGCGCAAAATTCTCCCTCGCCTGATCGTGCTACTTCTTTGCGTGCTCGGCATCGCGCCCGTTTTCGGGCAGAGCGACTCGGCCAGCCCCGCGCAGCAGTCCGGCGAGCAGCGCAAGACCAGCACACCGTATACCGGCGATCTCTCCATCTTTGATTCGCCGGGACGGGATGAGCGTCTCCAGATCAACCGGGTGATGGACATTCTCGGCATCTTGTCGGGGACAAATGTGGCCGACATCGGCGCAGGATCAGGATGGTTCACGGTTCGGGCCGCGAAGCGCGTCGGCGCTGGAGGCATGGTTTATGCCGCCGATATCAATCCGGAGGCTGTGCATTACGTCGAAGACCGCGCTCGCAAACAGAAGTTGCACAATGTGAAACCGATCCTGAGCCAGCCCGACAATCCGCTGCTGCCTGCAAACTCCGTCGATGTCGTCCTTCTGCTGAAAACCTATCACGAGGTTGCTCAGCCCATCGTGTTGTTGCGCAACCTGGGACCGGCGCTACGTGCGGGCGCAAAGGTCGGCGTCATTGATCGCAACGGAAATGGAGAAGACCACGGCGTCGGCCGCGACGTCGTCGTCAGCGAGGCCAAAGAAGCGGGTTACCGCCTCGTCGATCAGTACGATTTCGTGAAGGGCGACAAGATGGATTACTTCCTTGTTTTCGCGAAAGAGTAGATGTTTGCTAAGGAATAACCTCCTCCACCACCGACCAGGACGTGCGAGCAAGGTCGGAGAATAACGGAAGATCAGCGTCAGAGGCCGCTCCTTGAGGACTCGCCCACGCTGCTTCCATCTCCGCCCGGTTCTCAAAGTAAAGTTCGACCACCGCATCCCAGGCCGGAGCTTTGCGTGTTGGGTCCGGCACTGGAAAGTTTTGTATGTACCGCTTCACACCGGGCAGCTTCTTCGCGAGCGGTCCGTGAACTTCGCGCAGGTGACGTCGAAATTCTTCACTGTTCATCTCGGCGTGTTTGTGAACGACCACGATGAATTTGACCATGGAATTATTTTCACACCGTCACGCGCTCTCGATCATCCCTGCCAAAAGCAGCGCCCGGCGCGGCAATTCGGAGATCACGACGTGCTCGTGGACGGCGTGCGCCCCCTGCCCGTGCCCACCCAGGCCATCGAGCGTCGGGATGCCCATTCCGGCCGTAAAGTTTCCATCAGAGCCGCCGCCCACTGCTGCCTCTTCCAGCTTCCACCCAATCTCCTGCGCGATTGTGCGAGCTTTCTTGTAGAGTGCGGCCACTCCGGCGGTGCGCTCCATCGGCATGCGGTTAATGCCACCCTCGATGTTGAGCTCGCAGCGTTTGTCGAAAGGCCTGAGCGAGCGGAGTCTGCGGTCTAGCTCAGCAGCTTGTTTCGCCCGCTTGATGCGCACATCGATTTCCACCGCAGCCTCGGCGGCAATCACGTTGCTGCGCGTGCCCCCGCGAATCACGCCGGGATTCACCGAGATTCCGTGCCGCAAGTTGTTCAGCTTCGAAACTGACATGACCTGCCGCGCCAGTTCGACGATGGCGCTGTGTCCCTTGCCAGGGTCGAGACCGGCGTGCGCAGCGACTCCCTGAACCGTCAGCACATATTCGCCCACACCCTTGCGCGCCGTCTTCACCGCGCCGCGCGGACCGGCCGGCTCCAGCACCAGAACGCCCGCCGACTGCCTCGCCAGCGCCTCGGTAATTTTGCGCGAAGAGTAACTGCCGACCTCTTCGTCCGAAACTAGGAACACGGTTACCGGTCGCGGCAAGCCGCCATGCCATGTCTTCAAGGCTTCGATCGCGTACAGCATGAGCGCGATGCCCGACTTCATGTCGAGCACGCCCGGCCCGTGCAACCGCCCATCCGCGACTCGGCACGGCATGCCGGCCAGCGTGCCGATCGAGTACACCGTATCGAAATGTCCCAGCAGCAGAACGGGCTTGATGTTCTCCCGCCCGGGAAAATCGATCTGCACATTGTTGCCGAATTCGTCGGCGTGATGAATCAGCGCGCGTCCACCCAGAGCCGAGAACCTGCCCGCAAGAAACGCGCCCATCCGGTCGGCTGCGGCCTTGTTATCGCTGGGAGATTCGATCTCGACGAACTCGCGAATCGTCCCCACCAGCGCGTCCTGCCGGGCTTTGAAATAATCCAGCCGTTCGTGCCACATAGCGGTCGCTGGTTTCGCGGATGGTCTTGAGGATCGATTCGCGACTTGTTTCACGAATTGTTTCGCGCGTTCAGCCGTTTTGCGAGGCATGTATATGAGGGCCGCTCCCATCGGCAATTCGGCGCCTGAGCGGACGCCACTCCGGCACAAGCCGTACAGTATAATCTTCAAGCCGTTGAGACGAACCATGACTGACACCACCCCTGTGCCGGATCTTTCTCCCGGCTCGACAAAAATCGCGCTCGACATCCATGACATTCTGAAAATTCTGCCGCACCGCTATCCGTTCCTGCTGATCGATCGCGTCCTCGATCTGAGGCGCAAAGAGCGCATCGTCGCCATCAAGAACGTAACCATCAACGAGCCGTTTTTTGCCGGACACTTTCCCGGACTGCCAATCATGCCCGGCGTTTTGATCGTCGAAGCGATCGCGCAGGCCGGCGGAGCGCTCTTGCTGACTGAAGTGGAAGATCGCCACGACAAGGTCATGGTTTTTACCGGCATCGAGCGCGCGAAATTCCGCCGCCCCGTGAGCCCGGGCGATCAGTTGCGTCTCGAAGTCGAAGTCAAGGGATGGCGCGTTGTGCCCGGCATGACCGCAGCGAAAATGCAGGGCTACGCCTATGTGGGCGACAAGCGCGTGGCCGAGGCTGCGGTGTCGTGCCAGCTGATCGACAGCTCGCGCGGGCGAGGATCGAGCGACGATGGAAATGGCGAAGCCGGATAGTGCACACCGCAAGCCCACGTCGCGCGAATCCTGACGCATTGAGTCCTGCTTCATGAACGTACATCCCACAGCCATCATCGATGCGCGCGCCAGGGTTCCAGCATCGTGCACGATCGGCCCCTATTGCGTGATCGGCGCCGATGTCGAACTCGGCGAGGAGTGCCGGCTCCAATCGCACGTCGTGATCGAAGGTCCGACGAAGATTGGCTCCCACAATGCCTTTTTTCCTTTCTGCGCCATCGGCATGGATCCTCAAGACGTCACTTACAAGGGCGAGCCTACGCGCCTCGAAATCGGCGACCACAACGAAATTCGCGAATGCGTCACCATCAACCGTGGCACCGTAAAGGGCGGAGGCCTCACCAAAGTTGGCAGTCACCTGCTGATCATGGCCTATACGCACATCGGCCATGACTGTGTGATTGAAGACCACGCCATGCTGGTCAACGGTGCGACCATCGCCGGCCACGTCACCGTTGAGGAATGGGCTGTCGTCGGCGCACTTTGCCCCGTGCACCAGTTCGTCCGCATCGGCGCGCACTCCTATATCGGCGGAGGCACTACCATCACGCAGGATGTTCTACCGTTCTCCATGACGTCGGCCGCGCGCGACACGCACGCCTACGGCATGAACAAAGTTGGTCTCGAGCGCCGTGGCTTCTCCAAAGAGCGCATCGCGAGAATTCATCACGCCTACAAGATCCTGCTGGCCTCGAAGATGAACACGTCGCAAGCTCTGGAAAAGCTGAAGGCAGAGTCGAATCGCGGCGAAGATGTAGACATGCTGATCCGATTCATCGAATCCGCCGAGCGAGGGATTATCAAGTAACGTGCGACTGAGGGAAATGAGCCATGGGCTACGCAATTTCCTGGATCGCATTCAAGGACAAGGGCGCCGTAGAAACCGCAGAGTTGCTAGCGCTTTCGCCATCCGCGGAGTTCGAGGACGCGCCGCGAAGCATGTTCTCCGGTGTGCGTCTCGATAGCGGATGGTATCTCGTGGTTATCAAGAAGTGCGAACACAAGTTCGTCCGTGAGCCTGCACTTCGGAGAGTATCGGCGGCGGCCGACGTTGTGGCGGCCGCAATCGAAGAGCACGTAATGTTCAGCACTGCGGAGGCGTGGAAGAACGGACATCGCACCTGGAAGGTAACGCATGAATCGGAGTCCGGCCCTCGCCATTTGAAGGAGTTGGGTTCGCTTCCGGACGCGTATCGATCCGTGAAAGGGCGTCTGCTGGCAGCGCAGCAACACGAAGACGAAGGCGCCCGCGAAGTGGATCACATATTTGACGTGCCGCTCGAACTCGCCGAGGCGATTGTGGGATTCAAGCACGACAAAGAGCTGGACGCGCGGTTTGAGATCCTGAAACCCAAAGCCCCGGGCTTGGGCGACGGGCTTCTTTCCCGACTTTTTCGAAAGACGCGAGAACTGCGGTAATGCCATCTCCGAACGAAAAGCTCGGCCTCATCGCCGGCAACGGCAAGTTTCCCTTCCTCATGCTCGACGCCGCGCGCGCGCAGGGATACGAGGTGATTATCGCAGCCATCAAAGAAGAAACCTTCCCTGAGATCGAAGCGCAAGGCGCGGCCGTGCACTGGCTCTCGCTCGGAGAACTTTCCAAGCTCATCGAAACTTTTCAGCGCGAAGGCGTGCGGCGCGCCGTCATGGCCGGGCAAGTCCGGCACAAGCAGATTTTTTCCAGCATCCGGCCGGACTGGCGCCTGGCCAAGCTTCTGCTCTCACTCACCACGCGCAACACCGACTCGCTGCTCGGCGCCGTGGCCAAGGTTCTGGCCGACGAAGGAATCACGCTCGAGAATTCCACGTGGCTGCTCGAACCGCTGCTAGCGAAGTCCGGAGTGCTGACGAAGCGTCAGCCCACCGAGCAGGAACGCAAGAACATCGACTACGGACGTACTGTGGCACGCAACCTCACGCAGCATGACATCGGCCAGACGGTCGTGATCGCCGAATCGGCGTGCGTCGCCGTCGAAGCGATGGAAGGCACCGACGCCACCATCGAGCGTGCCGGTCAGATCGTGCGCTCGATGCACGGGGATGCTTCGACTCTGAGCCGCGCGCTCACCGTGGTGAAGATCGCCAAGCCGAGTCAGGATATGCGCTTCGACGTTCCCGTCGTCGGCGTGAAGACGATCGAAGTCATGCGCGCCGCCGGGGCAACCTGCCTCGCCCTCGATGCCGGCAAGTGTCTGCTGCTCGATGGTGACAAAATCATCGAAGCGGCAAACGCGGCCCAGATCGCAATCGCCGCCGAGTAAGGACTCTCCAATTCATGTCGAGAACCACTGCAGAACGAAATATTGCAGGACCAAACATTGTTGGACCAAACAAGGAGCCAGCCCGAATCGCCGACCAGCTTCGCCGCGCTTTCGACGGCCAAGCGTGGCACGGACCGTCGCTGCTCGAGTTGCTGGAAGACATCGACGCAGTCGCCGCTGCGGCGAAGCCGGTGCCCAACGTTCGCAGCATTTGGGAATTAGTGCTGCACATCTCCGCGTGGGACGCCGCTACCCTCCGCCGCCTCGGCGGAGAAAAATGTCAGCCCACCGGCACCGCGAATTTCCCTCCCGTGCCAAAGCCGACTGAAGTCGCATGGCGCAGGGCCATGTCCGAGATGAAACGCAGGCACGATCGCCTTGTCAAGACCGTAGCCGCGCTGCCCGAATCGCGCCTCGGCGACCGCGTTCCCGGCAAGCGCTACGAGTTCTACCACCTGCTCCATGGAGTAACGCAGCACGAGCTCTATCACACCGGCCAGATTGCAATTCTGAAGAAGGCGAGCGCACAGCTGCGCAGGTCTTAGGTCATAGGTCGCGGGTCTGAGGTCCAGGGTCCAGCGTCTGAGGTCTAAGGTCGCCGTGCCTAAGACCTAACACCCAAGACCTAACACCCAAGACCCAAGACCGACACCCACTCACCATTTCCTGAAAATCACCGCCACCGCCGCCACAATCAGCGCGAACCCTGCTACGTAATTCCAGCGCAGCGGCTGCTTCAAATAAAAAACCGAGAACACGGCGAAGACGGTGAGGGTAATCACTTCCTGAATCGTCTTGAGTTGCGCCGCGCTGAATTCGTAGGACCCGATTCGGTTGGCCGGCACCTGAAAGCAGTATTCAAAAAATGCAATCAGCCAGCTCACCACGATTACTTTATAGAGCGGCACGGCGCGGTATTTCAGGTGACCGTACCAGGCGAAAGTCATAAAAATGTTGGAAATCGTGAGCAGAACGATCGTCCTCATGCGGCTGTGAATCCTTTCTTATTGAAATGCCTCTTTAGGTTTGCGCACGGACGCGCAAAGACCCTAGTTTCTCTTAACTCACACCCGAGACTCGCTATCCAGATGCTCTTTATATCGTTTCCGTTTACAATTTCCTTCCGGCAACCGGCCATCGAGATTTTTCCCTGCCATCGCAAACTCCGACTTCCGTCGTGGTAGTGGGCGCAGGCGTCTTCGGACGCAACCACGCCCGCGTCTACAAAGAACTCGAACAGCAGGGCGAAGCCGTCCGCTTGCTCGGAGTAGTAGATCCGGACGTGAATCGCGCCGACGCCGTCGCCCGCGAGTTCGGTTGCAAGGGGTTCGGCTCGGTCTATCAGCTGCTTACTACGCACAGCGAAGTGCAGGCCGCTTCCGTCGCCGCGCCCACCGTGCATCATCTTCCCGTAGCGCGCGACCTGATGACCTCCGGCGTCGACGTGCTGATCGAAAAGCCGCTCGCTGCCACGCTCGCCGAAGCCGAGGAACTCGTCTCTCTTGCAGCCGCTCACAAACGCATCGCGCAGGTTGGCCACCTCGAGCGCTTCAATCCCGCCGTTCGCGCCACACTGCCCATTCTCAACCAGCCCATGTTTTTCGAGGTGCATCGTCTCAGTGTGTTTACTCCGCGCTCGCTCGACGTGGATGTCGTCCTCGACCTCATGATCCACGACCTCGACATCGTGCTCGCCTTCGCGAAATCCAAAGTCAAGGAAGTTCGTGCGGTCGGCCTTCCGATTCTTTCGGGCAAAGTTGATATCGCCAACGTGCGGCTGGAGTTCGAATCCGGCTGCGTCGCCAACCTGACGGCGAGCCGCGTCTCCACCGAACGCGTGCGCAAGCTGCGATTTTTTCAGCCGCGCCAATACGTCTCGCTCGACTACGGACGCCAGGAAACGCTGGTTTTCACCGTAGGCCAGGACGGGTCTTCACCCGGGTCATCGCCGCTTGGGTTTTCGTCGTTTGGATCCTCGCCGGCGACCCCGTCCGTCAATCCGCAGATCGCCGTCGCCAAGCTTCCCGTAACTTCCGAAGAGCCGCTGCACGCCGAACTCAAGTCATTTCTCCACGCCGTGCGCGGACGTTCCGAGCCGGAGGTTCCGCTCGAAGACGGCCGTCGCGGCCTGGCACTCGCGCTCGATATCGTCACCGCCATCCGCGCGCACGGGAAGAACGTGAACCTCGCCTCCATCGCTAAATAAATGTAGACCACCGTGACGAACCCACCCGAAACAAAGGCGAAATGTATCGATTTACAAATATTTACACGTCCAAGATGTGGCCCATTCGTGGTGGTCAGAATCCATCAAAAGATGCGAAAATGAAGTTATCTTGGTTCCCAGCACGCCGCGAGGACCGGAACAGCTCCGCTGAACCCGGTGCAACGCGGCGAGTGTCTTTTCGTGTCTAACGAGCCAAGCTGAAGCATCTAACCCAGAGCATGCCGATCACGCAGATTCCGTTCCAGGATCCGGTTGCCCCGCCTGAGAAGCCTCAGCCCGAGCAGCTCGGACTCTACGACACCCGCGACTGGGAATCCGCGTATCGCGATCGCGACGCTAACGTTCCTCACCTGCTCATCCAGTTGCAGGACGATCTCACGCGCTCCCGCCGTCGCGAGGCAGCCTGGATTTCGATCATCGCTCACCTGCTTCTGTTTATTGTTCTCTGGCAACTGAAGCTGATCGAAACTCACCTCTGGCGCACAGCCGTAGTGGTCCCGATGATTCCGCCGAAGGATAAGGACGTCACCTTCCTGGCCCTTCCGCCCGATCTGCAGAAGCCAACGCGCCGGCCAGATACGAACATCAGGTCGGACAAGGACCGCATCGCGACGTCGCGGCATCCCGAGCTTGATCCGAAAGAGCTAAGAAAAATTCTGGCCACGCCGCCTCCCGGCCGGCCTGGACCGGCGGCTCCGCGTGCGCCGCAACCGGCGCCGCCGCAGACCACGGCGCAGAGCCAGCAGCCGGCTTCGCAGCAGCCACAGCAATCCCAGGCTCGTCCGCAATTCCAGACTGATCAAACGGCACAATTGCAGGCGCCGCCGCCCAAACCGAATCTGTTCAGCAAATACAGCGGAGGGATGACCGCGGGCGACGCCATTCGCCAGGCCGAAGAAGGAGCTGCTGCCAGCCGTGCAGCTGGCGGAGGGCAGGAGGGCGATTTCGGCCTGGGCACTGCAGCGCGTGGCCGCCAACTAGGCGCCCTCGATATTCTTAGCGATACGCAAGGCGTCGACTTCGGCCCATACCTGGAGCGGCTCCTGCAGGAAGTGCGCGAGCACTGGTACGAGGCAATTCCCGAGTCGGCTGAAATGAAGAAAGGTAAGCTGCAGATCGACTTCGCCATCACCAAAGACGGCAAGCTTACGGCTATGAAGTTAACGGCCACTTCCGGCGACGACGCTCTCGATCGCGCCGCCTGGGCCGGCATCACCGGATCAAATCCGTTTCAACCACTCCCGCCAGCCTTCAACGGGCCATTCCTGGCGCTGCGCTTCCGTTTCTACTACAACCCCGACAAAGCCGATCTGCAGTAGCGCAGGCGGAAATATCAAGATGAAGTATCAGGCGCTTGCGGAATTAGAATTCCATTCCAATTGTCATTCCGAATCGGGCCAAAGGCCCGGTGAGGAACCTGCTTTTCCCCTTCGCCACCACCTGCCCACGGTTCTGAGTCGCTACCCGCCCTCCGGAACAATCCGGAACCCCCGCCGCCCGCCGACTTTGTAGATCGAAAAATCCCGCCGGTCCAAAGTGAAAATCGTCTCGATGCGCTCGCGGCCGGCAAGATAAACCAGAGCGGCATCGGCCAACTGCGGACGAATTTCCTCATACCGTTTCATGATCGCCGCGATCGCGTCAGCCTCCGCCCCGGCCACAGGCAGTAACTCCAGAAAACTGCCGTCGATGCTGCGCAACAATTGCTGTACCGCGCGGAGAGTTTCTCAGAAGCCACGCTGCTTCGGTTATCACCGGCCAGCAGGAAAGCAATGGGCCTGGCATATCGCGGAGAGCATCGACACATGTATCGTGATGCTCGTCTTCACGGGAGAGAATCGCGACCAGCGGTCCGGTATCCACCAGAATCCGCTTCATTTACTTTTTCCGAATCCTTCGAAATGACGGCGATTAGTGCTCAGATCTTTCGGAACGCGCCGCGCGCACCCGATCAGCCCCGCCGCGTTTGCCAGGTCGTAGGCTGAGTGCGAACTATCTCCGCGGCCAAGATACGTCTCCAGCGCGACCCGCACAACGTCGGAAGGTGTCTGCCCCTTGGCCCGGGAACGGGCGCGAAGAAGGGAACCCAGAGTCTTGGGAACACGAACCGTAATGCGCTGCGAAGCCATGATGTCTGACATTTTATCACAACTGTCAGACACAAGCGCCACCGGAATTTTAAAGCGGAGAGGAGTTAGGCGATTGCGGAAGTTACGATTACATTCTCCATTGTCGTTCTGAATCGGTCCGAAGACCCGGTGAGGAACCTGCTTTTTTCCGGCCTCCGCCACTCCTCCCGCAGTCCCACGTCTAGCTCTTGCCCAGATGAATCGACCCATCCCCGGTGCGAATCGTCAGCGAACTTCCGCCGCCGTTCAGTTTGCCGTGGATCTCCCCTTCCCGCATCTTGCCTTCAGTCATGATCGGCATATCGAGATCGATGTGGCCGTCGCTGGTGTGCAGATCGACGTTGGCCGCCATATCGCCCGGCACCTGGAGCGAAACATTGCCGTCGCCGGTCTCGAGCCTCCAGCCCGCATTCAACGACGATCCGGCCCCCGCGTGAATCTCGAGATGTCCGTCGCCGGTCTTGAGATCGAGTTCGTCGAAGCGCCCGCTTGCCCGTATGTGCCCGTCCCCGGTCGCAGCCCGCAGCTTGCCGTCGATGCTGTCCAGCGTTTCCGAGCCGTCGCCGCTGTGCAGATCCATTTCACCCTTCAAGCCGTTGATATCAATCTTGCCGTCGCCCGTGCGCAGATTGACTTTGCCCTCGCGCGGCATCTGGATGATCACCTCCACGCGATGCTGGCCCCAATCGATGGTGAGGCCATGGTGCGGAAAGCGCACGTTAATCTCGACCGCGTCGCCATTCTGATGCTCTTCAATGCGAATGCCGTCTTCGCCGATCTTGTAACGCGTCGTAATCACCTTGGCCTCGATCGTGTTCTGGTCCCACGTCGTCACGCGGATGTTGGCATCGGAAGTCTCAATCCGCAGATCGGGTTTGCCAGTGAGGTTGTAAGTCTTCGACCATTCGTCAGCGAACGCCTGCGGCACGGTGAAAATGCAGACGGCCAAGGTTGCGAATAACAGGGTCCCCAGCAGCGGTCGGAATTTCTTTGCAGCCTTCATACGCTCCTCCGGCGGGCGAGCACACCTACACCCACCCTCTTAGACGGACTTACGCAGCTTCGGTGAGTTTAGTTCCATCTAGACCCGTTGTCATTCCGACACGCGAGCGCAGCGAACGAGGAGGAACCTGCTTTTCCTGCCCGCACGCTGCTCCTTCGGCCATTAGGACGGGCCGCAGCTATTATGACCAGCCACGGCTAAGCGATCCTCTGCTTCACATAGGCCATGCGAATCAGCGTTCGCTCTCCAAACGGCACATACAGCAGCGCCGCGCTCACCGCAAATGCTCCCCCCAGCCCAATCTTCGACATGAGCAAGAACGGCGCAACCGCCCACAACTGATCGAGCGCCAGCACGATAGGAAAGATGCGAAGAAATTTCTCCCCCAGCCGCTGGTAGTCAAAGCCCACCGCGGAAATCAGATAGCAGCGCAACGGAATGCCCACGCCCGCAGTCACCATCACTGCCCCGGCAAGGGCGGTTGCGCCCCATAGCGGAAGAAATGAATCTGCAATGTTCTGGATCGCATGCAGACGAAACAGCGCCGCAAGATAAAAACATAAATACATCACTTGAATCAGCGCAAACAGTCCGCGCGTAATCGCCCGCCGTGGGATTGGCACTTCAAGTTCAGGATGAAACCGAACCGTGGACGCCGCGGCTTCCTCCGGCGCGACGGTACTCACAACACTGACAGCACTTTGGGGAGCCTCATTCTGAACCGGAGCAATAAAGCGGTATCCGCGCCGCGCCAGCGTCTCCACATAGCGCGGGCTCGAGGCCGAGTCTCCCAGCGCCTCGCGCACCTTGTTGATCGCCGTATTCAGGCTGTGATCGAAGTCGACGAAAGTGTCCGAAGGCCACAGTTTCTGCTGCAACTCTTCACGCGTGACCACATCGCCAGCGCGATCGAGCAATAGCGCCAGCACCTGGAACGGCTGCCCCTGCAACCGCAGCTTGACGCCGCCCTTGCGCAGTTCACCCGCGCTAAGATCGAGCTCAAACACTCCAAACCGCGCGATTCTGGTGTGGCTCTGCGGCACGCGCCGAGTGTAGCACCACAACCCGTGTGGAGATGGCGAGCGTGGAGAGAGATGGCGTGGGCACGGACCATGTAGGAACGGGCGCATTCGCCCGTCCAGCGGAGTAAAGCTCGGCAGCCCCTCGCCGTTCGATTGCGACTTAGTCTAGGTGAGCCAAGCCGAGTCGACGCAAGCGCTACAATATCCGCGTGCCCGATCCAGAAAATCCGGACGCTCCCCGCCAGCGTCGCCACGCGGTCTACGCCTCCGAAACCACTGGCCTGCTCCTCATCGCCCTGATGCTGCTCGTGCTGACGCTGGTGCGTTACTGGCACATCATTCACTGGAGCCTGCGCTGAGCGTGGCTTCCAAGCCTCGAGAGGCCGCTGCCCCACTGCTAGTCGTGATCCTCGGCCCCACGGCCAGCGGCAAAACGGCACTGTCTCTCACTCTCGCCGAAAAATTCGCCGGAGAAATCGTGAACTGTGATTCGGTCGCGATGTTCCGCGAATTCGACATCGGCACAGCCAAGCCTACCGCCGCCGAACGGGCGCGCGCGCCGCATCATCTCTTCGATTGCGTCGAACCGACCGCTTACATGACCGCCGGAGAATACTCCCGCCAGGCGCGCGAAGTGCTCACAGAGATCGCCGCAGGCAAGCATTTGCCGATTGTCGTCGGAGGCACGGGTCTCTACCTGCGCGCCTTGCTTGAAGGACTTTTCCCCGGCCCCGAACGCTCCGAAGAATTGCGCGAGCGCCTGCGCGAGCGCGCGGCCAAGCGCGGCTCGGCCTATCTGCACAAAATTCTCCAACGCCTCGATCTCGCCGCCGCCGAAAAAATCCACGCCAACGATACGCCGAAACTGATTCGTGCCATCGAAGTATGCCTCGCTTCGCTGGCGCCTTCCCGTGAACGCGGCTCCCGAGAAAAAGTTCCGCGCCAGAAGATGACCGAACTCTGGCAGCAAGGCCGCGACCCCCTCCAAGGATTCCGCATCGTTCGCCTCGGCCTCGACCCCGACCGTGCCGCACTCTACGAACGCATCAACCACCGAGCCGAGCAAATGTTCGAGACCGGCCTCGTCGAAGAAACCAAGAACCTGCTCGAAAAATACGGACCATCCATCGGCCCCTTGGCCTCGCTCGGCTACAAACAGGCCGTGCAACTCCTGCGCGGAGAACTAACCCGCGAGCAGGCCGTGCAAGCCGCCCAGCAAGCCCACCGCAACTACGCCAAGCGCCAAATGACCTGGTTCCGCCGCGAACCGGAAGTGACCTGGCTGAATGGCTTCGGCGACGATCCAAAAATTCAGCGGGAAGCTCTGGAGCGCGTGGCTGTTGGTGCTAAGGAATGACGATGTGGGGACAGCCGCCGGCTGTCCGTCGGGCGAAGCTCGACCCCGCTGCTGCGGACAAGATACCGCCGGCCTCCGGCCCGACGGACAGCCGAGGGCGGCTGTCCCCACATGGTAGTTGGACTCTGCCTCGGTCCCCTTCTTCTGCTATCGTTTCCTCCATGCCCCGAACCATCGCTGCTCTGCTTCTCGCGTTCGCCCTTGCCCTGCCCGCATTCGCCAAAGATAAAGACAAAGAGAAATTCTCGCACCCCGGCCCCATCCACCTCACCCGCTCCGGCGAGAAGTGGGCGGAGAAGACTCTCCACAAACTCACCGTCGAAGAGAAAATCGGACAGGTCTTCATGGTCTGGTGCCGTGCCAGCTTCCTCAATGTCGAGAGCGCCGAGTACCTGCAATGGCGCGAAGAGATGCAGAAATATCACGTCGGCTCCTTCGCCATGACGGTTCACGTCGACGGCCCGTTCCTGCTCCGCAGCGAGCCTTACGAAGCCGCCGAACTGCTCAACCGTTTGCAGCGCGACTCCAAACTGCCGCTGCTCTTCGCCGCCGACTTCGAGCGCGGAGTCGCCACGCGCCTGATGGGCACCACAAATTTTCCGCACGCGATGGCCTTCGGCGCCGACGGCAAGCCCGACGACGCCGAGACGTTTGGCCGCATCACCGCCGAAGAATCCCGCGCCGTGGGCGTCCACTGGAATTTTTTCCCCGACGCCGACGTGAACTCCAACCCCGCCAACCCCATCATCAACACGCGTTCTTTCGGAGAAGACCCGCAGCAGGTCGGCGACCTCGTCACCGCTTACATCAAGGGAGCGCACGAAGGCGGAATGCTCGTCACGGTAAAACACTTCCCCGGACATGGTGACACCGCGACCGACTCACATCTCGGCGTGGCCAGCGTCAACGTCGATCGCGCGCATCTCGATTCCATCGAGCTTCCGCCGTTCCGCCAGGCCATTGCCGCCGGAGTCGACTCGGTCATGGTGGCGCATGTCACTGTTCCCGCGCTCGATTCCGATCCCAACCACGTCGCGACCATTTCGTCCGCCGTCGTTACCGACCTGCTCGAAAAGCAGCTCGGCTTTAAAGGATTGATCGTCACCGATGCCCTCGACATGGCCGGCCTCACGCACTTGTTCGCCAACGACATCGGCCGCGCTGCCGTCGAGGCTTTCAAAGCCGGCAACGACCTGCTACTCATTCCCGCCGACCTGGGGGCTTCGTACAATGCCATGCTCAAGGCCGTTCAATCGGGAGAAATCTCGCAGGAGCGCTTGGACCGCTCCGTCCTCAAACTGCTGAAAATAAAGGCTTCTCTCGGCTTGAATGAATCCCGCACGGTCGACCCGGCCACCCTAGCTACATCCGTCGGCAAGCCCGAAAACATCGCTTTCGGCCAGCAGGTCGCCAACGACGCCATCACCCTTGTTCGCGAAAACGGCAAGGTTCTTCCTCTCAAATCAAAGGGAACCGCCAAGGCCGGCCTTCCGTATACCACCAAAGAGGAGACGCACAATAACGTCGTCGCCGTGCTCTTCTCCGATGATGTCCGCACCGATTCCGGACGCGCTTTCGGACGCGAATTCCGCTCCCGCATTCCGGACGCGCGCGTGATCTATGTCGACCCGCGGATCGCGGCCGGCATGAGCGATGACATTTTGAAGGCAGTGGACGAGGCGCAAAGCGTGGTGGCTGCAGTCTACGTGATCCCGACCGCGGGCAAGGTCGGCAACTCGATCGCGATGGCCGATGCGACCGGGACGCTGTTGCAGCAGTTGCTCGACCACGCCGCCGCGAAGACCGCGATCGTCGCCATGGGAAATCCGTACCTGGCCAGCGATTTCCCGAAGATCGAGAACTATATGTGCACGTTCTCCAATGCGAGCGTATCGGAAGTTGCCGCGGTGAAGGCGCTCTTCGGGGAGATTCCAGTCCGCGGCCACCTGCCCGTCACCATTCCAAACATTGCCCAACGCGGCGCCGGCCTCGAGCGTCCGGCGCAAGTCGCCAACGGAGGGTCTCCGCATGATTCAAATTAAGAAGCTCCGATTGAAGAACCTACGAATTAGTTTTCAAAGAATCACGATCGTCATCTTAGGTCTGGCCTTTCTTGCCGCACTCCCCGCCTGCAGCGTGAACGTCAAGAAAGGCGACGGTGGCGACGACAAGCAGGTCGACATCAACACGCCCGTCGGCGGCATCCACGTCAGCAAGAATGCCGAACCCGCGGATGTGGGCCTTCCCGTTTATCCCGGCGCCCGCCAGAAGCAAAAAGATTCCGACGGAAGCGACAAGAGCGCCAACGTCAACATCTCGAGCTTCGGCTATGGAGTAAAGGTTGCCGCGCTTCAATATGAGTCCGACGATCCGCCCGGAAAGCTCATCGCTTTCTACAAAGATCAGCTCAAGAAGTACGGCAACGTTCTCATCTGCCACACCAGCCATATGAACGTCGACACGGATATTAAAGACTCCGATCATTCGTCGACTGAGTTGACCTGCGAAGGCGGCGACGGCAAGAACGTTGAACTGAAGGTCGGCACGAAAGAGAACCAGCATATCGTGGCCGTCGAGCCCGACGGAAAGGGATCGACCTTCTCGCTGGTCTACGTCCGCACCCACGGCAAACAGGCCGATATTTAAATTCGTATGGCGGTAGAGTTCAGCCGCAAAGCGGCGAGAGAATAAAGCCAACGGCGCAAGCCGTGGAGTAGCCCAATTCGGAGAGAACAAGCCCCGAGGGGGCGGAAGAAAAGACGGCGCTACGATTTTTCCCGGGAGGGAATCTATATGTTCCGTGAACTAACCCCCGCACTCGCCCTGGCAATATCACTCACTCTGTCCGCCTTCGCCCAGGATTCCTCCACTGCGGACAAATCCTTAGACGTTCGCAGCTCGGTCGGCGACCTGCACGTCGGCAAAGATGCCGACGCCGAGAAGCAGGGCCTACCCCTGTACCCCGGCGCGCGCCCCAAGCGGGACAAGGACAACGACCCCGTCAATTTCGGCCTCCTGACCGAGGCCTTCGGCATGAAACTCATGGTCGCAAAATACGAATCCGATGATCCGCCGTCTAAGATCATCGACTTCTACCGCGGCAAGTTGAAAAAGTTCGGCAAAGTTCTCGAGTGCCATTCCCAAAAGCACAACGGCGACGTAGACATCAACGACGACAAGGACTCGAAGGGCGGCAATAACTCTCATAAAGAGCTGACGTGCGACCAGGATTCGGGCCCAGTCGTCGAACTCAAAGTCGGCACCGAAGACAACCAGCACGTCGTGGCCATCGAACCAAGCGACGCGAGCAAGGGATCGACCTTCGCCCTGGTTTACGTCCGCACCCACAAGCAAGGAGACATCTAGTCCCGCTGGTCATTACCCCTTGTCATCCTGAGCAAAGCGAAGAGCCTGCCCTGAGCTTGTCGAAGGGACCTGTGGACTTGCCGGCACTGCCAGCGCCGCTGACAGGTCCTGCACTTGCACTCAAACGATCGGCGTTGCTGCGACGTCTCTTCGCATCAAATCTACGTGGGGCGAGACCCCTAGCCTCCGCTCAGCCGTGCGATACTTATTCAGGAAGCGCCGCCCTCTCGTCTCTCATGGACCACCCCTGTTACAAGTGCGGACAATCCGTCGAAGAAGGCACGCCTTTCTGTCTGCACTGCTCCGCCCCGCAAATTCGCGTCGTAGTTGCAGAGCCGGCAACCGTCCCAGCCGCGGAACTCGCCGCCACCGCGCAAATCTCAGATGATGTTCCGGCTGCAGAAACCCTCCCTGGAACGGTCCTTTCCATGCGCTGGTCGCAAGCCATCCAGCCCTGTGCCTTGGCTGCGCTGGTTGCCACGTTGCTCATGGTTCTGGGACTGAATGTTTTTGTGACGATGATCAGCGTCGGCTTCCTCGCCGTGGTTTTCTATCGCCAGCGCCACCCGGGAGTCGTAATCAAAGCCAGGGCGGGGGCCAAGCTTGGCGCTTTGAGCGGCCTTCTTTGGTTCGGTGCTGCGTCCGTCCTGGAAGCGATCCTCGCGACCATCCTTCATAAGGGGACGGAAGTCCGCTCCGAGTTGATCAAGAGAATTGATCAGGCCGCTTCGCAAACCACCGACCCGCAAACACTCGCAATGTTCGAGCGCTTCAAGACCCCAGCCGGTATTGAGGCCCTCATGCTGATCGGTTTAGCCTGCGCATTCCTGGCGGCAATCATCCTGGCGGCACTCGGCGGAGCCCTTGGCGGAGCCATCTTCGGCCGCAAAGAAAAATCCTGACGGTCGAAAGTCCCAAAGGTTTCCTTAGTGATCCTTAGTGCCCTTAGTGGTGAATGGTTTTTCCCATCCCAGCGAGAAAGACCCGCCCTTGCAGCCACCCGCACCCACCGCGTATCATGCCCCGTTCGTTACTTCCTTACATGCGATGAATAATCCCGCACGCGGTTCGTTGCTCGGGATCGAACACCTCGAGGCGAAGGATATCCTGGGCCTGCTCAAGCTGGCCCGCCGCATGAATCCGCTGAAGGCCCGTCCGCTGCTCCGCGGCAAGCGCGTCGCGCTTCTGTTTTACGAGCCTTCCACCCGTACCCGCTCCTCCTTCGAATTCGCCGCGAAATCGCTGGGCGCCATGACCACGCTGGTGCAATCCTCCGGATCGAGCATCGAAAAAGGCGAATCCATTCTCGACACCGGCTACACCCTGCAGGAAATCGGGGCCGACTGCATCGTCATGCGCCATCCCGCCGCGGGCGCGCCTTATCTGATGGCGCAGCATCTCGACATTCCCGTCATCAACGCCGGCGATGGCATGCACGAACATCCCTCGCAGGCTCTGCTCGACGCGTTCACTATCCTGAAGCACAAAAAAAAGTTTGAAGGATTGCACATCGCCATCATCGGCGACATCGTTCACAGCCGCGTCGCCCGCAGCGCCTGCCATCTGCTGAGCCGCTTTGGAGTGAAGATCACGCTGTGCGGACCACCGGAGTTCGTGCCTGACGTAGCCGCCACGCTAGCTCCCGGCGCGCGCGTAACCCGTTACCTCGAAGATGCCCTGCGCGGCGTCGACGTAGTTTTTTTGCTGCGCGTGCAAAAAGAGCGCCTGGCCGGAGAGAGAGTCAGCGTCGAGGACTACGTCACGCGCTACCAGGTCAACCCCACACGCCTGAAGCTGGCCCGCCGCGACGCCATCGTGATGCATCCTGGCCCCATCATGCGCGGCCTGGAGTTGACCGCCGAAGTCGCCGACGGCCCGCAATCGGTAATCCGTGACGAAGTCCACAACGGCGTCCCAATGCGAATGGCAATTCTGGCGCGAGCCGTGGGGAAAGCCAAATGAGCGACGGATTCTCACGGATCAACACGGATTTGTTTGAAATAAAGTCCGACACCGGCCGTCCTTGTAAGTAGCCGCGTAGCGGCGTGAGAGTAGAGCCACGGCGCAAGCCGTGGGTCAAGAGTGGAATGCGAGCGAGCCCCGAAGGGGCGAAAGAGAAACTAAGACACAGACTCTGTAGGAACGACAACGCGATTCGGAATCATTGCCGACGCTTCAAAATGCCAACCAACAAATCCAAACCCGGCTCACTTCTGATCAAAGGCGGCCACCTGATCGACCCCGCCGCGAAGATCAACGCGCCCATGGATATCCTCCTGCGCGACGGCCGCGTAGCCGAGATCGCCCTGCCCAACAAAATCCGCGGTAGCGCCGACGAAAAATTCGATGCCCGCGGGCTAATCGTCTCCCCCGGCTTCATCGACCTGCACGTTCACCTGCGCGAGCCGGGTCAAAGCTACAAAGAGACGATCGCCACCGGCACGGCCGCGGCTGCGGCCGGAGGTTTCACCTCCGTCTGCACCATGCCCAACACGGCGCCCGTGGTCGATACGCCCGATTGGGTCGAGTGGCTGCGCAGTCCCGAGCGCGGAGCCGCGGTCAATGTTTTTCCCATCGCCGCCGCGACCCGCGCCAGCCGCGGCGCAACGCTCACCGACTTCGCCGCACTGCAGCGCGCCGGAGCCATCGCCGTCACCGACGATGGCAAGCCCATCCTCGAAGATGAAATCATGCGCGCGGCGTTACGCCTCGGCGCCGAATTAAATTTTCCCGTCGTGCAGCATGCCGAAGACACGCGCCTCACCGAAAACTGTTCCATGAACTTCGGCTCGACCAGTTTTCGCTTAGGTCTGCGCGGCATGTCGGCGGCTGCCGAAGCCAACATCGTCGACCGCGACGTCAATCTCGCGCAGCAGATTCGCGAGTCGCGCCTGCACGTCGCGCATCTTTCCACCTCAGACGCGCTCAAGGCCGTGCGCCGCGGCAAGCGCGCCAAAGCCCGCGTAACCTGTGAAGTCACGCCCCACCACTTCACGCTGCTCGACGAAAACGTCGGCGAATACGACACCAATTTCAAGATGAACCCGCCGCTGCGCTCCGCCATCGACCGGGAAGCCATCCTGGTCGCGCTCGCCGACGGCACCGTCGACGCCATCGCCACCGACCATGCCCCGCATGCCACGCACGAGAAGCAGGTCGAATTCGAGCGCGCCTCATTCGGCATCACCGGACTCGAAACTGCGCTGGCCCTGGCCATCACCAAGTTGCACCGCGATCACAAAATCTCCCTCACGCGAATCGTCGACTTATTCACAGCCGGCCCAGCGCGAGTCTTCGACCTCCGCGCCCGTGGATCGCTGGCCAAAGGCAATCACGCCGACGTAACGATTTTCGATCCTAAAAAGCGCTGGACCTTCGAAGCCGCGAAATCCCGCTCTCTGTCGCACAACACTCCGTTCGACGGCTGGCAGTTCACCGGGAAAGTCGTAGCTACAATCGTCGGCGGCAAAACTGTCTACGGCGCCGACTGAAACTCATATTCATCGAACCGAGAACACAGGAGCCCCTTATGCTTCGTGCAATGCGAGTTGTTCTTTTCCTTGTTCTGGTCTTGAACATCTTTTTGTCCTTCGTTCTCGCCCAATCCCCTGCGCAGGCCCAGCCCGGCGTCGCAGCGGCGGCAACGCCCACCACCTCCGCCGCCAAACAACCGTTCGACATCAATGCCGCCGTCGAAGCCTATCTCGCCAAAATGCCGCCCGCGCGCCGCGCGCGCTCCAACGCGTATTTCGAAGGCGGATACTGGCTACAGCTCTGGGATTTTCTTTCGACCGTCTTCGTCCTGTGGTTGCTCCTCCGCTTTCGCTGGTCGGCGCGCATGCGTGACCTGGCCGAGCACATTACGCGCTTCCGACCTGTGCAGACGGCGCTCTATTGGGTGCAGTTCATTGTCGTGCTCTCTGTGCTGACCTTCCCGCTCACCATGTACGAAGGCTATTTCCGCGAGCACGCTTATGACTTGCTCAATCAGACCTTCGGTCCGTGGATGCGCGACCAGCTAATCGCGCTGGCCGTCGGTGTCATACTCGGCGCGATTCTGATCGTGCCGCTCTTCAGCCTGGTGCGGCGCCTGGGGCAAGGCTGGTGGGTGTGGGGCGCGGCCGTGACGATCCTGTTCTTCGCCTTCGTGAGTCTGATCGAACCGGTGTACGTCGCTCCGCTTTTCAACACCTACAAGAAGCTGGAAGATGCGCGGATCAAAGATCCAATCCTCAGCATGGCGCGCGCTAACGGTATCCCCGCCACCGACGTTTATGAATTTGACGCGTCGAGACAGTCGAATCGAGTTAGTGCCAACGTCAGCGGCTTCGGCAATACGCAGCGAATTTCGCTGAACGACAATCTGCTGAACCGCTGCACTCTCCCCGAAATCCAAACCACCATGGGCCACGAGATGGGTCACTATGTCCTCAACCACGAGTACAAAGGACTGGTCATGATCGGCGTCGTGATCGTGATCGGTTTCGCCTTCCTGAATTGGGGAGTCAACTACTCGCTGGCGCGCTGGGGAGATGCCTGGGGCATTCGCGAAACCACTGATGTCGCCGTCCTGCCCCTCGCGATGATCGTCCTGTCCTTCTACTTTTTCGTGATGACGCCGGTGATCAACACCATCACACGGACCATGGAATTTGAAGCCGACATGTACGGCCTGAACGCCGCCCGCCAACCCGACGGCGAGGCCAACGTCGACATGCTGCTCGGCGAATATCGCAAACTCGATCCCAACCCGCTCGAAGAGTTCATCTTCTTCGACCACCCCAGCGGCCGCACCCGCATCACCGCCGCTATGCGCTGGAAAGCCGAGAATTTGGACACTTCATCGCCAGAAGAAATGGCAAGACCGCTTTTCGACGGCAAGTAAGACAGCGCAATTATGAAGTTGTGTCGAAGCAGCGGTGGCCAATAGCGTGGCTAAGCGACGCTTCCCTCCGCTTGCCCGCAAGCTCCGCACTCAAGCTGATTTCAATAGTCCGCGAACGCCATGATCCAGGGTGTTCACACTAGGATCATCAGGTCTGTAACGAACTGAGACTTGCCGCCGAACTCGAACTTTTCGGCGGGCTGATGCCACCCGCCTGGCAGAAAAGAACGCGGGCCTCCAAAACCCTTCTCCGGTGTAAGGACCATCATCTCCAATCGAGAATTCATACGCGACAGCCAGACGGGCCTGATAGCGGCCGTTGCTTTGCCTGATACGCTCCACGTCCACGGCGGTGATTTGCCCGATGGCCGTGGGCCAACGCCAGGACCAGAACAACGAGACGGCATCATAGAGATCGTTGAACATCTGCGCAACGGAAGTGATTCTGCTACGCCAGGATTCCCATCCTCTTTCCCGCCCGCCCCAACACTTCCAACGCCTGCTCTAACTCTTCCTTGGTATGCGTAGCGGTCATGATCGTCCGAATCCGCGCCTTGCCCTCCGGCACCGTCGGGAACGCAATCCCCGTACCCAACACGCCATCTTTGAACAACTCGCGCGACAAATCCATGGTCAGCTTGCCGTCGCCAATGATGATCGGAGTAATCGGAGTCTCGCTGGCCGGCGTGGCCCGCCCGCCGATATCGAAGCCAAGCAGGCCCAACTCTTTTTTCCAGAAGCGCGTATTCTCCCAGAGCTTCTCGATCCGCTCCGGCTCGTTTTCCAGAACATCGAAAGCCGCAATGCAAGTCGCTGCCACCGACGGCGGATGCGAAGTCGAAAACAAAAACGGCCGCGCCCGGTGATAAAGAAAGTCAATCAGATCGCGCGTCCCGCAAACGTATCCTCCCAAAGCGCCAATGGCCTTTGACAAAGTTCCCACCTGGATATCGACGCGCCCGTGCACGTTGAAGTGATCGATGGTCCCGCGACCGTTGCGCCCCAAAACTCCGGAAGCGTGCGCATCGTCGACCATCATGATGGCGCCATACTTCTCCGCTAGATCGCACAGCGCGGGCAGCGGGCCAATATCTCCATCCATCGAAAAAACGCCGTCGGTGATCAGCAGTTTCTTGCCCGGCTGATCCTTGATGCTGGCCAACTGCTCTTCCGCATGCGCAATGTCCTTGTGCCGAAAAACCAGAATCTTCGCCTTCGACAGCCGCGCGCCGTCGATGATCGACGCGTGATTCAGCGCATCAGAAATAATGAAATCTTCCTTGCCCAGCACAGCCGAAACCGTCCCCGCATTGGCCGCGAAGCCCGACTGGAAGACCACGCACGCCTCCACATTCTTGAAGCGCGCGATCTTTTCCTCCAGCTCCATGTGAATCTTCATTGTCCCGGCGATGGTCCGCACCGCACCCGATCCCACGCCATATTTGCGTGTGGCATCGAGCGCCGCCTCGCGGAGCTTCGGATGCGTGGTCAGCCCCAAATAATTATTCGACGCCAGATTGATAACTCTCTTCCCATCAAACGTGCAGACGGCCGCCTGCTCGTCGTCGAGCACGCGCAGCTTGAAATGCGTTCCCTTGGCCTTGAGTTCGTTGAGCTGGTCAGTCAGATAAGAAAGCGGGTTAGTGCGGGTTGCGGTGGTCATGAGTGCCTCGAGAACTTCTCTTGCGGATTTAACGCGGATCGCCCAAGAACGACGCTATTCGATTCTAAGACCAGTTGCACCCGGTATACCAAGACGGACGTCCGTCGTCAGGACCGTACCACTTCCAATCGTCAAGTGTAGCCACGAATAGGCCGCGGTCGTAACGACGATAGGAGTCAGAAAGATTGGAAGCGTAGTATCCCAGGTCGCTTCTCGACGCGGCTGAATCGTCAGCGGCAACACGACCGGTAACGGTGCCCCTTAAGCCGCCAAAGTCGTGTACGAGGGCTTCGAAAATTTCCGATTCGCCGGACGGGGCCACCATGGTGAATGGAGCTGTGACTCTGATTCCGAGGTCGGCAGCCGCCATCAGCCACGCTTGCACGATCTCCATGTCCACGGTTCTTGTTTGTGTGTTCATTCAGCTGGGTCGGCCAAGAACTCACCGCACCCCATTCGGATAAACCAGAATCTTGCTGGCCTCGCCCGTCTTCAGCCGCTCCATCGCCTTCGCGAAATCCTTCATCGGGATCCGGTCCGTAATCGCCGGATGCAGGTCGAGCTTGCCCGCCTTCAGCAGCGCGGTCATCTGATACCAGGTCTGATACATACGGCGTCCATTGATCCCCTGCACCGTAATGCCCTTAAAAATAATGTCTTCAGAAAAGTTCAACGAGATCGGCTTCGAGGTCAGTCCCAGCAAGGAAATTCTTCCCCCGCGCCGGACGATATCAAAGGCGGTCCGAATCGAATCCGGATGCCCGGCCATTTCGAGCACGACGTCCACGCCCAGGCCGCCCGTCTTCTCCATGACAATGGCCTTCACATCTTCTTTCGCCGGATTCAGAACATAGTCAGCCTTCATCTGCCGCGCAACCGCCGCGCGATGCTCATTCACTTCAATCGCGAACACCGAAGTCGCGCCCACGGCGCTGGCCACGGCAATGGCAAACAGCCCGATCGGCCCGCATCCTGTCACTGCAACCGTCTTTGCCGCGATCTCCCCCGCCAGCACCGTGTGCACTGCGTTCCCCAGCGGATCGAGAATCGAGGCATACTCCTGGGGAATCGCCGGATCGAGCTTCCAGATATTCGACTCCGGAATCACCACGTATTCCGCAAACGCTCCGTCGGCGTCGACCCCGATAATTTTCACGTTCTGGCAGATGTGCGCTTCGCCGGTGCGGCACTGCAGGCACTTGCCGCAGGCCACGTGCATTTCGGCCGAAACAAAATCGCCTTCCTTCACGCTGGTGACCTCGGAGCCGAACGCGGCCACTTCCCCGCAAAACTCATGCCCCGGAATCAACGGCGGATGAATGCGGTTCTGCGCCCAGCGGTCCCAGTTATAAATATGCAAATCGGTGCCGCAGATCGACGCGATCTTCACCCTCACCAGCACGTCGCTGGGCCCAAACGCGGGGATTTTGACTTCGCGAATAACCGCGCCCGGCGCGGCTTCTGCCTTGACGACGGCGAGCATTGTATTCGGCATGACAACCTTATGAATTCAGACTCAAACACAAAACATATGATTCTAGCACCGCAACGCCGGCTCGCCCCGGAATACCGGCTCAGGGGTAGTGTCCTAATTTCGATTCTGACTTTCTTTGCAACCTCTGCGAGACCTTAGCGTCCTTGGCGGTCAAAAGCTTCTGTTTCGAAAGGAGGACACCACCCGAATTGGGCCGTCCGGCAAATTAGTTAGCCGCCCAGGGCGATAACTGCATCGAAGCACCGTGCCGTCGCTTAGGCACACGAGGTGACGGCTGTGCGCTCCCGCGTTCTTTCCATTTTGCTGATTTTGAGTTGTTTCCTTTCCGGCGTTGCGGCATCCGCGTCTTCGGTCCCGGTGCGCCACAGAGTAGGCCTGATTCACGGCTTCCTGGTACTCAGCACGCTGGATGGCGTCCCCATCGCGGCCGGCGACCTGACCCAGATCGCTCGCGGCGATCAAGTCACAATTCAGCTCGCATTCCACTTCAAAGACGGTTCGCGGCAAGAGGAAACCACCGTTTTTTCGCAGCGCGGCGACTTCCGGCTCATCTCCTATCACATGCTGCAGAAGGGGCCTTCGTTCAAGAACCCAAGTGATCTCTCGATCTCGTGCGCCACCGGGCAGGTTACGGTTCGCTACACCGATAATGATGGGAAAGAGAAAGTAGCCAGCGAGCATATGACGCTGCCGCCCGACCTAGGCAACGGTCTGATTCCCACGCTGCTGATGAATCTGCGGGCCGGCACGCCGCAGCTCATAGTTCCCATCGTGGTGGCTGCGCCGAAGCCCAGGCTGGTGAAGATCGCGGTGAATGCCCAGGGTCCGGAGCCTTTTTCCCTCGTGGGATTCAGTCGCGAGGCCCTCCACTATGTCGCCAAGGTTGACATTGGCGGCGTCGCCGGCGTGGTTGCGCCCATGGTAGGTAAACAGCCGCCAGATATGCAGATCTGGATTCTTGGCGGAGACGCCCCAGTCGTCATAAAGTCCGAGACGCTGTCCTACATGGGAGGCCCACTCTGGCGCACTGAACTGGCCTCGCCCACCTGGCCCCAAGCATCGCCCCCGGATTCGAAAAGCGCAGACGCCACCAAACACTAGCCGGAGCGAGCAAGGTCGTCTCCGTGGGGGTAGCGTAAAATCGGCTGGATGCGAGCCGCTCTCGAGGCCGGTTTCATTTTGCTCGTCGCGGTTTTCGCGCTCCCAACCGCTGCGTCGCCGCCTACCTCGCCCGTTTCACGCCAAGACTTCACGAAACGCCTGGTTGCAGCCGCCATCGAGCGTACCCATCATCCTGTTCGCTACGTATCGGAGTACGTCCGCATCCCCTATCCGGGTGGCGATGTTCCCGCCGATACCGGAGTTTGCACCGACGAGATCATCCGCTCCTACCGGGCCGTGGGCATCGACCTGCAAAAGGAAGTTCACGAAGACATGCTGCAGAATTTCGCGGCCTACCCGAACAAGCGGCGTTGGTTCCTCGCCCATCCCGACTCGAACATCGACCATCGCCGCGTGCCGAATCTGATGGTCTTTTTCCAGCGTAAGGGAGAAACCCTGCCCATTACGAACCGCGCGGACGGTTACGCGCCCGGCGATCTCGTCACCTGGGACTTGGGAGGGAACGTCCCCCACATCGGCATCGTGGTCGACCAAAAATCGCGTTGGAGCGGGCGCTACATGGTCGTCCACAACATTGGCGAAGGACCGAAAATGGAAGACGTTCTTTTCAACTGGAAGATCACCGGGCACTACCGGTACTTCGGACCGCCTTCGTAGGAGACTATGTGGGGACACCCGCCGGCTGTTCGCCCGGGCTCGAGCCCGCCTTCGTGGGATCACTTCTGACTTACCACCCGGCAAGGTTTCGGCGCGACCGTTTTGAACTCCTCCCAACTTTAAATGCCGCTGCTCGTCGGTGGAACGAGCGGATACGGAGCCGTCAAGGCCGCTGCTGGCCTAGCCTCTAGCTCCAATTCGAATCCCCCAACCCATTTTGCAAAGAGGTTGTAGAGCAGCGCCCCGATCGCTCCGACTATAAATCCCAATCCTCCGTAGAAGACCGGCGCAACGATAGCCAGAATGACGCCTACTATTCCGGCAAAGGGATTGTTCGACTGTCCCGCCATCGACCCAAACGCCGATCCAAGTAGCCCGATGATCAGAAAGAAGGGCACAAGAATCAGGCCCATGCAGCCATAGATCATTCCCATAATCTTGGCCACCGACATCACCCCAACCGACTTTACGATGTGCATAGATTCCTTTCCTTCCCGATCAAAGTTCTCCCGGCAGCACTCCAAGAATTGCCGGACGTTGTTAGCCTTTAGCCCCAGCCTCCGCCGCCGGGACTTTCAATCCGAATCCGTTCGCCCTTTCGCAGCCGCGTGCTGAATTTTCCCGGCATCGTCTCGACCGAGCCATCGCACCGCGTGACGAAAGCCGTCCCCGCCGCGCCGTCTTTACCTCCAGCCAATCCCCACGGACCGCGCGCGCGACGGTCTGCCAGCAGCGTCACTTCGCAATCGGTCAGCACCTCGATCTCGCGCACAATTCCATCCCCGCCCCGAAAATCTCCCTCCCCGCCGCTGCCCGTCCGCAACGAATACCGACGCACCCGCAGCGGATAGGCATACTCCAGCGCCTCCGCCGGAGTGTTCAGCGAATTCGTCATGTGCGTGTGCACGCCCGAAACGCCCGCCTTGCCCGGCCGCGCGCCCATGCCACCGGCAATCGTCTCGTAATAAGCGAACGGTTCGCCGGTGCGAGGGTCAATCCCGCCGATCGTCAGATTATTCATCGTCCCCGAAGCCGCCGCCGGGATTCGATCCGGAACGGCCTGCGCCAGCGCCCTCAGCAGCACGTCGACTATACGTTGCGAGGTCTCGACATTCCCTCCCGCCACGGCCGCTGGCAGACGCGCATTTACGATCGTGCCCTCTGGCGCGACGACCCCAATCGGTCGCATCAGCCCCGCCGCTGCCGGAACGTCCTCCGCCAGCAGACATCGAAACACGTAGAAGCACGCCGAATAAGTAATCGCCGCCACAGCATTCACGCTGCCCTCAACCTGCGGATCGCTCCCAGTAAAGTCAACGGTAACCATTGGCTGAGTCGGACGCGGTCGGAACAATGTGGGGACAGCCGCCCTCGGCTGTCCGGCGGGTCGAAGACCCGCTTGCTTTTCTGCTGACCCCAAATCGAGCTGCGCTCGATGGACAGCCGAGGGCGGCTGTCCCCACACTCTCACGGCCACCGCAATCTTCACCGTCCGCTCCGAAATCCCGTCCCCATCCAAAAAATCCTCCGCGCGGTATTCTCCCGCGGGCACGCGCTCCAGAAACGCACGCATCAACTCTTCTGAATAATCCTGCAGTTCAGTAGCGGCCTTCCGGGCGCGTTCCAGCCCGTATCGCGCGCACACCTCGCCGAGCCGCTCCGCCCCGGTATGGCAGGCCGCAATCTGCGCTCCCAGATCGCCTTCGCGTTCCTGGGGCGTACGAACATTATTGAGCAGCATCGCCAGGACATCGCGCTCCATCGCTCCCGCCCGCATCAGCTTCACCGGAGGAATTCTCACGCCCTCCTGATAAATCTCGCGGCACAGCCCCATCGATCCCGCATAAGCCCCGCCCACGTCGGCATGGTGCGCCCGCGAAGCCACATAGAAATCAGGCTGAGTCTGCGAGGGGCCTGTGTGGAGCAGACTCATGTGGCCGCGGGCGCCGCGCCCGCGTAGGCTTGAGAGGCGCGCAGGTTCCTTGCCGAGGGATTTTTCCGTCCTCGTCTGCGTCACAAACACCGGCGCCACCAGCGTGATATCCGGCAGATGCGTTCCCCCGCGAAACGGATCGTTCAACATCACCACATCGCCCGCCGCCATCGCACCCGCATCAATCGCGGCCCGCACCGACATCGGCATCGACCCCAGATGCACCGGCATGTGGTCGCCCATGGCAATCACCTCGCCCGCGCCATCGAAAACCGCACACGAATAATCGCGCCGTTCCTTGATGTTCGGTGAAAACGCCGTCCGCCGCAGCGCCGCTCCCATCTCCTCGGCAATCGAGTGATACAGACTCTTGAAGATTTCCAGCTCGACAGGATCACGCCGCATGCAGCGCAGTGTACTACCGGTCGTTGGTGGGTAGTCGTTGGTCGTTAGGCAAAACTTAAACCCCCGAACACGCGCTCTCCGTTTTGCCAACGACCAAAGACTAACGACCGCCCTCAAGAATTCCGGATCAAACTGCAAATTTGTGTTGACACTTTGTTCATACTCCCGCAATATCTTGTGTCATAGGGCCTTCCCACACTATGAGTTGGGTGGGCCCTTCAAGTACGGGCCCAAGTTCGGAAACCTTGCAAGGGAAAATCGTTCACGGAGGCACCTTCAATGGCAACGAAAAAGAAGGCAAAAAAGAAGAAACACTAACCGCCGGCGAGGGCGAACCTCGCACCCACAACGAATTTCACTGGCCTCTTGAGAGAAGCACCTCTTAAGAGGCTTTTCCTTTTTCGGCGTCAGCGCTGAAAATAGAATCGAATGAGCGGCCATCAGATTTCCCTTCGTCCGGCTCGCGCCGAAGATATTGACTTCTGCGAGGCTCTGTATTTCAGCGGCATGGACCGCATCATTCGAGAATTGAACCTCGACATGGCCGCCCAGGTGGTGAGTTTTCACAAGCAGTGGGAGCTGTCGCAGGTTCGCATCATCGTTTTCGACGGCGCCGACATCGGCTGGTTGCAGACCGCGACGCAAGAGGACTCGCTCTTTCTTACACAACTCTTCGTAGACGCCTCTTTCCAGCGGCGCGGCATCGGCACCGAGGTGATCCATCGCGTGATTGACGAAGCGGCGCGCGCTCATCTTGCGGTGACGCTGGACGTGGTGAAAATTAACCCCGCCCTGCGACTCTATGAACGGCTGGGGTTCCGCATCATCGGCGGGGAAGAGCGCAAGTTCTACATGAGGCGCGATCTTGATGCGGAGCCGCCGATTTCAACCTGAAACACCCGCGAAATTCCTGCTATCTCTCGCCCTACCTGTGTCACAATAGGCAATCCGATGGGGCATTGATTGCGGAAAAATCGATAACGGCGTCGGAGCCTGGCACTCAACATTCATGTCGCCAAGAAAAAAATCGGCCGGCAAGCACACCGCGGATGCAGTCCTCATCCCTGACAAACTTTATTTCCGCATCGGCGAAGTCGCCACGCTCTGCCACCTGCCCGCCTACGTGCTGCGTTTCTGGGAGTCTGAATTTCCCCAACTCAAGCCGGTGAAAGGCAGCACCGGTCAGCGCATGTACCGCAAGCGCGACGTTGAGAGCGTTCTCCGCATCAAGCAGTTGCTCTACGAACAGGGATTCACCATCGCCGGCGCCCGCCAGCAGCTCCGCGCCGAACACAAGGCCGACAAGTCGCAGACCGCGATTCCGTTTCCAACTCACTCCGCCTCGGAGATCCAGCATATCCGCCAGGGCCTCTGCGAAATTCTCACGCTGCTCTCCACCCGCCGCACCGGATAAGGAACACCGCTCACAAGGATTTGTTTTGAAAGGGTGCGGCTTCAAGCCGCGCCGTAACTGCCGCTGGGGAGTACGCAGTTGAACCCCGTTCCCCTTCTGGCCTAGAATCTCTGCTCCATGCCGTCGGAGCCCCTACAAGTCGAGCGTCTCGATCGCGGGGTCCTAAGCCTGCACGGCCCGCTTACCATGGAGAACGTTCCGCCATTCCTGAACGCGGTCCGGCGCGAGGACGCGCGCACCGTGATCCTCGATTTCTCCGACGTTCCTTATCTGGATTCTTCCGGCCTCGGTTCCCTGGTGAGCGCAGGCACTTCCTGCGTGAAATCCGGACGCCGCCTCGCCCTCACAGGCATCAACCAGCGCGTGCGCAAGGTCCTCGAAATTACCCGCGTCGAACAGGTCTTCCTGATCTTCCCCACGCTCGACGACGCCCTGGAAGCCTTCACCAACGCCGGCACCGCCTAGTTGTTACGGAGCCCCTACGCCGCGCATCCGGCCTTTCCCTTCGTGCTCCCGGCATTCACCGCGTCGAGACAGATGCGCGTAACCCGCGCCGTCTCCTGCACCAGATCGCTGCTCACCTGATCGCCGTCGCCCGCCATCACCGAACCCGCGGCCAGCGCGAACCGCAACGCATCTGCCTGATCCTCAAAATACAGAACCACTTGTCCCGACATAGACTTCTCCCTGGAGACTCTGTGTTGGAAATATCTTCATTCGAGCCATCGGCTTTGCAAAGATCGACGACACGCCCGCCCAGCGCCATAACTGGCCACTGATCACTGTCCCCTGCCCACTGCCCTCCCACCCCGCCTTCTTCGTAACCTTAGCCCGATTTTCAAAGAAGCCCCGCCGTCCTCAAAGTATCCCTCTTGGTTCTCATAAAATCGAAAGGACACCGAGCCTTCCTTCGTGGACCTTAGTGTCCTTAGTGGTGAATGATCTCCCGGACGACCTAAACGGAACCCGAAGCCTATACTGTTCCCCATGCCCGTAGTGATCTCCCTGCTCCGCGGCGTAAACGTAGGCGGCCGCCACCTGATAAAAATGGACGCCCTCCGCTCCCTCTACGCCTCCCTCAAGCTCGAAGACGTCCGCACCCACCTGCAGAGCGGCAACGTAATCTTCCGCACCAAAGAAAAGGATCTCTCCAAGCTGGCGGGCAAGATCCAAGCCGCTATCGAGCGCACCTACGGATTCCGTCCCGAAATCATGCTCCGCACCCCCGCCGACTTCCGCCAAGCCATCGCCGCCACTCCGTTTCCCGCCAGCCGCAATCTGCACCCCAGCAAGATCATTGTCACGTTCCTCGCGGCCGAGCCCGCCGCCGAAGCTAGGGCCGCGCTCAAAGCCCTCAAGCCCCACCCCGAAGAAGTCCATCTCAAAGGCCGCGAACTCTACATCTACTTCCCCGACGGCATGGGCCAATCCAGGCTCTGGTCGGCCGCCGAAAAGATGTTGAAGACCCCCGGCACCGCCCGCAACTGGAACAGCGTAACCAAAATGCTGGCCATCGCCGAAGAAATGGAATCGGAGCCGATAAACGCACGTGGCGAAGCCGGAAAGCGCTCGCGAAGTCTCAAGCGAAGTGAAGGACTGTCACTCCGTAAGACTCAATGAGGTATCGCTTCCCATGGACGGGAGCGCACCGTCTCCCGGAAATATTCGATCGCGAGGTGAACCTCCCGGATGGTCTGTGTCCCCGCCAGTCGATCAAGGTAGAGGTTGCGCCGGGCCACGGCAGCGAGATCGAACGCCCAGAGCAGACTCATGAGCGGGTTGATAAAGAGCTTGCTGCTCTGTGTGCGCGGATTCCGGTGGTAGTCACCGAAGTGTCCCTCGATGGCCGAGACGATGCTTCCATTAACGATGCTGGGCCGCTCCGAGGTTGCTAAATCTGCGGCGTTAACCGCGTCGACATAAAAACGAACTTCGGGCATTCGCTCCAGCAAAGCGGCGGCACCGAGAAACGCACCCTCGGCGGCCAAGGCAGCCACGTTCTCCAGCCAATGCGCGTGGCAGACGCCGTGGTATGTGTCGACGCCGAATCCGACACAGCCAACGACCCGCGTCGGCACATTCACCCCAGCGACTGCGGCAAGGCTCGCCATGTCTTCCGAGGGCGTGCCTAGGCCCGACTCATCCCCACGGAGAAGGATGTCCGTTCCGCCGTCGACGAGCACAATCGCGTCCAGGCCGAGCGATTGCACAAGATGGGCATAGCCCTCCCGAATGGGTACAACGCCCAGTCTTTCGAACGCATAGACCGTAGCGCTCTGCTTACCTCGGGAGAGAAACTGAGCCAAGGCGCGCTCAGGAAAATATAATTCCTGCCCGGTCGTTGTTGGCTGAACTGAGTAGAGGGCCTGCGTCAGCGGCTGCGCGTTTGTAGTGCCGAGGGAAACAAACGAAAGATTTGCGAGAAAGACCCTCTTTCCAAGCAGCCGCAGGCGTTCGTAAATCGGAAGTCCGGCATACACGTCGAAGCCGCCGCCAGCGCCGGCAACCAAGACGCATTCACTGTTTTCGATTGCCGACGGCAGACGCAGTTCATCCACGGAAAAATCGCCTCGGAGACAACCACATTATAGATGTGCGCGGAATTAGGAGCCGGCTGGCCCATTCAAGCCCGCCTTTGGCTTGAGTGGCGATTCGAGCCTGGGGCTGCCCTCAAGCGCAAGCTGAGAGCTGAAAGCTGAAAGCTAGAAGATTTGGTCGGGACGGGCAGATTTGAGCCGCCCCCTCGCACCCCAGGTGGGCTTTGCGCCCAGTTCACCACGAACTGTGGAATCAACGGGTTGAGAAGCAATTCCCTCTTCGACAACACTAAGGCTAGTCATCAATGAAAAGCGAGTTGTTTTACAAAGATCGCTGAGCTAACTTGGCGCGGCCTGGTGAATGGCCGTGAGGCTCCGCACCTCACGCGCTGCAGTCTTTCCGGCACCTAATCTCCGGCGGTATCGAGCAATACCATCGTCTAATTGTTACGCTGCCGCGGTTGTGGGTTAATCAACATTTGCTCGGTAAACCGCAAGCGGGAATTCTGCGGCAGCAAAACCCAAGGGATTTAGGAGAACAAACAAATGATCGGCGGCTTTCGCCTACATTGGGTGCAGCAGAACTTGAGGCGGCTCCTTTGTTGCGGTGCAATCCTTCCTTTGGCAAGCGTGGGGGCTGCCGGTCAACAAAGTGATCAGCTGCAGGAGCAGCTGCAGCAACTGAAACTGGAGTATGAGACAACGACGCACGACCTAGAGCAGCGGATTGCAGCGCTGCAAGAGAAAATCGATAAGGAAAAACAAGACCGAGAACAACAGGCTGCAAAAGACGAGGCAGAGGGTGCTAAGGAAAAACGGGCGACGGTCTCGGCGGCAGAGTTGGCAGCCCAGGAAGCCAAGAAGAGTCTTTTCGGGTCCCATCAGGCAGGCGGAAAGTTTCAAGGCGATGTTGCTTCTGAACCGTCCTATGACCTCTTGCAGGAGGCGGACGAGAAGATTGAGAAGCTGCAGGAGCGGGAAAGCCTTTTTGAGTTTCACGGATATGTTCGCTCCGGTTACGGCCTGAACAGCGTCGGCGGGCAACAGGTTGCCTTTGAAGCCCCGGGATCTGAGGCCAAGTACCGCCTGGGAAATGAAGCGGAGACTTATGCAGAATTGATCCTTGTCAACAACTGGGTCAACCCGGACCATGAGGCCGACAGGGCGTGGTTCAGAAGCGAGTTCATGGTAGAAGCGAACACCTCGAACTCTGAGAACTATGGCCCGGTCGGTAATTCTGTCGGCGCCGATCAGTACCGTTTCCGTGAAGCTTTCATTCAGGCAGGCAATGTCTTCGAGAGCCAGCCCCACGCCAAGTTCTGGGTGGGCGAGAGATACTACCGCCGGCAACACATCGACAGCGACGATTTTTATCCTTTGGATATGAGCGGTTACGGCGGTGGTGTGGAAGACTTGAATATCGGAGTGGGCAAGATCGCCGTGGCGTTCATTAGCGCCGCCCGACCTGACGTCGTCACTGAAAACGGCAATCTGGCAAAGAGCAACATTGATGTTCGTCTCTATGGTCTTAAGGCACCCGTAGGTCTGTGGGGCGTTTGGTTCGATTACGCAACATCAAAGGGAGGCACAGTCACATCGGCAACCGCTCCCGGCATAACGTCTCTCACCACCATTCCTACGAGCGATGGCTACGCGTTCGGGTTTAAACATGAGCAGTTGGAGTGGCATGGCGGCTATAACACATTCATGATCCAGTACGGTACGGGAGCGGCCAGCAACTTCAGTAATCCTGGGAACGGCACCACTATCCCGAATCCGACACCCTATATCAACTTCTCGAGACAGCTTCTTTTTACCGAGCAAATGGTCTTTCAACCGAACGACAAGTTTGCAGTTATGCCAATCTTCGTCTACCAGCGAACCAAAGACGGGGATCCGCAGCACGACTGGGTGCAGTGGGCATCGTTTGGCGTAAGGCCGGAGGTCTTCTTCACGAAACACCTTTCGCTGGCTGGCGACTGCGGTTTCGATCATACGCACCTCCCCGGGTCCTACAACGGTTGGCTGCGTAAATGCACCATCGCGCCACAAATCGGACCGGATAGAAAGTTCTTCGGCCGCCCGGTGCTGCGCGCGTTCGTGACCTATGCCAACTGGTCGGACGGATTCCGCGGCTTTGTAGGCGGGGTGCCGTTCCAGAATCGAACCAGCGGGATGAGCTACGGCGTACAGGCCGAGCATTGGTGGTAGGAAGCAGGGCCACAGGAGCCTCCAGAGGCGTGGGGTCAAAGTCTCACGCGAAATTCGGCTACCGTCTCTAAGCTGCTGATTTCTAAGTAATGGTCGGGACGGGCAGATTTGAACTGCCGACCCCTCGCACCCCAAGCGAGTGCTCTACCAGGCTGAGCCACGTCCCGACAAGGAAGGATTCCGCCAGTTCAACGATCGCCCGCAGGCAGCCCGCCATCCCCGGCAGAGGGGTTTCACTTTGAAAGTTTACACTAGTGGCCGCCGATCCGGAATTCCAGGACAGGCAAAGGGCAGGAGTCATCCTGAGCGAAGCCGCTCTTGAGGCGGAGCGAAGGATCTCGCGCGTGTCTTCCCGGTCGTTCGAGACGACCCGCGAGCTACTCCAGATCCCGCCAATTCCCTCCCACGCCCAGATCCACCCGCAGCGGCACCGCCAACTCATGCGCCTCCTCCATATACTCCCGCACCAGCGACCGCATGACGTCCACTTCATTCTCCGGGACTTCAAACACAAGTTCGTCATGCACCTGCAGCGTCATCCGCGACTTCATCTCGCGCTCGCGCAGCGCCTCATCAATGCGGATCATCGCAATCTTGATCAAGTCCGCCGCCGTCCCCTGCAGCGGAGTATTCACCGCCGTGCGCTCGGCAAAACCGCGCTGGTTCGAATTCTTGCTGTTGATGTCCGGGATCGGCCGCACCCTCCCGAACAGCGTTCTCACCTTCATCTCGCGCCGCGCCCCCTCCAGCGTCTTGTCGATAAACGCGCGCACGCCCGCGTACTTCTCAAAATAATTTGCGATGAACTGCTTCGCCTCGCTCGGCTCGATGCCCAGCTGTTGCGAGAGGCCAAACGCCGAAAGCCCATACACAATGCCGAAGTTCACCACCTTCGCCTGCCGCCGGTGTTCGGGCGTGACCAGCAGCGGCGGCACGTCAAACACCTGCGCCGCCGTCAGCGTATGAATGTCGTCACCGCGCCTGTACGCGTCCACCAGCAGGGGATCGCGCGAAAAGTGCGCAAGCAGCCGCAACTCGATCTGCGAATAATCTGCCGTCAGCAAAACGTGCCCCGGCTCGGCAATAAACGCCGCCCGAATCCCGCGCCCCAGCTCCGTGCGAATCGGAATATTCTGCAGATTCGGATTCGCCGATGAAAGCCGCCCCGTTGCCGTCCCCGTCTGCCCGAACGTCGTATGCAGCCGCCCGGTCGCAGGATTGATCAGCGCCGGCAGCGCATCCACATAAGTCGACTTCAACTTCGTCAGCTGCCGGTAATCCAGCACCATCCGCGCAATCGGATAATTCTCTGCCAGCTCTTCCAATACATCGACCGCCGTCGATATCGCCCGTCCCTTGCCGTATTTCACCGGCTTCGGCAGGTTCATGCGATTAAACAAAACGTCGCCCAGCTGCTTCGGCGACCCGACATTGAATTCCATCCCCGCCGCTTCGTAAATCTCTTTCGCCTTCGCGTCAGCCTCGCGCTCGAGTTCGATCGACATCTTCGCCAACGCCGAAGTATCGATCTTCACCCCCGCCGCTTCCATGCGCGCCAGCACCGGAACCAGCGGCAAGTCCATCTCTTCATAAAGTTTCGCGAGCCCCGCCTGCTCCACTTCGTCGCGCAGCACCCCTGTCAGCCTCGCCGTAATGTCCGCCGACTCCGCCAGTCCACCAGAAAGCTTCAAATTGAACCGCCGCAAAGCAACTTCCGCCAGCTGATGCGACGAGTAAGTCGGATCGAGCAGATACGAGTACAACATCGAATCATGCTTCACCCCCGCCGGCTCGATCCCGAGCGGAGCCAGCGCATGAGTGGCAGCTTTCAAATCGTGAATGGCCTTTGGCACCGCAGCATCCGTCAAAACTGCCCGCAACCATTCGGCCGCCTCACCCGAATTGAGCTTCACGACCGTAGCCGTGCCCGGCGCCGCAGAAATCGCAACCCGCCGCGCTTCCGCCACCGGAACCACTTCCAGCGCCAGCCCCGATTCCGACATGAACGAAAGTTGCGAGTCGTCCTCCTCTTTGTCAGCGTTGCCCTCATCAGTTTCCACAACCGCCCGCGGCGCTTCCAATTCCACCGCGACCGCGAGAGCCCCGTCTCCCGCGGCCCGCACCACGCGATCCACATCGGCCGCCGACGTCGCCTCGCCGTAATCTCCTTCGCGATTTTCGACGACCGGCAACAACTCCTTCAGCAGAGAAGTAAATTCCAGCTCCGTAAACAGCGCCCGCAGCGCATCCACATCCGGCTCGCCCGCGCGCATCGCCTCAACATCCAGTTCCACCGGCACATTCGTATCGATCGTCGCCATGCTCTTGCTGAACAGAATCGTCTCGCGATTATTCAGCAGCGACTCACGATATGTTTTCTTCTCAACCTCCGCCGCGCGCTCCAGCGCCCGCTCCACCGTTCCAAATCTCCGGATAATCTCCACCGACCCCTTGTCGCCAATCCCCGGTGCCCCTGGAATGTTATCGATCGCATCCCCGCGCAGCGCCATCACATCCACAACTCGCTCCGGCGGCACGCCCAGAATTTCCTCCACCTTCGCCGCATCGCAAATCAAATTATCTTTCGGCGGATTCAGGATCTGCACTTTGTCGTTCACCAGCTGCATCATGTCCTTGTCGCTCGAAACCACATACACCGGATGCGAAGCCTCGGCCGCTTTCCGCGCCAGCGTGCCGATCAAATCGTCCGCCTCAAACCGCTTCAGCTCCAGAATCGGAATCCGATACGCCTCCAGCGCCCGCCGAATATAAGGAACCTGCTGCGCCAGATCCTCCGGCATCGCGGTGCGATTCGCCTTGTAACCCTTGTACTCGACCTCGGTGAACGTCTGCGTCTTGATGTCGAACTTCTTTACGGTCGTCACCGCCTCGGCCTGCTCGTCGCGAAACGTCGGCCCGCCCACATCGAAGACGGCCGCCAGAAATTGCGGAGAAAAATCGTCGCGCAGCTTCCGCAGCATGTTCACGAAAACATAAATCGCCGCCGTTGGCAGCCCGCTCTTGGTGGACATGGGCCGCTGCCGCGCCATCGCGTGATACGCGCGGAAGATGAACGACATGGTATCGATCAGGAAGATGCGTCCATGCGCGGCGTCGCGCATTTCAGTCTTGGACAGGGATGCAGGCGAGGGCGCACGCGCCGATTTGTCCGCCGCGGCTTCCGGCGTGCCCGCAAGCGGTGCCGGGTTCGAGGATTTCTTGCGCGCAGGCACCGCCGATAGTTTAGCTGAAACAGAGTTGTGAAAGGGCGGGGCTTTAAGCCGCGCCGCAAGCAGAGTTTTTCAGAACGGGCTTCCGCAGCTTTTGGGTGGCTCAGCGCTTCAGCGCTGCGGTCACAGATCCTCTTATTTCAGAACCGGCTTTAGCCGCTGGGGAACGCCAGCTAATAATCCACATGGAAGTTCGCTTCAACCACCCGACTCGCTTTCCCTTCCGCCGGATTGCGAAAAACCAAATAATACTTCGCCGCATGCCCCAGCGACGCCGGCAGGTCAAAGTTGACCGCCTGATTGTGCGAGCCCTCCACCGAGAACATTGTCTCGCTCTCGCGCCCGCTGGAGAAATCCTGCTGCTGCTCCTCGTTCAGAATGAGGAAGTCGATGTTCGCCGTGTCGTCCGACGCCCGATGCACCTGGCCCACGAACGACTCGAAGATCCCGTGCAGATGCGGCTCCGCGGCATGGGCCGGAATCTCAAAGGGAAATGTCGCGGTCGTCTTAAGGTTGAATGTTTTCTCCAGCACGGTTTGCGTAGTGCCCACCGGTGACGGCGCGACGTGCTCCGACGGAGCGATGGTGCTTGCGGCCGCAGGCGGCGCATCTTTCGTGCACGCCGCACTCGCCAGCAGCATCGCCCCGGCCAGGCCGGCAAGATAAATTCGTTGCAGCATTCGGAGTCAGCGCCCCGCAGTCTTTCCGAATTCAGTATTGAAGTGCAGCCGGATTTCCCCGCAAGTGCCCTGCTCCTGCGAGTACACCACGCAAGTATCAAACGGCCGCGAGTATACATGCAGGCTCACCGCCCGCTGCCCGAACTCGCGCGGATTCACCACGCGATGCACCGGGTCCGCCTGATTCACCGCGCATGGTTGCGAAATATTCATCTCCACCGTGTTGAGCGGCTCCAGCCGGCAAGTGCCGCCGTGCAAGTCCTGCTCGACCAGATGAAAGTTCTCGACCAGCAGCCGCCCCATCGGAACCGCCATCCAGCAATTCTGGTCGCGATGATTGTGCACCGAACTCGCCTGCCCCGTGTCCCAGCAAATCGCCATCAACTCGTAAAGTGCCGTCCGGTCGATCAGATTCCGCGTGTAATGCTGCCGGTCCCAGGTCAAGTAATGCGTCAGCGAATCTGCGCTGACCGGCGTCTCCTGCAGAAATCGCCGCACCGTCTCCGTCTCGTCAAAAGCGGATTCGGGCAACAGTCGCAGCCCCGCCACCAACTTTTCAATCGCAACGGTCTTAGCCGCCGTAATCATCGCCCACTCCGAGCTAAAGTATATCCCTCAGGCCCGTTGTCATTCCGAACACGCGCAAAGCGCGGGTGAGGAACCTGCTGTTCCCCGCCATGTGCGAAACACCGAGTGCCCCATGTCTCGCGGCTAATTGCGAGACGTGGGGATTTCACGCTGCGGCGTCACGAGACGGTCCCCTCACGGCTCCCTCCCCGCTTCCAGAATCTCGCCGGTCTCCCGCTCCGCCGCCGCCGGATACGCCGCCCGTTTCCTCCGCCGCAGATCCCCCGGCAACTCCGACCGCAGCAGCCACAACCCCGCCGCCACCACCGCCGCCCAGGTCACCGTCACCAAAGCCAGCCGCAGCAAATCCGCCACACGGCTGCCGCCGCCCCAAGCCGGTAACGGTACAATCTTCGCCACTTCAAAACTGATCCCCCCCGCGACCACCCCCACCACCGCCGATTTTCCCAGCTCGCCCCAGCGCAGCTCATCCAGCCGGACGAGATTCTTGGCATGTAGCAGCCAGGCCTGCGCCACCAGATTCACCCCGATCCCAATGTCCGATGCCCAGGCCAGCCCCACCACTCCGAACTTATGAAACAGGAACGAATACAACGGCAGCGACGCCGCCGTAATCACGCTCACCGCTACCATCGGAGTCACCGTATCTCCCGCCGCGTAAAACGCCCGCGCGTAAAGCCCCTGCGCCGCCCACAACATCAACGACAACGAGAACCAGAAAAAATAAACGGCCGTCGGTTGCGTGTCCGAAAACAAAAAGTGTCCCCGCCGGTAGACCAGGTCGATCAGCGGAAGCGCCGCCGCCATCATCCATCCCGTCGCCAGAAACGACGCCGCCGAAACCCGGTACACCGAATCGTTGACCGTATCGGCAAATTCCTGCAGCCGCTTCTCATTGAACAGCCGCGCAAAAAATGGCAGCGACGCCTGCCCCGTCGCCTGCCCCAACACCGCAATCGGCACAGCAAACAATCGCTTAGCGAAATTCAGCCGCGCAATGTCGCCCATCCCCCCGGCAGTGTAGTGGCGAAGAATCCAATCATCGGCAGTTACCAGAGACACTCCGAACATTAGCGGAACCGAAAGCTTCACCCACTCGCGGAAAGCTAAATCCGATATGTCGAACGACGGTTTGTACCCTGTGCCAATCCGCATCGCCCCAATCACGCTCGCCAGAAACGGGCCGGCAAGACTTCCAACCAGAGCTCCATACGCCAGCGAGGCGATCCCAAAATGCCGTCCGCCCACCACTCCGCCCAGAATGATGAACGAGTTGTAAATCAGCGGCCCAAATGCCGGCAGCAGAAACAGCCGGTGCGAAAGCAGCACTGCCGAAACCACTCCGCCGACATAAAAGAAAATCTGCGCTGGCAGCAGAATCCGCGTCAGGCGGACGCAGAGATCGATCTGCTCCGGCGAAAATCCCTTTACGAACCAGCGCACAAACTGCGGCGCGAAAATCTCAGTCGCGATCGTGCCCACGATCATCACCGTCGTCATCACCGTGATGATGATCGAAAACGTTCGCTGCGCATCGGCCTCGCGCTTCTGCTCAAGAAACCGCGTGTAGATTGAAATAAAGGTGATCGACGCCGCCCCGCCGGCGACGATGTAGTTGAGAAAATCCGGAAGAGTAAACGCCGCCACATAAGCGTCGGTCTGCGATCCGGCGCCGAACGCGAAGGCAATATAAGCCTCGCGCGCATATCCAATCACCCGCGACAGCATCACCGTCCCCATCAGCAACACCGTCGCCGACAACGCCGAGTGCTGATGCGATGGACGAAAAAAGCGCAGCAGTTTCATCATGTCCGAGCAGCCCGAGCCCAACCCGAAGCACAATTATAGGGAAGCAGCGCCCCGCCCCTGTTGACCATTCGGCATCAACCGCTCATCATTCTTGTTTCGGCATATTCTCGGCAGCTGCGCAATTGTGAAAGGAGCACCGAAGCGCGGGCATCACCGTGGAAGGGCGGCGCTTCAGCGCCGCGTAAAGCGCGAAGAATTGTGTGAGCTTTAGCCCCTGTGAATCGAACACCCGCGGCCGGACCACAAATGAAATTCGCCAAAATCCTCTTCTGGATCGCCGCCATCTGGGGCATTCTCATCCTCACGCCCCTTTACTTCATGTTCGGCGCAATCAGCCGCCAGGACCCTCCCCCCATCACCCACCCCGCCTTTTATTACGGATTCGTCGGTGCCGGCCTCGCCTGGCAGTTCGCCTTCGCCGTAATCGCCCGCGACCCCGTCCGATTCCGCCCCATGATCCTCCCCTCAATCTTCGAGAAGTTCTCCTACGGCGTCGCCCTGATCACCCTCTATCTACAGCACCGTGTCCATCCTTCCGACCTGGTCTTCGGAGCCGTGGACCTGCTCTTCGGCATCCTCTTCCTGGCGGCCTGGCTCCAAACCCCCCAACCGCGCCATCCATAAGAAGATCTGGTTTTCCTGCGGTTGAGCGACGCCCCAAAACGGCTTGTCATTCCGAATCGGGCCGAAGGCCTGGTGAGGAACCTGCTTTTTTCCCGCCCCCCAAACTCCCTGCAACCGAACTCCCCTCCCGCCCGTCTAACCTCTATGCTGCCGCCCCAGCCGACACTGCCCAAAGTACCCTTGTACCCGCCCCCAAAACGCATTACCCTTATGCACTGACATTCGTATGTTCAGCCCGCATCCCAACCTCGCTGACGAAGTGAACCGCAGCATCATCCGGTCGGAGATCGAGGGCGGCGTCTTCCTCAGCGATCTTCCTCCCGACACCGTTCTTGAAATTCAGACCATGCATCATCGCTACACCGCCGTCCTGCTCGGCGGCAGCGAGGCGCTTCTCTCCGGTCACCCCGAGTTCTGCCCCGAGCCCGTGCAGGTCGCCATCTCCGGTTCCACCTGGGGAGGCTCCATGCTCAAGCTGCAATACGTCGGCCGCGGTATGCATCTCGAGTTCCGTCATCCGCAATACGCCACGCCCATCATCACCTCCGCCATCCAGGAGATCCGCGACAAAGTTCAACTCCCTTCCATCCAAATCGATTCCATCCCCCGCGGCGCCCATTCTTAAGAGACGGCTACCGACTCAGCCGACCACCACCACCTCCGCCATTGACTTGCCACTCCGCACCCACTACCATTCCCGCCATCAGCCCCCTGGGCGAATCACCATGTCCCTCATCATCGACACCCGCGAAGTCGCCCACGTCACCATCCTCGACATCACCGGACGCATCGTCCTCGGCGACGAAATCGGCGAACTCCGCGATGCCGTCCACAGCCTCGTCGACAACGGCACAAAAAAAATCATTCTCAACCTCGCCAACGTGGATTACATCGACAGCTCCGGTGTTGGAGAACTGGTCGGCTGCTACACCACCGTCCGCAATGCTGGCGGAGAACTCAAGCTCCTCAATCTCACCCAGAAAGTTCACGACGTCCTCCAGGTCACCAAGCTCTACACCGTCTTCGACATCAAAGACGACGAATTCACCGCCGTAAAATCCTTCGACTACTTCTTCGCCAAATAGTCGATTGGTTATTCCCCAGGGAACCTCATGGGCCACGAAAGCTGGCGCCAGAACGCAGTTCATGGACGACCGCAACCCACAAAGTCCCTCCTCGCCGGAAAAATCCTCCAGAGAGATCCTCTGGACCGTCGACCGCACTTTTCAGGGATGGACCTGCTCGCAATGTGAATGGAACTACCCGCTCCCCACGCTTCTCAGCGACCCAGAAGCCAAAACCGCCTATGACCGCCTGGCAGCGGCCAACTTTCGCAACCACGACTGTGCCGACCACCGCCCCCGCATGGCATCCACCCGTGGCGAGAGCTTTACCCTCCGCATCCGCAAACTAGTCGCCCACGGATACAAGCCCAAAGACGCAGTCGAACTGATGATCCAAGAAGTCGCCATGGAATCACCTAACCAGCCGAAGATTCTCACTCAAGCCAAAGCCGAAGGCGAAGACTTCCTCCGCCGCCTGAAAGCCGGCCTGATCTGATTGTGTTCGGACCACCGGGTGCCCCATCCTTACCCCCAGGGACAGAGAGGTTGATCGCCCACTTAAAGCCGTCTTCACGCCCGGTCGCCGTAAAGACCGCCTAGATTACGAGTGTTTTTCCCACGACATTACTATCTTGATGATAACGACGAAGATTCCTGCCTTCTAATCCCTGCTCACCGCCCACTGCCCTTACTTCCTACCCCGCAGCGCCACGACAACCCGCTCATAATCATCCACAGTCGCATACTCAATCACAATCTTCTTTCTTACCGCTGCGATCGCGAATCCGAACCCTGCCCACTAATCCCTGCTGACCGCCGCCCACTGTTCTTACTTCCCACCCCGCAGCGCCGCGACAACCCTCTCATAATCGTCCACAGTCGCATACTCAATCACAATCTTGCCTTTCCCCTTGCGGTCGCGAATCCGAACCCGTACGCCCAATAACCCCTCCAGCTCCGTCTGCGCTGCCCGCACATTCGGATCCACCCACCGCGCCCCGCTCTTCTTTCTCTCCTGCCCCGGCATCCCCGGAAACGGATCGAGCCATCCGCCCATCTGCATGACCAGCTTCTCGACCTGTTCGAAGTTCATGCCTTTCTTCACTGCATAGAGTGCGGCCTGCGTGATCTGATCGTTGCTCTCCAGCTTCAACAGCTCCTTCGCCTCCGCAAACTTGATCTTCTTCTCCGCCAGCAGCTGCATCACCTCGCGGGGCAGCCGCAGCAGCCGCATGTAATTCGCCACCGACTCCCGCGAAAGGCCCACCCGCTCCCCGATCTGCGCCTGCGTTAACTTGAATTGTTCGCTCAACACGCGGAACGCCTCCGCCTGCTCCAGCGGACTCAAATCCTGCCGCTGCAGGTTTTCGACGATCGTCATCTCTGCGGCCTGCTGCTCCGAAACCCGCCGCACCAGCGCCGGAATTGCGTCTTTCCCCGCCAGCTTCGAAGCACGCAGCCGCCGCTCGCCCAGAATCAGAATGTAGCGTCCCTCTTCTTCCGCCGGACGCACCACGATCGGCTGTAACACTCCGTTCGCCTTGATCGACTCCGCCAATTCCTCCAGCGCGTCCCCGGTATCGACATACCGCGTCTGAAACGGATTCTTGTCGATATCCGCAATCGCCAGGTTGATCACCAAACTCCCCCGCGCCCGTGGGTCCGCCTGCGCAAAAATGGTGATTCCCTCGTCCGCTTTCGCCCGCTCCTGCGTAGGATGGGCATCTGGGGCATGGGCCTGTGCGGGATCGGCTGGTGTGGGATGGGTTTGCGTGGGTCCGGGTCTCTGACCCGGACGGGCCGAGCGCAGCTCGGCAGCTACGAAAGCCGACAGCTCCTCTTCCGCCACAGCCTGAATCGTCCCCGAAAACGCCTTTTCTGCAGCCGGCCCACTACTCTGAGCCGAGTCGGAGCCTCCAGCCGTACGCGGTTCGACCGCCCGCGGCCCCGGCAGCAGAGACTCCAGCCCCCGCCCCAAAGCCCGCCGCTTCTCAACCTTCTCTTTTTCCTTCTCCCCCGCCCGATTCTCCGCCGCCGTGCTATGAGTCATTCAGTCCTCTCGTTCAAGCCAAAACTCTTTGTCATTCCGAACCGGCGAAAGCCGGTGAGGAACCCTTTGTTCGCATCCAGCGCAACATCCTCGGGTGCCCCATCCTTACGGCGCGCCTTTTGCGACGTAGGATGGGGATTCTGACTTTCAAAACACTTCCAGACCGCAGTCGAAGGATCCGAAGAACCCAAACCCTGAGTAGCAAGCTTCAGCAGTACATCGATGTACATCAATCTAATATATCGACAACCATCAATATACTAAGCGCTCTTATCCATCTCCTCCGCGGCCTTCGGCATCTCCTCTACAGCAGTATCCTGCGCTTCCTGCGGAGCCGCTGCGGTCGCGTCCGCGCCCCCTGTGTCTTCTGTCGCAGGCGCTCCAAGCTCAGAGCTGACAGCTGACGGCTGAGAGCTGAAAGCCACCTGCCGCCCAATAATCTCCTTGGCCAGCCGTATGTAACTCTCCGCACCCTTCGATCGCGGATCGTACACCAGCGCCGGCTTGCCATGGCTGGGCGCCTCCGCCAGCCGTATGTTCCGTGGCACAGTCGTCGTGCACAGCTTCTCGCCAAAATAATTCTTAAGCTCAGTCATCACCTGCTGCGCCAGGTTGGTGCGATCGTCGAACATGGTCAGCACCACTCCCTCAATCTCCAACTGCGGATTCAACGCCGCGCGAATGCGTTCGATCGTGTCCAGCAGCTCGCTGATGCCCTCGAGCGCAAAGTACTCCCCCTGCATCGGGATCAGAACCGCGTCGGCCGCGACCAGTGCATTGAGCGTGAGCAAGTCCAAAGCGGGCGGGCAATCCAGCACGATGAAGTGGAAGCGATCGCGCAGCATCGCCAGCGCCTCGCGCATGCGAAACTCGCGCCCTTCAGCGTCCACCAACTCAATGTTGGCGCCGATCAGGTTTTTGTGCGCAGGAATCAGCCAGAGTTGTTCTAGTTCGGTGGTGAGCAGCGCCTCTTCCGCTGTAGCCGAGCCCATCAGCATATGGTACGAACTGATGCGGTCAGGATCCTTGCGGAAGCCCAGGCCGCTGGTGGCATTCGACTGCGGGTCGCAGTCGACGAGCAGAGTGTTCACTTCTGCAGCCGCAAACGACGCAGCCAGGTTGATGGCGGTCGTAGTCTTACCGACGCCGCCCTTCTGATTGGCAACAGCGATGACGCGTCCCATTAGATTGTGAGGAGAACCAGAGCTACCTCGCAGCATAATGCTCTTCAGATTTCAAAAGCAATGACGAACTGCTGTGCACATTAGTGAATGTTGTGCAAAACCGGCTACGGCATCGCCAAACTGATTCTGAAGAGATGAAATCCGCGGCGTGGGAAATGAAATCAGAGATGTGTTCCTGCAGGAACAGTCTCGCCATCCCGTCATCCCCCGGGCCTCCTTATAGGCAAACCCTCGGGACACGATCAGGACTGCCTCTAGCCAACCTGATTCGACTGCTGGACCAGACGGGCTTGTGGGAAGCGTCGCTGCCAATGCTGATCTCGCCGGAGCGTTCGAGAGCGCTTGTCTGGAACTGAGAAGTGTTCCTGCAGGAACACTTGTGCACTTTTCATCTACTTCTTCGCACTACCTTTGACTTGAGGGGAGGATGTTGCAACTAGGAAAGAACGACTTGCAAACAGATCTTCGGGCAGTCGACCGGAAAATAATTTGTGAGAAGTGTTCCTGCAGGAACACTGTTGAAAACCCACTGATCTAAGGCCATCAGGACATACTTCTTGGGGAGGATGATTCCGCAGAATTAGGGTACATATCCCACAATATGCCTTCCAGCGCGTCACTAATGGCGGCGGCTTAGATCGCCCATGGCACTTGCTGATGAATCCACTCCACTTGTTAACTAATTGGGAACGGCTCTATCGCTGGGGTTGGACCACTGGCGTGGGGCTTCGGTTGTCGAATCCGTCAGGCCGATGCCGACGGCTGCGCCTGGGGGAGATGCTGCCCGGAATCTCTTGTGCTACCCACTTTGTGGTTGCTTGCTGCCATCCGGCGAGCTTAACAGCGGGCTCTGGCCGTTGTCTGGAAGCATAGCCGTACCACTTGTTAACTTTCCTGGTGCTGGCTACGGTAAGCTCCGTCCTGGTGGTGCGCCACGGCCAGGACTCTCGTGCGAGCGAGGGGGATCGGTTGGGGAGTGGACCAGTTGAAATCGGGCGAGGATCCGGCCAGGTGCTGCTGAGCGGCTGCGAATTGGGAGGAGCCGATCAGGAGAGCCAGGCGGCCTGACGGGGCGACCAGGCTGGCGGCTACGGGAAGGATGCTTTCGAAGCGTTCTACGGCGCGGAGGGTGACCACGTCGAAGGCGAGGGCAGTGAGGAATTCGGCGCGGGCGGTTATTATATCGACGTCCGTCAATGTAAGGGCGCGGACGACTTCGCGGAGGAAGGTGGCTTTCTTGTGGTTGGACTCGATCAGGGTGAGGGAGATTTGCGGAGCCCAGAGTTTGATGGGGAGGCCGGGGAAGCCGGCGCCAGAGCCGAGGTCGGCTAGAGAGAGGCGGTCGTCGGTCTTTGGTCTCTGGTCGTTGGCTAAGACCTTGGGGAGCGCGGCTCGGGGATCATCTGGCTTGGCGTGGTTCTTGGCGGTGCCGGCTTCGGGCATCTCGCTTCGCTCGGGGGCGGACGGGACGTCCGCCCCTACACGAACCAGGTTTCGGGCGGCGAAGAAACTTTCACCGAAGTGGCGGGTTACGATTTGTTCGGGGTCGCGGATAGCGGTTAGGTTGATGCGGGCATTCCAGCGCAGAAGTAGATCGATGTACGTCGATATATGATGGAGTTGGGAGGGGGAGAGGACAGCAGGTTCCTCGTCGCTTCGCTTCTCGGAATGACAAACTTCCGCTAAGCGCGCGTCGCTTCGCTCCTCGGAATGACGGGCGGCGCGGGGGCTTAGGGCGGCGGTTGGCTCGGCCGCGGTGGGTGCTTCTAGAAACGGGCGGAGCAGGTCGGCGATGCGGGCGGGGTGCATGGGATTTCAGATTAAGGATTTGTGATTGTAGATTGCCGATTGGCGATTTTGGAAACGAGGGTTGGGGTGAATTGCCCGAAAGGGCTAGGCCTGTGGATTTACCGAGTTGGGAATGGGATAGCTAAGAGGGTGGGTCGCGGTCTAGAATTATTGCATCTAACCATTATGAGCAGAGCCGGGGTGGCAATGTTCGACGAAAAATACAGAGTCGTCGCCGTAGAAAGTCAGAGCCTGACCATCCGGGGGATTCGGAGCGGTGAGGTGCTGACGATCATTAACCCCTATCCGGAGGCTCCGCTCACGCCTGCCGAGTATCCGCCGGGGAAGTTGATTGCGTTGAGTGATCCTTCGGAAGCGCCTTTGAATTAGGTCTGTTCCGCATACATTCTCCTTCAGGTCTCAATGCACAAAAGTGGGGGACTGGACGGAATGCAGTCGCGGCAGCGCTAGCCTCGCGACTCACGGGCTTGAATATAACGACTGATCTGATGCAGGTGGGAAAGGTCGTGACCGGCCAGCAATCGTAGCATCACGGCCAAGGACTCCGCGCCACGCTCATTGTGCTGCCCGCTGCGTTGCAAGTCCTCTGGCGACACCCGTCTCCACACAGACAAATTGAGTCCGCGCAGCGTCCGAAATGTTTCGACAAGTTCGGAGGGCTCGCGTTCATTGTGGCGCTGGGAGGCTACCCAGGCATCCTGCTTGATGCCCAGAATAACCGGCTCGTCCTCGCAAAGGATCAACCTGAGGCGATATCCGTAAACCCATTCGCTATCGCTGAGATGGCCGATGATTTCGTTCGGAGTCCATTTCCCTTGAATGGCTCGCCCGCGCAGGACTTCCGCAGGATGTCGGGCCACAATATCGGCCAGGGCGGATGCCGTCTGCCCTAACACCTCGAACGGATCCCGGCCAGCCAACAGGTTGAACAGCTTTTCGCGGTAGGTCCCTGGGGCCGCCACCTCTAGTCCCGGTTGGGCCTGCGTCATGATCAACTCCTTCCTTTGCAACTTCTCGAATCTGCCTGGCGAGCGGGAAACAGGCGCTATGGGTGACCTTGAATCGGTGAGACATGGCTGCCAACACCTGGAACGGAATCGCGTGGAGCCTCCGCTCCTTTTTCCAGGGTGAAGCCTTCAACTTTCCAGCCTTCCGCGCCGCCGATCATTTTCTTCACTTTCCGGCCCAGGCGCGCCAGACGAACTGCAGCGCGGTCGGCTCCGTTGCAATGCGGCCCGTTGCAATAGACAACGAATAACGTATCCGGGAGATAGGCGGCGAGATTGCGTTCATTGATTCGGCCGTGCGGGAGATGGAGCGAGCCCGGAACATGCCCGTCCTCGAAAGCTTGCGGGCTGCGAACATCCAGCAGCACAAACCCGGGCGCGCCCGAAGACAGTGCCGCGTGAACGTCCCAGCAGTCGGTTTCGAGAGACAGGAGCTTCTCAAAGTGAGCGAGGGCCGTTTGGGGATCGGCGGCGATCTCATTGTGTGTGTTCATAAGCGACTGTCGCCCGAATCGAAGACTTTGTCGATAGGCAGAAATGCCAATATGCGCTAAAATCCTGCCATGCGCTCCTGCGACCATCGCCGCGTGGTTACTCTGCTTTACGACGGCCTCAGCATCTTCGAGTTCGGGATCGTGGTGGAGATTTTCGGCTTGCCGAGGCCGGAGCTGGAGGTCGATTGGTACAAGTTTGAGACCTGCTC
>Ga0074044_10000184_pt1 | contig 62588 bp, 54 predicted proteins | sample BogForMeECP23OM1_FD_94443 | JGI IMG/M metagenome (GOLD analysis project Ga0074044, IMG submission 94443) | Bog forest soil microbial communities from Calvert Island, British Columbia, Canada - Bog Forest MetaG ECP23OM1 | ecosystem: Environmental > Terrestrial > Soil > Wetlands ...
GCGAACAGAGCCTTTCGCGATGACTTCCGTGAGGCCACTCGTCAGACGAAGGTTCGGTTTGCTGACTGGCTTAAGTCGAAGTTCGGGGTAACGGTCGATCCGGATTCAATTTTCGATAGCCAGATTAAACGCATCCACGAATATAAGCGGCAACTCCTGAACGCACTTCGCATCGTGGTGCTCTACAACCGACTGCTGGAAAACCCCAATGCGCAGATACAACCGCGGACCTTCTTCTTCGCCGGGAAAGCGGCACCAGGCTACCACCTCGCCAAGCTCATCATAAAGTTCATTAACAATGTGGCCGATAAGATCGACAACGACCCTACGATGCGAGGTCAAATCAAAGTCGTGTTTGTCCCTGAGTACGACGTTTCGCTGGCAGAACGGCTGATTCCCGCCAGCGACGTTTCCAGTCAGATTTCAACCGCCGGCTACGAAGCCAGCGGCACCAGCAACATGAAGTTCATGATGAACGGGGCTCTGACTATCGGCACCCGCGACGGAGCTACTATTGAGATGGCGCGGGAAGCTGGCGAGGAAAACTTCTTCCTGTTCGGTCTCACTGCCCAGCAGGTGGCCGATAGCCGAAGCTGGTACAATCCGCGCTGGCACTATGAGCACGAGCCTGAGACGCGAGCCGCGCTGGACCTGATCTTTTCCGACCACTTCAGCCGCCACGAGCCTGGTGTCTTCGAACCGCTGCGCGACACGCTTCTGACGCACGGCGACTACTATATGCACCTGGCCGACCTCAAATCCTATCTGGATGCGGACTTTAGACTCGTCGAACTATACGCGAACCCCGAAGAATGGGCGCGTAAGGCGACCGTGAACGTCGCCGGGTCCGGAAAGTTTTCCAGCGACCGAACCATCGCAGAGTACGCAAGGGACATCTGGAATGTTGAGCCTTGTCCCCTCACATAGTGATTTGAGGGGGCCGCATCCGAAAGAGAAACCAATCATGAACATCAGTCCGAAAGCAGGGAAACCTGCCGAGCCGGCGATTCTGATCGATGTTCCGAAGCTGGTGGACACTTACTATGCGGGCCGACCCGATCCATCCGTGACCGCGCAGCGCGTGGTGTTCGGTACTTCCGGGCATCGCGGCTGTTCGCTCGAGGACTCCTTCAATGAGGCACACATCCTCGCGATTACTCAGGCGATCTGCCTCTACCGCAAGCAACAGCGCATCGACGGGCCGCTGTACATCGGTTTCGACACGCACGCGCTTTCCGGACCCGCTTTCAAGAGTGCATTGGAGGTGCTGGCGGGCAACAGCATCGAAGTGATGGTCGATGCCGGGAACGGCTATACACCCACGCCCGTGATCTCGCATGCGATTCTCAGCTACAACCGGGGCCGCCGGCGCGGACTTGCGGATGGCATAGTCATCACGCCGTCGCATAATCCGCCGCGATTCGGCAGCTTCAAATACGACCCGCCGCACGGCGGTCCTGCTGACGCTCACGTGACAACATGGATTGAAGAACAGGCTAACGCACTCATTTTGGACCAACTACGCAGCGTCGCGCGGGTACCGATCGAACGAGAACGCACGACTCCAACGGTCCATCAGCATGACTATTTAAATTCTTATGTGAACGATCTCCCCGCTGTGGTGGACCTTGATGCGATTAGCCACAGCAAGGTTCGCATCGGGGTCGATCCGCTGGGCGGCGCCAGCGTGGCCTACTGGGATGCCATACGCGATCGCTATGGACTCAACCTAGAGGTCGTCAATCACGCCGTCGACCCGACGTTCAGGTTCATGACGGTCGATTGGGACGGCCAGATCCGAATGGACCCTTCATCGGTGTACGCGATGGCGCGCATCGTCGGCCTGAAAGACCGATTCGACGTCGCCTTCGCAAGCGACACCGATGCCGATCGCCATGGAATCGTGAGCCACAGTCAAGGGCTACTCGATCCGAACCATTATCTTTCGGTCGCGATTTCGTACCTCTTCGCGAATCGTCCGCAGTGGTCCAAAAAGGTAGCCGTTGGCAAGACCATCGTCAGCAGCGGCATGATCGATCGGGTGGCAGAGGGTTTGAAGCGCCGACTGATCGAAGTGCCGGTCGGATTCAAGTGGTTCGTCGACGGGCTTATCGATGGCAGCGTCCGATTCTGCGGCGAGGAGAGCTCGGGGGCGACATTCCTGCGGCGCGACGGCACCGTGTGGACGACCGACAAAGACGGAATTATTCCCAACCTGCTTGCGGCCGAGATAACCGCACGCACCGGCAGCGACCCGGGTGAGCATTACCGCAAATTGGCGGCTGAGTTTGGTGAGCCGTTTTACGAACGCCTCGACGCACCCGCAACACCGGAACAGAAAGCCAGGCTGGCAAAGCTTTCGCCAGAAGCGATTACCGCATCGACGCTAGCGGACGAGCCGATCATCGCCAAGCTGACGAGCGCGCCCGGCAACCAGGCCCCAATCGGCGGCTTGAAGGTGATTGCTGCTAGCGGCTGGTTCGCGGCGCGTCCTTCCGGAACGGAGAGCATCTACAAAATCTATGCGGAAAGTTTCAAGGACCGACATCATCTGAACGCCATCGTCAGCGAAGCTCAGGCAATCGTGAAACGGGCGTTGGACTCGTCTGAACCAGACCGCGGCTCGCGAGCAGAGCGACAATGAGCAACAACGACCGACCTCTATCTCTTCCACCGTTTCCCTCTGACTACCGTGCCTCAGGCCTGTTGCTGCACGTTACGTCGCTGCCCTCGCCGTACGGCATTGGCGATGTGGGACCCTCCGCGTTTGCGTGGCTCGACCGCCTCCATGAGGCAGGCCAAAGCTGGTGGCAGGCGCTGCCTCTCGGCCCCACTGGGTACGGCAACTCTCCATATCAATTGCTGTCGTCCTTCGCTGGCAACGAGCTCCTGGTCAGCCCACAGTCTCTCATCGAGGACGGACTCTTGCGAGCGAGCGGGTACCACCGCCTTTCATTTTCGCCGTTTGCCATCGACTACGACGTCGTCATCTCATTCAAGCGCGAGTTACTCGAAGCGGCTTGGACCAACTTCAAGCGCGGGGCGCGCCGCGATTTACAGGTCGCTTTCGATGAGTTCCGCCACGCCGAGGCGCATTGGCTGGACGACTACGGTCTGTTCCGCGCGCTGAAGTTGAAGCACAACGGTGCGTACTACCTCGAGTGGCCAGTAGAGTTGGTTCAGCGTGTCCCGTCAGCGCTGGCTCGGGCTCGCGGAGAGTTGGCAAACCCAATCGAGCAGGTGTGCTTCGCTCAGTTCGTCTTGTTCCGCCAAGGCAAACAGCTCAAGGAATACGCACGTGCAAAGGGTGTGCGCTTGATTGGTGACCTGCCCTTTTTCGTTTCGCCGGACTCGAGCGATGTTTGGGCCAACCCGGAACTGTTCCTGCTGGATGATCACCACCGTCCGCGTTTCGTAGCCGGCGTACCTCCCGACTACTTCAGCGCCGATGGACAGCTCTGGGGCAACCCCATGTACGACTGGGAGGTCCACCGGCGGACCGGCTATCGCTGGTGCATAGATCGACTCAGCGCCCTGCTGACGCACGTGGACGCAATTCGCTTGGATCACTTTCGTGCGTTCGCCGCTGCTTGGCATGTGCCGGCTGGAGCAGCCACCGCGCAAGCTGGGCAATGGGTGCCAGGTCCGGGCGCCGAGTTCTTCAGCGCAGTACAGAACGAGTTGGGCAACCTTCCATTTTTTGCGGAAGACTTGGGAGTGATCACGCCGGACGTGTGCGCATTGCGCGACCAGGTTCATATCCCGGGAACGCGAGTCCTCCAGTTCGCCTTCGACGGCAACCCAGAAAACCCGTACCTGCCGCAGCACTATGTTCCCAATGCGGTCGCGTACACCGGCACTCATGACAACAACACGACGCGCGGCTGGTTTGAAGAGCTAGAGGATCAACAGCGGCAGCGCGTGTGGAAGTACCTGAACCGACCCGAGGGTGACAGTTCGCAGGTCGCCCCAGCGTTGATGGAAATGGTGTGGTCGTCCGCGGCTGGCCTCGCGATGGCGCCGCTGCAGGATCTCCTCAACCTAGGGAGCGACGGTCGGATGAACGTGCCCGGTCGCGCCCAGGGTAACTGGCGCTGGCGCTGCAGCGAAGAGATGCTCTCGGCGCGAGCTTTCGAACGGCTGCGCGATCTGACGAAGGCGTCGAACCGATGGAGGCAATACCATGAAAGCGACCGAGTTGCTCCATAACCTTGGGCAGAGTGTCTGGCTCGACAACATCACGCGCGACCTTCTCGATAACGGCACGCTCAAACGCTACATCGATGATCTTTCGGTCACGGGCTTGACGTCCAATCCCACGATCTTCGATCACGCCATCACTCATAGCAAATCGTACGATTCCGAAATTCGCCGCTTGATGGGTACGGGTGTTTCCGGTGAAGGATTGTTTTTTGAGCTGGCGGTGCAGGACCTGACGCGCGCCGCCGATCTGTTCGCTCCGATCCACGAGCGTACCGCCGGCGTCGACGGCTGGGTCTCTTTGGAAGTCTCGCCGCTTCTTGCCTACGACGCCAAGGCGACGGTGGTCGAGGCCAGAGCGCTTCACAAGAGAGCGAACCGGCGCAACTTATTCATCAAAATTCCCGGGACCCCGGAAGGAGCGCCGGCGATCGAAGATGCGATCTTGTCGGGTGTGCCGGTGAACGTGACCCTACTGTTCACACGGGACCAATACCTGGCCGCCGCCGAGGCTTATATGCGCGGACTGGAACGGCGAATCGCGGCCGGTCTGAGCCCCGACATCCGTTCAGTAGCATCGCTTTTCATCAGCCGCTGGGACAAGGCCACGATGGATAAAGTGCCCGACCGGGATCGCGATAAGCTGGGCGTCGCCATCGGCCAGCAGGCTTACGCGGCATACCGCGATCTGCTCGAGTCGGATCGCTGGCAGCGACTGGCCAATTGCGGTGCGCGCGCACAACGGTTGCTCTTCGCAAGCACTGGCACCAAGGATCCCAAGGCTTACGATGTGCTTTATATAGGCGCGTTAGCCGCGCCCAACACCGTCAACACTATGCCGGAGGAGACCTTGCTAGCGTTCGGCGAGCACGGTCGGGTAAGTGGCGTCATTCCACGCGGTGGTGGGGATTGCGAACAGGTGATCGCAGAGTTCGGCAGAGTCGGAATTGATGTCGCGAGATTTGGCGCAGATCTGCAGAAGGAGGGAGCAAAATCCTTTGACGATTCCTGGCAGGACCTGTTGAACGCAATCGAGGCCAAGAGCAAGGCGCTGGAGTAATTCGGCCTGGAGAAACGGACCAATGCTGGAAAACAAGCCGCTGAGAAAGACTCCCGCGTGGGGCGCACTGCAGGCGCACTACGAAACAATTAAAGATACGCACTTGCGACAGCTGTTCTGGGAGGATGCAAGCCGAGGCGAGCGCTTCACGGCCGAAGGCGCAGGACTGTACCTGGACTTCTCAAAAAACCGCATTACCGATGAAACAGTTCGATTGCTCGTGCAGCTCGCCAGAGAGCGAGGTGTCGCGGAGCGCCGCGACGCGATGTTCCGTGGCGAGAAGATCAACCTCACCGAAAAGCGAGCTGTCCTGCATGTGGCCCTGCGTGCCGCGAAAGGTGCATCGATTGTCGTGGATGGCTACAACGTGGTGCCGCAGGTTCATGCCGTGCTGGACAAGATGGCCGATTTCTCCAACCGTGTCCGCCGCGGCGAATGGAAGGGTCATACCGGGAAAGCCATCCGCAATGTCATCAACATGGGCATCGGCGGCTCCGACCTAGGCCCAGTAAATGACAGCCGCCGAACTGCCCGACATGCGGCTGCATGATCTCCGGCACGCTGCGGCGACCTTCCTAATCGCCAAGGGATTACCTCTGCGCCTTGTCATGGAAGTCCTCGGCCATAGCACCATCGCATTGACGGCGAACACCTACGGTCACATCGAGCGCCGGAATGATGGCTGATGCCGCGTCGAGGATGGACGCGCTTCTGACTGGCGAAAAAGCCAGCAAATAGGGGCTGATTCGGAGCGCGTGGTGGTCAAGTCGTGTGGTCAAGCGTTCCGAGCGCTGCGAGTCGGCAGAAGCGAAACGCACCAAAACCTCAAGCAATCATTCGGGAATTTGGCGGAGGGGGTGGGATTCGAACCCACGAGGGACTTTCATCCCTGCCGGTTTTCAAGACCGGTGCCTTCAACCACTCGGCCACCCCTCCGTTCGAAGATCACTTTTTCGCGGCAGCTTCATCCTGCCACAGCTTGATACCGCCGAGCAGGCCCTCCGTATTGCTGACTACCTTGACGTTGGGCGGCAACTTGAAGTTGATAGTCGCCGCATTGCCGCCACCGATGTAAAGCCTGTCGTAGTTGAACGTTTCCGCCATCTCGTCAATCGCTTCGCGCAGGTGTCTATTCCACTTCTTCTTGCCCTGCTTCACGAACGCCCGGTTGCCGAGCTCGTCTTCATAGGTCTTACCGTCGCGGAACGGATGATGCCCCAGCTCGAGATGCATCCGGTGCCCGTCAACGAACAGCACCGATCCGAAGCCGGTGCCGAGTGTGATCACCAGTTCGTCGCCGTGGCCGGTCACGCATCCCAGACCCTGCACGTCGGCGTCATTGGCGATTCGTACAGGGCGCTTGAGTTTCTTCTTCAGCGCCGCCTCGAGCGGGAAGTTGTTCCATCCCTTGCCCAGATTCGGCGCGGTGTAAACGACGCCATTTTTGATCACGCCCGGAAATCCCACCGACGCCCGGTCGAACGCCCCGGCCATCTTGGCGAGCTCGGCGATAATCGCGATCACCTTTTTCGGCGTCGCGTTACGCGGCGTCTTGATCTTTTGCCGCTCGGTTATCATCTTGCCTTTTTCGTCGAGCGCAGCCGCCTTAATTCCAGTTCCGCCAACGTCCACCGCGAGAGTGGTTATCGATTTGAGCGCCGGCTGCTTCGCGCTTGCCGGCGCCTTCGCGATTGGTTTTGCCTCCGGAGTCTTCACCGGTTGTTCTTCATTCATTTGTTCACTCTTGGCGTTTGCCAGGATTGACGGCTGGCACCAATGCGCGCGTGAATCGCCGCTCGCGATTCGTTCGTTATATACCAAACTGCATTTGTACGCATTCTTGTGGCATGTGCTTGTCGCGACGTGGTAATTCAGGCCTCGCGGATGCCGGGGACGCGTTTTTTGCGATCGCGAATAGCAAATTACTTCGGGCTGGAGCTTGCGGGCACCACGTTTCGACGCGAGGTGCTGGCGGGCGTCACCACGTTCGTCACGATGTCGTACATAATCGCGGTCAATCCGGCCATTCTGAAAGCCGCGGGCATTCCGGAAGGACCTTCGATGGTCACGACTGTGATGACCGCGGTGGTCGGAACTTTGGTGATGGGCCTGTACGCCAATCGTCCGTTCGCGATCGCGCCGTACATGGGCGAGAACGCGTTCGTCGCATACACAGTCGTGAAGGTGCTCGGCTACAGTTGGCAAACGGCGATGGCTGCCGTGTTTCTCGCGGGCGTGATGTTCGCGCTGTTGACCGTGGCGCGCGTGCGGAGCTGGATGGTCGAGGCGCTTCCGCCCGGCCTCTGCTACAGCTTCGGCGTGGGAATAGGACTGTTCCTCAGCTTCATCGGACTGAACGAATCCGGAATCGTGGCGATTGGCGTAGCAGGCGCGCCGGTGAGGCTCGGGAATCTCGCGGCGCCGCCGGTCGAGATCGCGGTGCTCAGCTTCGTGCTGATCGCGGTACTGATGGTGCGGCGCGTGCCGGGCGCAATCCTGATGGGGATTTTGATCTCGGCTGCGATTGCATTTGTCGCGGGCGTCGCGAAGCCGCCGTCGCCGTGGGTCAGCATGCCGCCGAATCCCGCGCCGATCATGCTGAAACTCGATCTGCGAGGGGCGTTGAGCGTCGGATTTTTCGGCGTACTGCTGACGATATTCGTGATGGCATTGATCGACACGATGGGTTCGCTAATCGGAGTCTCCGCGCGCGCGGGATTTCTCGACGCCGACGGGACGTTGCCGCAGATCGAACGGCCGATGCTTGCCGACGCGATCGCCACGATGTTCGCGGGACTGGTGGGCACCACCACTGCAGGCGCGTACATCGAATCCGCGGCCGGCGTCCACGTCGGAGGACGCACTGGCTTGACTGCGGTGGTGGTCGCGGCTCTGTTCGCGATGTCGCTGTTCTTCGCGCCCCTGGTAGCTGCGATCCCGGCCGCGGCGTATGCGCCGGCACTGATTGTCGTCGGCGCGATGATGCTTGCGCCGGTCGTCAAAATAGACTTCGACGATTACACCGAACTGATTCCGGCGTTCACGGTGATTGCCCTGATGAGTTTCACTTACAACATCGGGATCGGAATCACGGCTGGACTGATTCTTTATCCCCTGGTCAAGCTCGCCGCCGGACGCCGTAGCGAGGTCCACGCCGGACTGTGGGTGCTATGCGGTTTATCGATTCTGTTTTACGTCTTTTATCCTTACCAATAGCGAAGGCGCAAATTCGCATGCGTAGAACTAAAAATCGGTGAATCGCTCCAATTGACTTAACACGGTGTCAAACTTAATTTCCTATTGTTCGCGACTGCGCGCGTCAGCAAGGGGTGAGGGTGGCTATTTTCACCAAGCGGTTCGCCAACGCCGACGAGTATGAAGCATGGCTCGAGGAGGCGGGGGAACGGATCAGCGTCATGGCGATCACCAATTCGCCGGCGTTATATGGTTCGTCAACTCAACCGACCGCCGGGCCGATCACGCTAAGATATCAGACTGAGGATCCGTCGTTGGCTCCCGCCAAGAGCATGAGGACAATGATCGCGCAGGTCGTCATCATCGCGGCACTGTTCTTCGCCCTCTTCGTTTTCCTGGTTTCAAGAATATAGGCGCCTCGCCGAACCGGCCGTCCGCGGCCTGCTAATCGGTGCGATCTCCCCCCGGTGCGGGACTCAGCGAACCGGGCACGCGCGCGATGTGGTCGGGCGTCAGGCGCAGCTTGCGAGTCTGCTCGCTGAAGAGTTGCGCGTACACGCCCGCGCGCTTGACGAGCTCCGAATGCGAACCGACCTCGAAGACCTTGCCGCAATCGAGCACGACGATCACATCGGCATCGACCGCGCTGGCGAGCCGATGCGCAATCAGGAAGCACGTGCGCCCCCTCATCAGGCGGCGCACGGCGTCGTGAATCAGGTTTTCGACTTCCGAATCGAGACCGGAGGTGGCTTCATCGAGAATCAAAATCGGCGGGTCTTTCAGAAACACGCGCGCCAGCGCGAGACGCTGACGCTGACCGGTCGAAGGCCGCACTCCCCCCTCGCCGATCATCGTGTCGAGCTTGTCGGCGAGCGAATCGACGAAGTCGCGGATGTTGGCCTGCTCGAGCGCGCGCCAAACATTTGCGTCGGGCGAGCCGGGCCGCCCATACTGCACGTTCTCGCGGATGGACGCGCTGAAGAGGATCGCGTCCTGGGGAACGATCCCGATTGAATCGCGCAGTGACTTCAGCGTCACGCTCGAAATGTCAGTGCCGTCGATCAAAATTCGGCCCGCCGCCGGCTCGTAGAAGCGCGGAATCAGGCTGGCGAGCGTGGTCTTGCCGGCCCCCGAGCGTCCAACCAGCGCCACCGTGGTTCCGGCCGGGACGGCCAGGTTCACATCGTCGAGAACGACGCGCAGCGGTCCCCCGTCGAGCGGCTTGTAGCCAAAGCGCAGATGCTCGATCTCGACCAGACCGCTTTTCACGTTTAGCGCCGACGCACCGGGCGCGTCATGCACCTCGGGCGTCTCGTCGAAAAACGTGAATATCCGCTCGATCGCCGCTAACGCAGTCGCCACGATGATCGACAATTCCGAGAACCGCTGCAGCGGCAGGTACAGCGCGCCCAGGAAGGCGAAGAACGCGACCACGGTTCCAATCGTCATCTGACCGTGCATGATCATCAGCGCGCCCGCCCAGATTACGATCAACGGCGCGCCGCGCGAGATGAACTCGGTGAACATCTGATGGGTCGAGGAAAGCTTTACGCTCTCGATCGTCAAGTCGTAAAGCTCGGTGGTTCGCTGATGGAAGCGGCGCGCCTCGTCCGCCTCGCGCGCGAACGATTTCACCGTCGAGATTCCCGCGACGCGTTCCTGCAACTCGCCCGAAAACTCCTCGACGACTTCCTGCAGGTCGTGACTGGTCTCCTTGATTCTCGGCGAGAGAATCCTGATCACCGCGACGTAGAACGGAATGACTATCAGCGAGATCCACGCCAGCCGCACGTTGAGGTAAAACAACAACCAAATCACGAAGCCCAGCGACACGCCGTCCATCCAGATGTTTATCATCGCCGAGCCGACGAAATTCTGCGCCATCGAGATGTCGGAAATGAAACGCGAGACCACCGCGCCCGAAGTCGTGCGATCGAAAAACGAATGCGACAACCGCTGCATATGCAGATACAGCGCGTAGCGCAGGTCGAAGATCAGCCGATGACCCGCCATGCTCGCCCAGTAGTTGCGGTAGTAGGTCGCAATCGCCTGAACAACGAACAACGCGAACAGCGCCGCGGTCAAAGCTTCGAGCTTGGCCGCCGAGCCCGCCCCGAGATGAAGCGTCGCGGCAATCCCGCGGCACCACCGGTCGATCATCTGGTTCAAATGCTCCGGATGCGGCTGCGGAACCAGCAGAACGTCGAACACGTATTTGAAGGCGAGCGGAAACGCCAGCGGCAGCTTGAATTTCAGAATGCCCATGGCGGAGCCACCCGCCACCAGCCATAGATGCGGCCGCACGTAACCCAGAAAGCGCACCAGCGCCGTCGGCGGAACGATGCGGTCGAAGGCTCGCTCGAAAAAGCCGCGGCTGCGTTGGTCGGGTTCGTCGGGAGCGTCGGCCGGTTCCCCAGAGGAACAGTCCGGCGTCTCCGGCGCGCCGGCGATCTCTGCGGAACTACGATTTCGCATGCGGACAGCTTAGCAGCGCCGCACCGCCCAGAAAATACGCGCCCGCGCGCCGTCTTGCTCCTGGTGTCATCCGGAGCGGAATCTGCGGAGCCGAGAGACCCCGGATCCGGTGACCCCTCCGACTGTCTTACGCGGACGCCGAAATGCGATCGATCATGGCCGGGATGCGGCTGCGGTTGGCATGGCCCGCGAGCCCTGCCACCGCGATTCGTTCCATGTACTCGCGCACCACCAGCCTGATGAACTTCGCCGTTGCGATGCGCCCCTGGTCCACTTGCGCCTTTTCGAGTCCGCCTCCGCAGATGATGATCATCGGCTCCAGCAACTCGGGACTCCCAATCAATCCAAGCAGAGCGTGCTCAGTGTGATCGAGATAGCCCTCCATCGCGTTCACTTCGAGCGGGCGATGCTTCAGATAGTAGCGGAGTTGGCCGAGTCCGTAGGCGGTCTGGCGACCGGCGTCCTGCATCGCGTAGCGCATGATCGCGCGATCGACGTTGGTCGGTGCGAAGGCTGCCACTTGCCGATACACCACGAGCAGGAATCCAGCGAGCGACAGATTGATCGAAACCGAGCCCTGCGGAAACTGATCCGCCCACAGCCATTCCTTGAGTCCCTGCTCCGCCGTAACGCTGGCGCGGCCGAGTCCCGCCCCGCCGTAGAGCGCGCGCTTGCGAAACACTTCGAGCAGGCGCGACGCGTCGAGCATCTGCGCGCACATCCAGCTTTTCTGTTCGAGGAAGTCCTGGTTGATCAACGCAACCCACTTAGAGGGAAAGTCCATCGATACGATCTGGCATTCCTGCAGGAAGGTGTAGAGCTGCGCACACGCCATCTCGAGCCCGGGCGCGATCGGATGAGCGTGCAGTTCGTTCCATGGTATGTCGGTCGCCGGGACCCATCGCCGCGCCTTGTCTTCTTCGTAGAGCTCGGCGACGTTGTCGGACCATACGTCCGACTTGCGATTCACGACGTAGCCCATGTCAGGCAGCTTGCCCACTTTCTCGCTGCCGCGCGACACCATCGACTGACTGGTGCGGACGTCCTCGGGGATATTGCTGTAGCCGTAACTGCCGACGTCGAGATCCTTGTAGGTAAGTCCGCGGCGCGAGTCCGACGCGTGGCCTGCTATGCGCTCGGTCTTGGCCTCGTACCAATGCAGGCCTAAGTGTCCCTCCATCACCTTTTTCGCGGCTTCGAGGACCGTTTGATCGACCGTGTAATCCTTGTCAGCGTAAAATGCCACTTGGTGCTGCCTGTCCTATGCTTGGAGCTTGATGCCCTTAGAGCTTGATTCCCGCGCTCTCGGCCGCGGCCCGTCCCATCTCGTACATCATATAGAGCTTCGAACGTTCCTTGCGCTCCGGCATCCCGCACTTGTCCAGACGCTCGAAATGCTCCTGCATCTGCTTGAGCTGGAACTGAGTAGTCACTCGAATACCCTGTTCGATGTTTTCCTTCTTGAGCCCGCCGCCGGCCAGGATGATGAACGACTCGGTCAGCTCGGTCGCGGCCGCGCCGGCAAACGAAATGTTCTCGGCTTCGTCCAGGTGCGCGTGCAGAACTTCGCGTTTCTCGGGAAAGTGCTCGAGCACGTATTTGAAATGCTGCATGCCGTAGCCGACGTGCCGCGCTTCATCCTGCATCACGAGGCGGAAAATCTTCTTGTCCACATCGGTGGGCGACAGGTACTCGCTGAATCGGAACATCGTAAGCACGTTGCCCTCGGCTACCAGGTGCAACGCAACTGACATCTCGCTGAAAGAATCGGCGTCGCGCAGATGCTTCAGCGCCATCTCGTTGATCGGGCTGGCCTGCATCAATCCCCAACCGGTCGTGAGCGCGCGCTTGCGGAAGACCTCCGCGTGGCGCGCCTCGTCCATCGCCTGCGCCGCGATGAACGAACGGACCTCGATAAAGTCGGGATTGAGCCGCGGCAACCACATCGCAGGCGTATCGGTCGCGATCATTTCCACTTCGGTGAGGAAGGTCATCAACTGCGAGAGCGCCTTGCCCGTCACCTCGGGCAGCTCGACCCCGTCCAGGTGCTCCCACGGAATGTCGGTGGTGGCGTTCCACTGGCGCGACATTGCTTCCTCGTAATAGCTCTCGGTGTTGAACGCCCACAGCTCGCTCTTGCGCGAAACCCATGGCTGCGCATCGGGCACGCCCTCGGGAATCTCGGCGCCGCGCGGCGCGTAGGATCGATTCGCGCGAACCTTCTCGGGTATGTCGGTGTAGCCATAGGTCCCGAGGTTGAGGTCGCGGTAGGTCAATCCGCGGCGCGGGTTGGCTTCTTCGGGACTGATTTTCTCAGTCGCAGACTTCATCCACGATAAATCCATCTCGCCGGTCCTGATCGTGTATAGCCACTTGTCGATGAAGTCCTTGTCCTCGGTGAAGTTCGTGGTCGAAAGATATGCCATCGCTGCAGCGCCTCCGCGCCTGGTTTCTTAGAAACTCACTTCGAGCTTGCTCGACAGATCGAAAAATTCCTGGATCGATTCCATGAACCGGTAGAGTTTGTCATGACCGTCGGGATCGTCATAAACGATCTTCAAACGCTCGCCGAAATGCGCCAGCGTGTTGATGTCGTGCGCGGAGTCGGCCACGCCATTGCGCCGGATGTTCTCGATCATCTCGCGCCACACCCCCCAATCGCCTTCGATCTGGAAGTCGACTTTCTTGAGATCGATCGCTGCTACTTCGCTGACATTCTTGAGATCGAAAACTTCGAACTCAAGGACGAAGTTGCGCGCCTTGCCGTTGACGCCGACGCTGACCCCGAAGGTCGTGTCGATAAACCCCAGCCGGCGGAATTTTTCCTCGTTCGCGGCCATCTGCGCCTTGAGCGCCTCGAAATATTCGGTCGAAGGGAAGCTAATCGCCATAAATCGATGAACCCTGCCGGTCTCCCAATAAATTGATCAATGCTGAATGAATGTTAGAGTCAAACTACTCACTAAGGCAAGCCAACCCGCCGATTCCCCGCCGATTGTAGAGAGTTCAGGGTGTCATAGTTCAGCCTGAATGGACTCCGCCGATGGTGCTATTCGTCATTTTGGCCGCAATTTGCGGATGTTTGAGCGAAGGAGCTGACATGAAAATCGGAAATTTACTCTGCGGCACTCTACTGGCCGGTATATTAATTGGCGGTAGCATATCCTGCCCAGCGGCCGCGGGACTGACAAACTATCTCTGGAAATTCGACGCTAGTTGCAGCAGCCTCGCGACGACCGTGAGCGGCGTTGTTACCCTGACGGGAACTCACGGCGGAACTCTGTCCTATGAATTTGTCGAGCTGGGCGGCGGCGCGCCGGAGCTGAACGATGCGTTTCCGCCGATTCAGGCGAGCGCGGCGAATACGGCGATCGTCGTGACTGTGCCCGCGATTAGCAGCGGAGGAGCGTGCGTCGTCTGCGCATTCTGCTCGCAGCAATAGGCTGCTGGCGTGTCCGTAGGATACGCCTAGCTCTGGTCCTAGCCGCCTTGCTGATGTGGGCGTTGCCCGCGTCGAAAAGACCTAGCGATCACGCTATCGAGCTAACGTGCGGACGCTTGCTTGTTGGCACCGCCGGTAGCCAGCTCGTCGTCGATGATCTCTTCGAACTTCGGGATCGGCTGCGCCCCCGTGAGCGGCCGGCCGTCAATAAAAAACGCCGGCGTTCCGTCCACGCCGAGTTTCTCGCCGGCGGCCAGATCGCTTTTGATCTGGCTATCGTATTTCGCTTTGTCAAAGCACGCGTCAAACTCGCCGGTATTGAGTCCGAGCGTCTTGGCAGCCGCCTTCAGGTCGGCGGGCGCCAGCTTGCTTTGATTGGCGAACAGTGCGTCGCGGAATTGCCAGAACTTGCCCTGCTCGTTGGCGCATCGCGCGGCTTTCGCGGCGTCCAGCGCCTGTGAATGAAACGGCAGCGGGAAGTCCATATGTACGATGCGAATCTTGTCGCCATATTTCGCTCGCAACTGCTTCAGCGTCTCTTCCGTTTTTTTGCAGAACGGACACTGAAAGTCGGTGAACTCGACAATCGTGACGGGCGCATCCTTGGCGCCGAGCGCCGGATGGCCGCTGCTGTCCACCGCGACGCGCTGGGGCTCGAGTAAAATCTTCACCGGCGCTTCCTTGCGCAGGCGTTCGAGCAGCGCCTGGCGGTTCAACATTTCCATCAGCTGCGGTTTAATCTTGTCGAACAGCGCGGTACCGGCTGATTTGTTCTTGTCGTAAAACTTCTTCGCGTCGGCTTCGGTCACGGCCGATTTGCCGGCGTACTCTTTCTTCAGGTAGTCATCGACGCTCAGCTTGTCGCGCTGGGCGGCCTGCTCGATGAGGTAATCGCCAGTCATCGACTCGAGTGTCTGGCGCCTGAGGTCAAAAGTCTTGTCGGCGATCAGTTGATCGACGCGCTTTTCGAGCATCGCACGCATCCGTTCGATTTGCGGCTTGACCTTTGCGTCGAGGTCCTTCTCGCTGATTTTGTGATCGCCGACCGTGGCAACTACCGCGTTGGGGTCGTCGGCCCATGCCGGATGCGTGGCAATGGCCGCGCACACCAGTACGACGGCAGCTATCGCGGGGACGATATGCCGCGCAGATTCAAGGCGATTTCGCCCCGACTGATTCATGTTTAGCAGCATCGGATAATGTTCGAACTCCCTGATTGATGATAACCGTCACATACTATCATGCGGCTGGGGCGCTGTCGCAATGCAGAAAAAGCTGCATTTGCTCAGATCGCCGCGACTCCGCTACGCTGCCATTTACTTTGAAACCGAATACCGCAGCCTCAATCGGATTTCTGGCCCTGATTCTGCTGGTCTTTCCCGCGCAGAGCCGAGCGGCAGGCAACGATAACCGACTCAGCGTCTTGGTGGATTGTCATTGCTCCGATCCGGTCGGCGAAAATTTCTGCTCCGACTTCAAGGACAAAGTTCGCGATTCGGTCGCATATCGGCTCGTCGATCACGCCGACGCATATGGAATCGGAGTGCATCTTTGGTGCGTGGACCTGTTTGCGGGACTCCCGGCAGTTAGCAAGCTTTCCGGCACGATGTCCGCGGTATCGGTCGCGTTCACGATCTATTCCGATCGACTACCGGGCGAAGTGTACGAAGATTCCTCCGTGTTTCGAGTCGGCAAAGACGCCGCCGACGAGATGTCGCAGAAAATCCTGGCCGCCGTCGGTCAGCTTGCCACCGCCAACAAGGCGGTGTTCGAGCATATCCGCGCAACTCCGAAGCCCGTGGCGACGCCGACCCAGCAGATCATCCAGTAACGCTTCAAAACGCATCGGCTTTCCAATACCTTTTTGACTTACGCGAGAGTGGCGGAACGGCAGACGCGCCGGACTTAGGATCCGGTGCCGCAAGGCGTGGGGGTTCAAATCCCCCCTCTCGCACCACCCACATATCCTCTTTATTATCAGGTATTTATGGCGATCGGCGATAAGTGGGTAATCTTTGCCCGAGGCTGTTTGGTCCTTCCTGTGTCCACTTTGTGCCCACTTTTTTCGGGTTTGCTGGAAAGGAGGTCTCGCACCACGCTGTCCATTGCCGTCGTCCGCGTGGCGCGGAACCAGTGCGAGTAGACGTTCAGCGTGATGGCAGGCGAGCTATGGCCGAGGATGGATTGGACCTCCGTGACCGGGCTGCCCTTGGCGATGAGCGCCGATGCGAACGAGTGACGAAGGCTGTGGACATTCACCGTGCGCAGTTCGGCTCTCCGAAGCGCCGGCCATAGGCCGCGCCGCAGCGCGATCGAGCGACGCAGTGGTTTTCCGTCCAGGTTGGGAAATACAAGATCGTGTTCGGACGTCGGGCAAGCGATCTTCCAGCGCTTGACGATGGCGGCCAGCTCGCGCGGAATGTTGACCATGCGGAGACCCGCCTTCGTCTTTGGCGGATAGAAGCGAGGTCGGATGTCCTCGCCCTGAACGCGCGCCCATGAGAGGCTGCGGCGCACGTAGATTTTGGGATCGCGGCCGTTAAGCTCACAATCGCCCCAGCGCAGAGCGAGCGCCTCACCGGATCGAAGTCCGGTGGAGGCAAGGAAGGTCAGAAGGGTTCGATAGAGGCCCGGTTCGGCGTGCGCGAGCATGAGGCTGATTTCGTTGGGCGCGAGAACCGTTTCCGGCGTGGCTTGGTCGGCGTCGGCCTCGGCGCCGCTATCGGTACTCAATTCCCGTTCGCCCGCGTAGGCGCGCTCGACCCTGTCCACTGGGTTGATGGCGCACAGTCCTCGGCGCATTGCCATCTTAAAGACGCCGCCGATCATTCGGATGACGCCATTGATTGTGACGGGCGAACGACCGAGTTTCCGCATGTCGTCACGGAGCTTCTCAATGCCGGAAACGGAGACCTGATCGAGGTGGAGGGGACCGAAGCGCGGCAGCAGGTATTTTTCGAGGCGGCTGTGCAGAGTCTCGGTGTAACTTGGCCGGCGATCCGTCTTGGATTGGACCCATTCGCGGGCCATCGTGGCGAATGTTGGGATTTGCGTGCGGTCGAGATATTCGCCGCGCGTGACCTTTACGGATGTCTGGGCAAGATGCTTCTCAGCCGCTTTCTTGGTTGGAAAATAAAGCCGCTTGCGTGGCCCCCTGGTTCCGAGGGGGCGGTAGTCAAGCCGCCACGCGCACTCGCAATTCTCGCCTTTGCATCCGTTCAGATGGAACCGCTTGATCGAAGCCATAGCGCCCTCACCTCTTCCCGGTCCGCGACTTTTCTTCGGCGGCGATTTTCTGGAGCAGTCTGGAGGCCGGTTCGGAGATCGCCATTTCGCCGCGCTCCCAGCGCGCCACGGTGTTTGAGGTTACTCCCACGGCCTCGGCCAAGGCCACCTGAGTCCAGCCCAGTTTTCCCCTGAGCGCACGAATCTCCACACCGGTCATACTATACGCAGCGTATAGCACGACCGAAGGGAAGTCAAGCGGCTTGGTTAGCGCGCTCTGTCAGAAAGCGCTCTACTTCTTCGATTCTGAACCGAACGTAGTGGCCGAGTTTGATGGAAGGCAGATTGCCGAGGCGAGCCTGTTCTCTGACCCACGATTCCGGGACACCGAAAAGCTTGGCGAGTTCGGGCGCAGCCAACAGTGCACTCGCGTTGCTGAAGCTTCGAGCCGCGATACGCTGGCTCAGCATCAGGGAGAGCAGCGCGCCCTCGAGCGTCTTGAGCGCGGCGACGCGCGACGCGACCTGGGTCAAGAGTTCTGGAACAGATTCGAGAACCAGACCTTTTGCGCGCGATGGATCGGAGACAAGCTCGTCGATCATTGCGGACGACAGGGGTGTCCGCGGCGTAACTGGGTGTGGCGGATGGTACGACATAGAAGACCCCCGGCATCGAAAGATCCCCGCAACCCCACACTCATCTCCGAGGAGTCATTGAGCAACGGCGATGCCGTTCCTCGATCCGCGCTGAACGCCGACCGACTAGCCGCGATCCGGTTGTGGAGGCGTCCTCTCAAGGGAGATTTGGCGATCATTTAGCGGAACAGAAAGTGTGTCTGTGCAATTTCTGCACACTTGGCGAAAAGTGCCTGAGAAGCTTAGCTGATTTGCCGATTTCGCCGATCCGGTGTGCAAAATCGGCACAGTCTGCGCTCGGTGGTCCATACACGAATTCCCGCCGCCTGGCGGAGCGGTTGCGAGTCCGTAGGCATTCGATGATGAGAAAATTATTTAGCCGGGTGCGGTCGAAGCGCGAGTCACCGCCTCGCTCGGTCTCGCCAGCGCGCAATCGCCCTTCTTGGTGCGGCGCTTGAGATTAGACGAACGGGGCAGAGCCACGCGAGAACGTCCTTCCGCAGGGTCATCAAGATTTTGTTAACAGCGGGGTAAAAAGAAACGACCTGTTGACAGGTTATCCACAATCCTACTATTTGTACGCCTCGGCTGTGCGGCGGAGGTGGGGTTCGATTTTTAGAGACTCGCGAGCGAATATTGGTTGGTCGGTCGCTAGCGATACGCCGGGCCATACGCCTGATCGAAGAAGCCGCTCCCACGAGCGCGCCGGTGATCATCACTGGCGAGAGCGGTACGGGAAAGGAGCTGGCCGCACGTGCAATCCACGACAAATCGCCGCGCCATAGCCGTCCCTACGTCGCCATCAATTGCGCGGCCGTTCCTGAGACCCTGATCGAAAGCGAACTGTTCGGCCACGAGCGCGGCGCCTTCACCGGCGCGGATCGCCGGCGCGAAGGCTGTTTCGAACGCGCGAACGGCGGAACCCTTCTGCTCGACGAGATCACGGAGATGCGGCCGGAGATGCAGGCCAAACTGCTTCGCGTTCTCGAAGATAAGAAGATTTCGCGGCTTGGGGGCACTGGGGAGGTTGCGGTCGATGTGCGGATCCTGGCCGCCTCCAATCGTGAGCTTCAGCGCGCCATCCGCGAGGGCCGACTGCGCGCTGACCTGTATTACCGCCTGAACGTTGTGTCGCTCGAACTTCCGCCATTACGCGACCGGATCGAGGATGTGCTGCTGTTGGCCGAAGAGTTCGTCCGAGCGTTTAACCGTGAGCATCGCAAGGCAGTCGAAGGGATCGCTCCGGATTGCCTCGAGGTACTCAAGGCTCATTCCTGGCCGGGCAACGTGCGCGAGTTGCGCAACGCGATCGAACGCGCCGTGATCATGTCCAGGTCGCCGATGCTGTTGGTTGGCGATTTGCCGAAAGAGCTTTCCTTTCAACCGGGGCCGACGCTGGGCTTCACGGTTCGGCTTGGCTCCACTTTGGAGGAGGTCGAAAACGAGTTGATCGCCCGGACAATATCGTTTGCCGGTGGGAACAAGTCGCGGGCCGCACAAATTCTTGGTGTCGGACGGCGAACCATATACAAGCAACTTGAGCGCTACAAACCGTACGAAACCAACGGCCACTCCAACGGCCGAACGCACCACAATGGGCGAAACGGCCTAGCGTGACGGCGCCATCGGGCCGCGCGTTGTGAGGCGTCAAGCGAGCGTGTGCGCCTCAAGAAGTCTTTAGTCGGCGGCGATCAATCTCTTCCGATCGAGTATCTTTTGCCGTTCTGGGATCTGGCTCTCCATCTCCAAGTGGTCGCGGGCTTGAGATCTGATCATCTCGACAACGTCAAGTGGGGGCATCTGGCCGTTCGAGCGCAAAGTGCCACCGCGAACTCTAAGTCGCTCGCCCCACCCACGTACATTTCGCGCGGAAACTATCCCCACGACGATGACCGAGCACATCAGACAATACGCGACCGTGAGATGCCGCCGAGGGGCGTGCCAGATTCCAGTCGCGGCACCTAGCTGAACATAGGACGCAAAGTTGGTGGGAAGAATCGGATCGGACAATTGTTCCAAGGGCCTGAGCAAGAAAAGATACTGGTGAAATCGCCCAGGGTGCTCTTTCCGATCGAGAAGAAAGTGACGCCACGCGATTTCGGCATCGACTGATGCTGACTGAACTTCCGCCGGCGTTGGATCGCCGCTTTCCAAGGTGGCTCTTAAGGCGCGCCACGAAAGAGAGGCGGCAAATTTAAGGAGCCATGAACCATACAGAAGAGTGCTCAGTGTTCCGGTGTGGTACGGATCGTACACTTCGCGCTTGAAAGCCGTCTCCCATCTGTTGAAGCGCTCTTCGCATTCGCCGCACAAGAAGCGGATCTTTCGCGAGTCCTGAGCTGGACGATACGGAGTTAGATGCGACCTGATGGCGGTTATCGAAGCGTCTCTCTGAAACCGGAACACGAATTTCGGATTAATATGGCTCAGCCGCAGCGGCCGAGCTTCGTTGCAAAGACGACATGGTTCCGAGATGTTCACGAGTTGCAGAATACCATACCCAGGCTGGCGAGTATGGTCCGGGTGTACTCGTCTGAGACTTTGTACCGCGCATTGCATGCGCTATGCGCCGGAAACGTTAGTAGGTTCTTGGGCCGTGGATTGGTAAAGTAGCAGTCAGGTATAACGTGATCGCGCGTATCAGGGTCCGGGCCGCCACAGATGTAGCAATGTCCGACTCTTTTCATCGCTTAATCAAGCGCGTCACCAAACATCCGCATGGAGCACCTGAATATCCTGGTCCAAAGGCAAAAGCCATGACCAATGTCGATCCGCTAGGTCGAATCACACTTTTATTCCACTTTACAGACCGCCGGAATCTTCGGCTGATTCGAAAATTGGGCGGCTTATATCCTTTGGCTAAACTGAAGAAGAAGGAGGTCGAGGTTCCGGCACCTGGCGGCAACGACTGGAGCCAAGATGCCGATGAAATGAGAGGCATGGACCGATACGTTCATCTTTGCTTCCGGGCCAATCATCCGATGGAACATTTGGCTCGCCAAGAGGGGCGCATCGGTGACACGATCTTCCTGCAGATTCATCCCGAAGTCCTGCAGTGGGAAGGCGTCAAGTTTACACCAGGTGTCTCGAACAAATCCGGTGTGAGCGTTTACTCGGTCGAAGAAGCCAAAGAGATTATTGATTTCGAAGTGCTGTACACCCGTACCAATTGGAGAGACCCAGATATCCAGCGAAGATTGCAGGAGGCAGAAAAATACGAGATTCTCGTGCCGAAGCGCATCCCTCTCGAACTGATAAGGAACTTCCCAAATGACTGAGCGCCCTATTTTCCTGCCGTCGCAGGACGGCCCAGAACTGGTCAAGGAAATTTATTTCCGCATAGTTTGGAGTTCCGGCTTTGCGCCGATTCAAAAAAAGAAAAACATCAAGGCTCTGCACGATGCTGCCGCGCTTGATGGCTATTCGCCTCTGTTAGAGATTTCGACCAAGTCGGAAGACAAGGTCGGGCAGCACCTCAGTGCGTTCCATCTCAAGGTGCACAGCGACCGGCTAGGGGATATTCCACTGGAATGTGCTTTCCAGGGAAGTAAGCTGTTCGAAAAGGGCGGCCCCTATACGGATTTGTATGGTCAGGATGCAAAGGCGGCAAAACGCGACTCGCGACTTCGCGAATCAGGTAGGCTCGTAGGCTTCAAGTTCGACGATTTGCTTTTCCCGCTCGAACCAAAAACGGTATTTTACGATTGGTTGTACATCACCGCGATTTTTCCACATCGGGACTGGCTCAAGCGCCTATACCGATACGCAGGCTTCACGGACATCGAGTTCAATCCGAGCAGGTCGATTAACTGCCAAGCACGTTCCTGTGCGTTGTTTGTGACTTTGCTGAGGAAAAATCTCTTGGAGCGCGCGGTGCATTCACCCCCCTCATTCATTGAGTTGATGTCGCAGCACTTGTATTGCTTGCGCTCAAAAACAGAAAGTACATAAGGCGGGTTTCGTAGTATTTGACAGTCGATGACTTACAGAGTTTTTCGGCCTGAGTATATTTGTTCGTAGAAATCGTTTTTGTTCTGGGTATTCAGAAGCGGCGCCCGCGCATCGCGCGGGCGCCGCGCGCCTTCAGTTAGCGGACGCGCGGTCGAGGATGAAATCCGCGGCGCGCTGAGCTTGCGCAGCTGCGTGGATCAGAAGCTTGCGATCGCCGCGAAGCTTCTTGAGCCAGCCGGCCACGTACGCCGCTTGGTTCTCGATGACAGCGGTTGAGATACCGGCTTCGGCGCAAAGGTAGGCGGCTCCCATTTCCGCGCACAGTTCTTCTTTGGAGTAGACGGCGGAACCGAAGGGAGCGGCTTCGCAAATCCCTTCTCGCGCAAGGCGTTTCTGACTTCCTGTAGAATGGACGGTCTCGTGCAGGGCCGTGGCGCAATATTCCTCGGCGCTCGCGAAAAGCTCGCGCGGTGGCAGGGTGATTTGATCTGTGATCGGACTGTAGAACGCTTTTGAGCCTGCGTGCTGAATCTCTGGCGGGTTGGGCATTCCGGCGATGATCCGCTCGGCCGCTTCGATTGGGTCATGCTCGTGCGTTTCTACCTTTGGCAGCCTGTCGAGGACGGCTTGCGGAAGCTCGCATTGTTCGAGGTTGAACACGCGGTAATATCTGAGCAGGAACCGCCGGCGCGTCTTCTCGTCGGTCTCCTCGTTGTCGAGGTCTTCCGTGCTCTGCTTCGCATTGTCAACCTTCCAGAACGCGACAACCGTGCTTTCCTCGCCTTTGCGGATGTGTCCGCCCAGTTCATTCGCTTGGCGCATCGTCAGCCAATACGGCGAAACATACTTCGATACGGAAAGCAGAAAGTGATTGATGCCGCGATACGGCTTTTTGCTGACAAGATTGCGCGGCAGTCCGGCTGAGGTCCACGGTTTGCGCCACGGCACGACGCCTTGTTCAAGCAGGTTGATTATCTTCTCGGTAACGATAGCGTAGATGTCCATTTCTGTAATCTCCGATCGGCGCTCAAGCCGGGGGCGGCTATGCAGCCGCCTCGATGTTCTGCGCGTCCCGAACCCGACGGCACGCCGTTAGGTAATGGGCGCTGTCGAGTTCGATCCCGATGAAATTGCGGTCGAGATCCTTGGCGGCAACGAGCGTCGAGCCAGACCCGCAGAACGGGTCAAGCACGATCCCACGTGGCTTGCAGAACGCCCTGATAAGGGGCTGCAAGGCTTCGGTTGGCTTCTGCGTGGGATGAAGGCGATTGCCGGTATAGGGGAAGTCGATCACGTCGGACAGGGGGGATTCCGGCGGGGTTACGTCACCCTTGGCCAGAAGATAGGCCTGTTCGTGTTGGTAGCGTAGGAAGCGAGCCGACGACGCATATCTTTTGCGGAACACGATGTGTCCCACGATGCGAAACCCTGCGGCGCGCCACGCCGACATGAACAGGTCGGCCTTGTTCCAGCCATAGAAGCTCACGCAAAACGAGCCGTTTTTCAGAAGCCGGTACATTTGGGTGAAGGCAGGCTGTAGCCAGCGGCCATTGTCGTCGTTGGTCACGGTGCGGCCATCGCGCGAGCGATAGTGCGTGATGTAGGGCGGGTCAGTGAGAATGAAATCTATAGTTTCCGATTCCATGCGGCGCATGAGCGCGACACAATCGCCGTGCATGACGCTGTTGGCTTGATAGATGTCCATTTTCGTAATCTCCGATTGTCGTTGTGATATGGGGGGAGAACCGCTTTCGCGGCTCTCCCGTGTGTGTGTGCCGAAACTAAAAGGGGATGTCGTCGGACGTTTCGGTCTTGGGAGTGTTGGCGCGATTGCCGAGCAGGCGAAGTTGCCGCGCCACGATTTCAGTCCGGTAACGTTTACCGCTTCCGTCCTTCGCTTCGTATTGGCGGGTTGCAAGCCGGCCCTCGATGTAAACCTGACGGCCTTTGCTCAGGAACCGCTCGCACGTATCGGCCAACCGTCCGAACGCGACGATCCGATGCCAATCAGTGCGCTGCTGCTTCGCGCCGTTCCGATCCGTAAAACGCTCGGTCGTGGCTAGTGAGAAATTCGCCACGTTCTGCCCGGACGGCAGAGCACGAATGTTGGGGTTAGCTCCCAGATTGCCGATCACGATCACCTTGTTGATTGCCATTGCCATTACCTCCGTTCTCCTTTGCTGCGTCCGCTTCCCGTCATCGGGCAGGACGCGCTCTGTTTTCATTTCCGCGCAACTTTTTTCCGCGCGGCCCTTACAACCTGAACTGGAGGGCCGTGCGCAGATTTCCAGATGCGCGAGCGGAGCGGGCGGCAGGACGTGCCAAAGCGAAGCGGCCCGAGCGGGCTGGCGCGGCTTGCTAGCGCAGCGAACGCCACCAATGAGAGCGGCGGCGAAGCGGAGCCGCAGGATGGGAGTGGGGTTGTGGCGGATGGGCCGCGATGCGTAGTTTACGGAGCGTTAGCGGGGCGGCTCACAGCGGCGCGCGGCGGAACAGAGACTTGGGCGCCAACAGCGTGTCGGTATGGTGCGTGAAGCGAAGGGCCTGCTGATCTCGCCATTTGCGGGTCCAGAAGGTGTCGGTGATTCCTGGCCGATTTCCGATGTGCTTGGCATATCCGTGCCTACAAGAGGCCCTGAGGAGTATATTAGGCGGGGTAGATCGCTGGGCGTTCGAGTGTGGGCTCGGAGGTGGCGGTGTCTTGATACTGGATGGATAGCGCTTGCAGTGCCCGCGTCGGCTTGATGGGATTGTGGGACGTCCTTCCATCGATTGCGGGATGGCAGTGGGCGAAGCGCGCGAGGGTGCGGCTTGGACCGCAAGGGTATATCGTTGTGCAATCCGCGTGCGGGGATGAATTGAATGAATTTGTCGGCATCTGTACCAGTATTTCGATGTTCCTAAGCAGGAATACGACGCTCTGAGGAACGCCGCCTCTAAAGGGCAATAGCTAAGTACCAATATCAAGGGGCGATACCGATATGCGCGCGTGTAGAAGTGAGTCGGAGCGCTTTAGTCGACACGCTTTTTGTGGGCCATGTGCCCTCGGGAGACAACTCCTAAGCGAAGGTGGAAGCGACTGCCTCTGCTTCCCAGGCTGCGTAGTCAGGCGATCGCTCCAGTAGCTTTCGCCAAGCTTCATTTAAAAGAGCAGCTACCGTTCCAGGAGCGAGCGGAGCTACTCGAAGATCGCGGCTTTCAATCGCGGCTCTGACGTCATCGAGTACCGCGGTGAAGAGTTCCGAAGGATGCAGCAAGTCGTAGAGGTCCGGTTTTGCAGGGTGTGATAGGTCCTGATACGCGCGCCATTTGCGCTCGATGGATTCGACATCGGAGTTGAAATGCGTATTCGATCTGAGAAGACGCAGGATGAAATCCATTCTGGCAGCATCTGCTGGGTGAGATTCGGAGTAACGGAAGATACTTGGAACACGAAGCATCAAGTGCAGGTTCGCCCACGCGTAGGCTGGCCCCACGAGCAGAGTTGCAAATGCGTCCGACGCGACCTCCAACCTCCAGTCTTGCCAAAAGGCGATGCGGTGGCGGAAATCCCGAAGGTCGATCGGGCGCGATAGCCGCGCAATCTCATCTTCCGCTCGGTCAACGTACGATTCCAGGGCCGATTCGAAACGAGGTCCGACTAACACCCGGCCGCGGCCGTCAAGGTGGTGCGCGAGTTCGTGGTACAGGTCGGGAAGATTGAGAAGCGTTTGAGAGTCGATTGGAGGCGTGAATATCAGGCCGTATTCAGGTATCGCGGAGTAATACTGGCTGCTGGCGGCAAGGACGATGGGGATGTCGGCTATACCTACCTCCTTACAAATCCGCTCAGAGAGGCTGGAGAGCTTCTCGTCCTCGCTGGAAAACCGGGAAAGAGGACCCACAACCAGCTGTTCGACCAGATAGACCTCGCGAGCAATGCCGTTGTATTGCCGTGCCAGGTCGTCTAACAAATCTTGGGGTGCTGGAAGCAGGGCCAGCGCCGACTGCGCGCGGCATTCGGCCGCCTGGAGAAAGGCTGCTATATCGTCTGCCTTTTGCCGCAAGCGCTCAAAGGAACGTGCACGACCAAGGAGTGCCTCCATGCAGGCGATTCGGCGCGCCAATCCGACGAGTGCCGCTTGGAGAAGATCATTCATAGGGAAGGTCGTCTATAGGCGAGCCATTTGTCTGTAGAGGCTTTCCGACGACTGGTCGAGCTCCTTGACCACCCTTTCGAGGAATTCCAAGTGTTGCGGCGCGAGGGTCGCTAGACCTTTGCGTAGTTGGGCGAGGAATCGATCGATTTCCTGTGCGTCGAGGGTTAGGGCGGGCAGCGTCTTCACTCTGAAGGGGCTGGAACTGGTTCCTGGATGTTGAGCTGTCTGAGGCGCCCGTTCCTTTTGCTGTTGCTCGAGAAAATCCCGCAATACCTCTGTCGCGTCTGCAATTTCTGCGGCATCCGGTACTGGAGTGATTCGCAAAGCGAGGCGTTTGGCTGTGATCAGCGCAGCATTCAAGCGGTTCAAGAGCTCGGTGATTGCTCTGAAATCCGAGTAGGTTTTCGTTGTGCTCATTGCATTACCTCCTACTGGCCTGGCTGATCGTAAGCATTGTCTTCGGGAGCGACGTTGTCGTCCCAAGCCTGCTCTTCGGGTCGTTCTGGCCTCCGCTCGCGGAGGATGTTGTCTGCCAAAGAAAGCGTCAGTGCTAAACGATGGCAGGCGTTCGGGGAAGTGAAGCCCAGGTGGCTGAGAGCGTTGAAATCTTCGACGTCGCCTGGCGTGAGAGAACTGACTGCGCCAACCAAGTGCACAGGATCTGCCGTACCCTGAGTCAGCAGCGGTTCGCCCGTCGTTGACAGGATTGCCTCTCGGTCACCGATCATCCGATACGCGCCCATTGGTGGATTGTAGGTGCGGCCGTCTCGGTCGACGAACAGGCGCGGGTGGTAGGCACTGTTTTTGTGAACCTCAATTACCTTGAACGCGAAATTCTGGTTTACCAAGCCTCTGCGAATGAGCTGCTTGGTAACGTCGTCGAGGGCGAGGCGCTCGGATGTGCAAAGGCGACCGTCTCGATGAATCACGATGCAGGAAGTGGGCGGCAACCCTAACCGCTCGAAGTCTTTGGGTAGCCGGTCCAAGAGAAGGTCGCGGACCATATCTCTCGGGAGACGCTCCTCTCTACCGGACTTGGCAATCCAAAAGTAAATCTCGCTGCCGTCCAAGTACAGAAAGGTAAAGACCGCGGTCCCCTTGAGAACGTCGATTCCAATGTACGCTGATTGGCTCAGGGTTCCCTCTGCCAGATGCCACAGCCACTTGCGGTTCACCGCGAGAATTCCAAGCGCGAGGTAGCGAATATAAGAGGCGTAGCGTCCGTTCGCGGACGTCTTGAGAGTCCAGGTCATATGACCGTCCTTTCTATAGAAGGGAAGGATGCTCGCCGGCTGCGCGCACTGGGACTGGATCTTTAGGTTGGGGAGCCTCCTTTTCAAAAGGGTGTAGAGGTTGATGTGCGGGCGCGTAGGTAGCACGACAAGCGCATAACCGGCACGGTCCTTCAGCGCGGTTTCAATGGAGCGAAGTTGATCCGAGAGCCTGTGGGAGCGATCGTCGTAAACAAGGGTAATCGGGTTATAAGGTGTCGCATAGATTCGTCGGATCTCGGAGTCCAAGCGTTTGAGTAGGTCGCCGGCGATAGGAGCGGGAAGACCGGCCGGTATGAGGGCGTATTGGGCGTCGAATGGCGTTTGGACTGCGGGGCCGACGCCTGGTGCTCTGAGAGAGTCCCACTTAATGTCCCGGACGTTCTCGAATGTGAGAGAGACCTCGGTGTTGTTGCCAAATACAAGACGGGGGAACTTGGCTCTACGTTCGGGAAGGCGCCGCATGGTCGATTCGAGACGCAACGCTTTTCCGAAGATCTTCCTTCCAGCGAAGACTCTTTCGACCGCCCGCTCTATGTTTTTTCGCCTGATGTGAGGGGCGGTAATCGCACGACGATGCACTTCGGCACCTTCGCGGGTCTCGGTAGAGTAAACGCGATAGAGCAAGGGGGCCGGAGCCCAACGGGTCAAGCCTTGGCCGGTTCTGTAGTGGAGGGCGAGATCGCTGTCGGATAGAGCGTCTACTTCGGGAATTGCATGTTTTCCGCAGTGATCTTGAATGTACGGCCGGAGTCTCGTGAACGGACCGCCGTTCTGGTCAGGAAATTCGATGTCGCCTAGTGCTTTGGTAGGTCCTGAAACATCGACGAGATACCAGTCGAAGCCGAACTTATAGAGGCAGCGCTTGAACTTGAACTCGTTCAAGTCGTTCTTAGCTGCGGCCTCTTGCAAGGGCAGCCGGGCGAGGTAACAGAGCCCAACTTCGACTGACAGCTCGATCCGACCGTCGTCTGACGGAACAAAGCCGTAGCCATAGGTCCGATGGAGCGCAACCGGTCCGTCGTAGCCATCGAGGGTGAGCGGGGACCGTTCTGCCTGCCGACCGTAATGTTCCCAGAAGCCTTTGTCACGGTAGAAGGAGTTGCGGAGTTCCCAACGCAGAAATCTCTTCGCAATCTCTTGCTCGATGGGATCAGCACCAATGAAGCGAAGGGCTTGTTTTTCCGCTCCTGGCCGTAACTTAGTGACGGCTCCAAGGAGATTCACTTTTTCTGGAAGCGGGTTGCCGGTCAACGCGACGGCTAAGACATGCTCTCCGTTCCTTCGGACGGGCGCCACCGGAGCTTTCAGACGTCGGCTGAGGATCGTGGCAAGAAGGCTCACATTGCTGTCGTATTCGGCATCATCGGCAACCAGGTCGTCGAAATGGACCCAGAGGTAGGGGATGCTGAGATCATCCAGAAGCGGGATGCAGAAGGTATTGGTCAACAGGGAAACAGCCATGACGTTTGCTCCTTGAGGGTATGTGAGCCGTCGCGGCACATACCGCGAAATTTGCACCTTTCGCAGGTATTCGGGTTGCGAGGTCCACTTAAGGCCCGGAGGTCAATTTCATACCAATCGCGGCCGTCGAGGATGCCATTCGCATGCTCTAAGAACTCGGTAGCGCGATCGTCCGCATGATCCAAGTCGGCGTCTAGGATGGTGACGGGGATGATCGAGGCTGTAAGCAAGTTGACGCCCAGTAAATTGAAATCATCAGCGCGCAGGGTTCGGCTGTCCCAGAAACGGGTCAGAATATGCGCGTAGAAGCGAAGCTGGTCGGATGGGTCTGCTGTTAAGGAGGTCCAGCACTTCCAGTCGACGACGGTTACGAGGGAGCCGGAGAGAATAACAAGGTCTGGTTTTGCTTCGAGGATGGCGCCATCTAACGGAACGCGAAAAGGTCGCTCTATAGAAATATTGCTGGAGGCTCGGACCTGCGACCATAACGTTTCAAGTCGGGCGAGGTTACCAAGCGCAAGCACAACACGGTCGTCCACTTCCTCGCGTTCGGCAATTGTGAGTCCGCCGTTGTATTCATCGGCGAACAGGGCGCAGAACTCTTTTCCTGCATTGGCTTTGGAATTGACCCTATGGAGCTTTCGCTTCGAAAATTCGGCTTGAATGGCGATTAGGTTGCGCCCGTACGCAATTAGCTCCTGTGCTTCCGGAAGCTCACCTCTTTGAACGGCCGGTAGTACCAGCTTCTCGACCGTAGTGTGAACTATTTGGCCAGCCCACGCCTGAGGATGCATCAGTTGTCGGAGCAAGTGAGCCTCGCGACGCAACGGGTCCTTTTTTGCAGTCGGATGCGCCACGACGCTGCCAAGAAACCAACGGCGTTCGCAGATTCGCAGGGTAGCGTCGGAAGAGAAGCTTGCGACGATCATTTGCGGCCCTTCGGTGGCTTCTCTTCGCTCGAAGTGACCCGTTCCCGAAGAAACTCCGTGAGAGCTTTCCAATCGCTCTTGCGGAGATCATGGCGCGTGGCAACTCTTAGAAAATCTCCCGCGTCCGCAGCTCCCAGCAGTCCTTCCAACTCGGGTGGGTTTCGTTCGGCGAGTGAAAAAAGCTCTAGGGGATCCGCTTCGAGAGCTTTTGCGATGAGGCGGAGTGTCTCGGCAGACGGTGGATACGGAAGGCGATCTTTTTCGATCTTGGAAATGTAGCTGTTGTCCACGCCAATGGCGGTTGCCAGTTGCTGCTGTGTGACGCCTTTCTTAAGGCGTAGCTCCCTAATCCTGTTGCCGAGGCTGATTTTCACAAGTGGGATTTTACATGTGAGTTGAAGTCAAGTCAAGTCCATCGTGCCAAACACGAAGAATATTCTGTGCCTCGCTAATTTCCGGAAGCCGGGCGGCCGATGTGTGGCCGGAAAAAGAGGTGATCGAGCGCAGCTTCGAAGATTGGATTCGACCGGTGAGTGCTAGAGTGACGGAGGAAATCTCCGATCAGGAACGCCTTTACGAAGACGGGTCTGACCCCGTGCTCTTGGACATCATTGAGATTCGCTTCATAGAGCAATGCTGGCGCCTGTCACTCGCTATTTTCCACGAAGTTTGACCCTCTTTCCAGAGAGATCAGACGCGTAGTGTTGGTCGTTCAGCCGCGCGTTTGCGGCGCGCCAAACACGTCAGGGTGCTCCGCGACTTGCTCGGCGAAGACACGATCAAATCGGATGGCGATCACCCTGAAACCCTGGTTCTCGAGTTCGCTACGTACTGTCTCGTCCCGCGACGCCGCGCGCGCGCTGTCGTGATGCGGGCCATCGACGAAGACGCACACGCCGGGCATGCCCTCGCGTTCGTAGAAGAAATCGGGCTGAGCGTGAACGTCGGGGGTCGGTCGTACCTGCGCATCGGTCGGCAGCCGGTGTCCCGAATCGTGAAGGAAGCGCAGAAAGTCTCGTTCGAGCGACGAGGCGGGGTCGATGCGGCCTTCGAGCCAGGCGTATTGTTCTTCGCGGTTCCGGCCAGCGACCGGTATCTCCAGGCGCGACGTTTTGAGCGCCATCAGATAGTCGCGGATGAGCCGCCGATCGATGTTGCGATGCTGTAGCTGATTCGAGAAGCTGAGCAGGCAATCGTAGCAGCCGGTATTGCACTCTTTCGCAGAGTCCCTATTTTCTTCGCCGGTGTCCGGGTTGAAGTGACAGAGCTGGACCGCCTCTCGCGCGATCACCGAGAGCGCCTCCGCATTTTCGACCATTCGCTCCAAAACGCCGACGCCGCCTTCGGCTTGCTCCCAAAGCATGATCCGGCGTTGCGGTCCCTCGCCGATGAGTTCGACCGCGATTTCCTGCTCCTCGACCTCGTAAACGATCTGAACGGCGCGCTGAACAGCAAACGCGAGCGTAACTAGGAATTGCTCAGTAACCCCGTCGTGATTCACTGGCCTCAAAAACAGGACGTTGCGGCGATCTGTGACGTGAGGCTTTACCCCGGTTCTTACGCCGTCTCGATTCCCGTCCCCGTCCGCACCGATCCATTCACCCGTCCGCTCGTTAATCGAGAAGCCGTTTCGAATCCGCTGCTGTCTCCAGCCGTGGTTTATGCGCCAAAGCTCCGCCGATCTGAGGCAAGTAAGCTCCAGCGTTGCGGTGTTGTCTCTGACGGCTTTCGCCTCGCGCCGCGTGCTGCCCGCCTCGCGAAAATGCGTGGTGGTGAAGTAGCCGAGTCTTTGACGCTCCTCCTCTTCCGACGAGATTCTCGCCCGCCGATCCGCCTTCACGGCCGACACCGCAAAGAGGTGTTGAGGCATTTCAACATTTGCCCCGGAAAGCTCTGCCCCGCAGTGAGAGCAATGCGAATGGTCGTATTCCTCACCCGAATGTGCGCACCCGCAGACGACGCAGAGCTTGGCCTTCCTGAGCCTAGCTTGGATTCCCGTTGTCGGAAGGATCGCGCTGCGAACCCGGTGCATCTGCCCTTCGTGGTAAATGAGATTGCCCGGTCCGAACTCCGTAAGCCCGAGAAAACGAGGCCGGTCAATGATCTCACTGGAATCACCACTCCGCAAAAACGCGCGCAGCGGGAGTCGCGGAAAGTTGTAACCCGGAATGAATCCCTGATTCGCGAGATAGCGATACGGGTAGAAGTCTGACTCGGATTCGATGCCCTCGGCCTGATTCAGCAGCAATTCGATTTCGCGCGCCGCCTCTGCCTGCGTCCGACGTGCCTCGTCACGCTCCTGTTTGCTCGCCCGGTGGTTGTCCTCGCGCTTGCGGGCCGCGTCACGCTGCGCGACCGCTGCCTTGTAAAGGTCGCGCCACGCTTCGAAGGCGCGGTCAAATTCGGCAGGGGCGCGATTCAGCACGTCTTCAAGCCAGCTTGCAGAGTAGAATCGCGCTTTTTTGATCTCGGGTCCGATGGCTTCGATCACCGCCTCGAAAGCCGCGAGCGTTTCGGCCCGTTTCGTATCCGACATGGTCAGCTTCGCAGCCTGGTCCGCGAGCAGCGGAAACCCTTCCTGTTCCAGATCGATGACATCGGCGATTGAGCTGGCCAAATGAATGCCGACGCGCCCCATCCATACCGAACGCAAGTGCGCTTCGACGAGTTCCTGATTCGCCAGATCGAACCTGGGTCGCGCTACCCGCCCGGAGATCATCCGCGCACGGTCGCGAAAGAAATACTGGTCGTGCGCGTTTCCCTGACTCGCGAAGGCAAGGATCAGCGCGGGCTGACCGCCACGGCCGGCGCGCCCGCTCCGTTGGGCGTAATTGGCCGGCGTCGGTGGAATATTGCGCAAGTGGACGGCGAACAGGTCGCGGATGTCGATTCCGAGTTCCATTGTCGGAGAACAGCACAGAACAGGAAGCCGGCCGGATCGAAATCCTCTCTCGCGTTCGATCCGCTTGTTTGCCGAGATCGCCCCGGTATGGGGTTGAGCGTGAAGATTGACGAGTGCACGCGACCGCTGCCGGTAGATGCGGCTGAAGTATTGGTTCGGTTCACGCTCCCCGAGGTCGCGCCTTCGAAGATGAAGCTGTTTGGCCCGGACAAGATCCGGTCCCGGAGCCTTGCCGTCGCCTTTGGTCCATTTGATCGAGAGGCCCTGGATTTGTACGGCCACCTCTTCGCCTCTCCTCTTGACCAGCGTAAGGATGCCCCGCCGAAGGCCCACGAGAATTGCGCGGGTCACTGACTCGACCTGGACAGGCGTAAGGTCGTTGCTCAGGTCCCACGTGCGTTTTGAGCGCAGAAAGCGTGCGAGCGCCGATCGCTTGCCGAGACGCAAGTTGTAGCGATCCTGCGGGTCCGGCTCGATCTCCGGCAGAAATGCGAGGCTCCCCGTCCTGAGAAATTCTCCGTCGCCGAGTACCCAAGGCTCGCGCAACAGCTGTGCCGCACGCTGCGAAATCTGCTTGAGCCTGTCGTCCTCAAGCGCCGGGGCCTTAATCACGAGGGATCGGCGTAGGTGGTCGAGAAAAGCGGTCAGGACCTTGCGGCGGATCTCTAAACTCGATGCGGCGATGATCGGATTGCCCCCCCAAATCGAGTCGGTATTCAGGAGTTCCTCAAAGCCCTCGTACTCGATCTTGAGCAACCCGCATTGTTCCAGGTTGGGCTGCGCCACCCGCCACGCCCGCGCCAGATCGGTCGTCGCGCGATACTCAAGCAGATCGATAAGGGCGTTGCGCGCAGCTCGCCATCCGGGGCTGCCATCGGGCGCCGGGTCGCGCATGAACTCGTCTGGCTGCAGGTCGAGCGCCTCGAACGTCTTGGTTCCGAGTTCGTCGATCGAGAGCCGAGTATTCGATTCCAGCGTCTTGTAGATTGCGCTTCTCAAGAGCGCGACCTGTGCAAAATCGTTCAAATGCCCGGCTTGCAGCGACGCATCCTGCCGGTTGTCCGTGAAGCTCAGAAGCTTCTGCGCGTCACGATCTACTTTTTCGTCGGCCAGGCCCTCGACGGTCGCGCCGGCGAGAATCGTCGTCGCGGTGGATCGCCCAGTCTGCGTCAGCGTTGCGAGTTTCCTGAACTCGCTTTCTCGGCGATCATGAACCGTGCGACAACGCAAGCAGAGAAGTAGTTCGCGCTTCTCGAACCAACCCTTGACCGACCCCGCCGTCTGGGTGCCGCGGACTATCCCTTCGGGGTCGACCCACATCTCGCGGGGTATCCACGGCCTGTATTCCGGCTTGGGCTGCGTGCCGTTTTTGCGTTGCACTATCCAGTTGTCGGGCAGGGCCGCTTCATCGGGATTCCAGAGGTCGTCTACCTCAAGCGCGAAGTAACCGAACTCGCCGAGGTCCTCGTCGTCGGGTGCATTCAGTTCTGGCGCGCGCGGAACGAGCACGTCCCCATCGTTACCCGCGTGCACCGCGACAAGGTAGTATTCCTGCCCGCACTCTCGGCAGAAGGCGAGCGGGAACAGTACCCGCGATTTTCCATCCTTGCCAATGGTCCGATACTGCCCTTCCATCGTGAGGAGGCGGCTTGGGGCGTCATCGATCGATGCAAAAACGGTGTTTCCTGAAGAAAGAAATTGATGAAGTCGGAAGGCAAAGAACGGCTCGTTCGGACTGAAGTGCGCGCGGTTTCCGTCCTCAAGGATCTCCTTGAGTTTGTGGTCGCAAACTTCGGGCGGAAGTCCGCTTTTCCTGGAAAGCTCGTTCAGCCCAACCGTGTAAGTCACGGGGTGATGCCGCGCCAGTCGGCCTTCTTCTTCCTGTACGCCGAATGTTGTCTCCACCCACGTTGCAAGCGGATGCCTTTCGAGCGCGGCGATATCAGCTCCGGGACGCGGCGCCTCAATTGCCGCCTTGAACGAGGCCGCGTCCGCTGGCGGCAGAACATTCGTCACCCGCTTGAGCGTCTCGTCGATCACTGAGTCAGGCTTGATTGGAACGCCGAACAATCGGCTTCCTGCCTCGGCGATGTCTCTATGGCGCTCGGCGCGCGTGCCCCGCGTCGCGATGGTTGCCGACGTGCCCACGAACAGAACATCCTCCGCCTTGGAACGTTCTCTAAGGCGCCTAAGCAGCATCGCCACATCGGCGCCTTGCCGCCCGCGATAGACGTGGAGTTCGTCAACTACGATGAACCGGAGCTTTCCCGTCGCCTGCTCAAGCATGGCGCGCTCAGCGGGGCGGAGCAGCATATATTCCAGCATCACGTAGTTGGTGAGCAGAATGTGCGGCGGATTCCGACGAATCTCCTCTTTGCGCTCTTCCTTTTGCTGGCCTGTGTAAGCCGCGAACGTTATTGGGCATTCGCGACCGAAACCGCTGGAATACTCTTTGAGAGCATCTTCCTGGCTGTTGATCAGCGCGTTCATCGGATAAACGATCAGCGCACGCACGGTACGATCGGCCGGATTGTGGCGCAGAATGTCGTCCACGATCGGGATCAGGTAGGTCAGGCTCTTGCCGGAGCCGGTGCCGGTGCTGACGATGTAGTTGTCGTGCGCCCGCGCGCGTTCGAGGGCTTCTTCTTGGTGGCGATAGAGCCGGATATCGGCGCCAAAGAAACGTGCGGTATCGGGAAGGATCAGGCCTTCGCGCGCCAAAGTTTTTAGATCGCGCCCACGCTCAAAGGCGGGATTGAGTTCGAGGACCGCGTCCGGCCAGAGTCGATTGGTTTCGTTGAGTTCCTTGCGGACGAACTCCGCGATGCCGTCGTCGAGGATATACACGAAGCTGTTTACGTAATCGCGGTACTCTTCGACCACGTGATCACGCAATGAAAACACGTCGAATGCCATCGGCTCTCCTTTAGTTCTCAGCCACTCTATGCGCTGCGCGTGGATCGCCGGGAGGCGGATCGAGTCGGGTCTGGTAGGGTCTTCCTGTCGCGGCCGCGCGAGCCATGTCGTCGTAGATTTCGAGAATCATGTCTTTGGTTCTGTATTTGCCGAATTGTTCCTCGTCCTTCCGCTTCACTATTGGGAACGTATCCATGACGTAGGCGGCATCATCCCGATTGAGGCCGTAGAGGTGGAGGAAGGCGGCATCCAACTCGCAGCGGAGCAGGAAGCGGCGCTCTTCGTCCCATCGAAACGGTGCCCCCTGATAGCCCAGAGCGCGGGCGAATGACGCAAGGTCATACGCTGTGAAAGCTAATTCTAAGACCCGCGGAGCAATCCATTGGCCGACGAACTTCTTAGAGGACCACGGCGCCGGATGCGATGTGGTCGAGGGTGGCAGGCAAGCCAGCTGTTGAACAATGAAAAAATTGAGATTTACGCCACCTATTTTCTGCCGTGTAACATAGTCAAAGATGAAGGAAGATAAATTGGCTGCCAGCAGAGCAGAGCTGCTACCGGCTTCGCGCATCAAAGCAAGGGGCATACTGTTGCCGACGCCGGCGATCGGAATAATGGTCGGCAGAAAGGTCCTTTCATTTGTCGGGCTCGTTACGTTTGTGAACCCGAGAAACCATTCGTGCTCTGTGAGGTTGCCGATTGCATCAACTACATCCTGCTCACTGACCCAGTAGAGCGGTTGCGCTAGTCGATTTGGATTTGCGTGCTCGGCAAAATCCAAGGACTGGGGCTGAGCCTGGCGATGGGTGGCCGTTGCGCTTCGCACAACATCTGCGGCCCGATGATCCCACAGTTGCGCCATCTTCGCCTCGTAGAGAGGCAGATACCGCTTCTCGCCCTTTCGGAAGAGATTCCCATCAAGGCGCCAGCCGTCGCGTTCGAGTTGCTCGCGCGTGCGGAACAGATGAGAGTCGTTGGACATGTGGAACATCGTGGCGAACTTGATACCCCAGCGGTTCCCTTCTGGCGGGCCTTCCTTGATCAGCACTGGGACGTGCCGATAAATCGCTTTAGTAATCTCGGCGTCGCGGCGGGTGCGAAAGATTGGACAGGTGCGGGTGTTCGGGTTGAGCAGCGCGATTTCCTCTGAAGTTAACGAGAAGCGGCGATTCTCGTCGCGAAGGTTCTCCACCACATGTGCGAAGAAAACGAACTCGGCAGGTGGGGCTGTCTGACGGTGATACGACATTGTTAAGAGGCAAAATTTCTGGCTCCTGTGGACATCGGGGAAGATGCCTTTGCGGTTTTCGAAGTCGAACAGACTGACGAGGGACTTGCGGTCCACCATGTCCTGGAAGAAGAACTTGGTCGTGTCGTCGGTGGCGATCGCGGTAGGCAAGACAATCCCACATCGCCCACCAAGCCCGATCAGGCTTCGCGCCAACTCGGCGAAGATACTGTAGGTGTTCACGTCGCCCCGCCCGCATAGCGGAAAGCGTCCGCTCTCGCGCACGAACTTGCTCTGGCATTCCGCGGCGCGCTGAGCTTCGGCAAACTCGCGTGCAAGCTCGGGCCGGCGCTTCGGCAATTCTTCGATTAGTTTTTCGCGCGCGGCTTTGGTCGCCGCTCTCGCGATTTCAGGTGCGCGGCTGGCGAAGAACTCTTTTTCCTGTAGCTTGATTCGTTCCCAAGGCGGGTTGCCAAGCACCACGTCGAATCCTGAATTATCGCTGCCGAGGAAAACGTCAGGAAATTCTGGCGACCAATGAAAGAAATTGTTCTTGACTGCAAGCGCGTTCGCATGTCCAATCGTTTCCCCGTGTGAAGCGCCGGGGCTGCGGAGGTAATTCCACAGGACACCCGTGGTTGGCACCCTTTGCCCAACCCTGAGGGGCTTTCCGTCGCGTTCTTCGACTTCTCTGAGAGGCACGAAAAAGGCTGCCGTCCAGAGATTACACGCGGTCCAGAGTTTCATCCAGGCGGGATTAGCCCGCGCTTCCTCGTAGGCCCGCTCCTTGGCCGCCACGTCCTCGGGTCGCTTCTCATCTTCGAGCGCAAGCGCCGCGATCTTTTGAACGACCTCACGAAGCGGCGCCTGCCTAACAAAGTCGAACGCTGGAGCATCGCGCCTCTCGACTTCACGTTCCGCCTTATTGCGCCTCTTGAAATTGGCCGCGGACTGCCGGTCATCGTCTGCAACAGGTTTGAAGGCGTCGTCTGGGATACCCCCGGCGAGAACGCTGAAGTCGCGCACGCCGACTAGGCTATCGCCCCATTTCACGTGCGCATCAAGAAAGCTAAGCGGAAGCCCGGCGTAATGCCCCTCGATCCAGAGCGCGACCTTGCACAGATCGACCGCGAGCGGGTTCTTGTCCACGGCGTAGATGCAGCGTCGGATCACATCGCGCACGGCATGCCGGAACGCCGGGGGTGACGGCTCCTCCGCTTCCTCGCGGACCTTCGCAAGCTCGCGCCCAAGGCGCCGCGACGCGGCCAGCAGGAAATGCCCTGACCCTGCGGCTGGGTCGACCACACGCATCGATAGGATCGCGCGCTCCTTTTCTTCCTTGGTTTTTGCCGCCGAAAGCCGTTCCTCCATGACCGGCACCAGCGCGCTTTCGATAAGCTCCCGCACCAGTTCCGGCTTGGTGTAGTAGGAGCCGGTCGTCTTGCGCTCGCTTCCCGCGACAAGCTCGAAGCGCGGTTCGGTTGAGAGTGCGACCTCAGGATGGTAGTCGAGAAGGCTCTCGTAAACCGAGCCCAGTTCCTCGACATCCAGGCCGCCAAAGTTGACGCGGCTAGGTCGTCCTCCATCAGTGAACATTGAAAGCGCCCGAATCGCGCGGATGAGGTCATCGTTGCGACATGACGCCTGCTCGATATGCTCGCATCCGCGCGGCCCGAACAACTCGCCGTTGAGCGCGGAAAGTCCGAGCAGTGGCGCGAGTTTCTCAGAGCGGAAGACTTCGAAGGTCGTCTTGAGACTCTCCCATAGATCGCCATGCTTGTCCTGAAAGAGCGGCCTTTCGGCGCGGCTCCGCAGGCGGGAGATGGAATAGTGCTCCGCGTAGACCTTCTGGCGGCTCAGCCGTTCAAGCTCCTCGGCTGACGCGGCGGCCCCTCCGCTATCGTTGCGCCCCGATCCTGGGAAGATCAGCCTGCGTTCCTCGGCGACCATTAGGAACAGCAGCCGGTATACGAGCCGGAGTAGCTCGCGATAGTAGTTTGCGGCCGTCAGCCCGCCGGACTTGATCGCGTCCCTGAGTCCTTCGCTTTGTGGATGCGCAACCAGAGCGGTGCCGAACATCTGAAGCGCCGCATGAACGTTCTCGCGAAGCCCCTCGCGGACGCGCGCGCCCTCTTCCTCACATCGCCGCCAGTATTCTTCGAGCAGGCATTCGTGAGGTTCGGCGCCGGCGCGCGGCAGTCGGGTTCGATGGAGCAAGCGGTAGAAAATAACGAATTCGCTGTAAAGGCCGCCCTCGACCATCCCCTGCAAGTCGAAGTCGAGGTAGCTTGGCTTGGAAAGCTGCGCGGACTTTCGGAGCAAGCGCAGATAGCGCCCATTGGTGACGATGCCCCAAACGGTGTCGGATCGGTTCAGATATTCCTGAACGGTTGCATGTGGGCTGCGCCGACCTCGATCGCGGCGATCGATCTCGTCGTCGATGCCTACGACGTGAACGGGGGGAGCGGACGTATCCTCGTCCGCCCGGTGTGAAATCGTGAAATTTTCGCCACCGGCTTCGACGGCCTGGCGCTGAAAGACGAGCTTGTAATCGAGCCGCTCAAGGAGCGGGTCGATCCAACTTTCGCGCGTTACCGTGGTGGCGGATTGGGTCTTGCTCTCCTTGGCGCGCTCGTAACGCCGCCGGAAAGCGGGCCAGTAGGTCTGTGCGTCGGCAAATGCGCCTTGGATCTCATCGGGCAGTCGCCGACCGGAGAGTCCGAAGTCGGAGGGCTTCTGTCCTGGAATGTCTGAATCGCCGCGAGCGATTCGTTCAAGCAGTTCGGTCGAGAAGAATCCGCCCTCCAGCGTGATCGCGGTGTACGCCATGGCTAACGCAGACCCGACGGAACGATGACGTAGCAGCCGAGCACGTCAGGCTCGTATGGAATGACCTCAAGCTTTGTCTGCTTGAGCATCCCGCGAAGTCGATTGTGCGCCGCCTCGATTTCTCGTTTGCGGCTTTCGACCACCGGCGCAAAGCTGTCGCGGTTTTTCCCGGCCAGCCTAAGCGCCCATTCGACATGATTGCTGCGGTCAGTCGGCGGCATGTTCGCGCGGGATAGCGGCGCGCTCAGAAGCGTCCGCGCCTTTTCCTCGAAAGGCTCGAGCAAGGCAATCTTGCCCGACTGTTCGACCAATGGAGCAAGGGTCACTTCTTCTGCGAACAGTTCCTGCTTTTCCCGAAGCAGATACCGAATTCTCAAGAGGAAGATTGCGGTTCTGCGGTCGACGGCATCGCTGAAATGCGCACCTGCGCGTTTGAAATTTCCGTCTGCGTCGGCCGAGAACGCCTCGCGCAGAACGGCGTGACAGGATTCTTCGACAATGGGACTGGTCCGGCCGAGGTAAACCGCGTCCGGGTCTTTCATCGCGTCGAACACGACCTTGAGCGGAAACTGCTCACGACCAATGAGGGGTTCCAAGTGCGGCTCTAGCTGCCCCGGTGTTAGTGAAAACACCCCGGGTTTCCGCCTCTCCTCCTCAATTCTCCCGTTGAATCGGTGCATCACGTCGAGCATGAATCGTCGCACCGCAGCCGCATCCCCTAGCACTCGATCTGTGGCTTCAACTTCGCGCGAGACTTCTTCGGGTTTGATCCCTTCCTGCGAGAAGAAGGCCCGGTCCTTTTCCTGGCGTTCCGCCGCACGGTTCCACTCCTCGTGCAGTCGGCTCGTTTCGGGCGTCGTGAATGGGAGCGGCGCTTGAAGACTCTCCCGTCCGCGCAGTAGAACGTTCGCGACGACGGTTTCGGCTATATGCTCGCCATCGGCGGGAATCGGAACGGCGACGCCTAGCCGCCTTCTGATTTCGCGCGCCTTATTGATGAGTACGTTGAGCACGACGAGATCGACGGGGTTGTCGTTGCCGTAGATCAGAATCGTGCGAACCTTTGGCCGAGGTTGGCCGAACCGATCGACGCGCCCTTCGCGTTGCTCAAGGCGGTTGGGATTCCAAGGCAGGTCGTAGTGGATCACCGCGTCGAAGTGCTGTTGGAGATTGATACCCTCGCTCAGGCAATCGGTCGCAACCAGAACGCGCGGTTCGTACCTCGCAAGTTCATCGATCTTCTCACGCCGCTCCTCGTCGCCGCTTTCGCCCGTTACCGCGACGATGTGTAGTCCCGGAAACTCCCCTTCAAGTTTGGGCCTCAGCGCTTCAGCGATGTAGTTCGCCGTGTCGATGAACCGGCAGAAGACGATGGGCCGGTAATGATCCTTGAGTAGACCACGTAGAACTTCGTGAACCTTGGCCAACTTCGTGTCGGCTGCGGTCCCCCCGATCTCGCTTGCACGGCGCTTAAAATCACCGAGCTTCCCGCGTTCCGCGGCGCCCAAAAGAGCTACCGCGTCGTCCAGCGCAGCTGTCGGAGCATAGTCAACGACGCTTTCGCGCGCGAAGCCATCGAGCGTCTGCTGACCGTAGACCTCATCGGAATCGCCGTTTGCCAACTCGGCCGATTCCGCTCCAGTGGTTTGAGCTTTTTCGCGGAGGCGTTGCTCGCGGTTCGAGAGCACCGCGATCGCGGCTCCGGGGCTGGAAAGCACGCATCTCAGCAGCGCGATCGCCGCCCAATGGCGAACGCGCTGCTGGGGCGGTTTGAAACGATCCGGTTGGGTGGATTCGCGACAATACTCAAGTACGTCCTCGAACAGCGCGCGATAGGTATTTGAAAGCTTATACGGCTGCTCTATTGCGTCGCGTTCCGGGAATGGCGTATCACTGCCGAGCCATTTTTCGACGTCTCTTCTGCGCCGCTGCACGATATAAGGGAGCAGCTTATTTCGGGACGGCGCCACATCGGCGCGCGCGGGATCTATGTCAAATGAAGCGTCAAGAAGGCCGAGCAGAGAGCGGAAGTTCTCTTCGATTCCGCTGTGCGGCGTGGCCGTCACGAGTACGAGGTTTACGTCGGCCCGATCGGCGATCTTCCTGAGCAACTCATAGCGTTGCTGCTCCGCGCGCTCGCCTGCGCTGGTGCCGCGCGGGCGGGTCGCCAGATGCGCCTCGTCCACGATCACGAGGTCCGGGCAACTTTGAAGCAGGAACGGCCGATGCCGATCGGATTTCACGAAGTCGATGCTCGCGACCATCGCAGGGTAATACTGGTAAACGCTCAGGTCGCGCCGCGGCAGGTTCCGTTCGAGTCTGGTGAAGTTGGCGGGTTGAACCACCGCAGGCGCGATCCCGAACTTGTCGCGCAGCTCGGTTTCCCACTGATCGCACAGATGCGCGGGACAAAGCACCAGGAGCCGACGCGCTACGCCACGATCGAGAAGCTCGCGTGCGATCATCCCGGCCTCGATCGTTTTTCCGACGCCAACGTCGTCCGCGATAAGCAGTCGGACCGGATTCAACCGCATTGCCATGATGAGAGGAACGAACTGATACGGCCGCGGCGGAAAGGCGAGTCGCCCGGCACATCGGAACGGGGCCGCGCTGTTGCGGAGAAGCAGGCGGCTTGCCTCGAAAAGAGCCAGGCTGCCGGCCGGATCGCCTACGAGCTTGGGATTCGGCGGCTCAAATTGCGCAGCGCGAACGTCGCGACCTTCAAGGGGCAGAAATAAACCTGTCGTTTCCGAGTCGGTGCCGGTTATGGGCTTGAGCTGAACGAGGTCGCCGCCGTTGGAAACGACGATCCACTCGCGCCCGCGCGCGCTGACGATGCTCCCGACCGCGAATGCTGCCTCCATTGCTTCCTCGATTCAAATTTGGACGCGGTAGTTATATAAAATTTGAGGCGGAGCCGCTAACCGTCTGAGGGCATAAAACTTCCGTTTTGGCTGTGATGTTCAGAGGCCTCAGCAGTGCCCTGTGTCAGATGGGGCCGCCCCCAGGGTGCGAGGGTTACTCTCCGGTAGAAACTCGTTGGCTTGCAGAGATCGCCGTGTATCATGATCATCTTACTTCGATCCGAAGTCGATGGGTCGGCGATTGGGTTGGGGGGGTCATCAGCCCCGCGGATGGCATCGAAGACGACTTTATGAAGTGGGCGTCGTACTTGTTCTCAAGAGCGTGGAGCTTGCGGGGAAGTTGCGCTTGGGGCGCGAGGATGCGGCGCAAACGGACAAAGGCACATGATCTCGATGTTGACCTGGATTGGCGCCTGCTCCGAAGAACGCTCGAAGACATCTCCACCGCTTGCTCGGTGAAGGCATAGGGAGCGAGACTGCCCCAACTTGAGGTCACAATCTGTGATTTCAGGTTCCGGAACTCCTGGTCGTCAAGTTGGAACATGAAATCTTCGGAAACTATTCGATGTTGGGCTTCACGGTTTGAACGAGGGCGCGCGGCTCCACTTCGTATAGGTGGGCTAGATTGGTGCTGAGCATGACCCTGTGACCACGCAAAAGGAGGATGCGCTGTTCGACTAGCTCAGCGAGGGAATTTGAAGGCACGGTGACCGAAGCAGGAATGAAGACTCTGGACAGCCGACCCCAAGGCCTTCCGAAATCCTTGACCGGCTAAATATACCAGCATATATTTGATTCTGCTGGTAATTCTAACCATGTCATTCGAAAAGGAAAAAAGAGCGTTCAGCCGAAGTGGCGGCCTGCTCCGCGCCGGTGCCGCGCTGCGCGCTGGAATCCACGCTCGCACACTGTACGACATGCGCGACGAGGGCGTTGGCGAAGAGCTTAGTCGCGGCCTCTACCCTCTGGCAGACCTCCCGGCGCTCTGCAATCCCGACCTCGTAAGCGTCGCGCCGAAGATTCCCGCCGGAGTCGCGGTTGATCGGGTGCTCCTGCCCAATATCGCCAGTGTTGCGCGGTCCCCGTCCGACCAACTTCTGATCCTTCACCACCGCCCGCTGCGCGCAGCATAACCGTTTACGAACGGAGGTGGCGACGTAGGTCGGGGTCCGCTTGCTCACGCGATTGCTTCCAGATAGGGTTCATGACGCGCGACGCCTTGCATAGTGGCATCTCAACACGAAGACGCTCGGAATGTCCGTTATCGGCTATAGGACAGCCATATGCTCGATGGTCCACCTATTACGTATTCTCAAGTACGCCTGATAGGCCATCGACGACCTCACAAGATAGGCCCTTCCCTCAACCACAAAACCATCCAAACTGCGCTTTACGACATACGCCGAGAGGTCAGCTATCTCGTTTATGAATCCTCGCCCACTGCAATTCAGAGAGGTATTGCACAAGACGCCGTATCCGGTGCGTGTCTTGAATGCGATCAGCAACTCGTACAAGTTTCGGTTAGTCGCAGACGACACTGTCTGAATGCGAGCAGTCCCGTTCACGTGGGTAACAGCAGCCAACTCGTTCGTTCTTACACGATGTGTGTAAAGCATAAAAGGACTCGCGTGATCGCAGCCAAACCATCTTGCAGCTTCTTCCTCTAAGCACACAGGCGCAATCGGACGGAATTGTTCGCGCTGCTTAATCTCATTTAGCCGCACTCTGGTGCTTTCGCGGAATGGTGCCGCGAGAATCGAACGGTTACCTAGCGCACGCGGGCCGATCTCATATTTGCCGCTTACCCATCCGAGAATGAGGTCGTTAGCCAACATGTCGGCAATCATTTCATAGCTAGTGTCGTAGAGATCATACTGCGCCAAATCGAAAGAGCCAGATCTGTTGAAATCAAGGCCAGAATAGACGTTCCAATCGATCTTTGGATTCCCAGTTATTTGAAACTGCGCGTCGATCGCGGTCCCGATAGCGGAACCAGAATCGTTAGCAACAGGAGGGACGAAGACCTCAGGAAAGAGGTTAGTCTCCTTCCACTTAGTGTTCCAGTCGCAATTCAGACCACATCCACCTGCTATGAGCAACGGAATCCTCTTCGTCATATTCGCTTTTGCGAATTGATGAAAGACATCGAACATCTTGTCGCTAAAAATGCCTACGAAATTGCGAAATTCTGGATCTTCTACGCCCACGTTATGGTACCGCAAATGGCTAGTGTCCCCATGCGCGCTCAGTTCGAGGTGCGTGCAGTCTTGCAGCAAAAAATCGATCAGCTGTCTCTCGTCAGGTGAAGGAGTGTTGCGAACTGAAAATGAGGCTAAAGCCATAAGCTTCCCGGCGTCGCAAAACCGAGAAAAGGACGAATTCTTAGGAAATGTTGGATCGGCCAAGCCGTAGAGCAGGCCATAGCGATGCCCAGGCTCATTCATGACATCTGCAAGTAACTTGATGTTTAGCTCAGAATCGATCTCGTAAAAAGCGCCAATCCCTCCCTCCCATATCAACGCATAGCATGGTGTGCCCTTAGGCAGGCTTGACATGCCGAAAGCGCAAAGAAGGTGCGATCGTTCGTGCGAAGACGAGAAGTACGCTATCGGTTTTCCCAGAAGGCGCCGTTGGCCAGTGACAATGTCGTTCTTCAACACGCCGCGGTACCCGGCAAGAGTGCGCGAGCCGGTGACGTTGTCGTCGCACGGCCACCAACCGCCCGTACAGAGAACATCGGGCACTTCTTCGAGTTCGCCAAGAATGTCGACGACATCATGACTCGATATAGGGGAGTGACGGTAACGTGAGTTCTTCTCCGCCTCAATAGAAAACCGCAAACGAGCGTCCTTTAGATAGGCGATCGCCCCGTCATGGCCTGGGTTATACGAGAGAATATTCACAGCGTTGTGAGCTCCCCTTTGTCAACCGCGAGATCAGCTCTCGTCTCTGCCGGCTGGCGCGCCTTTCCGCGATGGCGTGTGGCGCATTCGAAGTATAAGATATACGCCTGCAAGAGTCCGACAGGCTATCGAGCGAGTTGAGAAATGACCGACACTTCGGAGCACCATCGACGGCGCTCGGAATTCATCAGAAGGCTAGTCCAACGATCCGTAGGCCGGCTACCGATCAACGCTCAGTACATGCAACGTACGCCAAGAACTATCGTGCAGTTCTGGCACGACTTGCAACAGTTGCCCAGGGACGTCGAAGAGTGCATCACCTCGTGGACTCGCTGGGCCACGCGTGGCTTCGCGCATCGGTTGTTCGACGAAGGAAGTGCCAAGGCGTTTATCGGTGCCTCGTTGGATGCGCGCCACAAGCACGCCTTCGAACGTTGCTACCATCCGGCCATGCAGGCCGACTACTTCCGGTTGTGCTACCTATTCGTCGAAGGCGGCTTCTATGTCGATGCGGACGATGTTTGCGTTGGTACTGATGTCGGCTGGCTATTCGATGATGGCCGGCTAAAAATCCAGCCGCTCTGCTACGACGTCGCATCTGGAACGATGGTGGCCCCATCCGTGTTTCTTCGTAGTGATGCTTACGACCCCAACTGGATTTTCTATTTTAATAACAATCCACTGATTGCAAACCGAGGGCATCCGATCATCGAACATGCGCTCCGGCAGGCGACTGATCTTCTCGAACTGGCCAATGACGACGACATGCTACCTGAGATTCAGACGACGACCGGCCCGGGAAATCTTTCGAGGTCGATATTCGAATGTGGCACTACGTCGGGAGGTGTGGAGGGCGATCTGGTGGTGTTGCGTGATTGGGATTCACTTGCCGTGTCAAGATGGCCTTTGAGTCACCGTGCTGATGCCAGAAACTGGCGACTTTCCAATCAGCAAAGGTTCCGCCGTTGTAGCGAATAGTCCACAATGAATCTTTCTAAACCGCTGAGCGGAGCTGCCCGGTTTCGCCATTTCTTGTTGTTGCATTATCGAATGCACCTGCCGCGGCAGCGGTGTTGTTCGTTCGTGCCGCCCTCGGACGCCCAGAAGTCGGGCATCGGTCCGATCTTTGTTGTCAACTTGGACAGGCAACCGAAGCGCTGGGCTGACATCCTTCATGAGCTTGCCTGCATCCTGGACGCTGCCGGTAGGCCGCTGTCGGAACGAGTCGTTCGGTTCTCCGCGTGCGACGCGCAGAAAGATTCGCAACAATTGCTCGATGGCGACAACGTCGAGCCGTTCTACACGCTCGGCGACCAGTTGTTCGTCGAACCGCAACCTCTTGCAGTACCTGACGTATTCGATCTGACGCGCCCGATTCGGATGAGCCCGGCAGAAGTTGCCGTCGCGCGCTCGCACATCGGCGTCTGGAAAGCCGTTGCGCAGTCCACCGCCTCCTATGCTCTTGTGCTTGAGGACGATGTCTGGTTCCAGCGTGGCTTTGGCCGAATCATCGATCAGGCTTGGCGTGAGATGGAGGACGCGAATCAAACTGGTCCAGCATTTGATGTCTTATACGTGTCTTACAAGGAGGCGCGATACGGTGCGCAAAAGGAACTGGTTTCCAGGAACGTGTTTCGCCCAGAACGCGGGCTCTGGTATCTGTCGGGGTATGTGTTGTCAAAAAAAGGGGCTCAAACGCTACTCGGATTCCTTCCTTGCCGCGGCCCCATCGACCTTTGGATCAATTACAGGTTCGCAGAGATGGATGTGCGGGCTCTGCGCCGTCCAGTGATCAACCAGCGTCTCGACACTGCTTCAACAAACTCGTATTCGATTCTTCCGGTACTGAGTCGGATTGGCGTCCTCAATGACCGCGGCACTGCGCTTTTCCATCAGCGGCCGGTTCATTGTCCTGTGTTCGCGTTTGGAACTCCTGGATCGGGCTTGTCATCTCTCGCGTTGGCTCTTTCGATGCTTGGCTATCGTTGCTGCAGCGATCTCGACCACATTCCGGAATGTGAGTGTGAAAGACTGATGGCCGGCCGCGCCCGTCGCGTTTTCAATGCCTATGTCAACATAGGTTCACTGACGCCGCATGTGCGCGCGCTCGCGTCGCGTTATCCGCGCGCGAAGTTCATCGTGATCGACGACGTAGAACGGATGAATGACGGGCTGTTGGACGCGTTGGAAGGGGTGGACATGATCCGTCTACATGGTGAAAGAGCTCAGTCGTGGCGTGCGCTTTGCGAGCATCTGAGGCTTCCTCCGCCAGCAACACCGTATCCGGCTGTTCGGGATATTGGACAGCGAAGATTTCGGCGCGCTGCGGTCGATACGCTAACGGTCCGTCCAGTAAAGCGACTCCGGCACGATCGATCACCGTGGATCGTAGAGCCGCACCAGGGCTGGGCGGGGATCAGCGCGAGCGTGTCGGAGCGGGCGGAGACGTTAAGGTCGCGAGTAAGCTTCGAGGATGATCTGGTGGGTGCCCAGTCGGCGCGTTGGCTGTTACGCAACGATACCTTTCCCGGAAACCTCGGGCTATTTCGCCCGGCGAACGTCACCCCGGAAGCAGGTGACGGCCTCTCGCTCACAGTCATTCAGGAGCCGCTTGGTGTTAGAAAGTTTAGCGCAGCCTCGATCTCGAGCCGAGGTGCTTTCCTTTATGGGCGTTTCGAAGCCACCCTGCAAGCGACGAGTGTTTCAGGTCTAGTGACCGGCTTCTTTCTTCATCGCGATTCGCCTCGGCAGGAGATCGATATTGAGATCACGGGGAATCGTCCAGACCGGCTCTTGGTCAACGTGTTCTATAACCCTGGGGTGGAGGGTGCGAAGTTTGATTACGGCTATCGGGGAACGCCCGCAGCCGTTCCGTTGGGGTTCGACGCTTCGGAAGCCGCGCATCGGTTTGCGATTGAATGGGATCCCTGCGAGATCCGGTGGTTCGTCGATGGCGAGCTAGTTCACCGTCGTGTTACATGGAACCCGACCCCCATTCCGGACCTCCCCATGACGTTACACGTCAACACGTGGCCAACCCGCTCACGAGAGCTTGCGGGCCGATTGGCACTTCGCTCACTACCGGCATCAGCTGTCGTGCGCAGGATCGCTGTTGATGCGTTGGATGCGAGCGCGTGTGGCGACTGTTAGGGGTCACCGTTTCGTGGACGGGCTCCACTTCATCAGTGCATCGAACTGCCGTCGTTCGGCCGGTGTCATCGCCAGTACTTGGGCTCGAATGTCAGCCGCGCGTATCTGGGTGAATGACCGCGCAAAGCGTTCGTAATCCTGAACCAATGCGCGATCCAGATCGAAAACGTCGATAGTCGTTACCCCCGCAGCGTAGACGCATCCAAATCGGCGGCCGAGCCATCCATTGGCGCGTGACAACGCAACTTTGTGTTTTTGGGCGTGTACTGCCCGTCTGGCACCCGAACGCGGTAGCCGATGAGAATCTGAGTTACCATCAACTTGCGAGGATTAAAATACCAGCATATATTGAATACCGCTGGTAATATTGTCAGTGTCCTTCGAAAGAGAAAAAAGAGCCTTCAGTCGAAGTGGCGGGCTGCTCCGCACCGGTGCCGCGCTGCGTGCTGGAATCCATCCTCGCACACTGTACGACATGCGCGACGAGGGCGTAGTCGAGCAGCTCAGTCGCGGCCTGTACCGTCTGGCGGACCTCCCGGCGCTCAGCAATCCCGACCTCGTAACCGTCGCGCTGAAGATTCCCGCTGGAGTGGTGTGCCTCATCTCTGCCCTCGCTTATCATGAAATCACCATGCAGATTCCGCATGAAGTCCACATCGCGCTAGCGCGTGGCGCGGAGCCGCCAAGGCTCCGGCATCCACCTGTTCGTGTGTTTTGGTTCACCGGTCGCTCATTTACGGAAGGAATCGAAACGCACGAGGTGGATGGCATCAAGCTGCGGATCTACAGCCCGGAAAAGACGCTGGCCGACTGCTTCAAGTATCGGAACAAGCTCGGGCTCGATACGGTCCTCGAAGCTCTGAGGCTCTATCGAAGCCGGAAACGACCCAATGTTGATGAGCTCATGAAATTCGCTCGCGTCTGCCGCGTGGAAAAAGTGATGCGTCCTTACCTCGAAGCGCTTCTATGAAAAAGCCGGGCACAAAGAACATCGGGGCGTCGGTCCGGCAGCGGCTCCTCAACAGAGCGCGCGAGACCGGGCGTCCCTTCAGTGAACTGCTGCAGTATTTCGCGATGGAGCGGTTTTTGTACCGGCTATCCAAGTCAGAGTATGCGGACAAGTTCGTTCTCAAGGGTGCCCTGATGCTGACTGCATGGAACGCGCCCCTGCTTCGTCCAACGATGGATATCGATCTTCTTGGCCGGATTGGCAACGACATCGGCGCAATGACGGCCATCGTAAGGGAAATTTGTGCGGGGCATGTCGAGCCGGACGACGGCCTGGTCTTCGATGCCGCGACCGTCCAAGGTGAGCGCATAGCGGAGGCCGCTGAGTACGAGGGTGTTCGTGTCCGGTTCCGCGCAACCCTGGATGCCGCTCGCATTCAGATGCAGATCGATGTCGGTTTCGGCGATATCGTGGTGCCGGCGGCGATGCTGACAACATACCCGACAATCCTCGATCTGCCTGCTCCGCGCCTCCTGGCGTACGGCAAGGAAACGGCCGTCGCAGAAAAATTCGAGGCGATGGTTAAACTTGGTGAACTGAACAGTCGGATGAAGGACTTCTTCGATGTCTGGCTTCTGTCGCGTTCTTTCGATTTCAACGGAGCGAGACTCTCCGAAGCGATTGAAGAAACGTTCAAACGAAGAGGTACCGTCCTGCCAAACGGAGAACCCGTAGCATTGACGCGGGAGTTCTACAGCAATCCGCAGAAACAAGCGCAGTGGGCAGGGTTCATTCGGAGAATGAAGCTTGGCGATGTGCCATCGTTTCCTGAAATAGTCGATGGACTGCGGGAATTCCTGATGCCACTAGTGCGCGCCGTATCGAAGAGCGAGTACTTCGATCTCGGGTGGATTAGTCACCGGCGCAAGTGGCGGGGCGAGACGCCTTAGCCCGGAGTTCCACTTTCTAAGTTGCCACTTGTTTTAATTTCAATTTTTCAGATTTAGAGGATGGTGTTGCTCACATATGGACAGGCAGAATCTTTTCTCCGATTTCGTTGCTAGCAAGATCAAATGCTATGTGTACCGCCTTATCGACCCGCGTAACGGGATTACGTTCTACGTCGGACGCGGACGGGGAAATCGGATTTTCTCACATGCGGCCGGCAAAGAGAGACCGACAGACAAGGAGGATTCCGAAGCCCTGAAGCTCAGGATGATCCGTGCGGTAAAGGCTGCCGGTTTTCAGGTCGAGCATGTTGTACATCGCCACGGGATGGACGAAACCGCCGCCAAGGAGGTCGAGGCCGCATTGATAGATGCGTATCCTGGGCTCGCCAATATTCAGCTGGGATACCAAAGCGATAGAGGCGTAATGCACGCAAAGGAGATTGTTCGGAAATACGAAGCAGAGGAAGCGGTTTTTCAGCACAACGTGATCTTCATAAATGTCAACAGGTCCAGTGAGGACCGCGAGCTGATCGACGCAACTAGATACTGTTGGAAGATTTCGCCGAAGAAGGCTCTCAAGGCGGACTACGTTCTGGCGATTCGAAGAGGAATGATCATTGGTGCGTTTATGGCAGACGAATGGGTGCCGGCAACCCCCAAGAATTTCCCCGGTTTTCCGGCACCAACAACAGAGGGACGCTTCGGATTTCGAGGCCGAGAGGCTCCCCAGAGCGTCCGCGATATGTACGTCGGTAAGCGCGTGCCTACCCTAAGCAAAGGTGCCGCGAATCCGATTCGATACGAATACGCCCGTGCCTAAATCTTACTTGTCGGTTTGCCGACGCTCGTGGTGCCGTTCGAGTTGACGTAGCGGGCTGTGCTGGGATTCATCGGAGTAGTCTTCGGAGCGCGCGACGGCATGACGGATGTGCCCCGAACATCCTTCGGTGCCGGCAGCCTCTGTCCGCCGTCCGGACCGAGATTGCCGAGTTGCTGCGTCTGTCGGCCGAAGTCCATTGCCCTGACCCAGTCAATCGCTTCGCCGTTATTGCCGACGCTACCGTTGCTTATCTGAGCGACCTTATTAAATCCGGATTAGTACTGGTAGATCGATTTCTGTGTCGGAAAATCCGCAATTGACGCGGATTTCCGCACACGGTTTCTGCGCCGAGTCGACTATAGCTGGGTCGCACGTCCCGGCGAGCTATCGATTCTCACAGGAGAGAAGTCTGCGCGGTACGCCTAGCCATTGGAGTAGGCGAAGCAATTCCATGCTCGCTCGGCAGCATCGGGACCGTGGACCGGGCTGACGGAGGCCGGGCGGCCCCGTTGGCAGCGGCTCTGTCGCCGGCTTCCAGGCTTGCACCGAGCGAATGGCTGGCTTGCGATGCGCCACCGGATTCCGCTCCCGCGGCTTTTGGACTATTCAGAATTCGGCCCAAGCCATAGCCGGCCATCGCGGCTTCGAACGCGTGGCTTAAATTGAGCGAAACCGCGCCTCCGACGATCGACGCGGCGGTGTTAGGAATGGTCCAAGCGAGAAGCGCGAAGATCATCGCTCCGCCTGCGATCGTTAGGGGAAGGGATGGGTCGCCGGCTGTCCAACCGATCAGAGCGGTGTTCCAACCCGCCGTGATAGTCAGTCCAATCCCGACCATCAGATATAGGAAAAACACTTTGATCCCCACTCCCACGATCCAGCCTAAGAAGCCTTCCGCAAACTTGATCGTCCAGCGTGACCCGCTAAATCCCAGAAGAAGCACACCACCTCCAGCGCCAACGTATGCCTCGCAAAGAGCCAGCAGCATTTGGGCGGCTATGAGGGCGAACGATAAGAACATGATCAACCCGGCGATCAATGCGATCAGAGCTGCCAGCGTTACGTGAAACCAACCGAGACTCCCGAAGCCACGATAAATGATCTGGAAAAGTGCGAGCCCGCTGTTGAAAGCGGAGCTGGGGCTGAGCCCAGGTATACCTGCGGCTTGTCCACCTATCTGCTGGAAGCCCTGGATAATAGCGCTGAACCATATTGGCGCGTTGACGATCATCGCGTACAGAAAGCCTAGAGCGAGTGACTTTTTAACTAACTCGGCGAGAAGGCGGGTCGGCTCATCTTGGTCGGCGAGGAAGTGCACGCACGTTATGATTATCTCGATGAGTACCAAACCCAGAAAAATCTTCTCCGCAAAGGGCTGCATGATCGCCATGTATCGCTGACCGGCCCATTGAAATGTCTGGCCTATATTGTCGAGGTTGTTCATATTCGCTGCCTCTAGTGGCTTGGGCTTGCAGTTGGTTGCGGCTGCAGTCCGAAGGGAACGTTGGTGCCTCCTCCCAACCAGTGTTTCGCGCTGGGATTCTCCGTTTGGCTTAGGACTGCTGCACAGTTCGCATAATCCTGATGCGCGGGCTGGCTGCAGAAATCGAAGGCGCGCTGCCATAGATCAGTCTTCCGCTGGAACTCGTCGCTCCAGAAGGCGGGACCATATTGCTGATTGGGACTGTTCGACTCTAGGGCCGCAAGCGCGTCGTGCGTTTGGTCAGTATTGTTGTTGTGGCAAGCGGTAACGATGAAGGCGGAGACCAACAAACAGAGCGCGACACGTTTCATGGGGGCCTCTCTCGGTTCTATTGGCCGCCGGTCGGCGCCACTGAAAATGGGACGGTCGGGCCGGCACCAAGCCACTGCTGGGTGCTGGCGTCCTCGGCCGCCTGCCGATTGACCGCATTGGCGGCGGCCACGTTCTGCGCGTTTATCATGGCAACCACCAGCTGTCTCAGCATCTGAATCTGCTGCACCTGCTGCAAGGCGATTTCGTTGCCCACCTGGATTGCCTGCAAATTTCCCGCAGCGGTCGTGTTCATACCTTCAAGCTCGGCGAATTGCGCCTGCTCATTGGCAAAATTTTGCGCTTGCGATTGGGCTGCCGCCAGAGTGCCGTTGAGGGTGTTCAAGGTGGTGGCGATGTTGCTGGCTTCCTGCTGGTCCGGATTGGATGGCACGGTGTAGCCGGGAAACTGTTGCCGGAATTGCGACTGCAGATTACTGAGGGTGTAAGAAAGTCCGCCCTGTTGCTCAATGATCCCGCCCAGTTCGTCGAGCATAGACTGGCTCGATTGCCACACGCCTGCGTATCCGCCGGTGGTGTTCCTGATCATGTACTGGAGTTGCTGTGCTTCGGTGAGAACGGTTTGAGTCTCTTGCTGAAGCTGCTGCAGCTGCCGAGCGAACACGCTCGGGTCGAACACGATCTGCGTTCCTCCGCCGAACTGCGCTCGCGCCGACAGAGGCACCAGAAGACAAGCGACCAATGCCGTCATCGCTATGCGTCGTGCCATCGCAGTTCCTCCTTTGGGAGTTTTCCATTTACGTTCACAGAGAGAATTTCGGTGAATTGCGCGCGGTGCGTGGTATTGCGGCTTCCCCAGTATTCCGCCCAGTCGTCCAATCCTCGGATGCGAAGCCACTCGCCCGCCCACCGCTCTCCATGCTTTGCGATCATTTGCCGCGCCTGAAGGATGTCTGGCTTCGACCCCGAACCGATGAAAGCCAGCGTGGCCTCTCCCAGCGCGAGATCGAAGAGGCGACGGCCGGCGGGCGAGAGGTAGTAGTACTGGCGCTTCGGTACCGCGAGCGACAGCATGTCGATCTGTCGGCTGGTCAGGCCGAACTTGCGATAGAGGTCGGCAGTAACGGGATTCTGCGCCTCGGGATTGGGTAGCAGAATCTTGGTTGGACACGACTCGAGAATCACATCGCGTTGCGGGGAGTTGGCGACTTCAACCAGACTTTGGGTGGAAAGGACGACGGCGGCATTCTTCTTGCGCAGCGTTCGCAACCAGTCTTCGATCTTCGCACCAAACGCACCGTTGGCGAGCATCACCCATGCTTCATCGAGCACGATGAGGGTCGGTCTCCCGTCCAGGCGCTGATCGATCCGGTGAAAGAGATACGTGAGGACCGGCAACAAAACCTTTTCGCCCATTGCCATTAGAGCTTCGATCTCGAAAGTCTGAAAGCGGCTGCTGCCAAGTACGTCATTGTCGGCATCGAGGAAACGGCCCATCGGGCCGTGGAGGGAATAGAAGTCGAGCCCGTCGCGGAGCGTCTGATCCTGAAGCAAGCGAACCAGATCGGTAATGGTTCGGGCATCCGGTCTGCTGTCGCCCAAGAGCTGCAGGGCACGCCAGATGGCTTTCCGATGCTGCGGAAGGAGTGTCACGCCTTGCAGATTGAGCAGAGTTTCGAGCCAGTCCTGCGCCCACATCCGCTCGTTGTCGTCGTTTACATTCGCGAGCGGGCAGAAGGAGACTTCGCTCTCTCCGAGATCGTAATGGTCGCCGCCCGCGGCCTTGGTCAGCACGAATGCCGACAGGCCTTTGTCGAAGCAGAAAACTTGCGCGTCCGGGTAGCGGAAGAACTGCGCGATTAGCAGGCCAAGCAGCGTCGATTTGCCTGAGCCAGTAGGGCCAAAGATCAGCGTATGGCCGACGTCGCCAACATGCAGGTTGAGGCGAAACGGCGTTCCCCCAGTCGTCGCGGCGTAACAGAGCGGCGAACTGTTTTCCGAATAGAAAGGGCACGGGTTGATCTCCTCCCCTGGCCACACATTGGTAGTCGGCATGAGGTCGGCGAGGTTCCGCGTATGGATGAGCGGGCGCCGGACGTTTCGATAGCCGTGGCCTGGAAGCGACCCAAGATACGCATCGTTCGCGTTGACGTGCTCGATGACTGCGGGAAAACCGTGGTGTTGCAGTTTCTTTGCGATCTCTCTCGCGTTTGACTCGGCTGCCAAGCGATTCTCGTCCATCAGGATGATGGTGCTCGTGTAGTAACCAAAGCGGACCCGGTTCGAGCTCGCCTCGGCAAGTGCGTCGTCCGCGTCCTCAGCCATCGCCAGGGCATCTTTGTTCTCAAAGCTCTGAGACGCGCCGTTGCTGAACACCTGTTTGATCATACCGGACAGTCCATGGCGCTTCTGGAACCAGTTGCGCCGCTGGATGCGAAGAGCCCGTTCGGCTTCGGCCGCATCGAGGAAGATGAAGCGTGTCGACCAGCGGTACGGAATTGCAAGTTCATCCAGGAATGCGGTGACTTCGGGCCACGAGTGGAGCGGAAGGCCGGTCAGGCCGATCAGGCGAATGTGAAGGTCATCCAGCATGGGCTGGAAGCCCGCATGGAATTCATGATTGCCGAGCAGAACGTCGAGAAAGTTCCCCTCGGCAGGAGGCCTGACGGGATCGGGGCGCGCGGTGATGCAGGAGTTGAGGTGCGACAGGAGCGAAACGTCGTCCATGCGCTGCATCAGGAGTCTGGCGCTCAGAGCATCTTCATTTTCCGTGAGGCTGCGCCTGAAGAGATCGAGTGTCTCCTCCCAATCGGTTGCTCTGCGGCCTTGGAAGAACAGCCCTGCGGCTCGCGACTGCATCTCGGTGGGTGGCGTCCACGTGAGAGTCAACGCGAAGCGACTCTCGAAGTGCTGGCCTTCTTCCGTGTAGTGAAGCCGGCGCTCGTGATCTATCAGCGCGGTGACGGAGTCCGGGAAAGCTCCCTCCGGATAGCCGATGCTCGGTTTGCGGATGAGATCGACGTTCATCATCCAGCCGTCGCCCAACCGCGCGAGACCGGCATTGACCTGATGAACGAGAGCCGTCATTTCCTCGGGACTTGCTGAGTTCAGGTCAGGGCCGCTGTAGCGCCAGCCGGCCAAGAGCGAGCCGTCCTTCAGCAGAACGATGCCGGTGTCTATCAGCGCCGCGTAGTTGAGGAGGTCCGGAAAACCTCCAAGTCGATCTGACTGGCGCCGAAGGTTTCTGAATTCTCTGAACATTACTGCTGTCCCCTAGTACTTCCTAAGCCTCGGCACTGCCGGATGAACGGGCGCTGGTGAAGCGGTGATCGCGGCGCGCGGCGGATAGTACCGCTGGTAATGCAAGTGCCGGATGTAAACCTCGCTCAGTTGCGCATCGAACTTGGCTGCCTGTCGAAGCGCCCAGTGACCCGCGGTGCCCAAGATCGTCGCGATCGCAACCGTGTATAGATGCAGGCCGACTCCGAAAATCAGCGCTGCGACTATGAGCCAGTTCAGAATCGCAAGCCGCCGTTCCGCGCCTCCAAGCAAGACTGGCCGCGTGAGCGCCTGATGGATCAGCGTTCGTTGAACCTCGGTGTCCATCGCTGCATACGCTCCGGTCGCCTGACTAGAAGAGCGCGGGCGCGAATGGAAACAGCGCCGTCATCAACTGAGTTGCTCCAAGCGCAGCCGCTCCTCCAAGGGCAACGGCGGACATTTTCCGCGCGCCAGTGCCGTGCTCGCTAAAGGTCCAGGTAAGCCCGCAGCCGATTACGGCAATTGTTGTCGCGGCGTGGGCGACGGTGCCCTGCAGGTCTCCCTGAATCGTCGCGAGCGGTGCGTCCCACGGCAGAGTACCGACTCCCGTGGTTGCGAGCGCTTGCGCAGGCCACAGAATCGTTACCACGGCGATCGCGTAGCCCAGTTTGCTGAACCACTGGTCGGTACGGGAATGAATCCTACTGATGATCGACTTCATGACGGCCTCCTATCGAACTGATTTTGAAACCAAAGGCGGGATCGTAGCCTTCAACGCGAACCATCTCTGTCACGCGCCGCCCCTTGGGCGTTCGCATGACAAAGGCCAAAACATTGACGGTCTGTGAGATTAGATCCGGCTGGGGCGGTACTCCCGCCTCTTGAACGAGACTGCCCAGTCGAGTGAGCGCGGCGGCTGCACTGTTGGCGTGCACCGTAGTCACGCCGCCGGGATGGCCGGTATTCCAGGCCTTGAGCAGCGCCAGTGCTTCTCCGCCGCGAACTTCACCGATGATTATGCGGTCGGGACGCGCTCGCATTGTGGTGCGTGTAAGGAAGGTGAGGTCTGCGGCGACGGTCGTATGAAGCTGCATCACGTTCGGCGCGTCGCAATGTAGCTCGAGAGTGTCCTCGATGATGATAAAGCGCTCGTTTGGATTTCCGAGCCGGACCATCTCGTGAAGCAGGGCGTTCGCCAGCGTCGTCTTGCCCGAGCCGGTTCCGCCAGCGAGCACGATGTTCTCGCGTCGGCCGACGGCTCCTCGAAACTCTTCGGTCTGGTTGGCGTCGATGATGCCGTGGGCGAGATAGTCGTCGAGCGTATAGATGAGTCGAGCGTGTTTTCGGATAACAAACGACGGAGAGCTGACGACGGGTGGCAACCAGCCGGTGAAGCGGCTTCCGTCCAATGGCAGTTCGCATTCGATGACCGGACGTTGATCGTTCGCGACGGTGTTGAGGGCGAACGCCACTGTTCCGATCAGCCGCTCCGCCTGAACGGCGTGCATTTTTGTTCCTGCGGGCCGCATTCCTCCGCCGTGAGATTCAAGCCAGAGGGTACCGTCTGGATTGAGGATGATCTCGATCACGTCCGGGTCGTCGAGAGCCGCCAGCACGGCGGGGCCAAGCTCGCGCCTGAGCCGCTCATCCAGCCGCGTGGATTGAATCGCTGTCAATCCCATCGCCATTCTCCTGTTGGTCGTGTCGCCGGTCGGCGCGCTCCTCGGTCTGTTGTGCAGTCGGAGAATCGGTTTCGGTCAGTTCCATCACCGCGTGACGCCAGTTGTTGTAGAGGCGGGTTCCGGCTGTCAGCGCGCTCTCTCGGAGTTTGGCGGGAATCTCGGGCAGGTGTACCAACGAAACGAACGCGAGCCGGTCGAGCATCGCGAGTAAGACATGCAACTCGTGGTAAAGCGAATTGACCCGCCCGCTCTGCACTTCGATGCTGCGAGCGAGCCGCTGCTCCATCTCGACTAGCGCGAAGCCGTTTGGTTCTCGGTTGCCGTTGGTGCTGAGACGCTCGTAGTCGAGCAGGCAATGCCGGAGGTAACGAGACAACGAGATTTTGTTTGCAGAAGCCGCCTCTCTGAAATGAGCGGCTTCCTCGATACTCAAATAGCAGGAGACTTCGCGCGCATTGTTTCTCACTTGAATAGCCACTCCTTGCCCGAGTCCCTCAGAGCCTGCTCGCGCTCCGGCTCGGCGGTTGAATGTCGGTCGTTCGCTTCTTCGGTGCATCGATTCTCATGATTGGTGCCCGAGACCGGCGTCTCTGGCCACTCGCAAACGGCTCCGATTCGATCCGAGTGTCGGGGCGGAGCGATCTTGGCGCGGGCCGAAAATTCCTGGTCAAGGTAGTAGCGAATCTTGGTTCCGTAGATCGGTGGACTTCCTGGAGCGAAGATCAACGCCGCATCCTCGGGCAATCGCATCGTCTCGTCTGGCGTGATCAATGGGCGCTGTATCGAGGGTTCTGACACCGTGGTCCGACTGTCCGAGTAGGTGCGGTGCTCGTGGCGCACCGTTGCCGCGCCTGCCATCTCGGATATCAGCCGCGCGGTTTCAATCTTGTTGGGCGCGTATGCGACACGAACCGCGCAGTTCGAGACGATCGATTCGTCGTGGCCGTAAGCGGCGTAAAGCTGGCTCAGGTCCTGGGCGATCAAGTAAGCCTTGATTCCGTAGCCTGCCGCGTAAGAAAGCGAGCTCTGGAAGAAGTCGAGGCGTCCGAGCGCGGGAAATTCGTCCAGCATCAGCAATAGGCGACACATCGGCACCGCGTGTTCATTTGAAGGCGAAGTCTCGGTGAGCCGTGCGGCGATCTGGGCGAGCAGAAGGCGCATCAATGGCCGGGTGCGCGTCAGGTCCGACGGCGGCACGGTGAGATACAGGCTCACCGGCCGATCGTGGTGGGTCAGATCGGCGATGGAAAAGTCCGACGCGGCCGTATTCGCGGCAACGATCGGATCTCGATACAGAGTGAGGCAGCGAGTCGCTGTGCTGAGGACAGAAGTGCGCTCATTGGGGCTTTTGCTGAGCACCGCTTGCGCCGCTCCGGCAACCACGGCGTGCGTGATCTCTTGGGCATGCGGGGCGTCGATCATTGCCTGGACCGCTTTGTCCTGCTCGCGATCCGGCGGGTTCAGGAATTTCAGACATCCAGCGAGTGTCTTGTCGGCCTCGGCATGGATCACGTGAAGGATCACGCCGGTGAGGAGATCATGCGCGGTCAGGTCCCAATGATCGCGGGGGGCATTGCCGACCGGATCGATCAGCATGTCCGCGATGTTCTGCGCGTCCTTGACCTCCTCGGGGCCAAGTCGGATTTCAGCGAGCGGGTTGTACCGTGCTGCTGTGCTGTCAGTGCATGTCGGATCGAACCGCAGGCAGAGGTTGCCAAGGCCTTTCTGTCGCCAGCCCGCCGTGAGCTTCCAGTTTTCGCCTTTGATGTCGTGGACCACGACACTGTGGGGCCAACTGAGGAGGGTTGGAATTACCAACCCAACGCCCTTGCCGGTGCGCGTCGGCGCAAAGGCGAGCACGTGCGATGGCCCCGAGTCGCGCAGATAGTAAGTCTTCCTTCCATTTCGCCATGCGCCGACATAGACGCCACTGTCTGGGTCGAGCAGCCCGGTGGCGCTGATCTCCTTCCTGCCGGCCCAGTGAGCTGAACCGTGTAAATCGTCGGCTCTTGCTCCGACGCGCCGGGTGAGATGAACGGCGATCATCGCTATGACTGTGACGATCAAGGTTGGGTATTCGAATATGCGCATTCCTGCGCTTAGCATCGGCTTTGCGGCGGCGACGTGTTGCCACTCCCATGCCCAAATCAGAATGCTCCACGGCCGGTAAAAAGGTCCGACAAAGGGCAGAGTCGCCAGAGGTGCGCCCAACACTGCGGAATTTTTGAGCAGCGCGGCGATGTGCTGGGTTGCAATCGCGAGCGAGAACGCCGCGGTGAAAGCGACTGCCGCTGTCGCGGCGAGGCGTACGTCCCGCTCTGCTACGGTGCGGAAAACTGGCATCCTATACGGTAGCGACTGATTAGCCATTAGCGTGTCCGTCCCTTCTCTCGCTCGGCGACCTGAACATAGATGACCTTGCGCCCGTTCTTCTCGAACTCCGCGCCGCTAAGGGTCACGACCGCGCCCACTTTAAGCCGCTGTTCGCCACGCGCCTTTTCGATTGCCGGGGTTTGGCGGATGTAATGGAGTTTGCCGTCATTGCCTTCGATCAGCAGATAACGCCGATCGGTGGTCTCGTTCTCGAGGCCGGTGCCGATCACCCGGCCGGTCACCTGTTCGCCCGGTTTCAGTTCCGTGACGCGAAGCGGGGCGCGCCTGTCATGAATCTGATCGAGGTGGCGCGCCCTGGTCTTGATGATGTCGATCGAGAGCTGTTGCTGACGGAGCGTCTGTTCGAGGTCGGGCGATATCTGCCAGGAAAGTTGATCCACGCGCCGCGCAAGTCCCACGCTTTCAAGGAAGCCGAGCCTCGCGACGTTTTGCGCCTGACGTTCGCGCGCGGCTTCATTGCGGTGCTGCACGTCATTGAACGTGACGATGTTCCGCGCGTCCGCCTGCCGGAGCAGGGCACGATCTATTTCCGTGAACTGGTCGCGCGTGACGGCCTGGCCTCTCGACTCCAGAATGTCGCGCTCAACCCTGAGGCCAAGCTTCCGGCTCGCGATCTCCTGGCTCCTGTCCCGGATCCCCGACTTGATGTATCCGCGGTCAATCGAAAGCGCGTTGCCGGATTCGGTGACACCACGAATCAGAATGTGGACGTGCGGGTTGTCGGTGTTGTGATGATCGATCGCCGCCCACTCAAGGCGCGTTCCTAGATCGCGCTCCATCTGCGCGACCAGCTCGCGCGCATGCTCTTTGAGATCCATCTCGGCGCCGTTCTCAGGCGAAACGATGATCCGAAACAGGCGAGGGTCGCCCGACTTCTGCCAGCCGGCCAGAAGCTGCGAGAGGCTGATGTCTTCGCGGATCGCGTCGAAGCCTAATCCCTTCGCGTCGTCACGCTGCGCGCCTTCACGCGCGAGATAGCGTCCGTGCGCGGCCCACGATGCCGACCTCGCGGTGCGCGAATAAGAAACCTTGACGACGCTCCGTTGCATGAAGGCGCGAGGCTCTCGCGATATGCCGGCGCCTTGCCGTCCGAGCCGCGTGTTCACACGGCTGGGCTGCCCTGCCCGTCCGTGCCGCTTCGCAGCCGCGAGCCACCATCGCCTCGCGCGATGCTGTTCTCCGCGCCGGCGCGGAGGATGCGGCTGCATCTCAAGCTCGCGGCGCAGCAGGTCACTCATCTGATGTTTCCCCGCCCAAAAGCCGCAGCATCATTCGCGGAAGTTCAGCGGAATTGCATGGCTCGTCGCCGTTCAGCGCGCCGATGATGCGCCGGATGTGTTCGCTCGAAAGCGTTAAACTGTGCAACTCCTTGGATCGACTCCACGACTTCCAGGCACGCTTCGAAGTCGCGCGGGCGTCGAGCTTCGCTCGCCCTGCCAAGGCGATCGCGGTGCGGCGTGTGGCGGGAAGGTCCGGCAGACGCGCGGCAAGTTCGAGTAACCCACCGAGCAGCAGGTCGGGCGGCTCACGGTCGAGCCCCGCAATTGCAACCAGCCCGCCGAGATTCGCGAGATGATGGACTCTAAGTCCCTGCTCTCTGGTGTGCAGTTCGTCCGCCATAACTCACCACGTGAGAACCGGCTCCAGCGCGGCTCGAACTGAGCTCGCTGGCACCGGCCCGAAGTAACGAGAGTCCCAACTTCGCGCGTCTTTGGTTCCAAACAGCCACACCTCTCCCGGCTGCACCGTGTAGCGGCCCCACGCGACGTGGCGTACCGATCCGCCGCGGCTGTCGCGCGAAAGCGTCGCCGAATGCTCCAAACGTAGGCCGTTGACTGCGATGTAATCGCGCATGACTTCAACCGAGTCTCCGGGCAGCGCACTGAGTCGTTTGCCGACCGGCTCGATGCCGTCGCCGCAACCGCGTCCGCGCAAGAGATAGCCGCGCGCGCGCCCGAACCGTGCGATCGCATCTGGCAGACACGCCAGCACCAAGTCGCC